>ERZ761607.742-NODE-742-length-50028-cov-5.944930_pt1 | contig 50028 bp, 41 predicted proteins | sample MGYA00511164_ERZ761607 | MGnify/ENA primary metagenome ERZ761607 (study PRJEB28899, sample SAMN02445080) | bioreactor sludge metagenome | biome: EBPR sludge | place: Australia: Brisbane, Thorneside Wastewater Treatment Plant | collected 2011-06-22 ...
GAGCGCCAGCGAGCGTCGCCGCGGACTCGGGCCGAAACTCGCCGGGGTATTCAACAGCGCCGAGCGAGCATTGCTCGCTCGACGACGTCGATGCGGCCGCGGTGCAGCGCGATGGCGCCGGACTCCTCGAGCGTGCGTAGGACCTGGTTGACGGTCGGTCGGGTGGCGCCGGCGAGGCCCGCGATGTCGTCCTGGGTGACGAGCAGGCTCACCGGTGAGCTGCCGTCGTCGTACTGGTCGCACAGCGCCACGAGCGCTCGTGCGACACGGTGTCGCACGGGCACGAAGCGGGCCTCGACGAGCTGACCGCTCAGCCGTTGCACCTGCCCGGTGAGCACCTGGACCAGAAGCCCGTGCAGCCCGGCGTCGCCGAGCACCGACTCCAGGTGGCCCCGCGAGAGCGTGCGGACGGACAGGCTCTCCAGCGCGATGACCGACGCACTGCGGCGGCGCTCGTCGTCGACCAGGGCCAGCTCGCCGAAGTTGTCGCCCGGGCCGAGGACGGCGAACGTCGTGTTGTCGCCGTACTCCGTGACCATCCGGACGGCGGCGTGCCCCGACTCGACGAGGAAGAGGGTCTGGCCCTCGTCGCCGGCGTGCACGACCGTCTCCTGACGGCGGTACTGGCGTCTGCCGGCGCCCGCGAGCAGCGCGTCGCGGATCCCGGGCTCGAGCGAGGTCAGCGCGTGGAAGGTCTCGTCGTAAGACATCGTCCGCAGGATAGAGCGCTGTGGAACCATGGCCGCGGGGTGCGCGTCGCGTGGACGATCGAGGTGGCTGATGTCGCAGAGGGCCGGGCTGTCGCTCGACCTCGTCTGCGTGTGCGGCACGGTCAGCCCGGTAACGGCGCGCTTCTGCGCTGAGTGTGGTCGCCAGCTCGCGGCGCCCGAGAGCTCGCTGCCCGCCGACACTCCCGTACGCGCGGCCGATCGGGTGACGTCGTCATCGCTGCGGGCCGACGAGCTGCTCGAGGAGCTGGTCGGCGAGCTGGTGGAGGAGCGCCGCCGGGTGACCGCGCTGTTCGCAGACATCTCCGGCTTCACCGCATTGGCCAGCCGGTTGGACACCGAGGAGCTGCTCGGGATCATCGACCCGCTGCTGGAGGCGATGGCGGCAATCGTGGCGCGCTTCGACGGCTGGCTGGAGAAGTTCGCCGGTGACGCGCTGCTGGCCCTCTTCGGCGCCCCGGTGGCCCACGAGGACGACGCCGTGCGGGCGCTGCGGGCCGCCGAGGACATGCACGCCGAGCTGGCCGCCTACGACGACCATCCGCTGGCCCACGGTCTGGCCCTCCATGTCGGCATCACCACCGGAGACGTGGTGGCCCGCTCCATCCGGTCCGACGGCCGGGCGCACTATGCCGTGCTGGGTGAGTCGGTGATCCTGGCGCAGCGGCTGGAGTCGCTCGCGCCGCCCGGCGAGACCTACGTCGGCGCCTCGACGGCGGCGCTGGCCGGCCACCGGTTCGCCTTCGACCATCTCGGCACCAAGGCCGTCAAGGGTCGCCCCGATCCGGTCGAGGTGCTCCGGCTGGCCGGACGCCGGGCGGCGGCGCCGACAGCGGCGCCGCGCACCCGCATGGTCGGCCGGGAGGACGCCGAGCACGTCGTCGCGGATGCGTTGGCGACCGCCGGGCAGGGTTCTGGCTCGGTGCTCGAGATCGTGGGTCCGCCCGGGATCGGGAAGTCTCGACTGCTCGACGAGGTGCGCGCTCGCGCAGCTGACCGCGGCATGCTCTGCGTCGACGTTGCGGGTGCGTCGTACTCCCGCGCGGCCTACCGTTCGCTCGCGCCGCTCATCGAGGCGGGGTTGGCGGCTCGCTACCCCACGGAGGCGTCCGTGCACGAACGGCTGCGCCGACTCGAGGACGATGTCAGCGCGCCGGCCAGCGCCGTGCACACCTCACTGCTGCTCGGTGAGCTCGACGCGGATCAACTGCACGACGACCGTGTGCCCGAGGGGGTCCGTCGCGACCTCCACAGCGCGGCGTCCGGTTGGCTCCGGGAGCTCGCCGGCCGTCGCCCCGTAGTGGTGCTGGTGGACAACCTCCAGTGGCTCGAGCGCTCGTCGGTCGAGCTGTTGGCCGACCTGGCGGTCGGGTCCGGACGGCAGCCGGTGCTGCTGTGCCTGAGCGGGCGGTCACCGCTGGAGCCGAGTGCGTTCACCGCCGGGTTCACCTCGGTCCGGCTCAGTGCGCTCCCCGCCGACGACGTCCGCGAACTGATCGTCGACGAGCTCGACCTGGCGCCCGACGAGCGGCTGGTGGACTTCGTCGTCGAGCGCAGCGACGGCGTGCCGCTCATGGTCAAGGAGACGGTCCGACAGCTCCGCGCCGAGGGGCTGCTCGACGTCCGCGACGGGCACGCCCACATGATCGCCGGCTCGCACGCCCAGATCCCGTCCACCCTGGAGAGCCTGCTCAACGCGCGGCTCGACACGCTGTCGGCGCAGGCCACGGCGCTCGCGGTCGCCGCTGCGGCGGTCGGCTACGTCGTGCCCGACGGGCTGCTGGGCGGGGTCGTCGGCCAGGAGGGCCCCGCGCTCGGCCCGGTGCTCGGCGAACTCGCCGCCGCCGACGTCCTGTCCGAGGACGCCGAGGGCGACCTCCAGTTCAGCAGCCCACTGGTGCGCGACGTCCTCTACGCCCGGCTGACCGGTCGACGCCGGCGCACGCTGCACGCCCGGATCGCCGACGCACTCCAGGAGCCGAGGCAGGCGTCGCAGACCGCGCCCGCGCTGCTCGCCTCACTGCTGGCCGAGCACCGCTACCTCGCCGGCGACTCCGCGGCGGCGCTGCGGTGGCTTCGGGTCGCGGCCGGCCGCGCCCGCCAGGTCTTCGCCCATGACGACGCGGTGGTCGCCCTGACCCGCGCCGTCGAGGCCGCCCGATCGGCCGAGCCCCCCCTTGTCCCCGGGCTGTTGTGCGACCTGGCCGACGTACGCACCGAGCTGGGGGAGTACGCCCGCGCCGGAGACCTCTACCGCGAGGCCAGCGACCTCGAGTCCACGGCGCGCGCGCTGGCGGGGGAGGCGGCGTCGCTGAGGCGCAGGGGTTCGTACGCCGACGCCGAGGCGCTCCTGCGGTCGGCCCTCGACACGCCGATGGGCGGCGACCAGCGCGTCGTGTGGCGGGAGCTGAGCTGGGTGCTCTCGGTCTCCGGTGACTTGGAGGGCTCGCTGGCCTCGGCGGCTCACGGGCTCGGCCTGGCCAACGGTGGCGATGCCGAGGCGGGTCTGCTGCTGTGCCAGATGGTGCGATGCGAGACGCTCCTCGGCCGCTTCGACGCGGCCCAGGAGCACCTGCTCCGAGCCGTCGACAACCTGGAGCGCGCGGGGGATCTCGTCGGGCTGTGCACTGCGTTGCGCCTCCAGGGGTCCCTGGAGGAGCGCACGGGGGCGCTGGACGAGGCGGCCGCCACGCTGCAGCGGGGTCTCGAGTTGGCCGAGCGGACCGGCCTCGCCGAGGAGGTCGGCGGCTGCCTGATCAACCTCGGCCTGGTCCACGGCGCGCGGGCCGACCACCAGGCCGCTTCAGACTGCTACGCGCGGGCGGCGGTCACCTTCGAGCAGACCGGCAACCGCGCCGGCCGGGCGATGGCCTACGGCAACCGCGCGTACGAACTGCTCGCACTCGGCGAGAGCGACGCCGCTGCGGAGCTGGCCCTGCGCGGGCTCGCACTCGCCGACGAGGTCGGCAACCACATGACGGCCGCCGACATCCATCACACGCTGGCGATGATCAGCGAGGCGCTCGCCGACCTCCCAGCGGCGCGGGCGGAAGCGGAACTGGCGATCGCCGAGTTCGAGCGCGCAGGTATGCCCGAGGCCGCGCAGGAGAGTCGGGCGCTGATCGAACGGGTCAGTGGTACGACACCGGGCAGATGATCGAGTCGGGGGGCGGCGGGACGATGTCGAACGGTGCGCTCACGCCCTCGATGGCCTTGCGCCCGATGTCGTAGACGTGCAGCTGGTGGGTGGCGATGATGCTGAGCGTCGTCGAGATCCTGGTGTGGCCACCGTCGTCGGCGGTGAACTGGTGGGCCACTCCGCGTCCGCGCGGGGTCAGCGTGCAGTCGGCGGGATCCCAGATCGACACCGCGCCGCGATAGTCGGCGTCGGGCAGTCCGTCTGGACCGATCGCGAAGACGATCACGTCGAAAGGCACCCCGGCCTGGGCCTCCTGGGGGACGGTCACGACCAACTGCGTCTGTGGCTCGGGCACGACCCGCACCTTGGCCACACTCGTCCGCGCCGGGCTCCCGGGGGACTTCATCACCAACCCGAAGGCGTAGGTCCGGGGCCGGTTCGGGGCCTGGACGCCCTCCATCCGGATCGACAGCTCCTGACCGGCGGCACAGGTGACGTTGCGCACCGTGATGACCTGGGCGCGGCGGAGCTGCGAGACCGACCAGCTGCCGGCCGCGACCGGTGCGCAGGTGGACCCCTCGGGCCGGGTCGTCTCGGGTAGCAACCCCTCGGGGGTGGCCAGGGCCGGACGCACCGAGAACGCACCGGGCGGCTTGTTCTCGTAGAGGGCTTCCTCGGCGTAGAGCGGTGTCGGCCACGCCCTCGTGGGAACGACGATCCGCAGCACTCCGTTGGTGACCGCACGGCCCGCGACGTACCGGATGACGACGTTGCCGGGGGTGCCGGCGATGACGTCGGCGTCCATCAGCGTGTGCCAGTCGTAGCCACCCGCGGAGGCCTTGTCGGAGCGGTGCTTGGCAGCGGTCGCCGCCCCCGTCGGTGCGGGGGCGACGACCAGCCAGGCCATCAGCGAGAGGACGATGCCCGCGACGAGCGGGAATCGACGAGGCGTGCGCATGGCCTCATGATCCGAGCGCAGGCTCGGCTTGGCAATCGCCGGTCCGGTCCACAGTCGGCGACTCCTCGGGCGGCAGCGCGGTTGCGGGCCGGTCTCCGGGGTGGCGCAGAGCGATCACGAACGCGATCGCGAGAGCACCGGCCATCGCCCACAGCACCGCCTGCATGCCGACCGCGAAGTCGTGGGCGACCGCGTGCTCGACCGCCGTCCGCATCGCCGCGGGGATGGCGGAGTCGCCGCCGGCGCTCCCGGCCGCGGAGTTGGCGGCCAGGTCGGCGGCCTTCGACCGGGGCACGCCGAGCCCGACCAGCGAGTCGGTGAACCGCGAGGTGAAGACGTGGGTCAGGATCGTGCCGAAGATCGCGAAGCTCAGCGCGGCGCCGTAGTTGCGGACCGTCTGGTTGACGCCGGTGACCTCGCCGTACGACGAGCGCCCGGCCCGGCTGACCGCGTCGGCGCTGGAGGGCCCCATGAGGAGTCCGATGCCGGCACCGGCGACGGCGATCGCAATGCGGTGCGACCAGTCGTTGTCGAGGCTGGTGACCAGGGTGGACCACCACACCAGCCCCGCGGCCGCGACGGCGCAGCCCAGCAGGATCGTGGGCTTGGCGCCGCGGGCGTCGAAGATCCGGCCGCCCAGTTGAGCCGCGATGAGGTAGCCACCGAAGAAGGTGAGCAGCAGGACGTTGGCCCCGCTCGCACCTTCGCCGAGCGAGATGCTGGCGTACATGCTCAGGAAGTAGGACACCGGCACGAACGCCGCCATCGCGAAGAACAGGACTCCGGTGTCGACGCGGAAGCCGCGCGAGGTGAAGATCCGCAGGTCGACAAGGGGGTTCTCGATGGCCCGCTCGACCAGCACGAAGGCGACCATCAGGACCACGCCGGCGACCAGGCAGGCCCAGGTGGCGACGCTGTCCCAGCCCCAGGTGGCTGACTGGGTGAAGCCGATGACGCTGGAGCCCATTGCGGCGGCGATCAGGACCGCGCCGAGCCAGTCGATGCGCTGGCGCAGCCGGTTCGGCGGGATGTCGGCGAGCAGGATCAGCGCGACGGCGGCGATGGCGACCGGGATGTTGACCCAGAAGATCGCGCGCCACGACCAGTTGAGGAGGTAGCTGCCCACGACCGGGCCGATGGCGGTGAAGGCGCCGGCGATCCCGAAGAACGCGGCCATCGAGCGGCCCCGTCGTTCGGCCGTGGCCGTGGTGTAGACGGTGGTGATCGCCGCCGGCATCAAGAGGGCGGCGAAGGCGCCCTGGGCGGCCCGGGCCGCGATCAGCCAGGTCTCGGCGTGGGCGCCGTCGGGGGTGGCGCCGCAGAGCGCCGAGCAGATCGCGAAGCCGATGACGCCGACCAGGGCCATCCGGCGCCGGCCGAGGGTGTCGGAGAGCTTGCCACTCAAGGCGAACATCGCGGCCAGGGCGACGGTGTAGGCGTTGACCGCCCACTGGCCCTGGGTGGCGGTGAGATGCAGGTCGCGCTGCAGCGTGGGCGACGCGATGGCGACGATGGTCTGGTCGATGAAGGACATCGAGACCGTGAGGATCATCGCGGGCAGGACCAGACGGCGCCTGTCGAACCGCCCGCTGGCGGGTGTGGTGTCGGAGGTGGTGCTGGACATGACGTGCTCTCTCTCGGGGTGGTGGGTCAGGCGACGGCGTTCTCGGTCGCCAGGACGTGGTCGAGCCAGGCGAAGACCCGCTCGTGGTAGATCGGACGGGCGCCGGGGTGGCAGTGCTCTCCGGCGCCGCTGGCGGCGGAGAACGTGACGTACTCGTGCTCACACGCCAGTCGGTCGTTGAGCCTCGGCGCGCCGTACGACGACAGGTCGTCGAGCTCGCCGGAGCACAGGAACGTCGGGCAGGTGATGAGCTGCTCGCGGTCGCGCAGGGTGTACTCCCCGGCGATCGCGAAGAACTCGCTCACGGTCTCGACGCCGTGGACCAGCAGGTTGCGGCGCAGGGCCCAGCCGGCGGTCGGCTTGGGCAGGACGCCCTCGGCCGCCCGGCAGGCGGCGCCGTGGAACAGCCCGTGGCCGCGGCGGATCCCGTGGCCCAACGGACCGGGGAATTTGGCCGCAGTGACGTCGAGGAGGTCGTAGGGGCCGCAGTCGCTGACACAGGCGGCGAACCGGTGCTCGGCGGTGGCCGCGCGCGGTGCGAGGTAGCCGCCGAAGCTGAGCCCGACCAGGACCAGGGCTTCCGGGTCGACCCCGGGCAGCGTGAGCGCGTGGTCGACGACCGGCGTCACGACCTGCTCCCAGTCGGGACGGATGGGCACCCCGCGGTCGATGATCATCGAGCCCTGGCCGGGGCCGTCGAAGACGAGCACGTGGTAGCCCCGGCGCAGACCCTCTGCGGCGTTGTTGAAGTAGAGCTCCTCGACGGTGCCGTCATACCCGTTGGTGACGATCATGGTCCGGCGGAGTCCCTCGCCGGTCGAGAAGAAATAGCCGGGCAGGGTGGTGTCGGCGTAGGGGATCTCGAGCTCGAGCGGCGGCCGCTCGAGCATCCCCGCCGCCCGCCGGAACGCCGCGGCTTCGGCGGCGTGGGTCTCCCGGACCTGATCGATGCCCTCGCGGTCGAAGGTGAAGACCCCGGCGGTGCGGAAGTAGTTGGACGCACGGAACAGGGCAGCGCGCGCGCTCGTGGTGTCGCCGGCCCGGATCGCGTCCTTCGCGGCGGCCTCGGCCCGGCCCGCGGTCGCGAGCCACTCGGCGCGCCAGGCCCGGGTGTCCGAGCCCGAGATCCGTGCTGCGGTGGCGAGGCACTCCTCGACGGTGGCGCCGCCGTACGGCGCGTAGCCCATCGTGCGCTCCAGGTTCGCCTGGAACATGGGGTCCTGCATGGTGGCGCTCATCGGTGGGTCCTCATCTGTACGGCGTGGGGAGTGTCGTGAAGCGGGACTTGCGGCAGCGCCGCGTCGACTCCGGCTCGGGTGGTGAACAGGGCGGTGATCGCGGTCCGATCGGGCTTGCCCTGCTCCGTGAGGGGTACGTCGCTGCGGACGACGAGGCTCCTCGGGAGCAGCCGCGGACCGTGCTGGCGACGGACGAAGGTGAGGAGGTCGGCGGTGGACACGCAGCGTCCGGCCATCGGGATCACGAGGGCGTCGAACCCGTCGTCGGTCGGGACGGCGACGGCGTACCTGATGCCGGGGTGGGCGCACAGGGCGTTCTGGACGTCGACCGGGAAGACCGGGCACGCGGTGTTGCCGCGGGCATCGCCCGCGCGACCACGGACGTGCAGGTAGCCGTCCGCGTCCAGATAGCCGATGTCGCCGCTGGTGCGAACGCGGCGAGCGGCGCCGGCCGAAGCGACCACGATGGTCCCCTCCTCGTCGGGCTCGGCCGCGCTCCCGTCGGGGCGCTCGATGGTGATCCCGACGCCGGGGAGGGGCTGGCCGGCGCTGCCCACCAGGTCGACGCGGCGGGTGCTGTAGTCGGAACCGGAGAGCACGCTGACCAGGCCGAGCTCGCTTGCGCCGTAGGTGTGGGTGAGCACGTGGCCGAGGCCGACCGCCTCGAGGCGGCGCAGCAGCCGCAGCCGCAGCGACGGGGCTGCGTCGGAACCGATATGGCTGATGGAGATCAGCGAGCCGAGGTCGCGGCGGGCAAGGTCGGGGTGGTCGATCAGCTCGACGAGTTGCGGCTCCACGAGGCACAGGTGCGTGACCCGCTCGGCCTCGATGGTGTGCAGGACGTCGGCGGCGTCGATGTCCCCCCGGGTGCCGTAGTCGCGGAGCACGACGGTGCCGCCGCTGACGAGGGTCTGATCGAGGACCACCTGGCCGACGTGCACCAGCGACGTACACACGAGCTGGCGGCGAGCGGGGTCGTGCGGCGCAGTGACGCTGGTCGCCCACTCGGTGAACGAGCGGCGGCTCGGCGACCCGTGACCGGTGGTGCCGCCGGAGGACACCAGCCAGCCCAGCGCGTCGGGTGCCGGAGGACCGGGAAGGGTGGCGGCCGGCGCGGCCAGGATCTCGGCATAGGTGAGGGTCCGGACGTCGTCGCCGACCAGGCTGACCGCCTCCGCGGTCTCGGGGAGCACGATCACCGCCGTCGCACCGACCTCGCGGACGAAGTGAGCGGTGCGTGTCGGGGCGCCGGCCGGGCAGTACGCCGTCGCGCAGCCGACCAGGGCGGCGGCGTACCGCACGACGACCGCCGCGACCGAAGTCGTCGGCACGATCGCCACCACGTCGCCGTGGCCCAACCCCAGGCCCGCCAACCCGCCGGCCAGTGCTTGCACGGACGCCTGCAGTTGCGCACCGGTCATCGTGTGCTCTGCGTCGCTCAGCAGCACGGTGTCGGGCGCCGCCGCGGCGGCGGCGAGCACCAGCTCGACGACAGTGGCGCCGCTTCCGTGGTGGTCCATGCTCGGGATCCTTCGGTCCGTGGGCCCCCGGATGAAGCCCTCAGGACAGTTCTACGGCCGGACCGACCCCCTGCACCCCCTGAGAAACATGCAGGTTCATCTAGTTGCCCGCATCCGGTGGTTGAGCCCGAAGGCGCGCTGGCGCGTTCGGTGTCGAAACCTCCGCGGGGAAGGCACCTGGTCGAGTCGGTGCCTTTACTGAGGGAGGTTTCGACACGCTCGCTGCGCTCGCGGCTCAACCAGCGGTAGCGGTGTTTTCGAGACGCTCACTGCGCTCGCGGCTCAACCACCGGACGGTGGTTGAACCCGAAGGCGCGTTGGCGCGTCCGCGGTGGGGGACTCAGCCCGGGGTCGGCGGCCCTGTACGGCGAAGACGGCGAGGCACATGATCCAGACGCTGATGCAGACGATGTGCACGCGTTGGCTGACGCCGACGGCCCAGGCCGGGTTGTCGGTGGCTTGGAAATAGGTGAACAGCAGGCTGGTCACGACGCCGCCGATCCAGAAGATCCACCACGCCGCGCGGGCGAACCAGAGCGGCCCGGTGCGCCGCGTCGCGAGCCAGGCCGCGGCCACGCCGACGTACAGCGCCGTATCCGAGGCGATGCTGCTGCCGTCGTGGATGGCGTTCTGCACCGCGCCGCCGACGCAGGTGACATCGGGTCCGCAGGCCTCGGGCACGAACGCCGCCGTGGCCGCGCCGATGCCGAAGACTACGGTCGACCAGACCACGACCTCGCGCCAGGCGCCGCGGGGAAGCGCGGCGCGTACCCAGGGCAGGAGACAGGCGACGAGTACGACGCAGATCACGTCGGTCACGCGCAGGAACATCGCGTTGGGCTGCCCGTGCGCCTCGAGTTGGCTGACGATGTCGTAGAGGCCGACGTACCGGGTGCGGGTGAAGTCGAGGAGGAAGTTCGAGTAGAGCAGTGCTGCCGCCGCGCCGCACACGAGTAGCGCGACGTCGCCGCGATCGAGCCGCCTCATGACGCCGCCGCCGGTGCCAGGCCGCTCGGGCCGCCCGTGGTGCGGTCGGTCGTGGTGTGCGCCGTACGACCCGTCGCCCAGGCGCGCGCGCTGGGGGTCGAGAGGGCGAGCAGCACCAGGACACTGCCACCCAGGCTGGGCAGCGAGCCCACACCCACGGGATGACCGGTGCGGCCGATCGTCGCGATGAAGGCCGCGATCGCGGTCAGCGTGCAGACCACCATGAGCATGAGTCGAGCCCAGTTGCGACCGGCGAGGATGGCGAAGGCGAGGCCGGCGTCGATCACGATCGCGACGATCAGGCTGGCCGCGAGCACGACCTCCAACTGTTCCAGGTCATCGGGCGAGAGGCCGAAGTCGGCGAAGTACGTGGTGTCGCGGGGTGAGGCGAGCAGCACGACGATCAGCCCGATGTAGGCAAGGGAGCGGATCAGGGCGATGCCGGCTCCGGCGATCGTGGACGCGGGCCGCTTGCGGCCCGACGCGGGCTCCGCGACGAGGACGCCATCCGCCTCGGGAACCTGCCGCAGGTCCAGCACCGGGAGGTCGCCGTCGGTGCGGATCCGGTCGCCGCCGCCGTTGCGGGAGTGGTAGCCCGAGGAGAAGTTCTCGAGCACGACCAGCTCCGCGCGCGGCTCGGCGGCGGTGACGCTCGCGACGACGAAATCCCGCTCGACGTCGGTGTTCTCGTCGATCTTGTGGGTGATCTGGAGGGTGAACAGGGAGAGCCCGACGCTGCGGTCGTAGGTGGCGGCGGCCAGCCAGTCGACCGCGAAGCCCCCGGGGAGCAGCCAGTCGTCGGGACACCGCCAGAAGCGCACGTGGTGCCGGCGAGCTGGGCTGCCGGCCACCTGCTGTTCGTAGGCGAAGTCCTGGCGGCGGTCGAAGAGGTGCAGGGGACTCACCGGCGCCGAGGCGTAGCTGCGTCGTCCCAGCGTGTTCTTGACGATGGCCGTCCCGGTGCGCATGGTCAGTTGGTCCGCGCGCGTCCAGCCGGCCGAGGTCATCGCGGCGTGGAGCTGCTCCTCGGAGCCGTGCAACGCCAGGTTCACGGGGTCGCCGAGCAGCCCGTCGCTGGTGCGGGTCCGGCCGATGAAGTAGCCGGGCAGGTAGAGCCCAGTCAGGATCCGGTGCAGTCGCGGCAGGACCAGGTAGGTCACGTAGATCCAGAAGACGAGCAGCAGCAGCGTCGGCCAGCCGGGCCGGACGCCGTCACGGAACAGGACGTAGGCGTACCACGCCGCGATCAGGCCGGAGATGGCGAAGAACCAGGCGTCGACCTTGTCGGCCAGAGTCTCGCGCTCCTCCTCGGACTGGCCCGTCACGACGAGACCACGGACTCGGGCCAAGTGCGCATGGCTCATCGTGGCAGGTCCAGGACGCCGTGAGTGACTAGCTCCACGCCTATCGCCAAGATGAGGAATCCCATGACGCGCACCAGGGCGCTGACGACCTCCGGTCCCACCTTGGTGACCAGCGGGGTCGCCCACTGCAGGAGCAGGGCCAGACCGAGCGTGATCGTCCCGATGGCGAAGACGATGCCGAGGTGTGCGGGCACGCCCTCGTGGCGGGCCGCCAGGGCGATGACGACGCCGATCGCGCCGGGCCCGGCCACGATCGGGAGGGCCATGGGGCACATTGCGATGTCCGGGCGTGCGCCGTTCGACGTCGGGCTGGTGAAGCCCTCGCGTTGGCTGAGCATCCCGAACCCGGCGTACGCGACCACGAGGCCCCCTGCGATCTGGAGGGCGTAGAGAGAGATGCCGAAGGCGTGCAGGACCAGCGTGCCGAGCACGGCGAAGGCCGCGAGCACGATGAAGGAGTAGAGGCCGACGAGCAGCGCTTGGCGCCGAGCCTCCCTTCGTTCGAACGACTCGGTCATGCCGGCGTACGCCGCGAGGACGAAGACGGGGTTGGTCACAGGGAGCAGGGCGCCGAGCGCGGCGAGGTAGACGGTGGCCACATCGGAAGTTCTACGGGTCGAGGAGGGCCGGCACCCCCGGTGAAATGTGCAGTCCTGCCGCTGTGACTACCAGGTCGAAAGAAATGACCGAAGGGGCGCAGGGAGACCCTGCGCCCCTTCCGGGAGCTGTTTTGCTGCGGACCGTCGGCCCGCCGTACGGCGCTCAGACGCCGACGTGCTGGTCCCGACGGATCGCCGTCGTGACGGTGCCGGTCAGGGCGCGCGCTCGGTTGCGGACGATCTCGGCCTGGGCCGCGACCATCACGGCGATCATGACCATGATCTCGCCGAAGCCGGCGGTGTCGCGGACGCCCTCGAAGTACTCCCAGGTGCCCATGCCGAACTTCACGGCCACCAGGCCGAGGAACAGGCCCACGGTGAGCGCGGTGCCCTGACGCAGGACGCTGCCGTCCGCGTCGACCCAGACCTTGGTCAGGTAGCCGCGGGCCACGCCCACGACGACGCTCAGGAGGATGCTCACGGCGAGCAGCGTGATGGACAGCGCGGTGTGAGGGAGGGCGAAGCCGCCGACCGCGACACCGACGATCGCGTAGATCAGGGCGAGCTTGAAGCGGCCCTTGTCGCGGACCTCGCTCACCTGGGTCTGCTTGTAGATGGCATATCCCGTCATGGCCAGGATGGCGATGATCTCGACGGCGTTCATGGTGCGGCACTCCTCTGGTTGTTGGTGGGCCACGAGCTGGTGCTTGCGGTGCTCCGAACGCTGTCACCGATCCGGCCCGGCTCACCTGTGTGGAACTCCCAGGAATCACCAGGGCAGGACTGCGTACTTCGCAGGGGGTGCTCGACCCGCTGACGCGGATAGACATTTCCAGTCGGTGCAGAAGCCCGGCTCAACCCCTAGAAGAACGAAGGAAGCAAGCAACCATGAACACCAAGAAGTTCGGCGCCATCGCCATGGTCACCGCCCTGCCGCTGGTCGCGCTCGGCGCCACGGTGAGTGCCGCCGAGGCCGCACCGGCGCCGCAGACGAAGATCTCTGCGAACGTCTCCGACAAGACCCCCGCCGCCGGCAAGCGGTTCACCGTCTCGGGCAAGTTCACCGCGCAGGGCACGGCGGCCGCGAACCAGGTCGTGAAGGTCCAGGCCGAGCAGGCCAACGGCACCTGGAAGACCCTGACCGGCGCCAAGGAGCGCACCACCGCCAAGGGCGCCTACGACATCGCGGTCATCCTCAACGCCAAGGGTCAGCGCGACCTGCGAGTCGTCGGAGTCGGCACCGGTAACCAGCCGAACGCCGTCCGGACCTTCACCGTGACGGTCCACTGAGTCCCACGGGCCCAGTGAGAGTCACCCGTCTGAGGGTGCCCGGCCACCGCTGGGTGGCCGGGGCCCTCGGTCGCCAGCCCCTCGCCAGCCCCTCGCCATCTACGCAGCCCGTCTACGCAGCCCTAGGAACTCCGATGAGCACCAGCCTCACGACCGCCAAGCCCGAGCCGGCGACCCCGCCCGTCCCGCACCGCGCCGTCACCGCCGTCGTCTGCATCGCGCTCGCAGCGGTCGTCGCTGCCATGTCGTCGCTCAACGTGGCGCTGCCTGACATCGCCCGCTCGACCCACGCCGACTCGACCCAGCTCACCTGGATCGTCGACGCTTACTCACTCTTCTTCGCCGCCCTGCTGCTACCCGCGGGCGCCCTCGGCGACCGGTTCGGCCGCCGGCTCACCCTCCTGGTCGGGCTCGGCATCTTCGGCGTCGGCTCGGCCATCGCCATGACGGCCGGCGGTGCGCCCGAGCTGATCGTGCTCCGCGCCGTACTCGGCCTCGGTGCCGCGCTGGTCATGCCCGCGACCCTGTCCACCATCACCGGGACCTTCTCGGCGGCCCAGCGGACCAAGGCGGTCAGCATCTGGGCCGGTGTGGCCGGCGGCAGCGCCGTCCTCGGCGTCCTGGCCTCGGGCACCCTCCTGGAGTTCTGGAGCTGGCGCTCGATCTTCGCGCTCAACGTGGTCCTCGCGGCGATCGCCATCGTCGGCACCTTCCGGTTCGTGCCCGAGTCGGCGGACCCGAACGCGCCCCGGCTCGACGTGTCCGGCGCACTGCTCGCGGTCACCGGCCTGTTCGTCCTCGTCTACTCGATCATCGAGGCACCGACCTACGGCTGGACCGCCGCTCGCACACTCGGCGGGCTCGCGATCGGGCTCGCTGTGCTCGCGGGCTTCGTGCTCTTCGAGCGGCGTACGGCGAACCCACTGCTCAACCCACGGATCTTCGGCCACCGCGGACTGGCGGCCGGCAGCATGTCGATCTTCGTCCAGTTCTTCGCGTTCTACGGCTTCATCTTCGTGGTGCTGCAGTACCTGCAGCTGGCCCGCGGCGACTCCCCGCTGGTCTCGGCGGTCTCGATGCTGCCGATGGCGATCACCATGATGCCGACGGCGCGGTTGGTCCCGCGGCTGGTCAGCCGGGTCGGCGCCAAGGTCGTCTGCTGCACAGGTCTCGTGCTGGTCGCCTGCGGCCTGTTCGTCATCGCCCAGGTCGACGCCTCCAGCCCGTACTGGCTCCTGCTCTGCGGTCTGCTCCCGCTCGGTGCCGGCATGGGCGCCGCGATGACCCCCGCCACGAGCGCGATCACCGAGGCGCTCCCCGCGGCGCAGCAGGGTGTCGGCTCGGCCGTCAACGACCTGTCCCGTGAGCTCGGAGGTGCCCTCGGCATCGCCGTCGTGGGCAGCGTCCTCTCGTCGGTCTACCGCAGCAACTTCACGATGCCGCACCTGTCCGACGTACCGAGCGGCGCCGCCGCCGGTCTGGTCGAGAAGGCCCAGGGGTCCTACGCGATCGCGGCCCACATCGGTGGACCGGTCGCCCAGGCGGGCACCAGCGCCTTCGTCGACGCACTCCACCTCGCCCTGCTCATCTGTGCCTCCGCAGCGCTCGCGGCCGCCGTCCTGGTCGCCGTCGTTCTTCCCAAGAAAGGCTCCTGACCGTGTCCACCCACCTCCTCCCGGCCACCACCCGCGCGCCGGGGCTGCTGCTCAAGCGGATCGTGCTCGTCTTCGGTGCGACGTACCTCGCGATGGTCTGCGTCACCAACCTGGTCGACTTCGTGACCTCGGTGACGGGCGCGCACGAGACGTTCCTCAACTCGCAGAACTCCGGTTACATCGCTTCGATCGTGAAGATCTACTCGATGCCGAGCTGGTTCGACGACCTCGCCGTGCTGGGCGCCGCGACGATCGAGGGGATCGGCGCTCTGCTCTTCGTCCGGGCGCTGCGCCGCTTCCGTGGTGGCGGCACCGGTCTCACCGAGGTCTACCAGGCGCTCGCGTGGAACATCGTGGTCTGGTTCGGCTTCATCGTCGGCACCGAGTTCTTCATCGCCTACCCGTCCGAAAGCCCGTTCCGCGAACTCCTCGGACTCGGCTTCCTGATGACGCTGATCGTCACGCTGGTGCCCGATGCGCCGGGGGTGATCCGGGCCGAGTGACTCGGGGCTTGCCACATCCAAATCCGCGAACCTGCGCGTTGTGCTCTACCCTTGGTCCTGTTGAAGGGACGGTTCTACGACCGTCCTGGCCGCGCACAAAGGTGCGGCTCGTGTCTCTTGCTCCTGGTTTCGGTTCGCTGGACATCAGCAGGTGGATGTCTTCAGCGGCTCGAGGGCACGGTGTCCTCGGCACGAACAAGGGAAAAGATCATGGCTCAGGGAACCGTCAAGTGGTTCAACGCCGACAAGGGCTTCGGCTTCATCGCTCAGGACGGCGGCGGCGAGGACGTGTTCGTCCACTACTCCGCGATCCAGACCAGCGGCTTCAAGTCGCTCGATGAGAACCAGAAGGTCGAGTTCGATCTCGCCTCCGGCCCCAAGGGTCCGCAGGCCGAGAACGTCCGCGTCTCCTGACTCACCACGAAGAGCCCCGACCGCCACACGTGCGGCCGGGGCTCTTCGCACGTCTGGCCGTCTCGGCGAGGACCGTCGCGAAGACCGTCATCCGCCCCGGTCGTTTGAGCGACCCGGGTGCATGACCTCCTGGCGAGGTGGGGCGGACGGGCTGGCCTGTAGGCCGGGTTCTGTTTCCAGGTCCCTCGCGGGCCCTGGTCGGCGACCATCCATCTACGGATGCCGTTGCCGACATCCTCCAGCGGTCTACCCGCGTACTCGGGCGGGCCGCCCTCAGTCGCACGCGCGCCCGGTGCCCGAAGGCACTGGACTTCTTGACCTTGCTCCAGGTGGGGTTTGCCTAGCCGGCCCGGTCGCCCGGGTCGCTGGTGGTCTCTTGCACCACCGTTTCACCCTTACCCCTCTCTCTGACGAATCAGGGGGAGAGGCGGTCTGTTCTCTGTGGCACTGTCCCGCGGGTCACCCCGGGTGGGTGTTACCCACCACCTTGCCCTGTGGAGCCCGGACCTTCCTCGGCGCCGTCCTCCCGTCTCCGGGAGTACGTCGACGCGGTCGCCCGGCCAGCCCGTCCGCAGGAGAAGGGTACGGGATCGCGGCCGGGGACGAGCCTGAGACGAGCCTCAGACGAGCCTCAGACGAGCCTGGTCAGCTCAACGGAGACGGTCATGGCGCTCGTCGCGGCGCCGGAGTAGACGCCGCTGATCGGTTTGACGTCGTCGTAGTCGCGGCCGGCGGCGACCACGACGTACCGGTCGTCGGGTTCGGTCGCGGCGGTCACGTCGAAGGGGTGCCAGCCGTCGTCCCACCACTCCAGCCAGGCGTGCGAGGAGCCCGCGACGGTCTCGCCGATCACGGGGTCGGAGGACGGATGGAAGTAGCCGGACACGTACCGCGCCGGGATGCCCAACGAGCGCAGCCCGCCGATCGCGAGGTGGGCCATGTCTTGGCAGACGCCAGCCCGCTGGTCCCAGGAGTGTGCGGCATCGGTGTGCACGTCGGTGGCGCCGGGGAGGTACTCTACTTCGCCCGCGACGAGCGCGCACACCCGGCGCGCGGCCTCGCCGGGTAGGGCGGCGTCGGCGGCGGCCTTCTGGACTCGATGGGCGAAATCCTCCGGCGGAGCGACGAGACCGGGCAGGCCGAGGTACTCGTTCCAGCGGTCCGCGACCTCGACGGCCTCCAGCTGCTGCCACGTGGTGCTCGGAGCGGCGGCGCGAGCGCGGTTGACCTGCACCGTCGACGTGGCGGTCACCGTCATCGACTCGTGGGGGTCGACCACCTCGAAGGCGATGACGTGGCTGCCGAAGTAGTCGCGGTATTCGTAGGTCCACGGCGCCGGCGTCACCTCGAGCCGGGTGTGCACGACGATCTGCTCCGGCGTCGTGACCGGAGTCAGCCTGGCCTGGTTGTACGACGCGACCGCCTTGCCGTCGTACGCGAACCGGGTCGCATGGACGACGCGCAGCTGCATGCTCACGCGGTCACCCCCTGCCAGGCCAACGGCTCGGAGCCGGCGAAGTAGCGGCGGGCCACTGCGTCGGTGGCGTGCATGCACGCGACCTGGACCCGCTCCATCTCGTGGGCGAGGTCGGCCATCAGGTCGGACAGGTTGCGGTATTCCAACTCGGCGCGCATCCGGCCCAACAGCCGCACCGCCTCGTTCTGGAACCCGGCCCGCTGGGCCGACTCGACGTTCTCCAGACACTGTTCGGCGCGGTTGAGCGCGAACACCACCGACCGTGGGAAGAGCCGGTCGAGCAGCAGGAACTCGGCCGCGCTGCGCTCGGTCTCGACGCCGCGGTAGGTGCGCAGGAACGCTTCGTAGGCGCCGCAGGCGCGCAGCGTCGGCGTCCACGGCTGGCCCGAGCCCCCCGCGAGGGCCGCGCTGGCGACCAGCCGCGAGGTCATGTCGGCGCGCTCCACGCACCGGCCGAGCATGAGGAAGTGCCAGCCCTCGTCGCGCACGGTCGTCGCGTCCGCGGTGCCGTTGATCAACGCCGCCCGCTCACGCACCCACTGGAAGATCGCGGGTGCGCGCATTCGCTGGAGCTGGCCGCTCGGGATGGCGCGGTACGTCGTGTTGATGGCCTCCCACATGGGCACCGAGAGGGTCTCCCTGGCCCGGCGGGCACCCTCCCGGGCGGCCATCAGCGCCGAGGCGATCGAGGTCGACGACGACGGGTCGTAGCAGAGCACGTCCAACACATACGCCACGTCGGTGCGGCCTTCGGGAGGCTCGTCGACGCCCATGATCGAGAGCAACGCCCGGCAGGTCGGCTCCTCGTCGATCGTGGAGTCCTCGAGGATGAGCTGGGTCTGTACGTCGAGGATCCGGGCGGTGTCTTCGGCACGCTCGACGTACCGGCCGATCCAGAACATCGACTCCGCGATCCGGCTCAACACGGCGTTGCCCCCGATCGAGGTCCCTGCTGTTGCTGCTGTTGTTGCTGCTGCTGCTGCTGGTGTTGGTTGTGCCCCTGCAGGTCGCTCAACACGGGCCCGACGGCGAGTTCGGGTCCGTGGTGCATCGGGGTGGGGGGCGGAGTGGAGGTCGGCGTGGAGGTCGGTGGCGCGGCCGCTGCCGGCTCGTCTGCCGCCGCATCGGACAGCTCCTCGGTCAGCTCGACCTGGGTCGGACCGGCCAGCACCCAGGTGTCCTTGGAACCGCCCCCGCGCGAGGAGTTGACGATCAGCTCGCCCTCGGCGAGCGCCACCCGGGTCAGCCCGCCCGGAAGCACCCAGATGCGGGAGCCGTCGTTGACCGCGAACGGTCGCAGGTCGACGTGCCGCGGACCGAGGGAGCCGTCGACGAAGGTCGGCACCGTGGACAGCTGGACGACCGGTTGCGCGATCCACGACCGAGGGTCGGCGAGCACTTTGCCCCGCAGCTCGTCGAGCTCCGCGGCGGTCGCGGCGGGACCGATGACGATGCCCTTGCCGCCGGATCCGTCGACGGGCTTGAGCACCAGCTCGTCGAGCCGGTCGAGCACCTCCTCGCGGGCCTGTGCGTCGTCCATCCGCCACGTGTCGACGTTGCGCAGCACCGGCTCCTCGGAGAGGTAGTAGCGGATGATGTCGGGGAGATAGGTGTAGACGAGCTTGTCGTCGGCCACGCCGTTGCCGACGGCGTTCGCCAAGGTGACGTTCCCGGCTCGGGCGGCGTCGAGGAGGCCGGGCACGCCGAGCACGGAGTCGGCGCGGAAGTGGACGGGGTCGAGGAAGTCGTCGTCGATGCGCCGGTAGATGACGTGCACCGGCTCGAGACCGTGGGTCGTCCGCATCATCACCCGGCCGCGGCGGCACTCGAGGTCGCGACCCTCGACCAACTCGACGCCCATGGTCCGGGCCAGCAGGGCGTGCTCGAAGTACGCGCCGTTGAACACGCCCGGAGTCAGCACGACCACCGACGGATCCGGCACTCCTGCTGGAGCGGCCGCCCGTAGCGCCTGCAGCAGCCGGAGCGGGTAACCGGCGACCGGCCGGATCCGGTGTTCGGCGATCGTCTCGGGCAGCGCGGCGGAGATCGCGCGCCGGTTGGTCATCACGTAGGAGACCCCCGACGGCACCCGGACGTTGTCCTCCAGGACCCGGAACTCACCCGCGTCGTCGCGGACCAGGTCGATCCCGCTCACGTGCACGCGAACGCCGTTGGGTGGCCGCACGCTGGCGGCGGCCCGGTGGTAGTGCGAGGAGGTGGTGATCACCTGGCGCGGGATCACGCCGTCGTCGAAGACCTGCCCGGTGTCGTACACGTCGGCGAGGAACAGCTCCAAGGCCCGGACCCGCTGCTGGACGCCCTTCTCGATCCGGGTCCAGGTGTCCATCTCGATCACGCGCGGCAAGATGTCGAGCGGGAAGGCCCGCTCCTCGCCGCCGATGTCGAAGGTGACCCCTTGGTCGAGGTAGCCGGCCTGCAGCGCCTCCACGCGGCTGACCAGCTCGGGCGTGGTCATCGTCTGGAGCGAGGTGCGGAGCCGCGCGTACGGCGGCCGGAGTTCGGCGCCGTCGTACATCTCGTCGTAGGCCGGGCCCGACGAGCGGTATCCGTCGAACATGGCCGTCATGTACCCAACCTAGTAAACGAGATGGCGCGTATGTTTCAGCGGCATGACGTACTGGTACTGCCTCAACCATCATGCCGTCGAGGGCACCGACGGCTGCGCGTACAAGGATCGGCTCGGGCCCTACGACACCGAGGCCGAGGCCGCCCGGGCGCTCGAGAAGGTCAAGGAGCGCAACGAGGAGTGGGACAACGACCCCAACTGGAACGACAACCTCGAGGACTGAGCGAGTCACGAGGTGGCGATTCCGCAGCGCGACAAGGCGTCGCCGTGGCCGTTCCTGGCCATGATCGGGATGGCCGGCTGCTTCTTCCTGTACGCCGTCAGTGGCCTGCTCGCGCCGTGGTACGGCATCGCGCTGCTGCTGGCGATCTGGGTGGGTCTTTTCGTGGTCGCGGTCCGCTGGTGGACGCCGCATCCGCGGCTGACCCTGCTGCTGCCGGTGGTCGCGCTGGTCGTGTGGTTCGTGGTCCTGACGCTGGGGGAACTGCTGCTCGACTGGACCGCTTGATCCCGCTGCTTGAGGAACTCAGCGCGGGGTGACTCGCAGGATCTTGTCCTGGCCGCCGCCGTTGTCGGTGGTGACGAGCAGGTCGCCGTTCGCCGACTGGACGACCTGACGGATCCGGCCGTACTGCTGCAGCACCGCCGGCGTACGGGCCTTGCGCAGCTTGCCCTTGGCATTGAACGTCAGGAACACGACCCGGCTCGCCTTGAGGCAGGCCACGGCCAGCGCGCCATCGAGGGAACCCCATTTCTTGCCGTCGACGAATGAGCCGCCGGACGTCGCGAGCGTGGGATTGCCCGAACTCCAGCGCGCCCGGACCTGGTGACCGGGGAGTGACTGGTCGGTCATCGGGACCGACTCGTTGTAGCCGGGCACGGGGTTGTAGCCGTAGTCGCCGCCGTTGACCAGGCGGTTGACCTCGTCGTCGCGGTTGGTGCCCTGCTCGATCGACCAGAGTGTGCCGTCGGCCCGCTCGGTCACGCCCTGGACGTTGCGGTGGCCGTAGGTGTGCACGTAGCGGCGCGGCCCGTCCTGGTTCACGAACGGGTTGGCCGGCCACGGGGCCCCGGTGAACCGGTCCAGCCGCAGCGTCTTGCCGCCCAACGAGTCGAGATCCTCGGGGTTGGTGCCCGTTGCCGCGTCGCCCGTACCGACCAAGAGCGAGCCGTCCGAGGTGACGATCAGCCGGCACCCGCCGTGCCGACCCGACGTGGTCGGGAACCCGCCCACCAACTCGCGGTCCAACTTGGCCCGCTTGAGCCGCTTGTCGAGCGTCCAAGCGGTGACATGGACGTCGTGCCCGCCGTTCCCGGTGAACCCGCCCTGACACGTGTAGATGCGCCGGTTCTTCGTGAAGCCCGGGTCGACCTCGAGTCCCATCAGGCCCGTCTCGCCGGACACCCACACCGAACTGCTCGGGAACTTCACGCGACGTACGTGCCCCTTGCGGAACACCGACAGCGTCGCCCGGTCCCGCTGTGTGAACAACAGCGCACCCCCTGGCAGCGACCGCACGTCCCACGGGTGGTCGAGCTGGGACACCACCGTCCGGACCTTGAGCTTGGGTGCCTTGCGTCCTGGGCCTGGTGGCGAGCTTTTCGTGGCGGTAGGTGTCGCTGCGGGTCGAGCCGTTGCCGGTTGGGCCGCTGCCGGCGCAATGGGGACGAGCATGGCCAGGACGAGCGAGAGCAGCACCGAGCGCATGGGCTGCAAGGTACCCACATTCCATGCGCATGCGGTCAGATGGCGTGGGTTGGTGCTCGTGGTGAGGGAGACAGTCGACCTTTTTCCGAGGCGAGCCGTCCAGGTACCTTTCACAGCTCTCTTGTCCGGCGCTGTCATCCACAGGTGTTGATGAGGCGGGGGCGCCGCCCGAGATCGTCAGACGAGCCTGGTTCCATGGATGAACGGGCTGTCAACGAGCTGCTCGATGCACAACATGGCGTTGTGTCACGACGTCAGTTGCGGGCATTGCACGTGACCGACGCTGAGATAGAGCGCAAATTGCGCCGCCGGGAGTGGGCACGGATTCACCCAGGCGTCTACGTCCACCACACCGGGCCGCCGACGCGAGCTCAATGCGAGTGGGCCGCAGTGCTGTTCTACTGGCCCGCTGCGCTGGCCGGCGTTTCGGCCCTGCATGCGCACAAGGTGCGTGGGTACACGCCCGCGCCGAACGAGCCGGTCGAGGTATGCGTCGGCCGCGATCGACACGTCAAGCGTCGCCCGGGCATCGTCGTTCGCCAGCACGCGCGGTTTGCCACCCTTTGCAACATGGACCTAAGCCCGCCCCGAGAGCGGCTGGAGCACGCAGCTATCGGTGTGGCCTCACGCAAGAGGAGACTCGATGCGAGTGTCGGGGTCCTGGCGGATCTGGTCCAAGCTCGCAGAACTACACCGCGACGTCTGCTCGCCGCCCTGGCGATGCGCACGAGGCTTCGTCACAGGGCGCTGCTCATCTCGATCCTGATCGATGTCCAGTCAGGAGCGAACTCCGTCCTGGAGCATCGCTACCTCGTCGACGTGGAGCGCGCTCATGGCCTCCCGATGGGCGCGAGGCAACGACGAGTGACCGCTGCTGGGACCGTGACGTACCGCGACGTCGAGTACCGGTCGCAAAGGCTGACTGTCGAACTCGATGGGCGACTCGCGCATGCATCGGTCGAAGACGAGTGGTGCGATCTCGAGCGGGATGTCCTCACCCTCAAGGGAGGAGGTCTCACGCTTCGCGCTCGTTGGATCCACGTCCTTGACCCGTGCAGGCTCGCCTACGCGGTTGCCTCTGCCCTCCGTGCTCTCGGCTGGGACGGGTGGATCACCCCATGTTCGGCCGACTGCCGAGCTTTCTCGGCACCCGGTGCCGAAAATGCTCAGCAAACGGCGTGAACTGGCGGCGGTGCCTCGGAAATAGGTCGACTGTCTACCAAAATCCGAGCTGCCAGACAGCGCTCACAACCACCCGTTGCCCTCGGCGGTGATCACTGCCTCGGCGCGGTTGTTGGCACCAGTTTTGCCGATGGCCGACGACAGGTGGTTGCGGACGGTGCCTTCGGAGAGGAAGAGCTTGTGGGCGATGCGGGCGACCGAGGAGCCGTCGCGGGCGGCGCGGAGGACATCGGTTTCGCGCTGGGTGAGGGGGGACTCGCCGGCGACGAGGGAGTCGGTGGCCAGGGCGGGGTCGACGACGCGGAGGCCGGCGTGGACGCGGCGTACGGTGTCGGCGAGTTCGGCGGCAGGGGTGTCTTTGACCACGAAGCCGGCGGCGCCGGCTTGGAGGGCGCGGCGCAGGTAGCCGGGGCGGCCGAAGGTGGTCACGATCAGCACCCGCGTCTCGGGGGCGGCGGCGCGGACCTCGGCGGTTGCGCTGATGCCGTCGAGGCCGGGCATCTCGACGTCGAGGAGGGCGACGTCGGGACGGTGTTCCAGGACGGCGGGTACGACGGCGGCGCCGTCGCCGACCTCGGCGACCACTTCCAGGTCGGACTCCAGGTTGAGCAGGGCCGACAGGGCGCCGCGGACGAGCGCCTGGTCGTCGGCGAGCAAAAGCCGGATCGTCATGGTCGCACCACGCGCAGCGAGAAGCCGGGTGCGAGTTCGGTGGTGATCACGGTGGCGCCGACGTCGGCCGCGCGCTCGCGCAGCCCGGCCAGGCCCGAGCCATGTCCCGTCGGCGAGGGCGCAGTGGTTCCGTCGTCGCGGACCTCGGCGCTGGTCGGGGTGAGCCGGACCTCGCAGTGCGCGGCGCCCGAATGCCGGATCACGTTGGTGACGCCCTCGCGGACGGTCCATGCGAACAGTTCGCGCAGTTCGGACGGTACGTCGTCGGTCGAGTTGGGCAGGTCGGCGTCGATCTCGGCGGCCCGCAACGCCACCCGCGCACGGACCAGTTCGCCGGGCAGGGTGATCTCGCGATAGCCCTCGACCGCACGGCGTACGTCGGTGAGGGCGTCGCGGCTGAGCCGTTCGAGGTCGGCGATCTCGGTGCGGGCCCGGTCGAGGTCGACGTCGAGGAGCTTCTGGGCGAGCTCGGCCTTGACGGTGATGACGGTGAGCGAGTGGCCGAGGATGTCGTGCAGGTCGCGCGCGAACCGGCTGCGCTCGTTGTCGACGGCCAGCCGCGCGTTCTCGATCTGGGCGTTGATCAGGTCGATGTTGCGGTTCATCACCGCCCGCATCCCGAACACCGCTAGCGAGGCGGCCATGATCGCGAACGCCGTCCCGACCTGGCTGCCCCACTCCTCGCGCGCGCCGAGCGCGATGGTGCCCAGGACGAGGACGATCGCGATCAGGGCGGCCACCCGGAACGAGAAGACCATCACGCAGGCCACGCTCACGTAGACCACGCAGGCCAGTCCCGGCTCCCCGACGCACCAGACGGTGAGCGCACCGAGCACCGCCAGCGAGCCGATGTAGGGCAGCGACCAGCTCAGTGGCGGATTCGTCACGAGCCGGCCCCGGACTGCACGCGCCCGCACCCAGAGCAGCATGTAGACCGCTGCGAACGCGACCGTGAACAGCATCCCGAGTACGCCGCGGAGCTCGTCGCGGTGCGCCCAGCCTTCGAGCAGCGGGTTGAGCAGGAAGAACAGCCAGATGCCGGCGAAGAGCGGGCCGAGCCGACCGCCCAGGGTGGGTGACTCCGTGGCCACCACCCGCGCGTCGGCCGACTCGGTCCTGCTCACAGCCACAAAGCTAGGCCTTGTCTCCTCAGTAGCGGTGGATGCTGGCGGCTGCGCCGCCGGTACTGGGGAGACAAGGCCTGATCACACGCGAGCGGTGTCCTTGCTCATCCGCCACGCCGCGCCGAGGACGAAGATCGTGAGCCACCCCACGGCGTTGACGACCGCGTACCACGGGAGTTCGCCGGTGAGTGGCGACCGCGCGATCTCGGCGACACCGAACATCGGCGTCCACTGGGCGATGTGCCAGATCAGGCTGCTGTGGTCCTCGATCGGGATGAACACGTTGCCGAGGAAGGACATCAGGGCGAGCCCGGGGCCGAGCACCTGCATGGCGTTCTCGCCGGGCACCAGGTAGCCGACGAAGACGCCGAGGGCGGCGAAGACCAGCGTGCAGACCACGCAGAGGGCGGCGCACGCCACCCAGCGGCCGACGGGCATCTCGGCCTTGCCCTGGAACAGTCCGGCGGCGTTGACGACCGTGACGGCGAGAGCACCCATCACCAGGGCCACGATCGCCTTGGTGAGGATGTAGGCGATCGGGCGCAGCGGCGTGAGGCGCAGCTGCCGCGACCAGCCCAGGGCGCGTTCGATGGCGACCATCGCGCCGGCCGACGCCGCGGTCAGGGCGGCGCCGTACAACGCCATCGAGACCATGATGTAGGCCGCGACGTTGCCGTAGCCGACCGAGTCGTCCCAACCCTTCGTGCCCCCGAAGGCGAAGAACAGGCCGGCGGGGAAGATCAGCGTGAAGATCACGGTGCGGCGGTTGCGGAGCACGCGCTTGAGTTCGATGCCGAGCATGGTCCGGTTGAACCCGCCGAACGACGGGACCTGGCGCACAGACGGGTCGATCGTGCGCAGGGTGGTGCTCGTGGTGGTGCTCATCACTGCTCTCCCTCGTCGAGGTGGGTCAGGCTCAAGAACGCGTCTTCGAGGCCTTTCGAGGTGATCTCGAGGTCGTGCGCGTCGGTCTCGGTCAGCAGGTAGTGCGCGACGGCGTCGCTGTCCTTGGCGTGGACCAGCACGGTCTCGCCACGGACCTCCACGGCCTCCACGCCGCCGATGGCGGCGAGCCGCTCGGTGTCGGGGTCGGCCAGCGTGGCGCGGACCGTGCGGCCCGCGGTCAGCGCGCGGATCTCGCTCCCGGTGCCGTCGGCCACGATCCGGCCCTGGCTGATCAGCACGATCCGGTCGGCGAACTGGTCCGCCTCTTCGAGGTAGTGCGTCGCGAACAGCACGGTCCGGCCCTGGGCCGCGTCGCGGCGGATGGCCGACCAGAAGGTACGGCGGCCCTCGACGTCCATGCCGGTGGTCGGCTCGTCGAGGAGCAGCAGTGCCGGGTCGGACAGCAGCGCCATCGCGAACCGCAGCCGCTGCTGCTCACCACCTGAGCACTTGGCCACCTTGCGGTCGGCGATGCCGGTGATCCCGGCGTTCTCGAGCACCTCGGCGACCGGTCGGGTGTCGGCGAACAGCGAGGCGGTGTACTGGACCGTCTCGCGGACGGTGAGGTCCTTGATCAGGCCACCGGTCTGCATCACCGCGGACACCAAGCCGCGGGCGATCGCCTGGCGCGGTTCGAGGCCGAGGACGCTCACCTTGCCGGTGGTCGGCTGGGAGAGCCCGAGCACCATGTCGATGGTCGTGGTCTTGCCCGCACCGTTGGGCCCGAGGAAGGCCACGATCTCGCCCGGTTGGAGTTGCAGGTCGATCCCGCGCACCGCCTCCACGGCACCGAACGACTTGGTCACCCCCGAGAGCGAGACCGCGGGTACGCCGGTCGGCGCGACGGTCCTGGAGAGTTGGGTCTGGGTCATGGCCCCAGCGTCGTACGCCGCGCGGTCCGGTGCCTCGGGCGGGCGTCATGAGCCCGCCATGACATTTGTAAGGGGATTGGTGACTAGTGCCGCGTGCCGAAAGTTCTTGTGCGCTTCGCGCACTGAAGCCACGCACCTCGCTTCGTTGCCGCAACTCGCTGGACGTACAGGTAGAGCGTCGTTCCGGCGCCTCGCGCTGCACGCACCTTGAGCACGCCAACCGTTCAACAACGTCCGACACACGACACTAAAAGGTTTGCTCCGGGCCTGGGAAGGTGCCGGCCTTCACATCGTCGGCGTACGCGCGGGCGGCGTCGAGGAGGACGCCGTGCAGGTCGGCGTACTGCTTGACGAACTTCGCCATCCGGCCGGTGCGCAGTCCGAAGGCGTCTTGCCAGACCAGCACCTGGCCGTCGGTCTCGTTGCCGGCGCCGATGCCGATGGTCGGGATCCGGAGCTTGCGGGTGATCTCGCCGGCGACGTCGCCGGGGACCATCTCCATGACCACCGCGAACGCGCCGGCATCCTGGACCGCTTCGGCGTCCGCGAGGACGCGCGCCGAGGTCTCGCCGCGACCCTGGACGCGGTAGCCGCCCAGCGCGTGCTCGGACTGCGGCGTGAAGCCGATGTGCGCCATGACCGGGATCCCGCCACGGGTCAGCCGCTCGATCTGCGGCACCATCTCGACCCCGCCCTCGAGCTTGACGCAGTGTGCGCCGCCTTCCTTCATGAACCGCACTGCGGTGAGGTAGGCCTGCTCCGGGGAGGCTTGGTAGGAGCCGAACGGCAGGTCGCCGACGACCAGCGCTCGGTGCGCCGACCGGGACACGGCACGGGTCAGCGGGATCAGCTCGTCGACGGTGACCGGGAGCGAGGTCTCGTTGCCGAAGACATTGTTGGAGGCGCTGTCGCCGACCAGCAGCACGTCGATGCCGGCCTCGTCGAAGGTCTGGGCGGCGTACTGCTCGTACGCCGTCAGCATCGTGAACCGCTCGCCGCGCTCCTTCATCTCCCGGAGGTGATGGGTACGCACCTTCTTGACGGGAGCGGGTGCACTCGCCGGGGTGGGGCCGGTGCCGTAGGGAGGGGTCTCTTCAGCTGCGCTCATCGTCGAGCTCCGTTCGGGTTCGTCTCGCAGCTCCCTGATGGAGTCCACGGACATCTACGAGGCTAACGACGTACGAGCCGGTAACCAGCCGTGTCCTTCGTCACCTCCCGGCGGCGTCGGCGGCGGCCTCGAGCTCGGCCACGACGATCTTGCGCATCTGCAGCATCGCCTCGGTGGCCGCGGTGGCCCGCGCAGGGTCGGGATCCTCCATCAGCTCGTAGAGGCGCCGCGGCACGATCTGCCAGGAGAGCCCGAACCGGTCCTTGAGCCAGCCGCACACCGATGGCTCGCCGCCGTCTGCGGTCAGGGATTCCCAGTAGTGGTCGACCTCGGCCTGGTCGGCACAGGTGACGGAGAACGAGATGGTCTCAGTGAACCCCGCGTGCACCGGACCGCCGTTGATGGCCCGGAAGGTCGTGCCGTCGAGGGTGAACTCGCCCGCCATCACCTCACCCGAGTGCGGATAGCGGGCGAGGTGGCCGATCGCGGAGTTCGGGAAGACCGAGGTGTAGAACCCGGCCGCCTCCTCGAGCTCGGAGTCGAACCACAGGCAGGGGCTGATCGAGCCGTGTGCTGCGAGGGTCATGCCGAGACTGACCCGGCACCGTACGCCGACTCATCGCCGACGCATCGCCGACGCATCGGCCGAGCCCTCTCTAGACTCGAACCGTGGACTTCTACTCCGCGTACGCCCACGGCTTCGCACGCGTCGCGGCGTGCACCCTGCCGGTCGCCATCGCGGATCCGGCGGCGAACGCGCGCGCCGTGCTGGCGCAGGCGCGGGCCTGTCACGACGACGCGGTGGCGGTCGCGGTGTTCCCCGAACTCTGCCTCACCGGCTACGCGATCGACGACCTGCTGCTCCAGGACACGCTGCTCGAGACGACGCGGGCGGCGATCGACGACGTGGTGGCGGGCTCGGCCGACCTGCTCCCGGTGCTCGTCGTGGGCGCGCCCCTCGTGCACGGCACCCGAGTGCTCAACTGCGCAGTCGTCATCCATCGGGGGCGGATCCTCGGGGTCGCGGCGAAGTCCTACCTGCCGACCTATCGCGAGTTCTACGAACGGCGGCACTTCGCGCCCGGCGATGACCGCCGCGGCGCCACCATCCGGGTGGGCGGGGAGCAGGTGCCTCTCGGACCCGATCTGCTGTTCACCGCGACGGACCATCCCGACCTGACCCTGCATGTGGAGATCTGCGAGGACATGTGGGTGCCGGTGCCGCCGAGCGCAGAGGCCTCGCTGGCCGGCGCGACCGTGCTGGCCAACCTGTCGGGCAGCCCGATCACGGTCGCTCGCGCCGAGGACCGGCGGCTGTTGGTGCGCAGCGCGAGCGCGCGCTGCAACGCGGCGTACGTCTTCGCGGCCGCCGGTCAGGGCGAGTCGACCACCGATCTCAGCTGGGACGGCCAGACGATGATCTACGAGGCCGGCGCGCTGCTGGCGGAGGGGCCGCGGTTCCCCGAGGAGGCCGTGATCGCGGTCGCCGACGTCGACCTCGGGCGGCTGCGCCAGGACCGCCTGCGGCAGGGCACCCACGACGACAACCGGCGTACCCACGGCGATCGGATCGCGGCGTTCCGGACCGTGGAGTTCACCCTCGACGCGCCCACCGGTGACATCGGACTGCGCCGGAAGGTCGACCGGTTCCCGTTCGTTCCGGACGATCCGGAGCGGCTCGCGCTGGACTGCTACGAGGCCTACAACATCCAGGTCTCGGGGCTCGAGCAGCGGCTCACGGCCATAGGTCAGCCCAAGGCCGTCATCGGGGTGAGCGGTGGCCTCGACTCGACGCACGCGCTGATCGTGGCCGCCAAGGCGATGGACCGGCTGGGCCGGCCGCGATCGGACATCCACGCGTTCACGATGCCGGGGTTCGCCACCGGCGACACCTCCAAGTCGTATGCGACCCGGCTCTCCAAGTCGCTCGGGGTGACCTTCGAGGAGCTCGACATCCGACCCGCCGCGCGGCAGATGCTCGACGACCTCGACCATCCTTTCGCCGATGGCGAGCCGGTCTACGACGTGACCTTCGAGAACGTCCAGGCCGGGCTGCGCTACGACTACCTGTTCCGGCTGGCCAACCACCGCGGCGGGATCGTCGTCGGCACCGGCGACCTGTCCGAGCTGGCCCTCGGCTGGTGCACCTACGGCGTCGGCGACCAGATGTCGCACTACAACGTCAACGCCGGAGTGCCCAAGACGTTGGTGCAGCACCTGATCAGGTGGGTCGTGGAGACCGATCAGTTCGCCAACCCGGATGGACAGAGTGAGACCAACGAGCTGTTGGAGGAGATCCTCGAGCAGGAGATCACCCCGGAGCTGATCCCGGTCCAGGAGGGCGTCAAGCCCCAGGCCACGGAGGACTCCGTCGGGCCCTACGCCCTGCAGGACTTCACGCTCTTCCACGTGCTGCGCCGCGGCGACCGGCCGAGCAAGATCGCCTTCCTCTCCTGGCACGCCTGGCACGACGTCGCGACCGGTGAGTGGCCGCCCGGCTTCCCCGAGGAGCGGCGTACGGCGTACGACCTGGCGACCATCCGGCACTGGCTGGAGGTCTTCGTCCGGCGGTTCTTCGCCAGCCAGTTCAAGCGCTCAGCGCTGCCCAACGGTCCCAAGGTCAGCGCCGGCGGCACGATGAGCCCGCGCGGCGACTGGCGGATGCCGTCCGACGCCGCGCCCACCGCCTGGCTGGCCGAGCTGGACAACGTGCCGCACGAGTAACCGCGAGCGGCCCTACAGATCGGCGGCCGTTACTGCCGCGGCGAGCGGCTCGAGCAGCAGGATCAGCTCTTCCACCTCGGCCTCGCTCAGGACGTCGTACGCCGGGGCCGCGAGGGCGTCGGTCAGAGCCTCGATCCGGTCCTTGGTGGCGCGGCCCGCCCCGGTGAACTCCTTCGACGCGGTGACCAACCCCCGCTCCTGAAGGCCGCCGAGGACCTCGGCCAGCAGCGGCGCGGGCAGGTGGTGGATGCGGCCGAACTTCTCCGGCTCCATGCCGAAGTCGATGGCGAGGAGCATGTGCGCCTCCAGCCCGCCGATGCCCTCGGCGACCAGGGCGACGTTGTGGCCGTCGCCGCGGTGTTCGCGCAGCAGCGTGACCGCGTGCCAGAGCCGGGCGACCGGCTCCTCGGGCGGGGTGAGCGAGCGCAGGCCGGCGTAGAGCACCCGCCCGTCCGTCGGCGCGCTGTACGCTGCCCGCTCGGCCAGCTCGCCGGCGCGGACGACGCCGGGGGAGTCGGCGAGGTCGCCGAGACCCGCGCGCATCGCCGCCACGCAACCCCGCTCGCGGGCGGCCAGCGCGACCTCGGGCGTCATCAGGGTCCAGACGTAGGGGATGTGCCTGGCCACCTCGCCGGGGCCGAAGTTGTAGAACGCCGCGTGCACCACCTCGGCCGGCGCCTGCCCGAGCGGGGCCGCCCGGCCGGCGAAGTAGCTGTCCCAGTAGTTGCGGGCGCCGAGTGGCACGAACTCGTCGTGCATGTGCTGGGAGTAGGCCACCTCGTGCAGCGTCCCGACGAGCGGGAAGAGGCGGCGGGCGGTCTCGGGCGAGGTCCTGCTGGTGGGGTGGCTCATCGTCTCCATGTCTCTACCACGAACGGGCCGGGGCCGATACGACAGGTGAGGGGCGCCCACCCATAGGCTGACGCCATGGGCAAGCAGGAAGACTTCGTGCTGCGCGCGCTCGAGGAGCGCGACGTGCGGTTCGTGCGGCTGTGGTTCACCGACGTGTTGGGGTTCCTCAAGTCGGTCGCCGTGGCGCCGGCCGAGCTCGAAGGCGCCTTCGCCGAGGGGATCGGCTTCGACGGCTCGGCCATCGAGGGGTTCGCGCGGGTCTACGAGTCCGACATGCTCGCCAAGCCCGATCCGTCGACGTTCCAGATCCTGCCCTGGCGGGGTGAGGGGCCGAGCACGGCGCGGATGTTCTGCGACATCGTGATGCCCGACGGCTCGCCGTCGTACGCCGACCCGCGCTTCGTCCTCAAGCGGACGCTGGCGGCCGCGGCCGACAAGGGGTTCACCTTCTACACCCACCCCGAGATCGAGTTCTACCTGTTCAAGAACACCCCGGAGGCAGGCGCGGAGCCGGTCCCGGTCGACCGAAGCGGCTACTTCGACCACACCGCCCAGTCCAAGGGCGCCGACTTCCGTCGCGAGGCGATCACGATGCTCGAGGCGATGGGCATCAGCGTGGAGTTCAGCCACCACGAGGGCGGGCCCGGTCAGCAGGAGATCGACCTGCGCTACGCCGACGCGCTCAGCACCGCCGACAACATCATGACCTTCCGCACCGTGATCCGGGAGGTGGTGCTGAGCCAGGGCATCTGGGCCACGTTCATGCCCAAGCCGTTCACCACCCATCCGGGCTCGGGGATGCACACCCACGTCAGCCTCTTCGAGGGTGACCAGAACGCCTTCTACGAGGCGGGCAGCGAATACCAGCTGAGCAAGACCGGCCGCGGCTTCATCGCCGGGGTCCTGGCCCACGCGCAGGAGATCAGCGTGGTCACCAACCAGTGGGTCAACAGCTACAAGCGGATGATGTTCGGCGGCGAGGCGCCGTCGTACGTCTGCTGGGGCCACAACAACCGCAGCGCGATGATCCGGGTCCCGATGTACAAGCCGCTCAAGGGTCAGTCGACCCGCATCGAGCTGCGCACCGTCGACGCGGCGTGCAACCCCTATCTCGCGTTCGCCGTCGTGCTGGCCGCCGGCATGAAGGGCATCGAGGACGGTCTCGAGCTGCCACGCGAAGCCGAGGACGACGTCTGGTCGCTCTCCGAGCGCGAGCGGACCAGCCTCGGCATCGAGCCGCTGCCCAAGAGCCTCAACGAGGCGATCGAGATCGCCGAACGGTCCGAGCTGCTGGCCGAGACCCTCGGCGAGCATGTCTTCGACTTCTTCCTGCGCAACAAGCGCTCCGAGTGGGACGAATACCGCGGCCAGGTGTCGGCGTTCGAGCGCGACCGGATGCTGCCCGTCCTCTAGCCGGGGCGGTGGTGAGGACTTCGTGAGGGTCTACAGCGAGGACCGGGTCGTCCGGTTGCGGTGGGTGTTGGCGGTCGTCATCGCCATCGCCGTCCTGGCCGCGGTGCTGGCGGTGTTCATCCTGATCGACGGCGACCACCTCGCGGCCGGCATCTTCGCGATGGTGGTGGCCGGGCTGCTCCTCGGCGCGGGCGGTACGGCGCTCCGGCTGCTGCCCGACGGCGGCCGGCCGGCGAAGATCGCGTCGGTCGTGACCGGCGTGCTGTGTCTGGTCTCGGGCATCGGGCTGGCCGGCACCTGGCTGGCCTTCCTGTTGCCGCTGATGGGGCTGGGCCTGCTGTTCCTGGCGCTGTTGCCTGACGAGGTGTTGCCCGAGGATAGGCGGAGTCGATGACACTCAACCGCATCCTGGTCGTCCAGCCCGAGGTCGAGGATCCGCCGCACCTGTTCGGTGGCTGGCTGGAGGAGGCGGGCTGCGTCCTCGATGTGCGGCACCCGTACGCCGGCGACCCGGTGCCCACCCTCGACGGCTACGCCGGGCTGCTCGTCATGGGCGGCGCGATGAGCGCCAACGACGACGAGGTGCTGGACTGGATCGGACCGGTGAAGGCAGTGCTCCGCGATGCTGTGGCGAAGGGCGTGCCTACCCTCGGCATCTGCCTGGGCCACCAGCTCCTCGGCTCTGCCCTCGGCGGGCGAGTCACCCCCAACCCGCTGGGTCAGCAGGTCGGCCTGCTCGAGATCGGCTGGACCGAGTCGGCGACCGCGGATGCGCTCTTCGGTCCGTTGGCGACGCCGCGCCGCGGGGTCCAGTGGAACAACGACCTCGTCGTCGAGCCGCCGCCCGGCACGCTCACGCTCGCGCAGACCGCGGCCGGCGAACTGCAGGTGGCTCGCTTCGCCCCTCGGGCCTGGGGCGTCCAGCTGCATCCCGAGGTCGACGAGGTGATCGTGGCCACCTGGCTCACCGACTCCGAGCGCAGCGAGCTGGCCGATCGCGGTCTCGACGCCGACCAGCTGCTCACCGACATCAAGGAGGCCCGGGCCGAGCTCGACCGGGCGTGGGCGCCGTTGGCGACCGGCTTCGCCGGTTTGGCGCGCTCACCCGCACCCCAGAGCCCCGGATCGTGAGCACACCGGACGACCACCTCTCGCCCACGAAGGGCACCCTGACCAGGCTCGGCTTCCAGGACCCGGACCAGTCTCTGGCGCTCCTCGCGGAGCTCGGCGAGCCCAGCGGGCCGCTGCTGGCCCTGATCGCCCGGACCGCCGACCCCGACCTCGCGCTGGCCGCGCTGATCCGGCTCGTCGAGGCCGCCGGTCAGCAGGAGGCAGGGCTGCTGCTCCAGGCGCTGGTCGACGACGAGGGCACGGCGATGCGGCTGCTCTCGGTGCTCGGCGCCAGCGAAGCGCTCGGTGAGCACCTGTGCCGTCACCCCGAGCACTGGCGTGAGCTCACCGACCCGACCCTGGGGTCGACCCGGCCCGCGGCGTACGCCGTCCGTGAGGGGCTGCTGCAGGCCGTGGGCGCGCGGCCGGCCGACGCCGCGCCGGTCGCCGGCAAGCCCGATGCGGAGGCCGTGGATGGCCTGCGGGTGGAGTACCGCCGCGTCCTGCTCCGGCTCGCGTCGCGCGACCTGACCCACCACCTCGGTGTCGACGACGCAGCCGCAGAGCTGTCCGATCTCGCCGCGGGCACGCTCGACGCCGCGCTCGCGATCGCGAGGCAGCGGGTGGGCCAGGACGGTCACAGCGCTGGACAGGAGGTCCGGCTGGCGGTGATCGCCATGGGCAAGTGCGGCGGCCACGAGCTCAACTACGTCTCCGACGTCGACGTGATCTTCGTCCACGAGGCCGCCGACGGCGCCGACGCCGACCGCGCCTTGCGTACCGCGACCCAGCTGGCCAGCCACCTGATCCGGATCTGCTCCGAACACACGGCCGAAGGCACCATCTGGCCGGTCGACGCCGCGCTCCGGCCCGAGGGCAAGGCCGGGCCGTTGACCCGCACGCTCGCCAGCCACCAGGGCTACTACGAGCGCTGGGCCAGCACCTGGGAGTTCCAGGCGCTCCTGAAGGCGCGTGCGGTGGCGGGCGACCTCGAGCTGGGTCGGGCCTACGTCGCGATGGTCCAGCCGATGGTGTGGTCGGCGGTGGAGCGCGACGGCTTCGTCGAGGACACCCAGGCGATGCGCCGACGGGTGATCGAGCACATCCCGGCCCACCACGCCGAGCGCCAGCTCAAGCTCGGCTCCGGCGGGCTCCGCGACGTCGAGTTCGCCATCCAGCTGCTCCAGCTGGTGCACGGACGGGCTGACGAGTCGATCCGCTCACCGACCACGCTGAGCGCCCTGGCCGAGTTGATCGAGGGTGGGTACGTCGGCCGCGACGACGGCGAGGCACTGCATGCGGCGTACGCGTTCCTGCGCACCCTGGAGCACCGCATCCAGCTCTACCAGCTGCGCCGCACCCACGTCGTGCCCGAGGACGAGCCATCGCTGCGGCGGCTCGGGCGCAGCATGGGCTACACCAAGGACGCGGTCGCCACGCTCAACGAGCGCTGGCAGCACCATCGCCGCGAGGTACGCCGGCTGCACGAGAAGCTGTTCTACCGTCCGCTGCTCACGGCCGTGGCCCGGCTCGACAGCGACGAGGCTCGGCTCACCCCCGAGGCCGCGACCCAGCGGCTGGCAGCCCTCGGTTTCGCCGACCCGGCGGCCGCCCTGCGGCACCTCGAATCCCTCACCTCGGGAGTGACCCGGACCGCGAACATCCAGCGCCAGCTGCTGCCGGCGATGCTGGACTGGTTCGCCGACGCGCCCGATCCGGACGCCGGCCTGTTCGGCTTCCGCAGGATCAGCGAGTCGCTGGGGCGCACGCCGTGGTACCTCAAGACACTGCGCGACGAGGGTGAGGTTGCCGAGCGGCTGGCCCGGCTGCTGGCCACCTCCCGCTACGTCTCCGACCTGCTCGAGAAGGAGCCGGCCGGGGTCCGGATGCTCGGCGAGGACCTCACGCCACTCGAGTCCGAGCCGATCGTGGAGGAGATGCTCTCGGCCGCTGGGCGTCGTGACGATCCCGAGGCCGCGGTGCGCGCGATCCGCGCCGTACGCCGTCGCGAGCTGTTCCGGGTCGCGGCCGGCGACACCCTCGGACTGGTCGATGTCGCCGACGTCGGCGCCGCGCTGTCCCGGATCACCGACGCGACGCTCGAGGCCACGCTCCGGGTCGTCATGGGCTCCATCGCCGAGGTCAAGCAGCTCGCCGCGCCGCCGGTGCGGATGGCGATCGTGGCGATGGGCCGCTACGGGGGATTCGAGCTCTCCTACGGCAGCGACGCCGACGTGCTGTTCGTGCACGAGCCACGCGACGGGGTGGACCAGCACGAGGCCTCGTCGTACGCCATCGCGGTCGCCCACGAACTGCGCCGCCTCCTCGCCCTGCCGGGCGGCGACCTGCCGCTCGAGGTCGACGCCGCCCTGCGCCCGGAGGGCAAGAGCGGCCCACTCTCGCGGAGCCTGGACTCGCACGCGGCCTACTACGCCAAGTGGTCGCATGTCTGGGAGGCGCAGGCGTTGCTGCGCGCCGATGCCGTGGTGGGCGATCCGGAGTTGCGGCAGAGGTTCGTGGAGCTGATCGACCCGCTGCGCTACCCGGAGGCAGGGCTCTCTGCCGACGACGTGGTCGAGGTACGCCGGATCAAGGCCCGCGTCGACCAGGAGCGGCTGCCCCGCGGTGCCGACCCGGCCAGCCACCTCAAGCTGGGCCGCGGCGGGCTGGCCGATATCGAGTGGACCGTCCAGCTGTTGCAGATGCAGCACGCCGCCTCGGTGCCGGGGCTGCGCACCTCGCGCACCCTCGAGGCGCTCGCGGCCGCGGAGCAGGCCAGGCTGCTGTCCAAGCCCGATGCGGAGACCCTCGCTCGCGGGTGGCGAACGGTGAGCCGGGTGCGCAACGCGGTCGCCCTGGTCCGGGGGAAGGGCAGTGACACGCTGCCTCACGACATCCGAGAGCGAGCCGCAGCTGCCAACGTGCTCGGCTACCCGGCCGGGGCCACCGACGAGATGAGCAACGACCTGCTGCGGACGATGCGGGTCTCGCACGCGGTCGTAGACCGGGTGTTCTGGGCGTGACGCAGGCTCCCCCCGGCGTCAGGTTGCGGGTCCACCAGCGCGAGGCCTTGGACGCGCTGGCGGCCGCCTGGGCCGCCGGCCGTACCCGAGCCTGGGTCGCGCTGCCACCGGGTGCAGGCAAGACCCTCGTCGGACTGATGACCATCCGCGACCGGGTGGCAGCCGGCGCGGTCGGCAAGGCGGTGGTCCTCGGACCCAACACCGCGATCCAGGGTCAGTGGGCGGCCCAGGCAGCAGCGCTCGGGCTCGACGTCGGCATCGATCGGTCGCTGGCCACCACCGTCACCGCGCTGACCTACCAGGCGCTGGCGGTCTTCGACGCCGACGACGAGATCGACGACGACGGGGCTCCGGTCGCGGCGGCTCGGGGCGGCGGTGACCTTTCAACCGGTTCGGGGCTGGCGGAGGTTGATAGTCCACCGCCGCCCGACGTACCCGTCGCCGGCCGGCTCCTCGACCGGCTGCACGACAACGGCCGGGCGTTCATCGACCAGCTACGCAACGCCGGGCCACTGCTGCTCGTGCTCGACGAGTGCCACCACCTCCTCGAGGTGTGGGGCCGGCTGATCGGCGAACTCCTCGACCAACTCCCCAACGCCCTGGTGCTCGGCCTCACCGCGACCCCGCCGGAGGCGCTGACCGCCGACCAGGCGGTGCTGGTCGATCAGCTGTTCGGTACGCCGCTCTACCGCGTCTCGATCCCCGCCGTCGTGAAGGTCGGCGACCTCGCGCCGTACGTCGAGCTCGCCTGGCTCACCACCCCCACGCCGAGTGAGGACCAGTGGCTGGCCGAGGAGGCCGAACGGTTCCGCGAGCTGGTCACCCAGCTGACCGACCCGACGTTCGGCTCGATGGCGTTCCTGCCGTGGCTGGACGCCCGGTTCGTGGCCAGCCGCGCGCCCTGGCTGACCCTGGTCAAGGAGCAACCCGCGCTGTGCCGCGCCGTACTCCGGCTGCACCACGTCGGCATGATCGGCCTGCCGAGCGGCGCCCGGATGCACGAGGAACACCGGTCCGCGCCGACGGCCGACGATTGGGTCCTGCTCATCGACGACTGGCTGACCGGTCGCCTCGCCAAGACCGGGCTGCCCGCCGACGAGCAGGTGATCGAGGCGGTACGCCGCGCGCTGCCGTCGGTGGGCTATCAGTGGACCCGGCGCGGCATCCGCCGGGGTCGCAGCCCGGTCGACCGGGTGCTCGCGCGCAGCGGGTCCAAGACGCAGGCCGTGGTCGAGATCTGCACCCACGAGCACCTCAACCTCGCCGAGCGGATGCGGATGCTCGTCCTCTGCGACCACGAACGTGCCGGCGCCACCCTGCCTGCCGATCTCACCGGCGTCATCGACCAGCAGGCCGGCTCGGCGCACGCGATGCTGACCGCACTGGTCTCCGCCCCCGACACCACGGGTCTCAACCCGATGCTGGTGACCGGCCGGACCGTCGCCGGCGCTCCGGCGACCCTGGCCGCGTTCCTGGCTTGGCTGCCCGACCGCGACCTGGCCGCCGGGTTGCGCGTGGAGCCGTTGACGGAAAGCTCGACAGTGCAACAGATCGTCGGGCCGTGGGAGGCGCGGCAGTGGGTCGCCCTGGTCACGTCGTACTTCCAGGACGGCCACTGCCAGGTGCTCGTGGGCACCCGCGCCCTGCTCGGTGAGGGCTGGGACGCCAAGCGGATCACCGGCCTGGCCGACGTCACCGCGGTCACCACGATCACCTCGGTCGTGCAGACCCGCGGCCGGGCACTGCGCACCGACCCGCTCTGGCCGGAGAAGGTCGCGGTGAACTGGTCCCTGGTCTGCGTATCCGACCGGCACCCCAAGGGCGGCAACGACTGGGATCGGCTGGTGCGCAAGCACGCCGGCTTTTTCGGCCTCGATCCCGACGGGCAGATCGTCGACGGCGTCGCGCACCTCGACCCGACCTTCTCGCCGTTCGTGCCGCCGCCGGTGGCCGAGTTCGACGCCGCCAACGCGCGGGCGGTGGTCCGCAGCGAGCAGCGAGCCACGGTCCGCGAGCAGTGGCGGGTCGGCGAGCCGTACGTCGACTCCGCGGTGTATGCGATCCGGATCAAGGCGCGCGGCACCGCTGGCGAGTCGACCTTCGGCCTCGGCACAGGTCCGGCCGACGTGGTGCTCCGGCCGGACGCCGCGGAGCTGCGCAGCATCCGCAGGCACCGGACCCGCGACCGCGCCACGTCGATCCTGGCCGGCGCCGGGGTGCTCGCAGCGCTGGTGGCCGGCGTCGCCGGAGCTCCGCTGGTGCTGGCCGGGGGAGCGCTGGCGGCATTGGGGTTCGGGGCGCTGCGGGTCCGCAACCACCTGCGCGAGGGCGCGGAACTGCTGCACGCTGCCGAGGAGGCGCCGTCGGTCATCCGGATCGCGTCGGCGGTCGCCGACGGACTGCTGGCCGCCGGGCTCGTGCGACGCGGGCCGGACTCGGTCGAGGTGGTCCTCGACCAGGAAGGGGAGTATCGCTGCGTGCTCCATGACGTCGATGAGGTCGAGGCCGAGCTGTTCGCGACGGCGCTCGACGAAGCGGTCTCACCGATCATGCTGCCGCGGTACCTGCTGCCACGCTGGGTCCGCACCAAGCGCGATCTCACCTGGTGGCGCAAAGCCTGGGCCGGCTTCGGCCGGCTCCGGCCCGACGGCGTCGTGTGGCATGCGGTCCCGACCGTCCTCGGCGCCAACGCCGAGCGAGCGGCGGCGTACGCCAAGGCGTGGAACCACTGGGTCGGCGGCGGCGAACCCGTCTACACCGGCTCACCCGAAGGCCAGGGCATCCTCGCCGCACAGCAGGGCACCGACCCGTTCGCCGCCAGCACGGTCATGAGGCGGCAGTGGGGGTGAGCGGCCCAGCGCGGGACTGTGCAGCTTTACCCCCTCCTGGACGCCGGCAAAGCTGCGCTGTCGGGGAGTGACCGGGCTCAGCTCAGTCGAGCAGGACTCAGGATTTGCACCGGATCGTGGCGCCCTGGAGGGGGGGTAAAGCGGTGCAGTCCCGGACTTCTACGGGCCACCCCGACCGGAAAGACTCGACCAGTCTGGTCAGTCGCCCAGCCAGGCGAATGCGCCGATGCCCCACATGGCCGCGAGGACCACGGCGTAGGTCGCAACGACCACGAGCGTGAGCAGGTGCGTCCGGCGTACGTCGGCAAGCAGCGCATCGCCGTGCAGCCACAGGGCGACCAGGCTCGACCAGCCGGCCAGTCCGGCGGCCACCGGGGCGAGGAAGACCGCGCAGACGGCGCCGAGCACCCACACCAGGTCGAGGCCGGCGGGCAGCGACTCGATCCCGGCGGCATGCGGCACGAACCCGAAGGCCACGAGCGCAACCAGACTGCTTATGGCGACTCCGAGCGCTAGTCGGGCATCCGCGACGGCAGCCTGCCGATCTCGGGTCAGGGTCGCCACGGCCATGACCGCAGGATGACAGCCCGGTGCGGGCCGCGCCACACCCTGTGACCCCGCGTCATCCAGATCGGGCACAGTGGTCCCATGACTGCCGATGACGCGACCAGGGCCAAGGGCACCGAGCTGCTCCGCCTCCACCAGGACCAGACACTGCTCACCGTCGTGAACGTCTGGGACGTCGTCTCCGCGACGACTGTCGCGGCGGTCGAGGGGACGAAGGCGCTGGCGACGGCCAGCCACTCGATCGCGGCATCGTTCGGCTATCCGGACGGCGAGCAGATCCCGCTCGACCTGATGCTGGAGCAGGTGAAGCGGATCGTGGACGCGACCCAGCTGCCGGTGACCGCCGACCTCGAAGGTGGGTACGGCGACGCACCCGAGACGATCCGGAGGGCGATCGGGCTCGGGGTCGTCGGCGCCAACATCGAAGACCAGCTCAAGCCGATCGGCGAGGCGGCCCGTCAGGTCGAGGCGATCATGAAGGTCGCCGAGCAGGAGGGTGTCGACTTCGTGCTCAACGCCCGCACCGACGCGTTCGCGCTCAACCGCAACGGCGACCCCGCCGCCAACCTCGCGAACGCCATCGAGCGTGGGAAGGCCTACCTCGACGCCGGCGCTCCCGTGGTCTTCGTGCCGGCGATGCTCAACGAGGAGCAGATCCTCCAACTGGTCGAGGCCTACGGCCCGCAGCGGCTGACCACCATCGGCATCCCCGGCAACCCACCGCGCGACTGGCAGGAGGCGCAGGGCGTCGCGCGTACGTCGTACGGCCCGCTCTCGCAGAACGTCGCGCTCACGGCGCTCCAGGAGTTGGTCGAGGAGGTGCACCGCGGCGGCGGGGTGCCCGGCAATCTGCGGATCCTCAACTGACCGGCGGCTGCAAGGTCGTTGCAACCTCGCCGCTCCATCGTGGTCGACATGACCACCCCGCGAGTCCAGCGACCGACCGGTGAGTTGACCATGAGTGAAAGCGCGCCTCGCATCGCGGCGACCCTCGACGAGCTGGTCTCCGGGGCCACCGAACGCGTCGAGGTCCGCACCAGCGACGCGAAGTCCGGGGCCCGCTTCGAACGGCTGGTCGTCGACGGCCGGCGCTGCTTCCTCAAGGTGCTCGCGCCCGAGGACGACTGGATCATGCGGGTCACCGGGAACACCTCCAACTGGGAGTTCAAGGTCTGGCAGGCCGGGCTCTACGGCCGGACTCCGAACCTCATCGATCACACGATCCTGGGAATGGCACTCGAGGGGAGCCGGCTCTCGATCCTGATGGCCGACTGCGCCGACGACCTGGTGCCGCCGGGCGACGACCCGCTCCCCGCTGCGCACCACGCGGACTTCATCGACGCGATGGCCGCCATGCACGCCCACTTCCTGGGCTGGCGGGACGACCTGGGCCTGCAGGAGCTGTCTCGCCGCTGGCTGTTCTTCGCGCCCGAGACGATCGCACCCGAGCTGGAGACGGCCGACGTACCCGGTCCGATCGCGGTCGCCGACCAGGGTTGGGCCTTGCTTCCGGACCGGGCGCCGCGGCTGCACGACCTGGTCCGCGCGGTACACCTCGATCCGGGCACCCTCAGCGACGCTCTCCGGAGCACGCCGCTCACCTTCGTCGCCGGCGACTGGAAGCTGGGCAACGTCGGCCGCCGACCCGACGGCCGGACCGTCCTCCTCGACTGGGCCTACCCCGGCGAGGCGCCACCGTGCTGGGACCTCACCTGGTACCTCGCCCTCAACCGTGCTCGCCTGCCGGAGTCCAAGGAGGCGACGATCACCCGCTACCGCCGGCGGCTCGAGGCGCACGGGGTCGCCACCGACGAGTGGTGGGAGCGGCAGCTCGGCCTCTGCCTGGTCGGGATGGCCGCGGTCTTCGCCTGGGAGAAGGCGGTGGGCGACCAGGCCGAGCTCGACTGGTGGGAGCGGGCCGCGCTCGACGGGGCGCGCTGGCTGTGAGCCAATACGCCGGCCTGGCGGAGGTCTGGGCGGCCGACGCGACGCTGGTCTACAGGCCGATGGCCCGGCACCTGGTCGCCCGCGCACCGATCCCGCTGGCCGGTGCTGCAGCGCTGGATGCCGGAGCCGGATCCGGGGTCGCGGGTGACAGCTTGCGAGAGGGTGGCGCGCGAGTGGTCTCGGCCGACCGCGAGTTCGACATGGCGTCCTACGGGTCCGGCCCTGCGGTGGCCGCCGACGTGACGGCGCTACCGTTTCGCAGGGGCTCGTTCGACGTGGTCGTCGCGGCCTTCGTCGTCAACCACCTGTCCGACCCGGTCGCGGGATTGGCTGAGCTGCGCCGGGTCACCCGGCCGGGGGGAGCGGTGCTCGCCTCGACCTTCTCGGTCGACCGGGCCGCGGCCAAGGGCGCGGTCGACGCCGTCGCGGCGACGTACGGCTTCGTGCCCCCGCAGTGGTACGCCGAGCTCCAGGCGTGCGCGGCTGCGGTGGGTGGCGTCGCCGAGTTCGAGTCCGCGCTCGCCGCCGCAGGTTTCGACGACGGCACGGTGACCGAGCAGCCGATCGACGTCGGACTCGACGAGCCGTCCGACGTCGTGCGCTACCGGCTTGCGGTGCCGCACCTGCACCGCTTCGTCATGACCCTCGCCGACCGCGACCGCGCTGCGCTGGTGGCCGAGGCCACCGAGGCGGTACGCCGTACCGGCGAGCGGTTCGCTCCGATCGTGGTCGAGGCGGTGGCCTGCGTCGGTAGGTGAGGCTCAGCCCAAGCGGGCCGCGGCACCCTGCCGGAATGCCGGACCGCGGTCGGCGGCCTCGCGGGCGACGTGGTCGGCGAGCCGGTCAGCGGTGTCCCTGGCCAGCGGCGATCCGGTGGCGTCGGCGATGTCCGCCGCCAGCCACCAGCCCTCGAGGGCCGCGACCTCGCCGAGTGCCCCGAGGTCGGCCGCTACCTGTTCGGTGTCGACCGCCCGGCCCAGCCGCGCGAGCGCCGTCGCACGGACCAGCCGGCCGAGTACGGCGTATCGCGCGTCGCCCCGCCCCTCGGCGGCGGCGACCACCGGCTCGGCCGAGTCGAGCGCGGCGGACCCGTCGTGGTTCGCCAATGCGACCCGGGCGAGCAGCAGCAGCCGACGCTGGTCGAAGCGCCACTTGTTGTGGAACCACCGGGCGCCCGACTGCTCCTCGGCCACCGCGAGCCGCTCGGCTGCTCCAGCCAGGTCACCGGACCGCAGGAGGCAGTCGGCGAGGTCGAGCTGGCACTGGGCCAGGATCTCCGGAGTGCCGGCCGACGACAGCCCGGCGAGGGCCAGCTCCGCCGCGCTGGGGTCGCCGAGGTTGCGCAGGATCCAGCTGCGATAGGTGTGCTGGACGCCGGCGTACCGGATCGTCGTGCCCCGACGGTCGAGCTCCCGCTCCAGCCGATCGACGACGGCGAGCGCATCGGCGCTGCGCCCCAGCAGCCCGTAGGCGTGGGCGGTCATCTGGAGGGTGTGCTCGACCCAGTACCCCTGGGCGGCTCGACGCGCCTCCGCGCCGAGCATCGGCTCCAGGGTCGCCAACCCGTCTGCGGGTCGGCCCTGGTGCACACGGAGCACGCCGATCCAGGCCGGCAGGCCCAGCTCGGCCGGTGCTCCAGCCGCTTCGGCGAGGACGGCGTCGGCGCCGTGGAGGTCGCCGTTGCCGCGGTGGCCGAACGCGACCGCGATCAGGCTGCTGGCCCGGATGGTGGGATCGTCCGTGGTCGCCGCCGCGGCCCTCCCGAGCCGGACGGCGGTGTCGAGATCGTGCCGGTTCCGGGCGACCCAGGCGCGCAGCTCGAGAGCCTCACCCGTCGTGTCGGTCGCCATCGCCGCGAGCGCATCCGCGTCGGCTCCGTCGAGGTCGCCCCGTGTCATCCGGACCCGGCTGCGTTTGAGCCGGAGCTCACGACCGTCCCACAGCGCGACTGCCTCGTCGAGGAGCCGCTCGGCGCCGGCCAGATCGAGCCGCCCCAGGGCCAGCTCCGCCGCGCGAGCCAAGCCGTCGGCCGCGAGCGCACGGTCGCCGCCTTCGCGCGCGTGTCGGGCGACCTCGAGCGGAGGCGCCTCGGGCCGTGACCCGAGCGCCTCCGCCGCACGCCGGTGCAGCCAGGCGCGACGTGGTGCGGTGACCCCGGCCACGACGGCCAGCCGGACCAGGTCGTGCCGGAAGGCGAGCATCCCGTCGCGCTCGGCCAGGAAGGCCTGCCGTACGCCGACGTCGAGGTGGTCGAGGACCTCCAGCGGCGAGACCGCAAGCACTTCGGCGACCAAGTCGAGGTCGACGGTGGCGCCGAGGACGGCGGCCGCCTGGAGGGTGGTCTGCGCGGCACCGGTACGCCGCAACCGGGTGGCCACCGCCTCGCGCAGCGAGCCCGGCACCGCGTCGTCCGGCGCCGCACCGGCCAGCTCGGTCAGCAGCAGGGGATTGCCGCCGCTGCGCTCGTACAGCTCCATGGCGCGATCCGGCCCGACCAGCTCCCGCACCTCGGAGGGCCCCAGCGGCGCAAGCGCCATGGTGGCGTCGGGCGTCAGCTGCGCCGCTGTCGGATCGCGCACCGCCGCGACCACGAGCAGCGGGAGCGTACGGCGCCGGAGCAGGTGCGCCAGCCAGCCCCAGGTCACCGGGTCGGCGCGATCGGCGTCGTCGAGGAGCAGCACGACGCCGGAGTCGTTCGGCAGTGCCTGGACGGCATCATCGAGCTGCGTGAAGACCCGGAGGTTCAACGCGTCTGCGGTCGCGCCGGGACCTGGCAGTCCCTCGGTCGGGATCCATTCGATCGGAGCCGGGTCGGCGAGCCGGCCGGCCAGCGCGTCCAGGACCGGCTGCAGGGCGAGCTCGCCGCTCTCGGACCGCCCGCGGAGCACGGCGACGCCACGGCCTTCGGCTGCGGTGGCCCAGGCGTCGAGGAGAGCGGTCTTCCCGGCGCCGGGCTCCCCGCTGAGGACGATCACCCGCGCGCCGGTACGCGAACGGTCGAGCTCTGCGTCGAGCGTCGCCAACTCGCGGTCGCGGCCGACCAGGCCACGGGCCGCGCCTCGAGGTGCGGCTGACCGAGGCGGGCCAGCGCTCTCGTCACGCAGCAGCTCCTCGTGGAGCGCCAGGATCTCGGGGCTGGGGTCGACCCCCAGCTCCTCGGCCAGCAGCTCCCGGACCCGGGCGAACTCGGCCAGTGCCGACGCTGGCCGGCCAGCGGCCGCATGGGCCCGCATGAGGGTGCGCAACGCCGACTCGTCGTACGGATCGGCACGCAGCGCCTCGCTCGCGTGGGCCGCCGCGTCACCCACCTGACCGCTGGCCAGCGCCGCCTCGGCGGCAACGCGGCGTACCTCGGCGATGGCTGCGGCGGCCGTCGACCGTGCCTGGGCGGCCCACTCCACGTCCGGCTCGTCGGCCAGCAGCGGCCCGTGCACCAGCGCGAGCGCCGCCTCGGCCGCGGTCCGGGCGCCGACCGTGTCTCCGGAGCTCGCCCGCCGGGTCGCCTCGCGGGTGAGGCCGGCCAGTTCGGCGATGTCCCACCAGTCGGCGGCCAGGGCGTACCCGCCGTCGCGGAGCACGACCCGGTCCGCCCCGACGACCGAGCGAGCGCGGCTCACCAGCACGTGCAGGTCTCGGTCGGGCTGGGCCGGCAGCCCGGCCGACCAGACCGCCTCGACCAGTGCGTCCGCGGAGACCGCGGCCCCGCGCTGTACGGCGAGCCGCTTGAGCAGCGTGCGGGTCTGCCGGCTGCGCAGCGCGCCCAGCTCCGCTCCGTCGAGGCGGAACTCGCCCAGCAACCGCACTCCCAGCCGGTCGGCCACGCCAGCATTGTGCTCCTAGGGCATTCCCTGACGTTCTGGGGCGTTGCAACGGCCGAGAACGTCAGGAATCCCAACATATGTTGGGATCCCTACACCGACGGTCAGCCCTTGGCGTAGTTCGAGGCCCCCCACCAGTCGACGACGACGACCGGCTCGTCGCCGACCACCCAGGCATCGTGGCCCTCGGGGAGGGCGACGACATCTCCGGCGTGGACGTCGAACTCGGTCCCGTCGGCCATCCGGACTCGCAGGGTCCCCTGGACGTGGTACTGGAAGTGCGGTGCCTCGCACAGCTCGGTGCCGGCGATCGGCTTGACGGAGTCGGACCAGCGCCAGCCGGGCTGCGCGGTGATCCGGCCGATCTGGGTGCCGGCCACCTCAACCAGTTCGAGTACCCCCAGTGGGAAGGTGCGGGTCTCGTCGGGCTCGGTGAAGGTCTTGTGTTCGGTCTTGGCTGCGGTCGTGGACATGGGACTCTCCTTGGTTGCGGTCGGCTGGTGTCGGTTCGGGTGGATCCGACGTCTTCGATGCGTCGTACGGCGAGGGTCGTCTCGCGGGGTTGCAGTCGCCTTGCAGCCGGGATGCCGCCCTGCTGCAAGCCGCCGCCGCCGCGCGTACCGTCCGTGGTGTGGAGGATCTCGAGGCACGGTTCAAGGACGCGACTCTGGGGTGTGACGACACGGTGGTGTGGCACGCGCGCCGCGGACCGGCCGAGACGCTGGCCCTGCTCTCGGAGGCGGCCACCGAGCTCGGGATCGAGGAATGGGATCGGTATGGCGACGGCGGGGCAGTGGGCCGGCTGGAGAGCGAGGTCGCCGAACTGCTCGGGAAGCCGGCGGCGGTCTTCTTCGTCAGCGGTGTCATGGCCCAGCAGGCGGCGCTGCGAGTCTGGTGCGAACGCCGGCGCTCCCACCGCGTCGCACTGCCGGACCTGGCGCACCAGCTCCGCCACGAGACCGACGGCCCACGGCTGCTGCAGGGATTCCGGTTCGAGACCCTGACCGAGGGTTGGGAGACCGCGACCGCGGACCGGCTGCGCGCGCTGCCCGCCGTCGGCGACCTGGGCGTCGTCCAGCTCGAGCTGCCGTTGCGCGAGGCCGGGTGCCTGCTCCCGACGTGGGAGGAGCTGACGGCGTTCTCGCAGGCCGCTCGCGAGCTCGGTGTCCCGTTCCACGTCGACGGCGCCCGGCTCTGGGAGTCGCAGCCGTTCTACGACCGACCGCTACCGGAGCTCGCCGGCCTCTGCGACAGCGTCTACGTCTCGTTCTACAAGGGGCTTCGCGGGATGGCAGGCGCCGCGGTCGCGTGCACCGAGGACGTCGCCGCCGAGCTGCGCGCCTGGCGGCAGCGGATGGGCGGCACGCTCTTCGGCATGACGCCGTACGCCCTGTCGGCCCTGGTCGGCCTGCGCGACGAGCTGCCCACCATCGGCGACTCCGTCGCCTGGGCGCAGGCCTTCGCGGGCGAGCTGGTCGAGCGTGGGCTGCGCCTCCAGCCGGACCCGCCGCACACCAACTCCTTCCTGGTCTTCGCCGACGCCGACCCGGACACCGTGACCGAGCGGGTCGTGAGCTTCATGGAGGAGAGACGGATCGTGCCGAGCGGCGGCTGGTGGGGAGCTCGTGCGCCGGGGGTCGCGATGACCGAGGTCACGATCCACCGACCCGCGCTCGCGCACGACCCCGCGACTGTCGCGGACTGGTATGCCGAACTGACCGGCGGCGTCCAACGCTGACGCACCTGCCGGGATAGTCCCTGACCCTTCTGCTGACCAGCGTGCGTGTCGCTCACGCGCCTGTCAGGGACTATCGGCCCTCGCGACTCGCGGCCGGGGACCTAGTGAAGGCAGTGACGAGGACGACAGCCCCCAGCAGCAAGACGCTGCAGAACCGACCGCTCACGACGGATAGTGTCGGCCGCGAGGAGGGTCGGATGGCGGAACCTGTGGCGAGCGTGCCTGACGCGCCGGTCGTGCCCGTCTTCTTCCTCTCCGACAGCACCGGCATCAGCGCCGAGACGATGGGCAACGCCCTGCTGATCCAGTTCCCGGACATCAGGTTCGAGCGGACCCTGTTCCCGTTCATCACCACCGTCGACGAGGCCAAGCGGGTCGTGGCGCTCCTCGACGAGGCGATGGACGGACCGGTCACCCCGCTGGTGTTCACCACGGCCGCCGACGACACCGTCCGGCACGAGCTGGCCCGGACCCGCGCGCCGGTCATCGACTTCTTCGACATCCACATGAGCCGGGTCGAGGAGATCCTCGGCCTGCGCGGCCTGCACGAGGCCGCGCGGTTGCACGGCGTGGGCGACATCCGCAGCTACAACACCCGGATGGCCGCGGTGGAGTTCACCATCGAGCACGACGACGGCCAGAGTGTGCGCGGGCTCGAGAAGGCCGACGTGATCCTGATCGCCCCCTCGCGGTGCGGCAAGACGCCGACCAGCATGTACCTCGCCCTGCAGCACGGCCTCTTCGTCGCCAACTACCCCTTGGTCGACGAAGACCTCGAACGCACCGACCTGCCCGCGCTGCTGAACGACCACCTGCCGCAGTGCGTCGGCCTCACCACCACCGTCGAGCGGCTCAGCCGGGTCCGCAACGAGCGCCGGCCGGGCTCGCGCTATGCCTCTGCCGAGCAGTGCCGCTGGGAGCTGCGTCGCGCCGGCGATCTGTACGCCGCGAACCGGATCCCGGTCATCGACTCCTCGTCCCGCTCGGTCGAGGAGATGTCGACCCTGATCGTCCAGACCCGCACGCACAACCTGAAGAAGGCAGGCACGTGAACGACCACGAGCAAAGGGTGAGCAGGCCATGAGCGCGAACATCCGATGGTTCTCCGACCTCGGCATGGACGACCTCGAGGAGGTCGGCGGCAAGAACGCCTCCCTCGGCGAGATGGTGTCCAACCTCGCCGACCTCGGGGTGCGCGTCCCCGACGGCTTCGCGACCACCGCGGCGGCGTACCAATCGTTCCTCGGCGACACCGGCCTCAAGGAGCGGATCACCGGTCTGCTCGCCGACCTCGACATCGACGACGTACGCCGCCTCGCCGAGGTCGGCAAGGAGATCCGCGCCGCCGTCGTCGAGCAGGAGCTGCCCGGTGACGTCGAGGCCGACATCCGCGAGGCCTACGACCGCCTGGTCGAGGAGAGCGGCGGTGAGGCGAGCTTCGCGGTGCGCTCCAGCGCCACGGCGGAGGACCTGCCGGACGCCTCCTTCGCCGGCCAGCAGGAGACCTTCCTCAACGTGCGCGGTATCGACGCGGTGCTGACCGCGATCCGCGAGGTCTTCGCCTCGCTCTACAACGACCGCGCGATCGCCTACCGCGTCCACCACGGCTTCGAGCACGAGGCGGTCTCGCTCTCCGCCGGAGTTCAACGGATGGTCCGCTCCGACATCGGCGCATCGGGCGTGATGTTCACGATGGACACCGAGTCGGGGTTCACCGACGCGGTGTTCGTCACCTCGGCGTACGGCCTCGGAGAAGGTGTCGTGCAGGGCGCGGTCAACCCCGACGAGTTCTACGTCTACAAGCCGGCGCTCCGCGCCGGGCGCGCGGCGGTGCTCAAGCGAGGCGTGGGCGACAAGGCCACCAAGATGGTCTACACCGACGATGCGACCGTCGGCCGGACCACCGAGTTCGTCGAGGTCGACCCGGCCCAACGGCGGCGGCTCTCGCTCGCCGACGCCGAGGTCGAGGAGCTGGCCCGGCACGCGCTGACCATCGAGGACCACTACGGCCGACCCATGGACATCGAGTGGGGCAAGGACGGCGTCGACGGCGAGCTCTACGTCCTCCAGGCCCGGCCCGAGACCGTTCAGTCCCGACGGCAGGGTGTGCTGCAGCGCTACTCGATGCCCAAGCAGTCGATCCAGGGCGCCGAGGTAATCGTGGAGGGCCGAGCTATCGGCCAGAAGATCGGCGCCGGAGCGGCCCGGATCCTCACCTCCGCCGACCAGATGTCGGAGTTCATCCCCGGGGAGGTGCTGGTCGCGGACATGACGGACCCCGACTGGGCGCCGA
>ERZ761607.743-NODE-743-length-49837-cov-36.683540_pt1 | contig 49837 bp, 37 predicted proteins | sample MGYA00511164_ERZ761607 | MGnify/ENA primary metagenome ERZ761607 (study PRJEB28899, sample SAMN02445080) | bioreactor sludge metagenome | biome: EBPR sludge | place: Australia: Brisbane, Thorneside Wastewater Treatment Plant | collected 2011-06-22 ...
TCGGTTACCATTTTTTTTGGCAAAGATACAATTCACCCATCGATTGACACTACCCTCAGATGATGTCGCTCCTACGGGGCTTGTACAGGGTTGTTTTGCTTCGTTTTCTATTGCGATATCGCCCCTACAGGGCTTTTTTTATGCACGTCACCACTTCCTCAACAGTAGGCAAAGATGCCTTTCTAATCTAAGTGAGTCGTAATGTCTATTGGCACTTTTGAAATACATCCCTAACAACTTGGGTTATTTAGGATTATCGGGCATATGCTATAAATCAGGTGAAAAACCCGGAACCAGTTGCCGAATATGGGTATCTGTAAGGGCATCGGGGATCCCTGTGCCCAAACGGTCATACTTTTTCGCGATGGCATCTACCTTATCGCGGCAGGTCTGTACAGCACGCACCAAGTCGGCATATTCTGTCTGGAATTCATTTCGGGTTCTTTTTTCTTTGGCATTGTACCGGACGGCATAGGTAGCAGCTCGTACCCTTAGATCAATCAATGACTCAATGAGTTTGTCGCTATCGGTGGTGAATTGTGTTGGATTTGGAAAAATGGTAGTACGCTCTAAACTGGCCAAAAGCGCCGTAAGTCCACCTCCAACAGCCGAACCCCAAATTTGTGGTGTACCTTTGGTGGCAGCTCCCATGATGGCTGTAGCCGCACTTATGACCGCCGTTAAAACGGCTCGCCGGTTTTTGGATCGTTCGGCTTTACTGGCTCGTTGGCTTAATACCTGCTGTAAATCTTGGATCCGATCAATTTCCCGTGCCGAGTTTTCCAAGACATCCCGATATTGATTGTAGAGCGAACCATGATCGGGCGCATCCAACACATCCAACTCCACAGGTAAGTCGGCACGTTTACCATTCCGGTCTATGACAAACAACGTGAACTTCAGGGTCTGCTTTTTAACCGTCGCATCAGATGGAATGAACGTAAAAGGAGGCGTCCACGAAAAAGTATATACATTGCCTTCCTGTCTCAGTAGGTAGCCCTCTGGTGGATTTCCTTCTATGCCCATAGGAGCAAGATCGTCCAAGCCATCTGGATCATAAACCTGTGCACGCAATTGAAAAGGCTCGGCCTCCCGTACCTCTCGCTTTCCGGAGAGTTGGGTGATGGCCGGCGGCAAGCCAGCATCATATTTAGATAGCGTAAGGGTTTGAACGACTTCTGTCTCGCCATCGGTCAGTTTAAATGAAATACTGGTAGGTAAGCGGTCGTACTGGGTGGGAGTTGCCGTCCACTGGAATACACCTCTGTTCGAGAGCGAGGCTCCGGACGGCAAGGGTCCAGACTGTTCGTAGCGCAACAAGTCGTTGTCTTCATCGGTTGCACTTAACTCATGCGTAATTCGTATGTTGGGCTGAATGGTCACATAAAGAGAGGTCGGGTCTATCTTAGGGCCACGGTTTACCTGCCGTACATTGAGCACCACTTTTTTGGAAATAGCCACCCCTTCGGCATCCCGGACAGAGAAAAACAGCTCTATTGGTCTAATGCGATTTTGCGTGGTAGCCACATCGAAGCCCGGAGTCCACTTAAACAAATTATCGGTAAGCGAACTACCAGCGGGTAAAGGCAAAGATGGTGCGAATACGTAAGGCTCGCGTCCTCCCGTCGCTTCCAGCATCAAACGAACGGTCTCCCCTTCGTTTACCGCAAGAGGTTCTTGGGGCACAAGTAGATGAAGCGGTGCCTTCGCTAAGGTATCGGGAAGCGTTCGGAAAAAAGGAAGTGCATCTGTCTGAGCATATACAGGCAAAATAAATGACCACCCCAGCCAAAGCATCAGGCATAAAGAACGAACATTCATGCTAAAATTAGACCATTAAACAAAATAGGACGTAATAACGATTCGGAAGTGGTGGTGTGGTATATACGCTGTTTAAAAGTACGGATTTCACGATTGGAATTCAAGAACAGACATCGAGGGCTTACCAACGCCATAAAACCCCGATAGAAATATTAGGAAATAATTGTGTACGCCCCTTCCGTGCTGCATGAAGTACCTCCGGAAGATCGGGTAGGGTCTGGTGTAATTGTTGACGTATGTTCTGATATTGGAGCCAACCCTCCGCCCGTAGGGAAGAGCCTTTACCGAGTGGAAGGGCAAGTGCTGTTGTAGGTCCTAACTGTCGAATAATTTCCCATCCCGCGCCCGATAGGGCTTTACGAACTGGTTTGCCGTCAATCCCCAAGACGGGTTCTCCATTTCCGTCCCATTGATTATAGTATAGCGTGAGGTTGCGGTTGTAATCTTGCCGAAGGAACAGCCGGAGACCCACCTCCGCTGTCCAGGTGGTTCCAACGCGGTAACGTGCCCATCCACTGTATGTTTGCACCGTATCGAAGGGGATTTCGGCAAAAGCGGCCCATAGCAGTCGCCCCAGCCTCAAGTCGCTAAAATCAGACGTCAAACTCAGCCGGCTTTCGTCTGGCCAACGGTGTTCTATGGTTGTATCAAAGCGCAATTCGCGGGCAGATTGGTCATTTTTGAGCCGCCCTGCCAATTCAAAATCATCAACGGTATAAGTGGCCCGCACCTCTGGAGAGAAAGTAAAGCGGGTCTGCTCGGTGGGTTGCCATCGGATAGCTGGCCGCCAGCGTAAGGAACGCTGGGTGTTGTTTTCGATAGAACGATCGGCTTTCAGATAAACCGTATGGTAGTAGGTACCTAAAACCTGAAACTGAGCTATTAGAGACCGAGCCACCTGCCAAACGAGACGAAGTTCGCCATTATGGAAAACCTCATCGCGGTCGTCAGGATTGGTTTCCGGCGTGTCGTGCCTCAAAATACTGGAAGCGGCGTTGGCCTGAAGTTGTATGCGCGATGTAATAGGGAGTTGGAGTTGGGTATTCAGTGCAAATGTTCCCCGCTCAAAATCGGTCTTACGAAGTTGCTCTCCCCACGATGCAGGCAGATTAAACCCGGCAGCCAAACGTCTCGCCTCGGCCTCAGCACCCCATTGAGCGGCCAAGCGAAATCGGGTATTGCGTTGATGATAGGCTACTCCAATTTCTCCACTCAGGCGTTGGCGATTCAGATTCGTATTGGGCGAAAGGGCCGCTTCCGGGCGTTGTATGATGCGGATCCGGCGGTTATTGGCAGCAAAATCCGCCGAACCTATCAATGAAAAATGTTGAGAGATGGGCGTTTGGAAATTCAATCCTGTTTCCAATGTATCACTTAAAATGGCCTCCACCATTTCTCCTCGCCTATCGGGTGTTTGGAGTTGGAAAACAGCTTCTTGGTATGTATCTCGCCTCAGTGTGGCAAATTTTACACGTATTTGAAATTCTTTTGCTCCTTTTTGACGGTTAAAACCTGTACGAACCGATATGCCATGATTTTGTCTGGGCTGGATTTTCTGGTAATCCCCTTCTCCCGAAATGCTCAACGTATTTCCTTCTTCTAGAACAGGCATTGCCTGGAAGCGGAACCCTAGTGCAGGCCCGCTATCCAGCCTCAATATCGGCTTTCCTTGTAAATCCGGAACGCCCTGCCTTCGATCCCAAGCAAAACCTATCAGGGGCAGCACCTGCCAATTGGCATTTTTCTGATATTGCAGGCCCGCTAATACTTCTTGAGACCAAACTTTATTCTGACTAAATAATGCGGTACGGTTAAGGAGTACAGTTTCTACGTGTGTGCTTAGGGTGCGATTCAGTTGAAAAATAGTCAGGTTTTCATCACGCCAAGCAGTGGTATTTCCCAAAAACAGCGCCTCTGAAGCAAAGCGATTATGCAATAAAAAGGATCCTTTAGGAAAGGTCTGACGAAGGTTTACATTGGCCTGCCAGCGGTATCTGTTGGTTGCATGTTCAAATTGGGTCTCAAACTGGGCGCTTACCACTAAAAGCGAACACCACCACACTAAGCCCAGCAAACTAATCTGCCGCTTCATGATAGGTCGGGTGGCTGTTTGTCGGTATGCCTCCGCATAAGCCTCCACAGCACTACCCCCACCAATCCCCCCAGTCCATCTGCCAAAACATCTGCCCACTCAAAGGCACGCTTGGAGGGAATCAGATAAGGTAGCCAATACTCCTGATGTACTTCGATCAATAGGCCAAAAGCAACCCCAAGCCCCAGCACAACCATTGGCTGTATGGCATATGATTCCAGCACTAAGAATGCCCAAATCATAAAAATAGCACCGTGCAGGAATTTGTCTGCGGTAAAAAGAGGCGTATCCGGTATGGTGTTACCCGGTACCGAACAGCCCAGAATGATCAGAAAAGTCCAAAAATATAAAAGTGTTTTTTTCAAGTAGTTGACGTTTGGATTTCATACAAAACGCGGGGTAGTTCCTCCAATAAATCAGAGGCAATCATACCCGCCATCGCATTCCGTTTAATGTATCGGTCGGAGGCTTTCCCTGCCAAAAAATAACCGCAAACAGCCGCCTCGAATGGTGAAAGCCCCTGGGCCAGTAAGCCCGCCACACAGCCCGCCAATACGTCACCTGTTCCTGCGGATGCTGCAGCCGGATTTCCCGTTGGATTGATAGATACCCGGCCATCAGGCGAAGCTACTAAGCCCGGAAAGCCCTTGAGCAAAATAACACAGTTCCATTCTTGTGCATACTTCCGAACAAGCGAAAAACGAGCGGTTTCGTCTAGCTGATGGTCCCCAACCAAGTTCTTAAACTCTCCCCAGTGCGGGGTGAGTACCCATTTTCCTTGTGCATGTTTTTGAAGTAGGTTGGGGCTTTCAGCCAGCGCCGTCAAGCCATCTGCATCTATCACCATTGGGTCCGGATATTGGGTAAGCCAATATCTAACAAATTGTTTGGTAGAAGTGGCACGGCCCAATCCTGGTCCCACCAACATGGCCCGTGATTTTTCCAAACGCTTTTGTACCACCTCCAAGCCAGATGGATCCAACCCGCCGTCGGGCGCTTCAGGAAGAGCAAGCGTCATGGCCGTAGTAAATTTACGGGCGAGAATGGCCTGTGAGGCCGAAGAAGTTGCGCAAATCACCCCTCCAGCTCCTACACGTTCCGCAGCCCATGTACAAAGCGTGGCTGCTCCGGTCATCTCCGGAGATCCCGCTAAGGTCATAAGATAGCCCACACGGTACTTATGGTCCAGATTCGTCCGCACAGGTATCATTTTCTGCACCCATTTTTCTGTCGGAAGCCATGCACCGCCCTCGGACAGGGCCTGCTCTTGTATCAGATGTGCTGGGATGCCGATTTCCAAGAGATCCATACCTCCTGTAAAGCTACCTCCATCTCCAAGCCACAAACCCGTTTTATATGCAGCAATGACATAGGTATGACGCGCCTTTACAGCAACTCCGAGCGCGTATCCCGTCGTAGCATCTAAGCCACTGGGCACGTCCACCGAAACAATGGGTTCTGGCTGTTGATTTAGCCAATGAATGATGGATCCATGGGGTTCTCTTACATCAGAATTCAGGCCTGTGCCAAGCATGGCATCCACCCATACATCTGGGCGCGGTAAAGTATATAACACTTCGGGACCAGAATAATACCAAAAGTGTAGGGGAGCAACAGGGTCTTTTTGTTGGATCTCGGCAAGTAGGAGGAGGTTTTGACGCACATCGGGTGTGGCTTCTTCGGGCGTACCAACAAATACCACCCTTGTACGAATACCTTGCGCTACCAGATTTCGGGCGATGACCAAGCCGTCGCCGCCATTATTGCCTTTTCCGCAGATAATATTGACCTGACGTGGCTGGAATTGCTGTTTGATACATTGGGCTATGGCGCGTCCGGCAGATTCCATAAGGGTAAAGCCGGGAATTCCAAATTGCTGGATAGTGGCCTCGTCTGCCCGTTGCATGGCCGCCGAGGAGAGAATGGGAATCATGTGTGCTCAGATTTTTTGAGTGAAGGTATTGCATCTAAAATAGCATGATCTCCCCAAAAAACCGAATAAAACACTAAAAAGAAATGCTCGTTAGACAATTTTGCAGTGCCAGTATTGCCAACAAAAAGGATACGCTTCCAGAGAATTAAATCAAAAGAGATACCACCCTTGGCGGAGCGCGGTAAAATTGATGTAAGCGGAGGTTATGAAAACGCTCAATCACGAAGGAATCATCGGGCTCGGCGCATACAAGATAGCCCTCGCGTACATTGATTGGTGGCAGAAGTGTACAATCTTGGACGTGTGTGCATTTTTGGAATATCTAATAAGACCAATTTTGGCAATTAAGATGGCTTGGAGGAGTGGAACTTATCAGGTAAAAAATACCAGATGGGAATGCCGATAAAAATGAGGAACGAAATATACACCGAGACCCAAGCCAATGGTACAGAAGCCAAGTACAACAAGGTTGTGATGCGGTTGCTTCTTTGAATAAAGGGATTATAGGCTAATAGTTGGGCTTTGGCTTCTACGTACCAGCGTAAAAGGTAAAACCCCAAGCCATTTAGAAACATTACTAGCCCGTACAACATAACCGCTTGTGGTAAAAGTGGATGTGCTGCCAAAAAAGCGGTGGGTGCAGGAATGAGCGACATGGCAAAAAGCAAAAACGCATTGTACCAAACCAATTTAGACGTGGTATGGGGCAACTGATCGAAGAGTGCGTGATGGTTCAGCCACATAATCGCCAGCACGAGGTAACTTAGGGCATAGGCACCTATTTTGGGAATAAGTGCTCGGAAGGCATTCCAGACATCGGTATCGGTGAAATTGGTAGCCAATTCAGGAATTTTGAGGTCAAAAACCATGACTGTAATGATAATGGCAATAACACCATCCGAGAAGGCTTCTATGCGGTTTTTGCTCATCATAAAATTAGAGTAAATATCCGTTTTCAGGCTCTACTTTTGCGGGTAAGTTGGTTTCGCCCAAGCTTTCGCGCAAATCGCGTTCGATGGTATTACAAATATATGTCAAAGGCACATCTGTAATTTTGTTTTCAAATGGGTCTTCATTCGCAACGCCCGTTCGCTCCATAATGATGAAAACCGTAGCCAATAACGTGGAAAGGGGCACGATTAGCCATGAAGCGGGTTGTAAGGCTTCGGAAGTAAAAAATCCCAACAACCCAAACGGGAGCAACAAGGCAAAGAGCAAGACAAAAAGCCGCGTAAAAAAGTCGTATTGACGTGGTAATGGCGTACTCTTGATACGTTCACATCCGGCTTGGGCATTCGCCAAGGCTAAAAGCTGCCCTTCCATCTGAAAACTATCAAAACCTCCCAAGGTGCCGTTCGCCATTGCTTCATAAATTTGTTGTCCCATCCACACCTGTAAATAAAACGGCTTGTTATGGGCAGTCTTAAAGGCTTCAAAATCGGCAGGTTCAAACAACGGCTTCAGGGATTCCCAATCATTTTGTTTACGAAGTTGCATCCGCAAAGCATGTACCCAGGCAATACAGGCATAGACCAAACGGCGTTTAAAGAGTTCGCTCCGCAAGCGGTCATATTGGATTTGGTGGGCGTGGCTATCTGTAAAGGTAATAATAAGCCGCCCCAAGACACGGCTTGCCCCCAAAATACTACTCCATAAGGTTCGGGCTTCCCACCAACGGGCATACGCACTCTGGTTCCGAAAAGCAACAAAAATGGCTAAAGCAGACCCCAAAACGCCAATGATGGTAAAACTAAGTCCCATCTCTTTTGCGCCCGTCAAACGGAAAATTGTCCAAACCGTTCCCGACCAGAAAAAAGCAAATAAGGTCGGGTTTTGAATGTAGCCCCAAACTTTAAGGGGACTAAAATTACGTTTGACAATCATGAAGTTTAATGTTTTAAGACAGCAAATTAAAAGTCATACCTTAAAAACCCGCCCCAATTATTGGTTTGGGTCAAGCGATCCCTGCCCGTTTGGTTAAGATCCATCATCAAACCGACTGCCCAGGCTCGGTGTTTTGCGCCCAGACGTAGGCGTTGGGTGAGGTTCCAGGTTTTGGTTGTTGGATTATAAACGGGGAATAGCTCTGCCTGCCCGAAACCTTTCCATTTCTTGTTGATCTTGGGCTGATAACGAAATAACCCAAAGGTTTCTATGCTACCCTTTTCCGTCAAGTCTGCCACCAGCCAGCCAAAAAACAGAAAATTGTCCTTCATTTTCACCCATTGAAGCCCTGTTTTGGGTGTGAAGCCTGCATTCAAAAATGAACCAACAACTACCAAGCCTAAACCATTTTTGAAATTGTACGAGATGGCATTGGTCGAGCCAAAAGCCGTTGGCGAATTGTCGTAATCTGTACTGGATCGGGTGCGGCTAAAAAACAAAAAAGGCGTGCGTTGCTCTTGCGCATTCTTAACGTTTTTGAACCACATCAAATCCACACCCGCCCGTTTATGCCCAAGATAAGCCTCAACGGATTGGGCATTGGCAATGCTCCCCAAAAGAAACATTGCCATGATCCCGAGTACTCTCGCAAACATCACACCTACCGATTTAGCGCTTTTACCACCAACTCCGCCGCTGCTGCACCACTATTTTGTTGCTGACCTGTGATAAGGTTGCCGTCTTGAATTGCATACGCGCTAAAGGGGGCTGCCACTTTGAACGTGGTGCCTTCTATTTTTCGGGCTTCAGATTCGATGCGGTAAGGCTGGATTTTCATGCCCACTGCTTGATCGGCAAATTCTTCTTCCGCATCGGCAAAACCTGTCCACTTTTTACCATGAACCAAAAGCTCGCCATTCGACTTTTTCACTTCTAAAAGCAAGGTGGTTGAGTGGCAAACGGCAGCGCTTGGTTTTCCGCTTTCATAGAAGCTAACAAATAGATTTTCTAAGGCTGCATTGCCCTTGAAGGTGTACATTGGGCCTTGGCCGCCCACCAAAAAAATGGCATCATAATCGGAGGCGTTTACATCCGTCAGTTTGGGCGTATTTTCCAGCATCTCCTTGAACCATGTTTGTTGCATATAGCCCAACGAAATGACATCATGCGCCGAGTAACCACTGGGATCGGTGGGGTTGGAGTAGCCATCCATTTCTAATTTGCCCCCTTCGGTAGAGGCAAGCGTTACCTCGTACCCTGCTTCTTGGAAAATGCGCAAAGGGTGCGAGAGTTCGGCTGCCCAAAATCCGATGGGCCAACCGGTTTGTTTAGAAACGCTGGGTGAGCTTGCCACCATCAAAATTTTACCCTTAAAAGGCGCACCGTGAAAATGCACGTAGCTTTGGACTTCTTTGATTGTTTGCATGATTATCCTTTGGTTTTCTAACAGGGAACCACTTCGTCTGATGCGTTGTAAAGACGAGGGTGTGTTTGGTATTATTGTGGATACAAATTGCGCAAAATTGACCTATAAAAAGAAGTATGTACGCCGTTGTTCGATACGCACTTTTAAGTGTGGTTTTTTAAAAACAAGGACTTAAAGAAATGGGTGATTTTAACCATCGGGGCAAAATCTTCTACAATCCCGTAGAGTTTGCCTTAGACCAAATCGGCGGAACATGGAAAATGCCGATTCTTTGGCGGCTAAGAAATCGGGTGATGCGATATAGTGCCTTGCATAAAGACATTCCCCATATCAGCCAAAAAATGCTGACTACGCAACTCCGAGAATTAGAACAAGATGGGTTTGTTAAGCGTGTAGTATATCCCGAAGTCCCGCCACGTGTAGAATATCACCTCACGTCTAAAGGTGAGCGTGCGATAGAGGTGATTACATTTATACGTAATTATGGATTGGAATTGATGCAAGAAGTTGGCATTGAGGCGTAGTACCATACCTCGTTATGGTTTAAAGTTTATGGCTTTTTTTCTTGATCTGCCCATGCCTCTTTTCTCATAATAGGAGGTATTGGTTAATCGTTACGATGGCGGTCACAGAAACGTAGGGACTGATTGTCTGCACCTTGTAGCAATTGGGCAAGGACGTAGTAACGAATTCCGTAAAAAGCATCTTGGTACTTTGGTCGTTTTCTGAGCTTTTGGTCATGCCTATGCCAAAACCCCGAAAGCGTGTTGAGATTGAAATATGAAGCAGTATGAGATGCCTCTGGCTGGTTTATGCAACAAAGCCGAGTTTTTTAAATAGGCTAAGCCTCCAATCGAGTCCTTTGCTCGAAGAAGTATAGGGTTAAACACACTTTTTCTGAAATATTTTACAAAAGGGCAATCGTGTACGTGTCGCGTGTATCCTTTCTTAACCCTCTAGTTCCCGTTCTAATTGGGTAATGGTATCTCGAAGTTCTGCTGCCCGTTCAAAGGCCAGATCTTCGGCAGCTTGGTGCATTTCTTTGGTTAATTGAGCAACAAGGTCCCGTTTTTGGTTGACGGTCAGGTATTGCGTTACCGGATCGGCCACCATCCGAAGCTGTTCTGGACCGCCATAGTGATGCATCGAATATACATTTGCAGGTTGCTCTGGCTTGTGGTCTGCAATGATGGTTCCTTTTCGGATGTCATCAATAGATTTAATGACGGTCTTGGGCGTAATACCATGCTCCTGGTTATAGGCCATTTGTACTGCTCTTCGTCTTTCCGTTTCCTCCATCATCCGTGCCATAGAGCCTGTTACCCGATCGGCATAAAGGATCACCAAGCCCTCTGCATTGCGGGCGGCACGCCCTGCTGTTTGGATCAGTGACCGATCCGAACGCAAAAAGCCCTCTTTATCGGCATCTAAAATGGCCACCAGCGAGACTTCCGGCAGATCTAATCCCTCACGCAATAGGTTAATTCCTACTAAAACATCAAATACGCCCAGCCGTAAATCACGCAGAATATCCACCCGTTCTAAGGCATCAATATCCGCGTGCATATACCGAACCCTAACATCAAAAGACTTCAGATAGTCGGTCAGATCTTCAGCCATCCGCTTCGTGAGGGTTGTGACCAATACCCGTTCACCTCGTCCTGCACGGGTATTGATTTCGTCCAGAAGGTCATCTATTTGATTTTCGATAGGACGGATTTCGATTGTTGGATCTACAATGCCTGTAGGCCGGATGACCTGCTCCACGAAAACACCTCCAGCTTGGTCCAATTCGTAATCGGCAGGGGTGGCGGAGACATAAATAACCTGATTGGTCAGTTCGGTAAACTCCTCGAACTTCATCGGTCGGTTGTCTAAGGCGGAGGGCAGCCGAAAACCATGTTCTACCAAGTTTAGCTTTCGGCTTCGGTCGCCATTATACATTCCCCTGATTTGTGGAATGCTGACATGACTTTCGTCAATAATGAGGAGGTAGTCTTTCGGGAAATAATCCAACAGCGTGTACGGACGATCGCCGGGGTTTCGTCCTGTTAGGTGTCGGGAGTAATTTTCAATTCCATTACAAAACCCGACTTCACGGAGCATTTCTAAATCATAGATCGTTCGTTGTTCCAATCGTTGGGCTTCCAATAACTTTCCTTCATTGCGCATGACCGCCAACCGCCAAGTTAATTCTTCCTGAATGCTGTGCATGGCTTTCTCTAACAGATCGGGCGAGGTTACATACAAACTGGCTGAGTAAAGGGTCAGTTCCGCTTCTTCTCCAAAGGTTTTACCCGTCAACGGATCAAATCGGGTAAGGCGTTCCACCTCGTTTCCCCAAAATTCGATGCGATAGGCTTGGTCGTCGTAGTAGGCGGGCATTACTTCAACAACATCTCCGCGCACGCGAAAGGTTCCACGCTTAAATTCAATGTCGTTCCTGTTGTACTGCATCGAGACCATTTTTTTGAGCAAGTCGTTACGCTCTAACAATTGTCCACGTTTTACAGTTGCCACCATTTGAGCAAAAACCTCAGGCTCTCCAAGACCATAAATGGCCGATACACTCGCGACCACAATGACATCTCGTCGCCCCGAAACCAAGGAGCTTGTCGCACGCAGCCGTAGGCGATCTATCTCGTCATTAATTGCAAAATCTTTTTCGATATAAGTATCCGAAGACGGGATGTAGGCTTCAGGTTGGTAATAATCATAGTACGAGATGAAAAATTCGACCGCATTATTTGGGAAAAAAGACTTAAACTCGGCATAAAGTTGTGCGGCCAACGTTTTGTTGTGGCTCATTACCAGTGTGGGTCGTTCTACTTGTGCAATGACATTAGAGGCCGTAAAGGTTTTACCCGTGCCCGTTGCACCCAATAAAACCTGATGTTTATCCCCGCGTAGAATGCCTTCGGTCAATTCCCGAATAGCAGTAGGCTGATCGCCCATCGGTTTGAATTCCGAGATCAATTGAAAGGCAGACATAGGGGTAAGGATTAGATTTTGCAAGTTGTTGGCTGAATATCACACAACAGCCACTACCAGCGATTGTTCCGATAGTCTCATAATGTAAAACGCCCCTATTACAACGGGGTGACAGGGACGTTTCTTAAATTTACCACCAACACAATGTTTAGTTTTGGGAGAGTCCGTAGTGTCGTGGGACAGGTGTGCTCAGGGCTTCCGTAGGACTTGGAACCGAGTGGTGTAAGCCGCCCGCCAGTGGATCATCGAACGTAAGTGGTACATTACCTGCCATCGTGCGTTCGCTCCATGTTAGATGTTCCGACCCGTCGTCGCGGCGCTCCATGGTGATACAACTTTCTACCGGACACACAAGCGAGCAAAGGTTACACCCCACGCAATTTTCCTCTACGATGTGCGGCACACGGCTACCGGGCGTTAGTTTAATGGCCTGATGTGCACCATCTTCGCAGGCGGTATAACAAAGTTGGCAACCAATGCACTTCTCTTCGTTAATCTCGGCCACCACTTTATACTTCATGTTCAGATTTTCCCACGTCAGTACGTGGTCCAAAGCCTTGCCTCGAAAGTCCTCGATGGTAGCAAATCCTTTATCATCCATGTACCCCGAAAGTCCTGCAACCATTTCGCGGATGATCCCAAAGCCAAAGTGCATTACCGCCGTGCAGACTTGTACCGTCCCCGCACCCAGAAGGATAAACTCTACGGCATCGCGCCAGTTCTCGATACCACCAATGCCCGAAATAGGTACTTTTACGCCCGGATCTTGTGCACAGTTTTTGGTCATGTTTAGCGCAATTGGCTTAACTGCTGGGCCACAATAACCGCCATTCGTGCTTTTTCCATCCACAATCGGATATGGCACAAAGCGGTCAATATCCACTCCTACCAAACTTTGAATGGTATTGATTAGCGAGAGGGCGTCGGTTCCCCCTGCTACTGCCGCACGTGCTGGTTGTGTAATGTCGGTGATATTGGGCGTTAATTTGGTGATAACGGGCACGGTAGAGACTTCTTTTACCCATTCAACAATGGTTTTCAGCACTTTGGGTTCTTGCCCTACAGCCGATCCCATGCCGCGTTCACACATCCCATGTGGGCATCCAAAGTTCAGTTCAATGCCATCGGCTCCGGCATTTTCTACGTCCCGCACAATCTGATGCCACTCTTCACGTGGCCCTACCATTAGGGATGCAATCACCGCATGATGCGGGAATCGCTTTTTTACTTCTTCTATTTCGCGAAGATTGTCCGAGAGCGGACGGTCCGAAATCAATTCGATATTATTAAATCCCACCATCCGGCTATTGCGGTAATTGACCGCTCCATACCGACTCGAAACGTTTACGACGGGAATTCCCAATGTTTTCCAGACCGCGCCGCCCCATCCGGCATCAAATGCCTTCATAATCTGATACCCGCTATTGGTTGGTGGTGCAGATGCCAACCAAAATGGATTTGGCGATTGAATGCCTGCAAAGTTTACCGATAAGTCTGCCATGTTTTTTTTGTTTTTGCGGTTGGATAAATCAGGATGGAGACAAGAGCCATTGGGCGATGTGTTGGGCGGCTTTTCGGCCTTCGGCGGCGGCATTTACTACTTCTTTACCACCATTTGCGGCATCTCCTCCCGCAAAATACGTAGGATTCCCTGTTTGACCTGTGGTTGCATTCCATACAATACGGCCTTTAGCATCGGTCTCAAGGCCAGGGATAAGGTTCAGGAAAGAGGTTCGGCGTGCCTGGCCTGTTGCACGGATCACCCAATCCGCTTCTACCACAAAATCGCTATCGGGAATGAGGATTAATTTTTCGTTTTCGAGGGCTGTTTTCTGGAATTTCACCCCAGTGACTCGCCCGTTATTACCTAAAATAGCCACTGGTGCAGCATTAAACAGGCTTTGTACGCCCGCTCCCTTCACTAAGTCGTATTCAAAATGATACGCACCCATTTCATTTGGCGACCTCCGATAGGCCAGTACCACCGATTCCGCGCCCATCCGGGCACACTCCGAAGCAGCATCCATGGCCGTATTCCCACCACCCAGTACCACTACACGCGCCGGAACCATTACCGCATGATGTTCCATACGTAGTTTTTCTATAAATTCTACCGCACCCATGTAGTTTTCTAAGTCCTCGCCAGGGATCTGGAGTGGCGCGGTTTCACCGAGACCAATACCGATAAAAATGGCCTCATACGCCTGCTCCAATTCCGCCAATTGCTCGCGGGTTTCGATCCGGTGGTTGTAGCGAATCTGGAAACCGAATTGTTTTTCGAGGTACGTCATCTCGTCCAGCACCTCTTCGTTTGTGATCTTATACGGCGCAACTCCATAGATTGTCAGGCCGGAGGGTTTGTCTTTTGCCTCAAAAACCACGACCTCGAAGCCCCGCATTCGTAGCTCGCACGCGCACGAAAGCCCCGCAGGCCCAGCGCCGATAATTGCGACCTTCATTCCATTTGCTGGGGGTAATATAAATAATTGTTGTTCTTGGTGGATAATCGCGCCCGTTGCATAGCTTTGCAAGCGACCAATCTCGATGGGCTTTACTTGTTGCAGGTTATAGACACAAGCACCCTCACAGAGCACTTCGGTCGGGCAGACTTTTCCACAGGCGTATCCAAACGGGTTGGATTCGTAGATGGTTTTGGCCGCGCCCGCAACATGATCGGCATGGATTTGCCGGATGAACAGAGGGATGTCTATGCTCGTAGGACAAGCGGTTACGCAAGGTGCATCATAACAAAACAGGCAACGGGCACTTTCGTAGTGTGCCTCGGTTTGATTCATCAGAGGTTTAAGCTGTTGGAAATTGCGCTCAAAATCAGATTCGGAAGTGGGGGACTGGTAAAGGGCCATCTTTTCAAGGGTTCAGGAGATGGAAAAACACCGCCGGGGTCCGTATCTGGCACATCCGGCGAAACTGATAAACGTCAAAAGGAAATTAGGGTGCGACCAAAGGACCGTAAGAATCGGGGCGACGATCACGGAAAAACTGCCACGTGGATCGTACCTCCTCAATCATGTCTAAGTCGAACTCTGCCACCAGAAGTTCATCTTGGTCTTCGGAAGCGATGGCAAAAATTTGCCCGCGTGGGTCCACAAAGTAGGACGAGCCATAGAACGTGCCAATGCTCCACGGTTTTTCTTCACCCACTCGGTTGATGCATCCCATAAAATAGCCATTTGCGGCGGCATGAGCGGGTTGTTCTAACTTCCAGAGGTATTGCGACAGCCCGGACACCGTTGCCGAAGGATTATATACGACCTCGGCTCCATTCAAGCCAAGGGCACGCGCCCCTTCCGGAAAATGACGGTCGTAGCAAATATAGACCCCCACTTTGCAATACGCTGTTTGAAACACCGGATATCCCAAGTTTCCCGGTCGGAAGAAGTATTTCTCCCAAAAACCAGAAGTATGGGGAATATGGTTTTTGCGGTACTTACCCAAATAGGAGCCATCGGCATCAATTACTGCTGCGGTATTATATAGGAAGCCCGCTTGCTCCCGTTCATAAATCGGGACGATTATCACCATTTGGTATTTTTTGGCGTATTCCTGCATTCGCTCCACCGTTGGGCCGGGTACGGCCTCTGCGGAGGCATACCATTTGCTGTCTTGCCCCGGACAAAAATAGGGGGTGTTAAAAATTTCTTGCAGACACAAAATCTGTACCCCTTGCTGGCCTGCTTTTTCAATGTAGGGGATATGTTTTGAAACCATTGCCTCCATAATTTCGGATATGGAGCCTTCGCCTTCGGTCATGGGCAAACTCATTTGTATGAGACCCGATTTGATTTTTCTGGGCATGGGAAATGGGTTTATAGGGTTAATGGAGCAAAAAGGCGGTTAGATCACGCCATTTACTTTGTTTCGTTTGATAAATTTGCCATAACCAGGCGAGACCTTGCGCACGCCATCTTCTATGGCCACCTCGCCCCGCATCAAGACCGTTTTGGTTTTGCCCTTTACTTCAAAACCTTCATATGCCGAATAATCGGTATTCATGTGGTGGGTCTTGGCAGAGAGGGTATGGACTTCGTTCGGATCGAACAGAACCAAGTCCGCATCGGCTCCAATGGCAATGGTTCCTTTTTTAGGGAACATGCCAAAGATTTTGGCCGCATTGGTAGCGGAAACCTCCACAAATTTGTTCAGCGAAATCCGGCCTTTGTTCACCCCTTCCGAGAACAACAACTCCATCCGGTGCTCGATGGCGGGGTGACCATTTGGGATTTTGGAAAAGTCTTCGAGGCCCATTTGCTTTTGGGCCCAACTAAACGGGCAATGGTCGGTGGCTACTACCTGAACCGAGCCTTGGTTAATTCCGGCCCAAAGTGCCGATTGGTCTTTTTTCTCGCGCAAGGGCGGACTCATTACCCACTTCGCTCCGTCAAAGTCCTGTTCGTACAATGTAGCATCCAGCACCAGATATTGGATACAGGTTTCGGCATATACTTTTTGGTTGCGATGTGCAGCCCGTCGTACCTGATTTAGCGCGCCCTCGCATGTCATATGGACGATATAGGCCGGAACGCCCGTATAATGCGCCAAATCTGCAAAGCGCCCCGATGCCTCAGACTCTGTGATTTCGGGTTGCGACAAATAATGGTACAACGGCGCTCTTTTGCCCTCAGCGCGGAATTTGGCCACCAAGAAGTCTATTAAATCGCCGTTTGTGGCATGAACTGTCACCATTCCACCTTGGGCTTTCACCTCGTTCATCAACCCGACCATCTGGCGGTCGTCTATCATCAAAGCTCCTTTATAAGCCATAAAGGTTTTGAACGATATAATGCCTTCGTCTTCCACCATTTCACGAATTTCCTTCCGTGTCTCGTCGTTAAAATCCGTAACGGCCATGTGAAAGCTATAATCGCAACACGCTTTTCCGTTGGAACGCCCCTGCCATGCTTCAAGGGCATGGCGCAAAGAGTTGCCTTTTGTTTGGAGGACAAAATCAATTACCATCGTCGTTCCGCCATGTAAGGCAGCAGTGGTCCCCGATGTGTAGTCGTCGCTTGAAAAGGTGCCCATAAACGGCATATCTAAATGTACATGCGGATCAATTCCGCCCGGCATCACCAACAAACCAGATGCATCCAATGTGCGATCTGCTTGTACGGATAAATTTTGGCCTATGGCCGAAATCGTCTCACCTTCCACCAGAACATCGGCCTGATAAACGGCATCCGCTGTGACGATGGTTCCATTTTGAATAAGGATAGACATGATTTTAAAAGCTAAAAGAGTGATTAGACATAATTCTTGTTTTTCATCATGACAAAGTATGCCACAAAAGCCACCGCAAATCCAGTAAACCAAGAAAGGGTATAGAGGAAATCCAATGCAGAAATCCAATAACCTGAAAGCGCTACCAAAACACCTACCAGAAGCGCCACGATTGCTACGGGGTTAACACCCGAACCGCCATAAGCAAATGGCCCATTTACGCGGTAAAGATCTGCAACGACGAGTTGTCTTTTTCGGATCACAAAATAATCGCAGAGCAAAACACCGAGAACAGGTCCCAGTAAGCCGCTCACAAAAACCAAAATAGAACTGATTTGGTCCATCAACCACCACGGGCACAGTACAATACCCACGATTCCGGCGAAAACCCCTCCCATCCGAAAACTAATTTTTTGCGGGAATAAATTGGAAATCGCATTAGCAGGTGCAATTACATTGGCGGCAATATTGGTGCTGAGCGTGGCAATAATCATCGCCACTTGTGCAAACACCACCACAACCGGGTTCTGGAACTTGGCCACCAACGAGACCGGGTCCCAAGGTGCATCCTCGCTGGTCAGTACGTCTTCGAAGGCCATTAGTGCCGCAGCCGTTACAAAAATACCCACAAACGAGTAGAATATCATGGTTCCGGGCAACCCAATAAATTGCCCCAATACTTGGTCTTTTTGGCTTTTCGCAAAACGGGTAATGTCTGAGATGCTGATAGACATCGTTGCCCAGAAGCCCACCATAGCCGTAAACCATAATACATATTGCCAAAATGAAACACCTTGGCTGGTATTTTCAGGCGCGGCAGTAAGCCAAGACGATGTGTGACCTTTGCTGTTTCGGAACTGGACTTTGATGGTTGGTTGAACGTCCGATGAGGATAGTACCGGAATTTCCACAAAACCTTTGGCGGGAATCGCTTGCCAACCCAGAGATACCGCTTTGCCTGCGCCAGAAATTGTAAGTTGCATCTCTGAGGCTTTTAAACGTCCATCTGGATATTTGAGCGGATTGAGTTCCACCCTGAGCGTTGCATTTCCCGTTCTGTTTGGCGCATTAGACATCCAAACCGCTGTAGGTTTTTGCATCTGCTCGCCCGCCCGCAATACTTCCGAAAAACCGCCCCCATGTTGATAACCCCAATAGATAAATACCAAGCCCATCACAATCAGAATCGGTGCCGAAAAATCTTCTAACCACTTAATACTCTCGGTTCCTCGCCAAATAAAGTAGATATTGAGCAACCAAAACAATGCAAAAGCCAAAAACTTCCCAGCAGAAAGCCCCACAACGCCTTCATTACCGGTAAGTACATTCCAAATAGAATAAAAGGCAAGGCCGCCAATCCATGTCTGTACCCCAAACCAGCCACAGGCCACAAAACCCCGTACCAACGAGGCCAAATGAATGCCCCTTATACCAAAGGCTGTCCGTCCAATCACCGGGAAAGGAATCCCATACCGCACACCCGCATCACCATTCAACGCCATTGGAATGGTAATCACCGCATTGGCCAAACCGATGATGAGCAATGCCATTTGCCAGCTAAGACCCGACCGCATCATGTACGAAGCCAATAAATATGTGGGGATACAGACGGCCATACCAACCCAAAGTGCGGCTAAATCCCATTTTTGCCACGTTCGTTTTTCTGGTGGAACGGGGGCCATGTCTTCGCTATACAGTGGCGACGCGAGCACATCGGGGGGTAACGACATAAGAAATGGGGTTTATGGGGAAATAAAAAAAGGGGCTTTACGACGGAATTTCCCAAGAAAGCCTCTCTAACATCAATGACAATAGGTATCCGCAATCGAGATGGCCTTAGAGATAATGTCTAAGCCTTCGTCAATTTGTGCTTCGGTTACGCAGAGTGGTGGAGCTGTGAAAATATAGCCCCAGCGCACAAAAGTGAACAAACCCAACTCACCCAATTTGGCGGCGACCTTGTTCATGACCTCCATCTCGGTGGGCGTGGCATTAAAAGGAGCCATCGGTTCTTTGGTCTCACGGTTTTTAACCAACTCAATACAGCCCAAAAGACCTGTATTCCGAAAATCCCCGATGGAGGGATGTTTTTCCTGTAATTTGGCCATTTTTGCCTCCATGTATTGCCCCATCCGCGCCGCATTCTCGATCAGGTTTTCATCTTCATAAATGGAGAGTACCTCGTTTGCAGCAGCACAAGCAACGGCGTGGGCCGAGTATGTAAGCCCCAGCGGCAATGGACGATCCTTAAAGGCATTCGCTAAGGTTTCCGTTACCATCATCCCGCCCAACGGCACATAACCACACGTAAGCCCTTTAGCAAAACACATGATGTCTGGCTCCACCCCATGATGATTCATCCCGAACCATTTTCCGGTGCGCCCAAAACCACTCATCACCTCGTCTGCAATCAGTAAAATGCCGTATTTGGCCGTTATTTCGCGGATTCGTTTGATGTATCCGGGCGGATATTTAATACAGCCACTGGTTCCACTTTCGCCCTCCAACAGAACCGCTGCAATTTGGTTAGGGCCTTCATACTGGATCACCCGCTCCATGTGATTGGCGGCACGCTCGGCACATTCTTCGGGTGTTTCACTATGCCACGGACAACGGTAAAAATAGGGATTTTCGGCATGGATAATATTCGGAACACCTTGCTGATCGTGTGGAATACCACGCGGGTCGCCTCCGGCGGAAAGTGCGCCATACGAGGCTCCATGATAACTTTGGTACAGCGTCACCACTTTATAACGCCCTGTATAAAGTCGTGCAAACTTGATGGCATTCTCTATAGACTCGGCCCCGGCATTTGTAAAAAGTACTTTTTGTAGGCTACCGGGTGTAATCTCGGCCAATTTCTTACCTAAATTCCCACGGGCCTCCGTAATCATTCCCGGATGCACAAAGGCCACTTCGTCCATTTGGCGCATGACCGCTTCTTTTACCCGTGGATGTCCATGCCCGATGTTCATGTTCATCAACTGCGATGAAAAGTCTATGTACCGTTTCCCGTCGCGGGTATAAAGATAGACACCCTTTGCAGTCTGAATATTAAGCGGATTCAAGCCCGATTGTTTCGACCACGAAAAAAGGGTATAGTTTAGGTTGTTTTCTAAAATTTCCTGTGCATGTGTCATCAACTCATCCAGTTTGTACGTGATTCAGGATTCCATTTGATCGAGGTTTTCTTGCGCTGCGTCCAGAATTCGATAGAACTAACGCCTGTAATATCCCCTACACCAAATTTAGATTCGTTCCAACCGCCAAAGGAGAACGGTTCGCGAGGGACGGGTACGCCGATGTTCACCCCAATCATGCCGGCACTCGCTTGTTCCATTACCTGACGCGCAATACCTCCATTTTGTGTAAAGACCGCCGCCGCATTGCCATAGTCCGATCCATTCTCAATCTGCAAAGCATCGTCTAATGAGTTGGAGCGCATAATCGCCAAAACCGGGCCAAAAACCTCTTCTTGGGCAATCGCCATATCCGGTGTTACATGGTCTATGACCGTTGGGGCGACATAAAAACCGCCTTCTTTGCCATGAACAACCGCATTCCGCCCATCCACCAAAACCTTCGCTCCTGCCGCTTCTGCTTCGGTAATGTAGCGCTCAATCCGCTGCTTGGCTGCTTGGCTAATGACTGATCCAAGATTTATACCCGGAACCACCTTACGTGCTTCATCGCAGATACGTTCAATTATGGGATCAATGTTGCCCACTCCCACCATTGCCGAGGCAGCCATACAGCGCTGACCTGCACACCCCGACATCGAGGCCGTGACATTACTCGCCGTCATTTCTGGATGCGCATCTGGCATTACAATCAAGTGGTTTTTGGCGCCGCCCAGTGCAAGCGCCCGCTTCAGATTGTTTGTTGCCCGACGATAGACCACTTTGGCAATCCGTGTTGAGCCAACAAACGAGACGGCTTCTATGCCATCGTGGTCGCAAATAGCCTCCACGATCTCGCGGTCACCGTTTACGATATTGAACACGCCATCAGGCAATCCTGCTTCTTTTAACATTTCGGCAATACGATTGGCCGTAATTGGAACCACCTCCGAGGGTTTGAAAATCATGCAATTTCCCAATACCAGTGCATTCGGAATCGTCCAATGCGGAACCATATGGGGGAAATTAAATGGGGCTATGGAGGCCACCACGCCCAAGGGCTTTTGATCTATCCGGCACTCCACACCTCGGCTCACTTCCATAATCTCACCAGCCATCATTTGCGGAAGTGAGCAGGCAAATTCGGTTAATTCAATACTTTTCTCTATCTCTGCACGGGCTTCGTCAAACGTTTTGCCGTTTTCTAATTGAATCAGCTCCGAGAGTTCGGTCATATGTTGTTCCAGAAGCGTCCGGTAACGGTAGAAAATCTGGACACGATCTTTCATGGTCTTGGCGCTCCAAGCAGGAAAAGCAGCGCTCGCTGCTGTTACGGCCGCATCCAACTCGGTTGTCGTGGAAAGCGGGACATGTCCTAAGTGGGTGCCGTCTATCGGCGAGAGGATTTCAAGAGAGCGCTCAGTGCCATTTATAAATTGGCCACCAATATAGTTTTTTACGTCATACGTACTCTTGGAAACGGTTCCAGAAACAGATTCAGTCATTATTGTCATTTGCTGCGCAATGTTATGAATATGTGAATTGAAGGTAAAGGACTAAGATCGGGATATGACGAAAAAAAAGCAAGCGTTCACCTAAAAAAACGATTACTCCTTCTGATGCAAACCATGGTACTCTGCTGCACCTGTGATGTGTGTGGCAGAGAATCCACAGAATACTGAACGAAATTAAGGTCTGATTTTTTAAAAACACCCTGCATTGGTTGGAGTTTCTTATACAGCGAAATAGCGGAATGGGGGGGCGGTAGTTGATTTGGTTATCAATCAAAAAGCCTTAGTCCTGTTATCGGACTAAGGCAAATCGGTTCATCGGACTAAGGCAAAGTTTTAGGCTGCAAGCCCCCGCTCATGGGCAGCCTTTAACAATCCTTCGCGGTGGTCGGGATGCGCAATTTCTATGAGTGCACGTGCACGCTGCCGCAGATTCTTTCCATACAGGTTTGCTACTCCATATTCTGTCACCACATAGTGAACGTGTGCACGGGTCGTTACAACACCTGCACCGTGTTTCAAGTGTGGGACAATCCGGCTTTCGCCTTTTTTTGTGGTAGATGGCAGCGCAATAATAGGTTTCCCATTATCAGAAAGAGAGGCCCCTCGGATAAAGTCCATTTGGCCACCCACTCCTGAAAACTGCTTGATCCCAATAGAATCCGCACACACCTGTCCGGTAACGTCCACTTCAATGGCAGAGTTAATGGCGGTTACTTTGGGGTTACGACGGATCACCGCTGAGTCGTTGACGTATCCACAGTCTAACATCCGGATCAACGGATTGTCGTCCATGAAGTCATAAAGTTTCCGTGTTCCCATGGCAAAAGAGGCCACAACATGACCGAGATTATTTGCTTTTTCCGAGTTTGTCACCACACCTCGCTCGATGAGTGGGATCAGACCATCCGAGAACATCTCGGTATGAACACCTAAATTTCGGTGGCTGGTGAGGGCTGCGAGCACTGCGTCGGGAATGGTACCAATCCCCATTTGCAAGGTTGCTCCGTCTTCAATCAGTTCGGCGCAAAAGCGTCCAATTGCGTGCTCCACATCGGTAGGTACAGAAGGCGGAATTTCCGGAATGACATCATCACACTCTACAAAAGCGTGTATATTGCTGGTATGAATCAAACTGTCGCCATGGGTGCGTGGCATGTTAGGATTTACCTGTGCAATCACGTGCTTGGCGGTTTGAATGGCTGCTCTTGACACATCTACCGAGACACCGAGCGAGCAATACCCATGTTGGTCGGGTGGGCTTACCTGAACCAAGGCCACGTCCAAGGGCAGAATACCACGCCGGAAAAGTAGCGGGGTTTCGCTAAGGAACACAGGCAAGTAGTCTGCATTGCCCGCTTGAACAGCCTTTCTGACATTGGCGCCTACAAACATGGCATTCAGCCGAAAGCTTTCGGGGTGGTCTAAATAAGGCGCTGGGCCTTCGGTGTGTAGGCTGATCAGTTCAACGTCATTTAGTTCTCCGGCGCGTGCCGAGAGGGCTGCTACCAGACGTTGTGGGGTTGCAGCGGCGGTATGGATAAAAACGCGGTTCCAAGGCTTAACAATAGAAACCGCTTGTTCGGCCGTCATTTGCATGATATTTAAGTCTATTATGATTGTGGAAGGGGGTTCCTGTTTTAGCGCTCCATGATACGACCAGAAACAACCACACGGTTAAATCTATTTTACTGCATCGAATGTACGATAAATTCTGATGCGTTTTAAAGGTGTTTAGGTTGGAAAATACATCAATCTCGGGATAAAGTATATGATAAAAGCGCTTCCGTATTCGTAGATTCGGACTCCTCACTACACCTAATAATATTAAATATTCGATGAACGGTTTAATTGCACCGACACCTAAGCCGCCTTATTATGCGGTCATCTTTACCAACATTCTAAATGTAACTCCAGAAGGGTATAGAGAAACTGCGGAACGGATGGTAGCACTTGCAGCAGAATATAAGGGATTTTTGGGCGCTGAGTCTGCAAGGGATGGCTTAGGGATTACGGTGTCGTATTGGGATAGCTTGGCCGCCATACACGCTTGGAAGTCTGATGCCGAGCATCGGATAGCACAAGAAAAAGGTCGTAACGAGTGGTATTCGGCCTATAAAACTCGTGTTTGCTTGGTGGAGCGGGATTATGGTTTTGGGATCGAAGAGGATATTTGATGGTCTCTAAAGAAGCGAATACCCATTTTAAAGCCAGCTCGTTGATCCGCCTGCAAATAATCACGTATAAACGAAGGGCGGATGTTTTGCTCATGAAAAGAAGAAAGTGGTATAAATGCCACCTGTTCCAAGACCTGCATGACCAACTCCGGATCGGAGCCTATCTGGATGTGTCCTCCTGCTTCTTGGCATAAAAAGTAATACTCAAGTGCATGAAATGGACCATTTATAAACTCGGAAACGTAGATTAAAGGGCCGACGGCCACGTCCAAGCCTGTTTCTTCTCGCATTTCGCGTTTTAACGCTGCCTCAAGCGTTTCACCAAATTCCACTCCTCCGCCCGGTGGCATCCAAAAAGATTGGTCATACATATCCCGAAAAGACACCATTAGCAACGATTCCGGATGGCTGAACGAATCAAACAAAAGACCACAGGCCCTCACCCTGATTCGGTGGCCATATTGTGCAATAATTTCAGAACGGGGCATGGGGGCAACGGGTTAAGGACTGGCGGTACTTCCGAATATACGTTACAATTAATGGCGTCGTTCAGTACTTTTTTTATATTGCCAATGAGATGTCTTTTACATAGTTGTAAACTACAATAATATATGCATACGTTGCAAAATAAACTTACGAGCCTATACCCCGAAATGTCGAGGCCAGACTTACAATTGGTGCTCAAAAAGTGGGACGTTGCGACCTATCCACGACACCATGTGCTGGTACGAGAAGGAGAATATTCACCTTATCTATATTATCTGGCTATGGGTGCAGTGCGGACTTATTACCATAAACTGGACAAAGAAGTTACAGAATGGCTTGCATTGGAGGGCACTTTTTTTACTTCCAGTTTGGGTTTTTACCGAAACCTACCCAGTAGGTTAGCCATTGCTTTTTTGGAGCCTTCAAAGGTCTTCCTTCTGCACAGAGACCAGATGGAAGCCCTTTGTTCACATGCACATGGCATTGAGCGGCTGTTTCGGAAATTACTCATCGAGCATCTCTTGGTTACTCAACAGCGCGTAGATTCCTTTCACTTCGAAACGGCACAACAACGATACGAGCATCTATTGGAGCAAAATCCTTCAATCATTCAGCGAATACCTCTTTCATACATTGCCTCTTTTCTGGGGATGACCCAAGAAACACTTAGCCGAATACGAAACGTCCGATAAAGCCTATTTTTTGACAAATGTCATGGATTTAAGAGACCCATTGTGCCGAAATTGGGTGGAACTGTTGTACTAAAATCCTAACCTCATGTATCTCCGTCTGCTCTCTGTAACTGCTTTGTTACTACTTTTGGGAGTTGCCTCGTTTGCACAAACAACATCGCAAACTGGAGCACCGACCTTGCAGGTGAGGCGCTTTTCGTTCCGGGACTTGAATAAAAACGGAAAATTAGATGTGTATGAAGATCGCCGAAAGCCCATCGAAAAACGGGTAGAAAATCTCCTTTCTCAAATGACGTTGACAGAAAAAGCAGGAGTCTTATTTATTGATGGCGCTTTTATTAATGAAGACGGTACGGTGGATAAACACCCCGACGCCAAGGGAATCGTGGCCATGTTGCCCGGAACAGGTGAATTGATTCAAAGGAAATTGATGAATCATTTCAATTTCTGGAGTGTACCCCGAACTCGCGCGTTTGCAATAGGTGTCAATGCCTTACAAAAAATAGCAGAGCAAACCCGACTTGGAATCCCCATCACTTTTGCATCGGATCCCCGAAATGCGTTTAGCAATCAGATTTTTTCAATGGCTGCGACCGACTTTTCGCAGTGGCCAGAACAACTCGGTTTTGCTGCCATTGGCGACGAAGCGTTAATGGCCCAACATGCAGATATGGCACGTCAGGAGTATATAGCAGTTGGCATACGAATGGCACTGCATCCAGTGGCCGATTTGGCCACGGAGCCACGTTGGGCACGCATTAGTGGAACTTTTGGAGAGGATGCCGCTCTATCTAAGAAACTCACTAAAGCATATGTTTTGGGCTTCCAAGGAAAAAAAATAGGCCCGAATAGTGTTGCCACCATGACCAAGCATTTTTCAGGAGGTGGGCCACAGAAGGAAGGCTTAGACCCCCATTTTGAATTCCAAAAAGGGCAGGTATATCCGGGCAATAATTTTGAATACCATATGATTCCCTTTGAAGGGGCTTTTTCAGCCCATACAGCGGCTATTATGCCGTATTATGGCGTTCCAGTTGGCCAAACCAATGAAGATGTTGGTTTTTCTTATAATAAACATATCATCACTTCTATCTTAAGGAGTCGGTTTAAGTTTGATGGGGTTGTGTGTACAGACTGGGGGTTGATTACGGATGTAAATATGGGGCATGTTGTTTGGCCTGCACGTGCTTGGGGAGTAGAATACCTTTCGGAGGAAGAGCGGGTATGGAAATTACTGGAAGCGGGGATAGACCAGTTTGGGGGTGAATCGAGACCAGAGTTGGTGGTATCACTTGTACAAAAAGGACGGATAAAAGAAACGCGGATAAATGAGTCTGTACGTCGGTTGTTACGGCTGAAGTTCCAATTGGGACTTTTTGAAAACCCATATATAGAGGTGGAGGAGGCGGTGAAAGTAGTGGGTAATCCGGTCTTTATGGCTGCTGGAGCATCGGCACAACGTCGTTCAATGACCCTGCTCAAAAATGATAACAATATATTGCCGCTCGAATCAGGAAAATATCGGATCTATGTAAAAAACTTGAATCCTGAAATAGTTTCAAGATATGGAAAAGTGGTTCAGGCTCCCGAAGAAGCCGATTTTGCGATCATTCGACTACAGACGCCCTGGTATCCGGTAGAAACGCTCAACCCAATGGCGAAAGGGTTTCATCACGGCGATTTGGACTTTAAAGGCCCCGAAAAAGAGGAAGTTCTTTCTTTGATGCGTAAAGTACCCACTATTGTGGATATATACCTAGACCGTCCCGCAGTAATTCCGGAAATAGCGGCAAAAGCAAGGGGACTGTTTGGAAACTATGGCGCGAGTGATGAAGCTCTTTTGGATGTTATTTTCGGAAAAGCTCAACCCGAAGGACGTTTGCCCTTTGAATTACCTTCTTCAATGGATGCCGTTCGCCGCCAAAAAGAAGACTTGCCCTACGATTCAGAAAATCCGTTGTATCCATTTGGTTTCGGATTGTCCTATACCCGGCAATAAACCAAAAGTAGTTGTTTAGAGACCAATCTTTTCGGTTACAAGCCCTTGTTTGCCACAATGCTCTTCAAAAAATGGCTCGTTCCCATATGGCCCACCTAATTTATACAGGAACTGTTATTTGCTTTTGTCAATTTGTTATAGTTATCATTCTTGTCGGTGAGTTGGCAAAAACATTAAACTACAGAAGTTATTGCCTCAGCCCACCACCCGATACCCTGCGCCAAAGGCTGTGGCAATAAACTGTGGATTCTTTGGATCCGCTTCAAGTTTTACACGCAGGTTACGGATGTGAACATCAATTGTACGTTCGGTTCCATCACTCATTTCATCATGTAGGTGATCAAAAAGTTCGCCACGCGAAACGATCTGTCCTCGGGATTCCATGAGCAACTGGAGAATATCGAATTCTTTGGGTGTAAGCGATATAGGGATACCATTGCACTTCACCCGCCGCTGAATGGGATGTAAGGCCACTCTCCCTATCCGTATCCAGTGACTTTCCTCCGGAACCGGTAATTTGGTACGACGAAGAATGGCGTTGATGCGAGCCAACACCTCGCGCAGACCAAACGGCTTGGTGACATAGTCATCGGCGCCTAATTCCAGACCAATGACCTTGTCGGTTTCTTCTTGACGTGCGGTGAGCAGTATTACGGGTACGTCACTTTCTCGACGAAAGGTGCGTATAAAGTCGTAGCCATCCACATGAGGCATCATTACATCCATTAAAACCAATTCGGGCTGAAAAACGGCTGCCTTTTGGAGTGCTTCGAGGCCATCGGCAGCAACTTCAACCCGAAAGCCTTGGGCTTCCAAATACTCTTGTAACATTGTCCGCACATTCGGTTGATCGTCCGCTATTAAAATTCGTGTCGGCATTTTTTCATTAGTTGGATCCACAAAACCGACATGAATATAGCAACGACCTTGCCCCTCCGTATCCTGTCCTGCAATTATTGTACGTATTTCCCCTACTTTACCTTTCTCCAATACCGCAAAGTAGTCTTGTATAACAGATCTTACCTTAAAAAAAGGGTTTTTCATAACTTGATTCATACTTTTTCAATAGCATCGTAACACGCCATGCCATTTACTCAGTCTGACATGACCGCACCGCCTGATTTGCGTCAACATTCGAAAGGAACAGGTCCGCGACGGTCTCAACGTCCCTTCTATCAGGACATGTTGCCACCTTGTAACCACGCTTGTCCGGCAGGCGAAAACATACAAGCTTGGCTATCACTTGCGCAAGCAGGGGATTACTATGCGGCGTGGCAGAAATTGGTAGAGGAAAATCCTATGCCGGCGATTCATGGACGGGTATGTTATCATCCTTGCGAGGATTCTTGCAACCGCGCTGCGATAGACAAAACCGTGAGTATTCATGCCATCGAGCGGTTTTTGGGCGATCTAGCCCTCGAGCAAAATTGGCAAGTCGCCTTTCCGAAGGCACGGTCTGGAAAACGGGTTCTGGTAGTCGGTGCCGGACCAAGTGGCCTCTCTGCGGCATATCATCTTACACGCCTAGGGCACGAGGTAGAAATTCAGGAAGCAGGGCCACTGCCTGGAGGGATGATGCACTTTGGCATTCCAGCGTATCGTTTGCCACGCAACATATTAATGGCAGAGATACAACGGATCGTTGCAATGGGCGTAAAAATCCACCTCAATCAAAAAGTAGAAGACGTGATGGGTGCCAAAGCCGCCGGAAATTTCGACGCCGTATTTTTAGCCATTGGTGCACAAATTGGAAAAAAAACCACCATTCCCACACAAGCCGCTGGTCAAATATTGGATGCCGTGAGTTATCTACGAGATGTGGAAATGGGCATTGCACCCAAGTTAGGACGGCGCGTGGCTATTTATGGCGGTGGTAATACGGCGATGGATGCAGCACGGACAGCCAAACGACTCGGAGCCGAGGAAACACTTATCATCTACCGGCGAGACCGCGAACATATGCCCGCACACGACTTCGAGGCCGATGAAGCCTTGGGAGAAGGAGTAAAAATCCATTGGTTACGCACCATCAAATCCATCGAAGAAACTTCCTTTACCGTAGAAGTGATGCGGGTCGAAAACGGAAAGCCCGTACCTACCGGAGCGTTCGAAACATTGGAAGCCGATGCGCTAATTATGGCACTTGGACAAGACACCGATACTCGTTTTTTAAAACAGGTTCCCGACTTGGTCTTTAACCGAGACGGTACTTTACAAGTGGGGCTGGATATGATGACAGGGTGCGATGGTTTATTTGCAGGTGGTGATATGATTCCCGAAGACCGTAGTGTGACCATTGCTGTGGGGCATGGTAAAAAAGCTGCTCGCTTTATGGATGCGTATCTGAGAGGGAAAAAATACCTCAAAGCACCCAGAAAACCGGTTGTAGGTGCTGATCTTCTGCATTTGTGGTTCCATACCGATGCCCCGTCACAACAGCAACCCCACCTCCCGAATGAGGTAGCAACGGAGGGATTTGATGAAATTGTGGCTGGACTTTCCGAGCCTGAAGCCCGCTATGAAGCGCAACGCTGTTTGTCTTGTGGCAATTGCTTCGAGTGTGACGGCTGTTATGGCTCATGCCCGGAAGGAGCCATCATTAAACTGGGCACGGGCAAACGCTATCGGTTTAATTTAGATTTATGCACGGGATGTGCCGTTTGCCACGAACAATGCCCGTGTCATGCCATAGAGATGACACCGGAGCCTCTATAGGTGATACACAAGAATTTTTGGGATTCTGGTTTTGCGTACCTACCACAACCTGTCAACTTCCAGAAAAGCTGTTTCACTTACTAGAGTAACGAAACCTTTTTACGTCAACAAATTTAATCCTATCAACACTAACCAATCATGGCCGATCAGCATACCGTTCTAACCGTAGATGGCAACGAAGCTGCTGCCTATGTGGCATATCGCGTGAACGAAGTTTGCGCCATTTATCCCATTACGCCTTCATCTACCATGGCTGAACTTGCCGATGAATGGGCAGCCAAAGGCGTTAAAAACTTATGGGGCAATGTACCAGAAGTCATCGAGATGCAAAGCGAGGGTGGCGCTGCTGGCACAGTACACGGTGCGTTACAAACAGGGGCCTTGACCACAACCTTTACTGCGTCACAAGGGCTTATGCTGATGTTGCCGAATATGTACAAAATTGCGGGCGAACTTACCGCTGCCGTTTTTCATGTTGCCGCACGTTCACTTGCCGCACAAGGATTGTCCATCTTCGGGGATCATAGCGATGTAATGGCTGCACGGACCACCGGTTTTGCAATGTTGTCTTCTGCCAATGTGCAAGAAGCCCATGACTTTGCTTTGATCGCACAAGCAGCAACCCTCGAAAGCCGTTTGCCGTTTATTCATTTCTTCGACGGCTTCCGTACCTCCCACGAAGTTAATAAAATAAACGTCTTATCGGACAGCCAAATCAGACAGGTCATTAACGATGATTTGGTGATTGCGCACCGAACGAGGGCACTTAATCCCGACAATCCCTTCATACGTGGTACTGCCCAAAACCCCGATGTGTATTTTCAGGGGCGCGAAACCGTCAACCCGTATTATACCCGCACTCCCGACGTAGTGGAGTCTGTGATGCAGCATTTTGCCAAGCTGACAGGGCGCAAATATCGGCCATTTGAATATGAAGGTGCATTGGATGCCGACCGCGTGGTTGCTATCATGGGTTCTGGTGGTGAAACAGCCCTCGAAACCGCACAATACTTGGTGGGGAAAGGTGAAAAAGTAGGTGTACTACGTGTAAGGCTCTATCGTCCATTTTCGGTCAAACACCTCTTTGCCGTATTACCGAAAACCGTAACCAAATTGGCGGTGCTTGATCGGTGCAAGGAGCCGGGAGGTATGGGTGAACCCCTTTATCAAGACTTGCTGTCTGTTTTTGTAGAGGCATTTACCCAAGGAATGTTCCCACATATGCCACGCATCGTCGGCGGACGCTATGGCTTGTCTTCTAAAGAGTTTACGCCCGGAATGGCAAAAGCCGTTTTTGACGAACTGAAGCAGGAGCAACCAAAAAACCATTTTACGGTCGGTATTGTGGACGATGTCACCCATTCTCACCTGACATACGATCCCGCTTTTGCATTGGATGAATCTGGCTGGACACAAGCATTGTTCTATGGATTGGGAGCGGATGGAACCGTGGGTGCAAATAAAAATAGCATCAAGATTATTGGTGAATCTACCGATTTGTACGGACAAGGTTATTTTGTCTATGACTCCAAAAAGTCGGGAGCACGAACCGTTTCTCACTTACGGTTTGGCCCACAACCGATTCGGGCGCCGTATTTAATTCAGCAGGCGGATTTTGTAGCCGGACATCAGTTTAATTTTGTGGACCGTGTGGACATGTTATCACTCGCAAGACCGGGTGCAACCTTTCTCCTGAATAGTCCCTACGGCCCAACCGAAGTCTGGGATCATTTGCCACGCTCGGTACAGGAAGCCCTTATCCGTAAGAAATTACACTTTTTTGTCATTGATGCCAATACTGTAGCACGCAAAACAGGTATGGGCGGGCGTGTAAATACCATCATGCAAACGTGTTTCTTTGCACTTTCGGGTGTTCTGCCCCGCGAAGAAGCCATTTTACAGATTAAAAAAGCCATCGAGAAAACCTATTACAAAAAAGGACAAGCCGTCATTGCGCAAAACTTTCGGGCGGTAGATCAGACACTGGAAAACCTCTACGAAGTCACCCTTCCCGACATTGTTACGGCCACCCGCGAATTGCCAGATACCGTTTCCAATGAAGCGCCCCATTTTGTACAAAGTGTGACGGCCAAAATGATGGCGGGCTTCGGAGACGATTTGCCCGTCAGTTTACTTCCCGCAGACGGAACCTACCCTTCTGGAACTACCAAGTGGGAAAAGCGTGATATTGCAGATTTTGTACCGGAATGGGACCCATCGGTTTGTATCCAATGCGGAAATTGTAGCTTTGTATGCCCACACAGTGTGATCCGTGCTAAATTTTATCATAAAGACCATCTCGCTGAAGCACCCAAGACCTTTGCTTCTGCGGCCATCAATGCAAGAGGCTTTCCCGATACACACTATACCTTGCAGGTGTATGAAGAAGACTGTACCGGTTGTACGCTATGTGTAGAGGCTTGCCCCGCAACAAATCCGACAGACCGTAACCGTAAGGCCATCAACATGCGGCCAAATACCACACCCAAACCGGAAATCAAGTCAAAAATCCGCTTCTTCGAGTCATTGCCCATCAACGATCGTGCACGGGTGAATTTCGCAACAGTACATGGTGCCCAATTTTTAGAGCCACTCTTCGAGTTTTCCGGCGCTTGTGCTGGTTGTGGCGAAACACCTTATGTCCGGCTCCTGACACAATTGTTCGGAGATCGCCTGATTGTTGCAAATGCTACCGGATGTTCCTCTATTTATGGTGGTAACTTACCGACCACCCCATGGACTAAAAATGCAGAGGGCAAAGGCCCAGCTTGGTCCAATTCATTATTTGAAGACAATGCCGAATTTGGCTTGGGTATGAGGGTCACTGCCGATAAGCATCATGCACTGGCCATAGAACTTTTGTGGCAACTGGCTCCACGTCTGGGTTTTGACTTCGCAAAACGCATCGCCGAAGCGCCACAGGTATATGAGTCAGAATTAGTTGCACAACGAGCACGAGTAAAGGAGTTGAAGTCTCGCCTACAACACATTCACGCTGCCGAAGCCCGGCATTTGCTCTCAGTGGCCGATCATCTGGTGCGACGAAGCATCTGGTTGGTCGGAGGAGATGGCTGGGCCTATGACATTGGTTCGGGCGGCTTAGATCATGCCCTTTCAACCGGACGTAACGTCAACGTCTTGGTATTAGACACCGAGGTATATTCCAATACAGGAGGACAAAGTTCCAAAGCCACCCCTACGGCTGCCACAGCCAAGTTTGCCGCTGCCGGAAAACGGGTAGGCAAAAAAGACCTCGCCATACAAGCCATTTCATATGGGAATGTGTATGTGGCACAAGTGGCCATGGGAGCCAATCCGCAACAAACCCTACTTGCTCTCCGAGAAGCCGAGGCATATGAAGGACCCTCGTTGGTGTTGGCCTATAGTCATTGTATCGCACATGGGATCAACATGGAAAAAGGGATGGATCAGCAAAGCAAGGCCGTAGCATCTGGGTATTGGCCATTGATCCGCTATAATCCCGTTTTACGAAAAGAAGGACAAAATCCATTCATCTTAGATTCACCCGCTCCTTCGATACCGTTTAAAGAGTATGCGTATAACGAATTGCGCTACAAAGTACTAACCCGCACCAATCCCGAAGAGGCCGAACGTCTCATAAAATTAGCACAAGAACTGGTGGATCTCCGCTGGAAGAACTATGTGGAAATGGCAGGCTTTGGAGCCGATGCCTTTAGCCCGATTGCATAAACCGTATAAATAATAGTTAAAATGGACTTACGGACTACTTATATGGGGCTTGAACTCCGGTCTCCGATCGTTGTATCCGCATGCCCCCTCTCAGAAGATTTGGACAATATCTTGAAGATGGAAGACCATGGTGCAGGTGCAGTGGTACTTTTTTCACTCTTTGAGGAACAAATACGGCAAGAACACGCACACTACGATGCCATTATGGCGGCCACCAATCATATGTTTGCCGAAGCTGTAGATTTTTTTCCCGAACTGGACGATTATCATGTAGGGTCCGCACAATACTTAGAATTGATTCGTCAGGCTAAGGAGCGCGTGGACATGCCCGTCATTGCAAGTTTAAACGGCATCACAAACGAGGGCTGGATTCAGTACGCCGCCGAGATGGAAGCCGCAGGTGCAGATGGCTTGGAAATGAATGTGTTTTGGATCCCAGCGGATATACGGCTTCGTGGGGAGGAGGTGGAAGCACGGTATCTGGAGATTATACGGGCGGTGAAAGCGGTGGTTCAGATACCGGTTGCCTTTAAGCTAAATCCGTATTTTAGCGGAATAGCACATTTTGCCGATCAGGTTAGTAGGAACGGGGCAGATGCGTTGGTTTTGTTTAATCGCTTTTATCAGCCAGATTTCGATATTCACAAGTTAAAGGTATTGCATAACCTACGTTTCTCGGACGCCGCCGAAATTCGTCTGCCCTTGCTTTGGATTGCCGTTTTGTACCATCGCATTGGGGCGTCCCTCGCCGCAACAACAGGCGTCCAAAGTGCCAACGAGGTTGTAAAGTACCTGCTCGCTGGAGCCGATGTTGCGATGACGGCATCGGCCTTGTATAAATATGGCATCGGCTATCTGAAAAATATGCACCATGATTTAAAGGAGTGGATGCAAGAAATGGGATTTACAAGCGTAGAGGCATTTAAAGGGGTGATGAGCCAACAAAACATTTCTGATCCTGTAGCCTATGAACGCGCCAACTATATCCACATTTTGGAAAATGCAAAACCCTGAATAGAGCCCTACCCGAATTAAAATATCCTACACTTAAGGTTCATCCATGCCTAACGAAAAGCAATAGGGGAACGAATGGTTCCCCTATTATTTTCTTGACAATCAAGACAAAGGATAAACCTGCCTTTTCCTTACCTGTTTGCCAGAACTACATACGTTCTTTCCGTTCAATATACAATTGACGAAACAGCATAAACGTAGTCAGTGCCGTTTGTGAAGTAAACCAGTAGTTTACCCCAGCACCAATTGCAATACCCGCCAATGGAATCATTTGCCCCAGTTTTGCTCCAATAAGATTCTTGGCAATTTCGCGGGGCAAGTGGCGGTTCTGGTCTTGGAAATTTGCCCCTTTTCGCCCTTTATAGCTCATTTCGTTCGCAAATGCCGCCGCAGCCACGCTTACCTCGCGCAAAGCATCCTTTTTGGCGGTCTGACCACCGGAAGAAGCTACATTATAAATAGACAACACAAGCGGTGTAAATTGGTCACCACGCATGGAGAAACCGTAACACGCACCAATTTGCTGTATCAACCGAAAATTGATGGTAAAAAGCAGAGGTACATCGGCCAGCAACAATACAGGGCCACCAAGGCTCATACCACCGCCCTGAATTGCCGCCAACAAAGCATTTTCATCAAAATAAGACCGTGCCAGTTCATCTAATTTTTCGAGTGGCTGTTCCTGTAAGTCCTCAATCTTTTCGATCCTGATTTCGGATTTTTGCGCACGCTCCAAAATAGAATGCTCGGTGTACGTCCATTGCGAAGCATCATTTAAGACCTCTAACCCTTTGGTAATTAAGCCATCGGATTCAGTAAGCAAATTTTCGGGGACAAATTGGTTTACGGCCCAATCCACTGGCATCATTGCCCAGTCCATTACCTGTTGGACTAAAGTGGAACCTCCGCCATGCCATTTGTCAATTTCTCTTAAGGCTTTTTTTTCGTAGTCAGTCAGTTTCATAAAAGGAATCGGTTGAGGAAAATGAGGCATCCGATTCCGCGCAGGACGTTTGTCACGGCTCGGTAAACCCTTAAATGTCCAGAATACCAAATTTTTTCAGGAGGCGGTACATCGTAGCACGACCAATGCCCAGTTCCACTGCGGCCTTATCCACATTGCCCTCACATAGCCGATAGGCCCGTTCCACCGCCTGTCGTTTCAGATCATCCAAAGAAACGATGGTGTCGTCCTGTTTGGTTCCCAGCAATACCTCTATTGTAGAAGGTGTTTCCATTACGGACTCATCAAACTCAGGTTTCGCCGTTTGAATCGAGGTTTCGGACGTGGGTGGTTTTTCACGCGAACCACTCCGTTCTTCCCATGGCTTGATGGAAAGGGAGAGATGAAGCATGAGGTCTTCGGTCATGATTTCATCGGTATCCGCCACCAAAAGGGCACGTTCTATGACGCTTTTTAACTCACGGACATTCCCTGGCCAATTGTACTCCAGAATAGACCGTGTGGCCTCGGAAGATAGGCGTTTGGCAATGGTATCTGGTTTTGCTTTCCGGTATTCTTTTAGAAAATGTTGCGCCAATACCAAAACATCTTGCCCACGTTCACGTAACGGTGGGAGTGTGATCGGGAATTGGAAGAGGCGGTAATAAAGGTCTTCGCGGAACTTGCCTTCACGAATCATTTGAAGGATTTCGCGGTTGGTGGCCGAGATGACGCGGGCATCAAACATGAAGGTGTCATTCCCCCCTACGCGGGTAATTTCACGACTCTGGAGGGCACGCAACAACTTGGCTTGCAGTCCCAAATCCAACTCCGAAATCTCGTCAAGAAAAATAGTCCCGCCATGTGCTTGTTCAAACTTACCCGTTTTTCGGGCAATTGCTCCTGTAAATGAGCCTTTTTCATGGCCAAAAAACTCACTTTCCATCAACTCATGAGGAATGGCAGCGCAGTTTACCACCACAAACGGCCCTCGGCGCCGTGCCGAGTTGTAGTGGATGGCACGCGCAATCAATTCTTTTCCGGTTCCACTTTCTCCCTGAATGGCCACCGTAAGATCGCCACGTAAGGACTTCTGAAGTAGGCGGTACACACTCTCCATGGAAGGCGAGTCACCCACAATTTCGTTTAGGCCATAGCGCTGGGCCACTTCCCCACGTAGGTTTTCCACTTCGCGGGCCAATGAAATTTTTTCGGTAACATTCCGAACAATATTGTTCAGTTTTACAAAATCATCTTGACCTTTCGTTATATAGTCATACGCCCCGCTTTTCATCGCTTCGATGGCAACATCTAAGGTGCCTTGCGCAGAAACCATTACTACGGCTGCTTCCGGCATACGACGCTTAATTTCCTTCAGGGTTTGAATCCCATCAATACCCGGCATCATAATGTCCAAGAGAATGAGGTCAGGATGGTCGTCTATGGCGGCAAGGGCATCTTCCCCGCTATTATATACCCGAACTTCATTTTCGGTACCTTTTTCGAGCTGGTAGCTAAGCAATCGGGCATAATGCCGATCGTCATCCACGACGTATATCAAGAATTTCATGGTCTATTTTGGATTGCGGCGTTTTTCAGATGAGAGACGGTATCTGGAGACAGAATATACAAGAATAATGCGCTTGTATCAAAATGAAACACAAAAAAAGCCTCAAATGAGGCTTTTTGGATAAAAAATGGAAAAAATCTTGTATTACCGGATTTCTTGCACCGAGTATATAAAGTAGCGGGTTTCTCCTAGAAAAAAGACATCCATAAATTTTTCTTGATAATACAATTTTACTTTTTTGTTTTCGGTAATGGCCTTTTCAATAGAACGACGAACATTTTCATCTTTGTTGTGTACCGAGAAGTTCCAAATTCGGGTATTAATCCCACCCGGTTCTTGGGTGATGTATCCTTGATCTAATTGTCCTTCCCAAGTTTTAAAGACAAAGCCTTTGTTGCTCATTTTAATGACATTGCCCACCCGAAAACCATCGCTGTAATAGCCAAAAGTGGCATAGGCGAAGATACTGGCAGCAATGAGCACGGCCAACACGAGAACGAGGATCAAATAGCGTTTTATTTTTTTTCCGAGAGTACCGGCGGGTTTCGCAGCGGAAGGAATGTCAACCATTGGTTTGTGGTTTTAGTTGTTTAGTTAAAATTCTAAAGACGTTCTGTTGTCTTTCAGAAAACGATACAGCATTTCACGTGCCCGGAAGATGTGTGCCTTGACGGTTCCAAGCGGTAAACTTAGCTCATCGGCAATTTCCTCGTAGCTCATTTCTTGCTGGTGACGCATTACAATAACACGATGATATTTTTCTGGTAACTTGGCGATTGCCTCTTCAATCAGACGGTTGCGCTGATCTTCAACAATATGGCGATCTGGGCGGTACTCCACATCTGGAATCTCCAATTCCATTTCTCCGTCTTTCGTCTGAACAGGCTTGTCTATGGAAATGGTTTTAAGACGCCGCTTCCGCAAAAAGTCTATCGTATGATTCGTAGCTATTTTGTATAACCAAGTGGAAAATGCAAATTGTGTGGAGTACGAACCGAGCGAGGAGAAGGCCTTGATAAACGCTTCTTGCACCAAATCGTCCACTTCTTCGTCATTCCGGATCATTTTTCGGATGTGGTGCCAGATGGGTTCACGATATTTATTCATCAGACGCTGAAAGGCCGCTTCGTTTCCAGTTAAGGCTTGCTCCACCCAGGTACGGTCTTGTACACTTGAGGCAGAGGGCGCGGACACTTGTCCTGTGGATGTTTGATCCGTCATGGGTTTTGGTATGCTGGGGAGAGGTTTTCTCGAAAAGGGAATCTAAGAAAAAAATAGCCCATCCTGTATAGTCCGATCTTTTTTTCGCAGTGTGTATCGCAGATCAGGTAATCCGGCGTTTATATTGGTTGTTCCAACAAGACGATAAAAAGGATAATTGGATTCATTCAATAGGAATTTCCTTATTTTTAGGAAATTATCGGATCAACCCATAAATATATGCTCATGCAAATACGGATACCCCAATATATCGGCCTGTGTTGGATTGGAGTGGTTTTCATAACGACCGGATGCAACAGTACCACATCTATCGTAAAGCCGACTGCTCCTGTACCAACTGCCCTCGTGGATGCAGCACAGGAAGTTCAAAATACCTTTGCTCCAGATAGTCGTGTAGCCCACTTTCAGGCTTATTTTCAGCCTAACGGTACTCGATGGGTACTGAAAGGCGAGACGAATCTGCCCGCTGCAAAATCGGCGCTGTTGCAAAACATAGCCCAACTCGGTATTGCAATGATCGATAGCCTACAGTTGTTGCCCAATATCACCGTTGGCGAAAAAACGTGGGCAATGGCCAATAATGCCGTTATCAATTTGCGCTATAAGCCTGAACATGCTGCCGAGATGGCCACCCAAGTATTATTGGGGCAACTGGTACAGGTCCTTAAAGCAGAAAATTATTGGTATTGGGTACAAACACCCGATGGCTATTTGGCATGGGTGGAGGGAGGTGCCCTACATCGCCTCACGGAGTCTGGCAAAAAACAGTACGAAGCGGCGCCCAAAATTGTGTATTTACGCCCGTTTGGATTTTCCTTTTCTCAACCTGATGAACGGAGTGAACCTGTCTCGGATCTGACTGCCGGCAATATTCTGATCGTTACGGGCGAGGAGGGCATGTTTTTTCGGGTGAACTACCCTGATGGTCGCATGGGGTTTGTCTCTAAAACGGATGTAATGGCTTATGATTTATGGCAGACGCAAACACGGGCCACCTCGGTCTCTTTGGTCGAAACTGCACGTCGTTTGATGGGGGTACCGTATCTATGGGGCGGTACATCGGCGAAAGGAGTGGATTGTAGTGGATTTACCAAAACTATTTATGCTATAAATGGTTTAATGCTTCAACGAGACGCCTCACAACAAGCACGTGAAGGCATCTTGGTTGATGAAACGGGCAATTTTGCCAAACTTCAGCCCGGAGACTTGTTGTTCTTCGGCAAAAAAGCCACCCCAAATAGCCGCGAACGGGTAATCCATGTGGGCATGTGGATTGGAGAAGGGCGTTTTATCCACTCTTCCTCACGGGTACAGATCAACAGTATGGTTCCTGAACAGCCGGATTATAGTGCCTACGAACACGGAAGATACTTATACTCCCGCCGGATGCTGGGCCATGTTCCCGGAGTTCGCTTGTCTGTACCTGCCATGTCGCAATAAAAGCAAATGCAGCATGGGGGGTGTAAGAAGATGTGGCTATTTTGCTCCATCTCTTGAATTTTTTTTGTTATACCATTACCTATTACTACGCATGAAACTCACTTTTTGCGGCGCCGCTCAAACGGTAACAGGCTCGATGCACCTGCTTGAGTTAGAAAGCGGTCATAAGATTTTAATGGACTGTGGCCTGTTTCAAGGAAGAAGAGACGAGGCCAATCACATCAATCGGACTTTTTTGTTTAATCCCGCCGAAATTGATGTGGTACTCCTATCGCACGCTCACATAGACCATGCAGGTCTTCTGCCAAAACTATGGAAAGATGGCTTTCGAGGACGTGTTTATGCCACACATGCCACCTATGACCTTTGTGCAATCATGCTCATGGATTCGGCATACATTCAGGAGTCTGACGCCGCTTTTCTGAATAAGCGCAACAAAAACCGCCGTGGCCCGCAAGGACCTGAAATTGTACCACTTTATACGCAGGGTGATACCGAAGAACTACTTAAAAGATTTGTCTCGGTGGGTTATAATGCCCCTTTTTCGCCATTGCCAGGACTATTGGTGGAATATCGGGATGCAGGCCACATTTTAGGCTCTGCATCAATGGTCTTGAAAATCCAAGAAGGTGGACGCGAGAAAAGATTGGGATTCACCGGAGATGTGGGCAGGCCGGAACGACCGATTATCCGCGACCCACAAACAATGGAAGACTGCGACTGGATCATTACAGAATCTACCTACGGTGGCCAAACCCATGCTCCCATAACAGAGACCAACGAGGCATTGGCCGACGTTATCCGCAATACGGCCAGTAGAGGCGGTAAAATCCTGATTCCGGCCTTTGCGGTCGGACGGACGCAGGAGCTCGTATATGCCTTAGACCAGTTGTGGAATGAAGGCGAATTACCACGAATTCCGGTGTATGTAGATAGTCCACTGGCGGTAAGCGCTACAGCCGTTTTCCAGTCACATCCAGAATGCTACGACGAAACAACCCGGCATTACCTTCGAGAAGATGAAAATCCGTTTGGTTTCGAGAAACTGCGCTACATTCGTTCGGTAGATCAGTCCAAAGCCTTAAACACACAACGAGGTTCCATGGTCGTCATTTCGGCGTCAGGTATGTGCGAGGCTGGTCGCATTTTACACCACCTACGCAACAACATCAGCAATCCTAAAACAACGGTATTAATGGTGGGTTATTGTGCCGAAAACACCTTAGGGCGACGCCTTATCAACAAAGACTCTGTGGTACGCATTTTTGGCGAAGAGTACCTTCGAAAGGCCGAAGTGGTCACCCTTTCTTCGCTTTCTGCTCATGCCGACGAGCCAGAATTATTGGATTTCTTAGGAAAATTAGACATAGACCGCCTACAACAAACGTTTCTGGTACATGGCGAATTGGAACGCCAACAACTACTACAAAAGGCCCTCAAAACCAAGTGCTTTAAAAACGTAGAAATTCCGGTTCGTGGTCACTCAGTTATATTGTAAATGGGGAACAACCTAAGTTCTGAATAACAAATGGATTGGTTACATCCTATATTTTTATGGTCGTTATTGGCTGCTCCATTGGCCATTTCTGGCTATCTTTGGAAAGCACTTCAACGAAAACGGGCACGTGATGTGTTTGGGGACGCCATACTGGTGGAACGTCTCACGGAAGGCATTAGTACCAGACGACGAAGGTGGAAAGCAATGCTGTTTGCACTTTCGATGTTTTTCTTGGCGTTGTCTTTGGCTGGACCACGAATAGGCACAAAGGTCCGAGAAGTTTCGCGGGAAGGAGTAGATTTAATGATAGCCCTTGATGTCTCCACATCTATGCTCGCAGAAGATGTCGCCCCCAATCGCCTTAAAAAAGCCAAGTTTGAACTAACCAAATTGGTGGAAAAACTCAATGGCGACCGAGTCGGGTTAATCCTATTTGGCGGAGATGCCTTTCTTCAATGCCCTGTGACATTAGACTATAATGCCCTGAAGTTGTTCTTAGACATCTCGGAGCCAGATCAGATGCCTAAACAAGGTACACAATACGACCGGATGTTGGAAGTGGTCATTAAGGCGTTTGACATGAAAGGTACCGATAAAGACTCTAAAGGCAATCGCAGCAAGGTTTTACTAGTCGTATCAGATGGAGAAAGTCATAGTGGAGACATGAGTACGCTCAGAAACAAGGCCGCAGAATCTGGCATCACACTTTTTACAGCAGGTGTGGGCGAAACCGTAGGCGTCACTATTCCGGCATATCTGAATGGTCAACGCACTGACGGACTTAAAACCGACCGAAATGGCCAGTCAGTAATAACGAAATTAGAGGAAGCCGCATTACAAGATTTGGGTAAAGATGGTGCCTACTTTCGGATAGCCCGTACCACCAGTAATCTTTCTGACTTTAGCGATGTGTTGGCCGGAATGGAAAAAACAAAATTTGGAACTGCTAAGTTTGCCGCCTATCAAGAGCAATTCCAATGGCCTTTGGGCATTGCGTTGCTTCTTTTGTTGATTGAATGGCTTTTGCCAGACCGTAGGAGAAAGCCAAAAGACTTATCCTCTTCTGTTATGAATCCACGCATACTTTGACATACCGCGATCTCAAACAAGCATCCATTCACCGTTTGGTGCAAATTGGATTAGAGGAGCCTGAAGCCAACCTCGAAATCCGTTGGTTATTAGAACACCTTACCGGATGGTCGGGGGTTGATGTATTACTCCACTTGGACCACTCCGTAACAGCTACACATCTCGAACGTTGGGAATCTTTTTTGCGCCGAAGAATCCAGCACGAACCCATTCAGTATATTGTGGGTACGGCGCCTTTTTTGGGATTAACACTAAACGTTAACCCCAAAGTGCTGATCCCTCGCCCCGAAACTGAATGGCTAACCCACTGGTTGAGCACGCACTTCCCAGGCCCTCTACGGATACTGGATATCGGAACAGGTAGTGGATGTATTGCTCTTGGTCTAAAGCATTTACGACCAGAATATCAGGTGACTGCTTGTGATGTGAGTATGGCGGCTTTGGAAGTTGCCCGAGAAAATGCCCGAAAGAATCAAATAGATGTCCAGTTCTACAGCGCCGACATGCTTAACTCCTCGTTTCCGGAGACCTTTGCCACTCCTTTTGACCTGATCGTTTCTAACCCGCCCTACGTGTTGCGCGAAGAGGCGCATACCTTGCAAAAGGAAGTAATCGCATACGAGCCACACTTGGCACTTTTCACAGAAGGAGCGCCTTTACGGTTCTACCGCATCTTGGTTTTACATGCGGCCAAGATGCTTGTGCCTGGTGGATGGATGGCTTTAGAGTGTCATACTGACTTTGCGAACGATGTGAGAATTTTATTAGAGGATTCCGGCTTATTTAAAGCTCAAGTGATCCATGACCTATCGGGCAAACCACGTATGGCAATAGGGCAAAAAATAAAAAAAGAGCCGGATCTTATAAAAAGGCCGACTCTTCTGGCATGACATAAGGTTTTATCAAGGAAAAATACCCATTTCCAAATAGGAAACTGCCACTTTATCTATTGCATTAATGAAAGAAGCGGTCCTTAAGTCTGTTTTGTGCTGTTGTGCAATCATCCGTATTTCGTTATACGCATTGATCATCGTGTCCTCAAGTCCGGAGTTTACCAAGTCTTCTTCGCTTGCCCCATGTATCACTTCTTCCATAAACTGGGGATCTAATTTTTTCCCCATAATTGTTTGAATAGCATCTAGCATTCTAGTTTGCATATTCTGTTCGAACCGCTTGCTCATTCGTCCAAATCGAACATGTTGTAGGTTCCTAAGCCACTCAAAATAAGAAACCGTTACCCCACCAGCGTTCAGAAATACATCTGGAATAATCATAATGCCCCGTTCATTCAAAATGGTATCGGCATGGGCCGTTACAGGGCCATTTGCCCCTTCAGCTATGATCTTGGCCTGAATTCGAGTGGCATTTTCTCCAACAATCACGGCTTCGAGTGCCGCTGGAACCAAAATATCGCAGGGCAATTCTAATGCAGCCTGCGAGTGAGTAATGTTCTCGGCACCAGGGAAGTTCAAAATAGAGCCTGTTTCTTTCCGGTGTTTAACCACCTTTTCCAAATCCAAGCCATTTGCATTGTATATAGCGCCTTCATACTCTGCAAGCCCCACAATAATCGCGCCCCCTTCTTGGATAAACTTGGCGGCATGATAGCCCACATTCCCCAGCCCTTGCACAATCACAGTTTTTCCTGTAAGTCCAGGACTGAGTCCCAACTGAGCCATATCTTCGGCGTGGGAACATGCTTCACGTAAACCAAAGAATACACCACGTCCAGTTGCCTCTTTACGCCCCCGCACGCCGCCTTGTCCTACTGGTTTTCCGGTTACACAAGCAAGCGCATCCAGCGAATCGCTGGTAAGAGAGTTGTAGGTATCTAAAATCCATGACATCTCTTTTGCTCCCGTTCCATAATCGGGTGCTGGCACGTCTATGCCAGGGCCAATGAAGTTTTTCTTCACCAACTCGAAGGTGTAGCGACGGGTAATGCGTTCCAGTTCAGCCTCGGAATATTTGCGGCGATCAATGCAAATTCCCCCTTTTGCACCTCCAAAGGGGACATCCACAATCGCGCATTTATAAGTCATCAGCGAAGCGAGTGCCGTAACCTCGTCCTCATTCACATTGGGCGCATAACGAATGCCGCCTTTGGTTGGAGTTTTATGTTGGCTGTGTTCTGCTCGCCATGCCCGGATCACTTCGATCGAGCCATCGTCGCGTTTTAATGGGAATTGCATGGCATACGTACTATTACAAATACGAATCTGATCCAGTAATCCTTTTGGATGTTTGGTGTGGACCGCAGCCTTTTCAAACATACGGTTTACCTGAGCTAAAAAACTAATTTCAGACATAGAATTGACGTTTTACGTTAGAAGAAGCCACTCTTAAAGCAGCATGTTTCCCATTAAAAGGCTTCATATAGAGGGCAGAGTTCTATTTGTTGTTTTTGGCCCTACAATTCACAAGCCTTTATGAAAACGCTTCCAATTTAATCAAAAAAAGACACAAAAAGCACCCTGAGTGAAATTAATCGTTGATACTATGATTAAATCGTGTCCATTACGCTATATACAACAACCTGCTACCCCTTTAACCGAACAAAAAAACGGCCTTTTGCTGACAGACAAAAGACCGTTAGAAAATGAGTGACAGAAAAACTTAGCGACGTTTCTTTTTGGTGGTCGTTGGTTTTTCTTTTTTAGTGCTCTTAGTATTGGCTTTGGTTCCTTTAGGATCAGCCGTTTTGCCACCCTTAATTCGAAGGATATCACCCGGATTAATGGTGTTACTTTTCAAATTATTGACCGATTTTAGTTCCGAAACGGTCATGCCATATTTACGGGCAATGCTCGTAAGACCTTCTCCTTTGGCAACACGGTGGGAGGAAGGTGCAGCAGTTGTTTTGGTTTTAGAAGTGGTACGTTTTGAGGATTCCCTCGCCGCTGCCACTTCACGGGCACCCGGTTCTTCTGGTTTGGCATCCGAGAAGATCACAATGCGTTGGCCTACATTAATTTGGTTATGGCGCAAGTTGTTCCACTCTTTGATATCGGATGCTTCTACACCATACTGGGTTGCCAGTTGCGTAAGGGTTTGGCCGGGTTTTACTTTTACAACTTGGCGTTTGCCCTTTGGTGCCGCCACTTGTCGCTCTTGTGGTTTGGGTGCAGGTTTTGTAACCTTTGTCTTGGGCGGTGCAGGGGTCAGATCGGCAATGGCAGCGACAGCCGGAGTAGGTGCGGCAGCAGGAGCAAGGGTCATATCTCCTGCTGATGCGGAACTAAAAACAGAAGACGGTTGGCTGCCATCTGGTTTAGTTGGGGAAGTCTTAGGCTCAGGCTTGGAACGAACTCGATCTCGTGAAGAAGGCAACACCGAGGCGAGGCTTTCTAAGGGATTTTCGGTACGTTGCGCTAGGGTGCCAGTACGTGCGCCATAGCTCACCTGTAGTGGTGTACCCAGTGCAAGATCGCCTAAACCTGAACCCGTGTTCTTAGGAACTCGAAGTAGATACCCTTGTTCGGGCATTTCACCGTTCCCCAGCAGAATTCGGTCGGGCATGAACGAGGCAGAAACTGCCGACGGTACCTTGTCGGTCTTCAGTTCCGGATTCAATGCGCGAATATGGGTGATGGGGATTTGTAACTTGTCAGAAATCTCGTCTAAAGTTGCCCCTCCCTGAACCGCTACTACATCATACTCATATAATGGTGCTTGTGGATAAGCACCCAGATCGAACGCCTGTTGGTTATTCATAATCAGGTATGTCGCAATGAATAACGGGACATAATTACGAGTTTCGCGCGGGAGTTTATCCATAATCTCCCAGAAGGTGGCTTTTCGGCCTAATCGCTGGGAGGCTTGTTCCAGTGCTCGCTTTACGCGGTAAGGATTACAGTTGTATCCTGCCAAAGCCAACTGCCAGTCTCCACCAAACATTTGGTGGAGGTCACGAAGGTGGCGTGCGGCAGCACGTGTCGCTTTTTCTGGATCCCGTCGTTCATCAATCGCATTATTAATATTAAGACCGTAACCTGCTCCCGTCGCTGGAATAAACTGCCATAAGCCAGCAGCGGCAGCCCAACTTTGGGCACGAGGATTCAAGGCACTTTCTACCACGGCCAGATACTTGATTTCATCCGGCAAACCTTCTTCTTCCAAGATGCGTTCAATCATGGGGAAGTATAAGTCTGCACGAGTACGAACCGTTCTGAAGTGGGTTTTATTGCGACTGAGTGATGAAATAGCCCGGAGAACGGGGCGTTCCAGATCCATCTGAAATACCGTATTAACGGGAGCCAGACCGAGCTGGGACGGCGCATTCACATTTTCGAGTAAGTTAGAATTGTCGTCGGTCTCAAGTTCCGCAATCACTTCTGCACGAAGTTCAAAAACTTCATCATTCTCGGCTACCAATGAAGGATCTACTTTTCCGTAAAAATCTTTCGTGGTCCGAATAGCAGTCCGGTACATATCCCGGAAAGGCATAAGGTCTGTAATACCGGGTTGGGTTAGCAAAGATTGTAGTTCTGCAACAATATTCCGTAGAATTCCGTCTGCTTTGTTACGGTCTTTGCTACGGTCCAACTCCAGAAAACGAGCATAATCACGATAGATTTTTGCAATTTTACGATCTTGCTCATCTACCGAGATGCTTTCATCCACAGGTGTGGATTGGATGGCTCGGTACAACCGTCCCTCTACCGACATTGTGGTAGGCTCGGGCTGCGTGGCCAAAGGGGTTGTTTTAGGTTGTTGCGCAAAGACCAGTCCTGTTGGCCCCAGACACAACATCCACGCTAATAGTTTTGATCGGTTCACCTTTTCACTCCTCTCTGTTTTTGGCTTGGCATACACAAAGCTGGTGGGTTCCGTTAGGTTGTTGAGGTTAAGAGTATAAAAAATTTAAACCATTACAACGGTGAATTTCATCTGGTGGGCACGCCTCTTTTGTGTCGGAAGCGCTTTTATTCACGAAATTCAAACAATTCCGAAAGGTTTTTTTGAATCTGGAAGTACACACCATTGCTATTCTAACGCAGGCAATGATCGTCTATCGTTATTCCATCAAACGAAAATAAGTCGTTTTCTGAACAAAATATTTTCTCTATACACTACAATGCTAAAACCGTGCCTTTTATGATGGGATTACAAATTTTGTGGAAAAACCTCTGACCTATCCGCCATCATTGAGTGTCACCTTTTCAGCAAGCAGAAAAATGAATAATCGTACAACTTGGATGAAGATCAAAACAAGAAGTTTAATAATTCAATGTTTAAGCACTGGCGGATGGCTGGGGTGCTGCCTTGTGTGTGGAGCAACCTGTTTGTGGGGGCAGCATATTTGGGCATCAGGACGTATTGGAAGCCTTACTTCTGCCTACGATGCACTCGGGAGTAGGGTAGAAATAGATGGTGTTGTGCGACGCTGGGAGGGAGCCGTTGGCGGAGTATTGCCTCTTCGTAATGGTTGGTTGATTCAAGTTATGTTGACAGGTGGGGGCGAACGTTTTACAAACTCAACCGATTTACGGAAAATATATGGCCTTCGTAAAGGATCTTTCGGTGGTGGATGGGGCCGGAAAGCACATCAATGGGCGTTCATGTTCCATCAAGACCTTGCGCAAAACCGCAAGACCTTTTTTCCACAACCGGGTGAAGCACTGACAGATGATCAGACTGCATGTGAATGGGCTTACCACTTTAGCAAACGAATTAGGCAGCGTGCTAAAGGTACTACTATCAATCTTACCGGGCATGCAAGTTATTTCTACACCTTTCCATTAACCTTTAGGACGGATAAAGGAGACCGCCGATTCACCTACGATGGAGGAGACCGCCTCATCCTGGGGGGCGGCATAACAGGACAAAAAGGGCCGTGGGGCGGAAACATTGTGCTACGCCAGCATGCCGTATATTTTGTGCGTATAGACGGAGGAAAGATTCAAGACTTCGGCCTTTTGACTGATATGTTGTTTGAATTGACTTATCAACCAAAAGAAACACCCTTTAACCTCGTAGTAAATAATGCCTTTCCCGCCAATACTGGGGTACAGGGATGGGGAATTGCGGGCATACGCCAAATGTGTGGTAGGGGAATTTCTTTTGGCATACAATGGAATTTTGTGACAGCAATGGATTAGGAATCCAAACGAATCAATTTTCTAATACGGAGTTGTAGTACTCCATAGCTTGGGCAGCTGCACGTTGCTCTGCTTGTTTTTTTGAAGCACCCGTTCCTTGTCCTAAAGGCTTCTCCTGAATATAAACACAGACGGTAAAGACACGCTGGTGACTGGGGCCTTCCTCCGAGACCAGGCGATAGTCTGGCTGTGCCCACCCTTTAGATTGTACATATTCCAGTAACTGACTTTTAAAGTTATGTTGCTGTTGCACCAATTCGTCGAAACTGGCATGTTCTACAATGACACGAAGCACAAATCGTTGCGAAGCAGCATATCCTTGATCCAAGTATAATGCGCCAATAACTGCCTCAAAGGCATCCGCCAAGATAGTGGTATTGGTGCGGCCTCCTCCATCTTCCATATTCCGGCTTATCAAAACCACATGATTAAGACCAATCCGGCGTGCATAAATAGCCAACACTTCACCATTCACCAATTTGGCACGGGTACGGGTAAGGAAACCCTCATCTTTGTCGGAGAACCGTTGATAGAGGTACTCGCCAATGATCATGCCCAAAACTGCATCTCCCAGAAACTCCAAACGTTCGTTCGATTCTAAAACCCGAGAGGGGTCATTCCGTAGAACGGAACGATGACGTAGCGCCATTTCGAATAAATACAGGTTTTGGATAGGCGTATCCAACATTTCCTCTAAGGCGAGACGATCCACTGGCGATACAATAGGCGGTGGAAGCACCTCTACTGTAGGAGGTATAACTGTAGGCGGCTTAAATAAACTACGAATGGCCCGAAGTAAGGCAACTGGTTTGGGCAAATGCATGGTTGAGAGCGCAATAGCGTCGTATCGGGTGGAACAACATCTGGCATCAAGATGCGAGATGCAGAAAAAAAGATTATTTGCCACAGAATGGAGGGAGGACATTAAGGCAATTTAAGCAGATCGTGTTCGGAAAAAAAATTTTGTCCGTACTCCCATAAATAATAAATAGATTCTTAATCGTTTATCGTGGAAGGTCTTTAGAGTAATGGCAAAACAGTAAATCGTAACATCTTTTGGCAGCCGACGTTCATATACATCATCAGATTTCTGAAAAGTATTCAAAAAATATTTATCATGAGCATGAAAATAATACTAATTGTTGTTAGTATATATAATATATATT
>ERZ761607.745-NODE-745-length-49724-cov-6.644547_pt1 | contig 49724 bp, 30 predicted proteins | sample MGYA00511164_ERZ761607 | MGnify/ENA primary metagenome ERZ761607 (study PRJEB28899, sample SAMN02445080) | bioreactor sludge metagenome | biome: EBPR sludge | place: Australia: Brisbane, Thorneside Wastewater Treatment Plant | collected 2011-06-22 ...
TGCACCAGCTTGCCATCCTTGAAAAGGGCCATGCTGGGGCTGCTGGGCGGATAAGGCAGGAAGTGCTTGCGCGCTTGGATCACAGCATCGGTATCCACGCCGGCGAATACGGTGACGAGCTTGTCCGGGCGCTTGCTTCCGCGGAGGCTGTGCTTCACCCCCGGGCGAGCGGCACCCGCGGCGCAGCCGCATACGCTATTGACCACGCAAAGCACGGTACCGGGCTGCGTCAAAGCCCTGTCTACCTGCTCGGGCGTCTTCAGCTCCTCGAATCCGGCGGAGACCAGGTCCATCGCCATGGGAGCAGTGAGTTCAGGAGGATACATGGAATGTTGATTTTCTGTGTTCGTTGGCACCGGAGCCCTCCGCGTGCAGGGCAAAGGTACCGCCTTCGGCCGCCCATGCGGCTTTCGGACAGGATCCCTCTGACCGCAGGAATGCGGTTGCCCTGCAGGGTCCCATCTCGGTACTTTCACAGCCCTTTGCTGAAACCATGATGATTCGGAACCTGCTGACAGCCGCTCTTCTCCTTTGTGCAACGGCAGTCCATGCTCAGCGGCTCCCTGCCGCGGCCCAGGCCGAACTGGAAGCCGCCGGCTTCCGTGCCGGCGATCTGGCCGGGCTGGTGCTGAAGGACAGCTACCGCAGCGCGCATAACGGTGCCACCCATCACTACTTCCGGCAGCGCTGGCAGGGAATCGAGGTCTGGAACGGGGATATCGCCATTCACCAGCTCGCTGACGGAAGCCTCGCGCGCATCAACAACGGTGCGTTCACCGGCCTGGAGAAGCGCGTGAACGCCACGGCACCGCTCATCACCGCCGAAGCGGCCCTGGGCAGCGTGCTGCGCAAGACGCTCCCCTCAACCGGCATGCCCCAGCTCCTCTCCGTAGAGGACGAAGGCCGGCGATGGGTCTACGAAGGAAGCGGCCTCGGAGGGGAGAAGGCGGTGGTGCAGCTGGTGTACCAGCCCGTGAGGGAATCGCTCAGGCTGGCGTGGAATGTGAACCACTACACCCCCGATGGCAGCCATTGGTGGAACATCCGCATCGATGCGCTGAGCGGCGAGGAACTCGACCGCAATGACTGGGTGGCCCAATGCGGATGGGGCGAATGCGTCCATACCGATGCAGGTTCGCCCGAGGAGGATTCCGCCCCGGCCGCGCCCAATGATTACAACGTGTACCCATGGCCTACGGAGAGCCCCAGCCACGGCCCGCGCGGCATCCGCAACGCGCCTTGGGGCGATGGCGGAGTCGCCTCGCCCTACGGCTGGCACGACACGAATGGCGCCGCCGGTCCGGAATACACCGACACGCGCGGCAACAATTGCCGTGCGCAGGATGATGTTGACGCCAACAACTCCGGCGGCACCCGGCCCAGCGGCGGCGCCACGCTCGACTTCGACTTCCCCATCGACTTGACGCAGGCGCCGAGCACCTACCTGCCCGCTGCCATCACCAACCTCTTCTACTGGAACAACGTGTGCCACGACGTGTGGTACCAGTACGGATTCGACGAGGCCTCCGGCAACTTCCAGGAGAACAACTACGGGCGCGGCGGTGCCGGCAATGACTGGGTGAATGCCGACGCACAGGATGGCAGCGGAACCAACAACGCCAACTTCGGCACGCCGCCTGACGGCAGCAACCCGCGCATGCAGATGTTCCGGTGGACCAACACCAGCCCCCAGCGGGACAGCGACCTTGACAATGGGGTGATCGCCCATGAGTACGGCCATGGCATCAGCAACCGGCTAGTAGGCGGCCCCTCCAACACCAGCTGCCTGGCCAACAACGAGCAGATGGGCGAGGGCTGGAGCGACTACTTCGCCCTGGTGATGACGATGAAGCCGGGCGACACCGGTCCCATGGGCCGCGGCATCGGCACCTACCTCCTTGGCCAGCCCACCACCGGCGCCGGGATACGGCCAGCGCGGTACAGCACGAGCTTCGCGGTGAACGACTACACCTACGCGAACACCAACAGCGGCATCAGCCAGCCACACGGCATCGGCTTCGTGTGGTGCACCATGCTGTGGGAGATGACCTGGGAGCTGATCAACGTCTACGGCTTCGATCCGGACATCTACAACGGCACCGGCGGGAACAACATCGCCATGCAATTGGTGATCGACGGCCTGAAGCTGACGCCCTGCAACCCCGGCTTCGTGGATGGCCGCGATGCCATCCTGCTGGCCGACCAGATCAACAACGGCGGCGCCAACCAGGACTACATCTGGGCTGCCTTCGCCCGGCGTGGCCTGGGCGCCAGTGCCGATCAGGGTTCGACCACCAGCCGCACCGACCAAACGGAGGCCTTCGACACCCCGGTGCCCAACAATGTGGGCGTGTTCGCCATCGTCTCACCGCCGGTGAACCTGTACACCTGCCCTGATGGGGTGGTGCCCGTGGTGGTGGAGATCCGCAATTCCGGGTCGCAACCGCAGAGCGGGTTCCCGGTGTCGTATAGCGTGAACGGAGGCGCTCCGGTGACCGAGATCTTCACCGGCACGATCGGCGCCGGCGGCCTGGCTACCTTCAGCTTCAGTCAAGCCGCCACGCTCTCGGGCAGCGGGCCCTTCGACTTCGTGGTCGGTACCGCACTCGCAGGTGACCAGCTCACCTCCAACGACCAACAAATGCGATCCGTGACCCCGACGGCGGCCACGGTCGTGCCGGCGACCTACACCCAGGATGTGGAAGGCGGTAGCACCACCCCGGCGGGCTGGGCCCTGCAGAATCCGGACAATGGCATCACCTGGAGCACCACCCAGCTCACCAACGGAGCACTGTGTGCCAGCAGCCGGGCGTGGTCCATCGACTACTACTCGTACGCCGGCTCCGGCCAGGAAGACCGCTTGGTCTCACCGGTCGTGGACCTCAGCGCCTCTGCAGGCACGCGCTTGAAATACCATCATGCCTATGTGATCTACGGCCCGGGGTATGAGGACGGCATGCGGGTGGAAGTGAGCGGCAACTGCGGTGCGACCTGGACCACCGTGTTCGAGCAGAGCGGTTCGGTGCTGGCCACGGCATCCGCCTCCACCTCCTCGTGGACCCCAACGAACTGCTCGCAATGGCGCCTGAACGACATCGACCTGAGCGCCTTTGATGGTGGCTCGGTCATGGTGCGGTTCACGGGCATCAATGGCTACGGCAACAACCTCTATCTGGACAACGTGGTGGTGGAAAGCAACGGTGTGCGCGTGGCGCTGGACCTGATGCTTCAAGGACCATACGACACCGGCACCGACCGGATGCGCGATGGCCTGCGCACCGGAGGGCTGCTTCCGCTCACCGAGCCGTTCACCGCGCTGGGCATGCGCACAGCAGGCCCTGTCACTGGCGAGACCACCGACACCGGCGTTCTGGCCGTTACCGGTGACAATGCCATCGTGGACTGGGTGCTGCTTGAACTGCGTGATGCCACGGCCGCGGAGTCCATCGTGGCCACCCGGGCCGCGCTCGTGCAACGCGACGGCGACGTGGTGGACAAGGATGGGGTTTCACCCGTGACCTTCACGGCCACCACAGGCAATTACCATGTGGCCGTGCGCCACCGGAACCACCTGGGTTGCATGACGGCAGCGCCCGTGGCCCTGAGCGGCACGGCGACGAACATCGACCTGACCAGTGCCGCAACAGCGACCTATGGCACGGATGCGCGTCGGGCCGAAGGGACGCGCATGCTCCTGTGGGCAGGGAACGTGCTGCGCGATGCCACCCTGCGCTACACCGGTGAGGACAATGACCGCGACCCCATCCTGCAGAGCATCGGCGGCAGCGTGCCCACGAACACCTCGGCAGCCGGCTACCATCAGGAGGATGTGAACATGGATGGCGTGGTGCGGTACACGGGCGAGGATAACGACCGTGACCCCATCCTGCTGAACATCGGTGGCAGCATCCCTACCAACACGCGGCCGCAGCAGCTTCCGTGACCCGATGGCAGGGCGCTCCGCCGAGGGCTGGTATGATGCCTTGCCGGAGGAGTGGCAGCCGCGTGCGCAGCGCGTCCGGGATCTCCTGCTGGAGGCCTCGCCGCGGATGCATGAGCGGCTTCGGTATGGCGTGCCCTTCTTCGACCATCGCAGCTGGCTGGCCTACCTCAGCCTGCAGAAAGGCCGGCTGATCCTCGCCTTCCTGCAGGGACAGGAATTGCTGGACACCGATGGGCTGCTGGCGCGGACGCCCCACAAGCTCATCCGCCAGCATTTCCTGCCCGATCCCTCCAACCGGATGGACGAACCCGCGCTGCGGCGCCTCATCGCGGAAGCGGTGGCGGTGAACGAAGAACGGGGGCGCCACAAGGGCCGGCGGCGGTCATAGCGCCCGCTTGCGCCTGAAGAAGGCCTTCATCAGGTCGGCGCACTCGGGCTCCAGCACGCCGCCCACCACTGTGGTCTTCGGGTGCAGCAGCTTGCCCCCGATGCGCCTGTAGCCGCTCTTCTCATCGAAGGCGCCGAACACGATGCGCCCCACCTGGGCCCACTGCAGTGCCCCGGCGCACATGGGGCAGGGCTCCACCGTCACGAACAGGGTGCATTCCTTCAGGTACTTCCCGCCGAGATGCTCGGCCGCCGCGGTGATGGCCTGCATCTCGGCATGCGCGGTAACATCATTCAGCCGCTCGGTGAGGTTGTGCGCCCGTGCGATCACCTGATCGCGGCAAACCACCACGGCACCGATGGGCACCTCATCCGCCTTGAACGCCTGCTCCGCTTCGCGCAGCGCCTGGCGCATGAAGTGCTCATCGCCCGTGGCCAGGATCATTCCAGCAGCAGCTTGATGCGCCTGGCGGCGCTGCGTCCGTCGGTGGCTTCCAGCAGGTAAGCGCCCCGTGCAAGTGCGATGACATCCAGCTCCATTCGCTCACCGGTGATGCGCCTGCGCAGCAGCTCGCGTCCGGAACCATCAAGGAGACGCAGCAGGCCATGTTCGAACGGCAGGTCCACGCGCACACGCCCTGCCGCCGGATTGGGCCCCACACCGAGCTGCGGCCAGTGGCGATCATCCGGAAGGCCCGTAAGGCCATCCACCATGCAATCGAGGTGATGCGGCGCGTGCGGGTCATCGTCGACCACGATGGCCTCGTCTGATGGAACGCCGGGGGTCCACGCGAAGAAGAAGAGCATCATCTCATCGGTGGTGGCCTCGCCGGCCGTCACCAGCTGGGGCGGATCGCTCGGGTTGGCCGGATTCGCCGTGGTATTGTCGTATGTACCCTCGCTGTGGATCACCGTGCCTGCGGGCAGGTGGATGGGGTTGCGGAAGGCGTAGAGGTCCTGCCACCGGAAATCCCACTGCGGGATATCGATCAGCGGCACCACCTGGCCTCCGGGCTTCACCGCCCAGCTCTTCAGGCTGCGACAGATCAGGTGGCCATGCGGACCGATAGCGGTGATGGTGGCACTGATGGGCACGGTGTACTCCTGGTGGAAGGTGCGCACTTGGTTGGCGGGGATGACCAACGGCCCGTCCGTCATGTTGCCATGATGCAGGATGGCATCGATGGAGAGCTCGCGCATGGCCGGCGAAGTGCCGAGCCGGATGCTCACCCGTGTGCTGTCCACCTGCACATCGCTCGTGGCCGGGTAGTGCACTTGGATCACGATGTCGGCTCCGGCATGGAGCCTGATGCCCATGCCCGGCGGCGTGAAGAACGGTTCGGACCCCGGCACCCACATGCCGATGAGCTTCGCGCTGGGCACACCGATGCCGCCGAAGCTGGTGTATCCGGGCGCGGGATCCTGGGCGTCGAGCTGCTGGGCCTGGCCGGTGTTGTCCTGGAAGACGAGCACATGATGCACCATGGCCCGGTTGCCGGGCACCACCTCCAGCCCGGTAATCCAGCTGTCCGATGGGTTCTCTATGGGCAGGACGAAGCAGCGATAGAGGTCGGCCGTGGAGGCGGGAATGGCGAAATCCTCCATCACGGCCGTGATGTCCGGATCCGGGATGACGGCCTCCTCCGTGAAGACCGGTGCCTGCGGCGCGTTCTGAGGATTGCCTTGAGGTGCCCCGCCATCGACCCATGCCGCAATGAGGTCGATTTCCTGCTGGGTGAGCAGCCGCTCGTGGGCCAGGGACCGGTACTCGGGATCGGCCGGCCAGGGCGGCATATAGCGAGCCTGCGTCGCTGCGCGAATCTCGTTTCGCCACCAATAGGCGTCCGCATAGCCCGTCAGGCTGAAGTGGCCCGGGCCACCGTCATGGTGGCACCCGGCGCAATGCGAATAAACGATGCAGGCAACATCATCGCTCCAAGTCGGCGCCTGTCCCATGAGCGATGTAGACAGCACCGAGAGGAGCGGAAAGGCAAGGGTGCGCATGCGATGGGGTTGCTGGAACGGATCACGAGCCTGAAGCAGCCAAGGCCTCCTCCCCCACCAGCACGCCCTCCACGCCCTGCTTGATGTCCTTGATGTTGAGCTGGATGGTGGTGCGGCCCTGCCATTCGTTCTCCTCAATGGCGTAGAGCACGCTGAAAGGCGCCCCGCCTTTCACCACCGGCAACCACTCCGCCTGCTTGAAGGCGATGGCATCGTAGCTCCGGCCGGGCGACTCCGGGTGCATCAGGCGGAGCTTCAGGTGGTGCTCGCCCACGATCCGCGCCTGTCCCGAATCCACCACCCCGCGCGCCAGGAAGACGGGGCGCATGTTGCCCGGCCCGAAGGGGGCCATGTGCTTGAGGATCCGCAGCAGCGGCTCATCGATGGCATCAAGCCGGAGCTCCAGATCCACCTCCTCCTCGGGCACGCGCTGCTCAGGCCTGATGCTCATGCGCACCGCTTCCTCGAACCGCGCGCGGAACGCCTCCAGGTTCTCCATGGGCAGCGTCAGGCCCGCTGCATACATGTGCCCGCCGAACTGCTCCAGCAGGTGGCTGCATGCGCTGATGGCCTCGTACACGTCGAAGCCTTTCACGCTGCGGGCGCTCCCCACCGCCTTGCCGCCGCTCTCGGTGAGCACGACGGTGGGGCGGTAATGGCGCTCCACCAGGCGCGAGGCCACGATGCCCACCACGCCCTTGTGCCAGGCGCGGTTGAAGACCACGGTGCTCCACGAGGAGCGCAGGTAGTCGTCGCCATCGATGTGCGCCAGCGCTTCCTGGGTCATGGCCCGATCGAGTTCCTGTCGCTGGCTGTTGTTGCCATCCACGAGCAGGGCAATGGCATCGGCTTGGCGCTGGTCGTGGGCCAGCAGCAGCTCCACCGCCTGCCGCCCGTGCTCAATGCGGCCAGCGGCATTGATGCGCGGCCCGATGGAGAAGACAAGGTCGCCCACGCAGAGGCGCTTCTTCACGTTCGCCATGCCCATCATGGCGCGCACGCCGGGCCGTGGGCTGTCGTTGAGGTGCTTGAGCCCGAAGTGGCAGAGGATCCGGTTCTCTCCGGTCACCGGCACGATGTCGCAAGCGGTGCTGATCGCCACCAGGTCGAGGCTCGGCTCGAGGTCCTCGAAAGGGATGCCATTGTGCCGCGCGAAGGCCTGCATCAGCTTGAAGCCGATGCCGCAGCCGCTCAGTTCCTTGAAGGGGTAGGGGCAATCCGGCCGCTTGGGGTCGAGCACCGCCACTGCATCGGGAAGCGCTTCGCCGGGCAGGTGGTGGTCGCAGATGATGAAATCGATGCCGCGCTCGCGGGCATAGGCCACCTTGTCGACCGACTTGATGCCGCAGTCGAGCGCGATGATGAGCCCCACGCGCTCATCGGCAGCCCGGTCGATGCCCGTGAACGATACACCGTAGCCCTCGCTGTAGCGATCGGGGATGTAGAAGGTGATGTTGCCCGTGAACCGGCAGAGGAAGCTGTAGACCAGGGCCACGGCCGTGGTGCCATCCACATCGTAGTCGCCATAGACCATGATGCGCTCATTGTCGCCCAAGGCCTGCTCGATGCGTTCCACGGCGGCCTGCATCCCTGCCATGAGGAAAGGGTCGTGCAGGTCATTGAGCGAGGGGCGGAAGAACGCGGCCGCCATGCGTGGATCCCGTATCCCACGCTGGGCCAGGATGACCGCTCCGGCCTGCGGGCAGCGCTCATAGGTCAGGGCCCGCACCACCGCCGGATCGGGTTCCGCTTTCAGGCGCCAGCGCTTCACAGGGTTCACTGAAGGCATGGCCGAATGTAAGGCCGGCAGCGGCTCCCACGAGCCCCTTGCGCACCTCGCCGGGCGGAATCGCGACCGACCGGACCGTGCGGAAGCTGCGAGGCCCCGCACCTCTCGGTGGGGGCCCCGTAGCCTTAGGCTTCCGCCTTCAGCAGCAGGCGTTGGACGCGCTCGTTAACGGTATCCGTTGATGTATGCGTTGGCGATGATCTCGCTCTCGCGGATCAGGCCCTGCACGATCTCCCGGATGACGTCATTGAGCTGTTGGTCCGAGTAGCGGTTCAGGTCATTGTACACATGCGTCTTCCGCTTGCTGCTCTTGATGAAGGCGATCTTGTCCTTCTTCGTCATGGGCCCTTGTACGGGGGTGCCCGGAAAAAGATCCAAGCGCTGACCCGGAGAGGCCCCGAATGCAGCGGCGGCACCCTACCGGATGCCGCCGTTTCCTTGCCGGACCATGCGGGCGCAGTGCGGCCCCATGGCGCATTGCATGCTAGGCCAAACCCGGCGTACGGTGCGCGCGCAGACCGTGGATGAGGCGGAGAGCACGCATGTAGCGGTCCATGTCACCGGCGAGCATCATGCGCCGGGCGGCGGCCTTGAGCTTCTGATAGCGGTTCATCGTGGGTTCCATGGCGGGATGTATTGAGGTTCTATATGCATAACAGCCAAGCGGCGTGCCAAAGTGTGTCCGCCACAGCATCACCGGGGCGCCGCTCCTGCGGCCGAGGACGCGGGCGCGGCGCAGGGCCGCCTATTTTCGCCCCATGCGGCAGGCCTATCTGGTGGGGGTGGCCGGGGGCAGCGGATCGGGCAAGACGAGCCTGGTGCGCGCCCTCCGAGAAGCCCTCCCCGCCCACCTGACGTGCACCATCTCGCAGGACGATTATTACCACCCCAAGGAACAGCAGGCCATCGACCCCAACGGCCGGGTCAACTTCGACCTGCCCAGCGCCGTGGACCTGGATGCGCTGGAGCGCGACCTCAGGACCCTGCTCGCAGGCGGGGCCATCCTGCGCAAGGAATACACCTTCAACCAGGAAGGCAAAGAGGCCGGCCTGATCGAGCTGCGGCCCGCACCCATCATCCTGGTGGAGGGGCTTTTCGTGCTGCACCATCAGCCGGTGCGCGACCTCTTCGACCTGCGGGTCTTCATCGATGCGAGCGAGGCCAGCCAACTGGATCGGCGCCTGCGGCGCGACGCCCGCGAGCGCGGCTACGGGGCGGATGACGTGCTGTACCAATGGGAGCACCATGTGCTTCCGGCCTACCGCAGCTACCTGCTGCCCTACCGCCACCTCTGCGACCTGCATGTGGTGAACGAACTCGGCTTCGAGCGTGCGGTGCGCGTGCTGCGCGACCACCTCTTCAATGCCGCTGAGAAGCTGGTGGGGGCCGGCGTTCAGGCCCCATAGAGCCGGTGCAGCCGGGCATAGTCCGCCACCTGGGGGTCCATCCTATCCGCCACCGTGCGGCCCGCGGCAAGGTCCTGCCGTAACCGGGTGGCGGAGACATCCAGCAGCGGAGCATCGTCGGCCACGCAGACCTGCTTGGAATAGCGCTGCAACATGGGGTTGAGTCGGGCCAAATGGCCCGGCCGCGGGTAGACGAGCAACCGGTGATGCGCCAGGATGCCCTCGGGATCCTTCCAGCGGTGGAAGGCGGCCAGGTTATCCCCGCCGATGATGAGGCTGAAGTGCGCATGGGGCCAGCGGGCGCGCAGGGACCGCAGCGTGTCCACCGTATAGTTAGGCGCGGGCATGCCCAGCTCGGCATCGCTGGCCTCGAGGCCGGGCTTTGCCGCAACAGCCAGCCGGACCATGGCCAGGCGGTGGATGTCCGGGCTGATCGCATGGTCGTGCTTGAAGGGATTCCGCGGGGTGACGATGAGCCAGACGGCATCCAAGCCCTGCGTGCGGAGCATGTGGTCGGCCACGGCCACATGTCCGTTATGCGGTGGATCGAACGTGCCGAACAGGCAGCCGATGTTCATGGGGCCAGGAATCGGCGCACGATCGCCTCGGCCTCGGCACAGGCGGTGGCCAGTTCGTCGTTCACGATCACGGAGTCGAAGCGGTCCGCATAGGAGAGCTCGTGGACCGCCTTTTCCACCCGCATGCGCAGCGTTTCCCCGTTCTCGGTGCCGCGCACCCTCAGGCGCTCCTCGAGCACCTCCACGGAGGGGGGGCGGACGAAGACGGCCAGGGCCCGCTCTTGGTAGATCTCCTTCAGGTCAAGGCCGCCGATCACGTCGATGTCGAACAGGGCATGGTGGCCAGAGGCCCAGATGCGCTCCAGCTCCGACCTGAGCGTGCCATAGAACCGGCCCGGATAGACCTCCTCCCACTCCACGAACTCCCCGGCCCGCACCCGGCCCTTGAACTCATCCACGGACATGAACAGGTAGTCCCGGCCATCCACCTCATGGTGCCGAGGGGGACGCGTGGTCGCGCTCACGCTGAACGCCAGGTGCAGGTCGAGGCCCAGCAGGTGGCGCACGATGGTGGTCTTGCCCGCCCCGCTGGGTGCCGAGAAGATGACCAGGCGGCCGCGCGGAATGCCATTGCCTTCCATCACAGCACGTTGAGCAGCTGCTCCTTCACCTTCTCCAGCTCATCCTTCATGCGCACCACCAGCCGCTGGATGACCGCGTCGTTCGCCTTCGACCCGATGGTGTTTATCTCGCGCCCCATCTCCTGTGCGATGAATCCGAGCTTGCGGCCCTGCTGCTCATCGGCCTGTATGGTCTCGCGGAAATAGGCGCAGTGCGCGCGCAGGCGCACCTTCTCCTCCGTGATATCGAGCTTCTCCAGGTAGTAGATGAGCTCCTGCTCGTAGCGGTCCTGATCGATATCCGCCTGGAGCTCGGCGAGCTTGGCACGGAGCCGGTCGCGCACGCGGTCGGCCCGGCCTTGATCCAGCGCCTCCACTTCGGATAGGAGAGCCTCGATGGCAGCCAGGCGCTCCACCAGTTCAGCGGCGAGGCGTGCACCCTCCTCGCACCGGAAGCGGTCGAAGCCATCCAGGGCTGCCCTTAGAAGTCCCTTGAGCCCCTCCCACTCCTCCTCATCCAGGCGCTCCGCGCTGGTGCTGGCCACGTCGGGCAGCCTGAGCACCTGGGCCATGATGTCCACCGGTGAGTCCGGTGCGATCTCCTGCACGATTCCCCTGATCTCCTCGTAATAGGCCTTGATGAGCGGCCGGTCGAAACTCGTGCGCTTGGCCGCATGCACGGCCTCCATGGCGATGAAGGCCTCGGCCTTCCCGCGCACCACGCGCTCGCTTAGTGCTTGACGCAGCTCCTGCTCGCGTTCCTTGTAGGCCCCTGGAAGCTTCAGGAGCAGGTCGAGCTGCTTGCTGTTCAGGGAGCGGAGCTCCACGGTGACCTTCCTGTCCTTGACGACGCCCTCGGCGCGGCCGAAGCCGGTCATGGAGCGCACGATGCCCTTTGCCATGGCCGGCAAAGGTATCCGGCCCTAGCGCTCGCGATCCGCCGCGTTCACCAGATGCACGCCCGCCATGATGAGCGCAGCGCACAGCGCCTGATGCCAGCCCAAGGCTGCCTCGTAACCGCCCGTCAGCCCGAAGCGGTCCGGTCCGATGCGCATGAAGAGCCAGGTGATGAAGGCGGCCAGCAGCGGCTGCAGGTAGATGTAGATGCCCACAACGCTGGGGCTCACCACGCCCAGCGCCCAGGTATTCAGCAGATAGGCCACGAATGTCACCATCACCACCACGAAAGCCATGGCGATCAGCGCAGGGGCCGTGAGCGCCGGCCAGTCCACCGCATGCAGGTCGGACCAACCGAACGGCAGCACCAGGAATGCGCCGATGAGGAAGCACCAGGCCATCACGGTAACGGCTGAATAGCGGCGCATGAGCGGCTTCACCATCACCAGATAGAGGCCGTAGCTGGCGGCATTGATGAGGATGAAGGCATCGCCGAGCGCCGTGGAACCGGCCATTGCGCCGGCTGGCCTGAGCAGGATCAGCGCCAGCGCGCCGATGGCGCCGAGCACCACGCCCAGCACCTTTCGGCGCGAGATGCGCTCGCCGATGAGGACACCGGACAGGATGAGCACCAGGATGGGCGTGGCCACCATGATGATGCTGGCATTGATCGGGGAGGTGCGCATGAGCCCGTGGAAGAACATGAGCTGGTTGAGCGCCACGCCGAAGACGGCGCAGAGGAGCATACGGGACCAATCGGCCCACGCCACGCGCTGGGGACGGAGCGCGCGCAGCAGCCAGAACAGGACCGATGCGCCCAGCACGCGGAGCAGGATGAAGCCCCCCGGTGCGATCACGCCCGGCATGAGGCCCTTGGCCACCACGTAGTTGAGCCCGTAGATGGCGTTGACCGTGAAGAGGCCGAGGTGGGCCCGTGCGCGTTCATCCATGGCTGGGAGCGCGAATGTGCGGACGGATACCTTTAGCCCGACGATGGCCGCACCGATGGGCAAGCAGGGGATGCACCAGCAGGAGCAGGAATTCCGGAGCAAGTTCCGGCTGGGGCGGGTGATGATCCCGGTGGTGATCGGGCTGTTGGCCTCGGCCTGGCTGCTCTGGCGCGACTTGGGCAAGGTACGGTACGAGCATGTCGGACCCGGCAAGGGCGACCATGCCTGGACGGATGCGAACGGCAATCGCATCGCCGACCTCGCCGAAGCGGCCGAGTTCACGCCAACGGCTCCGGGGCAGGGCGCCTACAAGCGGATGACAGCGCGGGAGACGCTGCGCACGGTGGACTGGACCTGGCACAGCACCTGTTGGATCCTGCTGGCCGTGGTGGCCACCGCCTTCCGCGACCTGGGCTACATCTACCGCCTCCGCGTGCTGAGCGACGGCCATCTCACCTGGCGGCAGAGCTTCAATGTCACCTTCCTCTGGGAATTCGCCTCGGCCCTCACGCCATCCGTGGTGGGCGGCTCCGGCATCGCCATGTTCATCATCGGCCGGGAAGGGATTGCGCTGGGCCGCGCCACGGCCATCGTCCTTGTCACCGCACTCATGGACGAGCTCTTCTACGTGGTGATGGTCCCCATCGTCTTCATCGCCGTGGGCATGCACCACCTATTCCCGGGCGAGCTCGACAACGCCTTCTGGGGCCTGCCAATCCGCACCATCTTCTGGCTCGGCTATGCCTTCATCGTCCTTCTCGTCACCATCATCTTCTACAGCGTCTTCTTCCGCCCCCGAGCCTTCAAATTCATCCTGCTCCACCTGTTCCGTATCCCCTTCCTGCGGCGCTGGCGGCCTTATCTGATACGCGTGGGGGACGACATCGCCATCACCAGTACCGAGCTCAAGGGCAAGCCGAAGCGCTTCTGGGCGAAGGCCTTCGCCGCCACCTGCTTCTCCTGGGCCAACCGCTTCCTGGTGATCAACCTGGTCGTGGCCGCATTCTTCACCGTGGACGACCATCTGCTGCTTTACGCCCGGCAGCTGATCATGTGGGTGATCCTGCTCATCAGTCCGACACCGGGCGGCAGCGGCATCGCCGAGATCGCATTCGCCGGGTTCTTCCGCGACCTGCTGCCAGCAGTGGGCTACATCGGGGCCATCGCCATCCTCTGGCGGCTGCTCAGCTACTACCTGTACCTGGTGATGGGCACCCTGGTGCTGCCGCGCTGGTTCCGATCCACACAGCCGAAGAACTAGCGGCCGCTACCTTCGCCGCCCCTTATCATCGATCCATGAAGTTCGGCACCAAGGCCATCCACGCCGGCGTGGAACCCGACCCCTCCACCGGGGCCATCATGACGCCCATCTTCCAGACCAGCACCTATGTGCAGGCCGCACCGGGCGACCACAAGGGCTACGAGTACAGCCGCACGCACAACCCCACGCGCACCGCGCTGCAGAGCGCGCTGGCCGCGCTCGAGAACGGCACGCACGGCCTCTGCTTCAGCAGCGGCATGGCCAGCATCGATGCCATCGTCAAATTGCTGAAGCCCGGCGATGAGGTGGTGAGCACCAACGACCTCTACGGCGGCACCTACCGGCTCTTCACGAAGATCTTCGAGGGCTTCGGGGTGAAGTTCAGGTTCGTGGACATGGGCGACCTGAAGAACGTGGAGGCCGCCATGAGCCCGGCCACGCGGCTCATCTGGGCCGAGACGCCCACGAACCCGCTGTTGCGCATCATCGACATCGCGGGCCTGAGCGCCATCGCCAGGAAGCACGGCTGCCTGCTGGGCGTGGACAACACCTTCGCCAGCCCCTACCTGCAGACGCCGCTCGACCTCGGCGCCGACATCGTGATGCACAGCGTGACCAAGTACCTGGGGGGCCACAGCGATGTGGTGATGGGCGCGCTCATCGTTAAGGATGCGCAGCTCGCCGAGCGCCTGGCCTTCATTCAGAACAGCAGCGGGGCCACCCCCGGTCCCATGGACTGCTTCCTGGTGCTCCGCGGCCTGAAGACGCTTCACCTGCGCATGCAGCGCCATTGCGAGAACGGCAAGGCCGTGGCCGAATGGCTGGTGAAGCACCCCAAGGTGGACAGGGTCTACTGGCCCGGCTTCGGCACGCACGCCAACCACGATGTGGCCAAGCGCCAGATGCGCGGCTTCGGCGGCATGATCAGCTTCACACTGAAGGGCGACGACATGGCCGATGCGACCAAGGTGCTGAGCAGCACCCGCCTGTTCTCGCTGGCCGAGAGCCTTGGGGGCGTGGAGTCGCTGCTGGGCCACCCTGCCAGCATGACGCACGCCAGCATCCCGCGCGAGGAGCGCCTCAGGAACGGCCTCGCCGACACGCTGATCCGCCTGAGCGTGGGCCTGGAGGACGCTGAGGACCTGATCGCCGACCTGGATCAGGCGCTTCGCTGACCGGTTGCCGCCCCCGGTCGCGCCCGTGGTAGCTTGCTCCCATGAAGAGCCTGCTGCATGATGCGCGCTTCGCCGTGGAGCGCCCCGGTGCCTTTCGTCTGAAGGACCATGTTACGGACCTTCCCACGGACGAGGACAAGAAGGAGCTGAAGGCCCGCCTGGAGAAGGACAAAGAGCGCATCGCGGACCTTCAGGAGCTGCTGTACGCTACAGGTAGCCATGCCGTGCTCCTCATCTTCCAGGCGATGGATGCCGCCGGCAAGGACAGCTGCATCCGCCACGTGATGAGCGGAGTGAATCCGCAAGGCGTGCGCGTATGGAGCTTCAAGGCGCCGAGCTCGCTCGAGCGCAGCCACGATTTCCTCTGGCGGCACTACCAAGCCGTTCCCGAGCGCGGACACATCGGCATCCACAACCGGTCGCACTACGAGGAAGTGCTCGTCACCCGCGTCCACCCGGAGTTCATCCTCGGGCAGCGCATACCCGGCATCCGCACTGCGAAGGACATCGGGGAGGCATTCTGGGAAGACCGGTACGCAGCCATCCGGTCGTGGGAAAAGCAACTGGCGGACAGCGGAACGGCGGTGATGAAGTTCTACCTCCACATGAGCAGGCGCGTGCAGAAGGAGCGCTTCCTGGAGCGCATCGAGGACCCCGCCAAGAAATGGAAGTTCAACGCCGGTGATGTCAAGGAGCGCGCACACTGGGAGACCTACATGAACGCCTACGAGCAGGCCATCGGCGCCACCGCAGCGCCGCATGCGCCATGGTACATCGTCCCCGCCGATGAGCAATGGGAGAGCCGTGCCATGGTCGGCCGGCTCATCCGGGAGCGGCTCGAGTCGCTGCGCCTCCAGCATCCGGTGCTCGACCGGGTCGCCGAGGAGCAACTGGCCACCGCGCGCGCGGCGCTCATGGCCGAGCGGCACTGATGCCCAAGCGCGTCTGGAGGCGCCAGCGGATGCGGACGCCTCCAGGCGCGCGGCCTAGGTCAGTGAATAGGCAGCGCGCTGCGCCTGGCGGCCCATGAGCGCGTAGACCGTGAACGACGCGGCACACAGCACCGCTTCGATCACCAGCCACTGACTGCCGAAGTCGCCGAGCGCGCCTTCCATGCGGATGGTGATGAGCCGCGAGAGCGCGTACATCCCCCAGAGCACGCCGAGGAAGCCCATGGCCTCGCGCCGATGCCGGCGCGCCAGCGTCAGCAGCACTACCAGGAGCGTGGCGCCCACCCCGCCGTATACGCCGCGGATGGAGCTGTAAGCATCGGTGGTGCCCAGATCGACCTGCACCAGGTCCATCACGGCCTGCGGGTCCATGAAGGCCATTGCGCTCACCGCACCCACGCCGAGCGCGGAGATGCCGACCAGCGACCAGGCCACTGCATCAAGGATTCGATTCGTTCTCATCGTTGTTCGTTTTGATGGGCGCAAACGTATCGGGGTGCCCTGCGGGGGGCGCTTGATGTGCATCAAGAACCGGCGGGGCCATCCGCTGCATCGGCCCTCCGATGGCGGGATGCACGGCCGGGTGCAGCGGCCTATTTTCGCGACCCGTTCCCCGCTCCATGTACCGTACCCACACCTGCGGCGAGCTCCGCCTCTCTGACGCCGGAACCACCGTGACCCTGGCCGGATGGGTCCAGCGCGCCCGCGACCTGGGCGGCATGACCTTCGTGGACCTGCGCGACCGCTTCGGCATCACCCAGCTCGGCTTCAACATGGAGCGCGACAAAGGGCTGTGTGAGCAGGCCCGCCAGCTGGGCCGCGAGTTCGTGGTGCAGGCCACCGGCACTGTGCGCGAGCGCGAGAGCAAGAATGCCAACATCCCCACCGGCGAGATCGAGCTCATCGTCACCGAACTGAAGGTGCTCAACGCCGCCAAAACGCCGCCCTTCACCATCGAGGAGGAAACCGACGGCGGCGATGAGCTGCGGATGAAGTACCGCTACCTCGACCTGCGCCGCGCCAGCGTGCGCCGCAACTTCGAACTACGCCACCGCATGGCCATCGAGGTGCGCAACTACCTCAGCGCACAGCACTTCCTGGAGGTGGAGACCCCCGTGCTGATCAAGAGCACGCCCGAAGGAGCCCGCGATTTCGTGGTGCCCAGCCGCATGCACCAAGGCGAGTTCTACGCGCTGCCGCAGAGCCCGCAGACCTTCAAGCAGCTGCTGATGGTGGCCGGCTTTGACCGCTACTTCCAGCTGGTGAAGTGCTTCCGCGACGAGGACCTGCGCCAGGACCGGCAGCCTGAGTTCACGCAGATCGACTGCGAGATGGCCTTCGTGGAACAGGAAGACATCCTGAACACCTTCGAGGGCATGGCCAAGCACCTGTTCAAGGCCATCCACGGGGTCGAGTTCAACGCGCCCTTCCCTCGCATGAGCTTCGATGAGGCGATGCGGAGCTACGGCTGCGACAAGCCCGACCTGCGCTTCGGGATGAAGTTCCACGAGCTGAACGACCTCGTGCAGGGCAAGGGCTTCAAGGTGTTCGACGAGGCCGAGCTGGTGGTGGGCATAAACGCCGAGGGCTGCGCGGGCTGGAGCCGCAAACAGACCGACGCGCTCATCGACTTCGTGAAGCGCCCGCAGGTCGGCGCCACGGGCATCGTATTCGTGAAGTGGACCGAAGAGGGCCTGAAGAGCACGGTGGACAAGTTCTACACGCCCGAGCACCTGCAGCGCTGGGCGGAGTGCTTCGGCATGCAACAGGGCGATCTGCTGTGCATCATGGCCGGCAAGTTGGACAAGACCCGCAAGCAACTGAACGAGCTGCGCCTGCACCTCGGCGACCTGCTGAAGCTCCGCGACCCCAAGGTCTTCAAGCCGCTGTGGGTGGTCGATTTCCCCTTGCTGGAGCAGGACGAAGGGACGGGCCGCTGGCACGCCATGCACCACCCCTTCACGGCGCCGAAGCCCGAGGACGCGCAGAAGCTCTTCGACCAGCAGGACCTCGGCAGCGTGCGCGCCAACGCCTACGACCTGGTGATCAACGGCACCGAGATCGGCGGTGGCAGCATCCGCATCCACGACCGCGCCATGCAGGAGGCCATGTTCCGCGTGCTGGGCTTCACCGATGAGGACGCCCGCTACAAGTTCGGCTTCCTGATGGACGCCTTCGAGTACGGCGCTCCTCCGCACGGCGGCGCGGCCTTCGGCTTCGACCGCTGGGTGAGCCTCTTCGGCCACCGCACGGACATCCGGGAGTTCATCGCCTTTCCGAAGAACAATGCGGGCAGGGATGTGATGATCGACGCGCCGAGCCGGATCGATGACGAGCAGCTCACGGAGCTGGGCATCCACCTGAAAGCCTGAACTTCGGTCACCATGACAGGGACCGACGAGCACTTCCTGCGTGAGGCCATCGCCCTGGCCCGAGCCGGCATGGACCGCAACGACGGCGGTCCCTTCGGCTGCGTGATCGTGAAGGACGGCGTCATCATCGGCCGGGGCAACAATCGGGTGACCAGCAGCAACGACCCCACGGCGCACGCCGAGGTGTTGGCCATCCGCGAAGCATGCCGGGCGCTTGGCTCCTTCCAGCTCGAAGGCTGCACGCTCTACACCAGCTGCGAGCCCTGCCCCATGTGCCTGGGCGCCATCTACTGGGCCCGGCCGGACCGCGTGGTGTACGCAGGCACCCGTGCGGATGCCGCCGATGCGGGCTTCGATGACCAGCTGATCTACGACGAGCTGCCGCTGCCGCCCGGAGATCGGCGCCTGCCGATGCTGACGATGCTGCGCGAGGAGGCGCTTCCGGTCTTTGAAGCGTGGAAGGCGAAGCCGGACAAGACCGCTTATTGAGATGCTCCCGGAACAGGAAGTCCGTTCGCTGCGCATCCTGCACATGGCCCTGATCACGGGATGCGCGCTCTTCCTTGCGGTCGCCTCGCAGTTCGCTGCGCGCGCACCCGGCATGGAAGGGCTGGCGACCGCCTTCCTCGCGGTCGGTGCGGTGTCCATGGGCCTGATCGTCCTTTCCTTCCTCCTCTTCAGGCGGCGCATGCGAATGGGCATCGACCCCTCCCTCCCCGAGGGCTCCTCCGCGCTCCGCACAGCCCTGATCCTCCATTGGGCACTGATTGAAGCCCCCTGCATGCTGAACACCGTGCTCTACCTGCTCACGGACTCCTTTGCCCACGCCGTGCTCGCCGCCTCCGGACTCTTCGTCCTAGTTGGACGGGCACCGACCGAAACCCGCTTCCTGCGCTGGACGATGCCGACCGGCTGATCCATGGCGACCCTGCGGAAGCGCCCTCGATCCTGACAAGGCAAGGTGGAACTACTCCTGATCATCCTGCTCATTGCCGTGGCATATGCGCTGCTGCGCGATGAAAAGAAGGGCAGCCGTGCGCTGCGCACCGTGCTTTCCCCGGGCCACAGGGCCATCCTGGCCAGGTACGCCATTCAGTACCAGCGCCTCGACGCAGCCGGCAGGGAGCGCATGGAGCGCATCACCGCCTCCTTCCTCCAGGAGAAGGACTGGATCGGCGCGGGGATCAAGGTGGAGGAGGAGATGAAGGTGATGATCAGCGCATGCGCCGCGCAGCTGCTCATGGGCTACCCGGACCTGGTGCTCGCGCACTTCGAGCGGATCGTGGTCTACCCTGACACCTACCGCTCACCCAAGACCGGGCGCATGCACCAGGGCGAGGTGCGCCCGCGGCCGGGCATCATCATCATCAGCTGGGAGGATTTCGTCCACGGCTATGCGCACAGCCGCGATGCGCACAACGTAGGCCTCCACGAGTTGGCCCATGCCCTCTGGTTCGAGAATGCCATCGAGAACGACGAGCACCGGTTCCTCGACGGTGCGGCACTGGTCCATTGGCAACGCCAGGCTTCGGAGCATGTGGCGCGGATCAAGCGAGGCGAGCCCCACTACTTCCGCGACTACGCCGGCACCAACCAAGCGGAGTTCTTCGCCGTGGCGGTGGAGTACTTCTTCGAACAGCCGAAGGACTTCCGCACTGCCGAGCCCGGGCTGTACGCCACCCTCTCGCAGCTGCTGAAGCAGGACCCGGCGTCGGTGGGCTAGCCTGCCCGGCCGGGCAAGGCCCCCTTTCCTGATGGCCCGACTCCGCACCGGATGAGGGGCCAGGGCTTCCTGCATCGCGCGCATTCCCCGCCCGCGGGCCCGTGCGGGACAGGCTTCCCGCACCGGTCGGCCCTGCGGAAATGACGAAGCCCCGCTCGCGCGGGGCTTCGTACTCTCGGAGTTGGCCGACCAGGGCTCGAACCTGGACTCTTCTGAACCAAAATCAGACGTGTTGCCAGTTACACCATCGGCCATCGCTGGTGCCGCTGCCCACCTTGCGGCGGGCTTTGGCCGGTTGCGAGGGGGATGCCCCGCCCCCGGCCAAAAGCGCGGCGAAATTAACAAGATCCAACACACCATGGCCAGGCCCCCGGAATCACTTTGATACTTTCGCCACTTTCCGAGACGCCCGCTCCATGGACTACAAGAAGCTGAACATCATCACCGGCTGGGTGGTGTTCCTGGTCGCCGCCTGGACCTACATCTCCACCATCGAGCCCACGGCCAGCTTCTGGGATTGCGGGGAGTTCATCGCCACGGCGTACAAGCTGGAGGTGGGCCATCCGCCCGGCGCCCCGCTGTTCATGATCCTGGGCCGGGTGGCCAGCGCCTTCGTGAGCCCGGAGAACGTGCCGGTGGCCATGAACATCCTGAGCGCCCTGGCCAGCGCCTTCACCATCCTCTTCCTCTTCTGGAGCATCACCCACATGGCCCACAAGCTGGCCACGCGCGACGGCCGGGCGCTCACCAGCGGAGCAGTGGCGGCCATCCTGGGCAGCGGCATCGTGGGGGCGCTGGCCTACACCTGGAGCGACAGCTTCTGGTTCAGTGCCGTGGAGGGCGAGGTATACGCCCTTTCCAGCTTCTTCACCGCCATCGTGTTCTGGGCCATCCTCAAGTGGGAGAGCGTGGCCGATGAGGCCCACAACATCCGCTGGCTCATCCTCATCGCCTACCTCATGGGGCTGAGCATCGGCGTGCACCTGCTCAACCTGCTCTGCATCCCGGCAATCGCTTTCGTCTACTACTTCAAGCGCTACCCGGTCAGCACCAAGGGCGTGGCCGTCACCTTCGTGGTCTCCGCTGTCATCCTGGGGGCCATCCAGGCCGTCATCATCCCGGGCATCGTGCAGGTGGCCGGCAAGTTCGAGCTGCTCTTCGTCAACGACTTCGGGCTGCCGTTCAACTCCGGCGTGCTGTTCTACGCCCTGCTGATCATCACGCTGCTGGTGATGGGCATCCGCTGGACCCAGCAGCGCGGGCTCGTGCTCTGGAACACGGTGATCCTGGGCGTGAGCGTGATCCTGGTGGGCTACAGCACCTATGCCATGATCGTGGTGCGCAGCGTGGCCAACCCGCCCATCGACGAGAACAACCCGGAGAACGTCTTCAACCTGCTGAGCTACCTGAACCGCGAACAATACGGCGACCGGCCCCTGCTGATCGGCCAGTTCTGGGACAGCCCCTATGCCAATGAGCGCAAGGACGGCACGCCGGTGCACACCGCCACCTATCTCGTGCAGAAGGGCGGCCGCACGGTGCAGCGGTTCTACGACCGTTGGAGCGCCAACCACTTCGCGGAGCTCAATCCAGGCCACGAGGTGAAGCACGAGTACATCGTGACGGACCCGCGGAAGGGGACGGAGATCGTCTACGACCCGCAGTTCACCATGCTCTTCCCGCGCATGTACAGCAGCCAGGCCAGCCATGTGCAGGCCTACAAGAGCTGGAGCGAGTTCAAGGGCGTGCCCATGCGCGGCACCGACCGGCAGGGCAAGCCCACGCGCATCTACAAGCCCACGCAGGCGGAGAACTTCCGCTTCTTCATGGCCTACCAGCTCGATTGGATGTACTGGCGCTACTTCATGTGGAACTTCGCCGGGCGCCAGAACGATGTGCAGGGCAGCGGCAACATCATGGACGGCAACTGGCTCACGGGCATCAAGGCCATCGATGCCGAGCGCCTCGGCAACCAGGACACCCTGCCCAGCAGCATGACCCGCAACAAGGGCTTCAACCGCTACTACCTGCTGCCGCTCATCCTTGGCCTCATCGGCTTCGTATACCAGCTGCTTCGGCACGGGCGAGACTGGAGCGTGGTGATGCTGCTCTTCTTCTTCACGGGCGTGGCCATCGTCATCTACCTCAACCAGACGCCCTACCAGCCACGCGAGCGCGACTACGCCTACGTCGGCTCGTTCTATGCCTTCGCCATCTGGATCGGCCTGGGGGTCTTCGCCCTCTATGAGGCGGCGCGTTCCATCTCCGTGCGCGACCTCGGGGTCGTCGCCGCCAGTGCGCTCGGCCTCGGGGCCTTGAAGTACCTGGTGGAGGGCCTCGCGTCCGATGGGCATGCGGTGTCCTACATCCTCTTCTTCATGGCCCTTGTAGGCGTCGGCGCGGTTGCATGCTTCGTCCTGCTCGGGAAGGCGCTGCGCGCGGACCTTGCCCACGGTGTGCTGGCCACGCTGGTGGGGCTGGCCGTGCCGGCCGTGATGGTGGCCGACGGCTGGGACGACCATGACCGCAGCAACCGGACCCCTGCGCGCGACCTGGCGAGCGACTACCTGGAAAGCTGCGCGCCTAATGCCATCCTCTTCACCAATGGCGATAACGACACCTTCCCGCTGTGGTACGCCCAGGAGGTGGAGGGTATCCGCACCGACGTGCGCGTGGTGAACCTCAGCCTGCTCAACACCGACTGGTACATCGACCAGATGCGGCGGAAGGCCTACGAGAGCGACCCCGTCCCGTTCACGATACCGCCGGACAAGTACAGGCAAGGGACGCGCGATGCCGTCTACCTGGTGCCGCGCGATGAGAAGAGCCCGAACGTGATGGACCTGCGCAAGGCCATCGCCTATGCCATCGACGACCGGAACCTGCAGCGCTCCGGCAACGACCGCTTCGCCTACATCCCCGCCGATGCCTTCTCCATACCGGTGAACCGCGCGCAGGTGCTGGCCAACGACGTGGTTCCGCCCAAGGACACCGCACGGATCGAGGATGCCATCACCTGGCGCGTGGGCCGGTCGGCCGTGATGAAGAACCACTTCCTCGTGCTCGACCTCCTCGCGAACAACGACTGGTCGCGGCCCATCTACTTCGCGGTCACCACGGGGCCCGACAGCTACATCGGCTTGCAGGACCACTTCCAGCTGGAGGGCCTCACGTACCGCGTGGTGCCCGTGTACACGCCGAGCGACCCGCGGACCGGCAGCCTCGGCTCCGTGGCGACCGACCGCATGTTCGAAACGGTGACCACCAAGTTCCGCTGGGGGAACATGGAAACCGAGGAGGACATCTACCTGGACGAGAACATCCTGCGGATGACCACCAACCTGCGGCTTCAGCTCAGTGCGCTCGCCGAGGCCCTCATCGCCGAAGGGCGCAAAGAGGAGGCCCGCACCATCCTGGACCTGAGCCTCGAGAAGATGCCCGACCGCAACGTGCCCTTCGACCGTGTGCTCCTGCCCACTGTGGAAGCCTATTACGCCATCGGTGACAGCGCCAAAGGCAATGCGCTCGCCGAACGGCTCTTCACAATCATGGAGGAGAACCTCGCCTGGTACACGAGCCTGGAGCCCCGCTTTGCGGCCCCGCTGGCCAAGGAGACGGAGATCACGCATGCGGTCATGGGCCGCCTGGCCTCCGTGGCGAGCGCAGCGGACAGCGCTTTCGGCGGAGGGCTGGAAGCCCGCTTCCAGGCAGCCGACCAGCTCTATCGCATGAGCAAGGCCAACGGCCGCCAACCGCGCATGAGCCGGGCCCGCTTCTGATTGCGCAGCGGGCCATGGTGCCGGCACGCGTTCCGCCTCCGCTGCGCTGGCTCCTGCCCGGGGCCATGTGGCGGATGCGCACCGAGGAGCGCGTGCTCTTCCTCACCTTCGATGACGGCCCCCTGCCGGGCCTCACACCCTGGGTTCTGGACACGTTGCGCGCGCATGGTGCCAAGGCCACCTTCTTCATGCTGGGGCGGAACGCCTCTGCGCATCCAGGCATCGTGCAGCAAGTCCGGGATGAGGGGCACGGCATCGGCAATCACACCTGGAGCCACCCCGATGGATGGCGCACAACCACGGATGCTTACCTCGCCGATGTGGAGCGTGCCCGTGCCTGCACCGGGTCCAGCCTGTTCCGGCCACCATACGGACGGATCGGTGCGCGTCAGTTCAAGGCGCTCCGTTCGCGCTACCAAGTGGTGATGTGGGATGTGCTCAGCGCCGACTACGACTCCCGGCTCAGCCCCGGGCGCTGCCTGCACCGGGTGACCGCTGCCGCGCGCCCGGGATCGATCATCGTCTTCCACGACAGCCTGAAGGCCGAGCGCCTGCTCCGCGCCACCCTGCCGGCCGCGCTCGACCGGCTGTCCGGCATGGGCTACCGCTTCCTGCGCCTGCCGGAACCCGGCCCTACGGCGCTACCGAAGTGACCGTGTATTCCACGCGCCGGTTCACGGCATGCTCCTCCTCCGTGCATTGCACGCCGGGGGCGCAGTGGTTCAGCAGCCGCGAGGCGCCGAAGCCGCGCGCCTTCACGCGGTCCTTGGCGATGCCCTTGCCGGTGAGGTAGGCGGCAATGGCGTCCGCCCGCACCTGGCTCAGGGCCTGCTCCTCCTGCAGGTCGCCGCGCGCATCGGCGTGGACGCCCACCTCGATCGCCACACCCGGATTCACGCCCAAGCGTTCCGCCAGCGCATCGAGCTCGCCCTTGGCCGCGGGATCGAGCTGCGCGCTGCGATCACGCCACCGGATGTGCCGGAAGGCGATGGGCTGGCCGACGACGACCTCCTCCAGCTCAAGGTCACGGGCCTGGCCAAGGTCGATGATACCGTGCCGCATGCCGATGGTGGAGATCGGAATGCTGAGGCTGAAGTAGCCGGTCTTCTCGATGAGCACCTCGAAGTCCTCGTTGGTCTGCAGGCGCATGGACACGTCCCCGCCCTCGCCGGTGGTGCGGCAATCGGAGCTGAAGCTGCTTAGGTTCACTGCGCACACCTTGGCTCCGGCCACGAACCCGGGCCGCCCCTTGATGCGCACCGCGCCGCGGAGCCACACCCCGGCATCGCTCACCAGGTGGATGTCGCGCGATGCGATGAGCTCCCGTTCGATGCGCTCGGTGCTCAGGTGCTGCTCCCCTTCGAAACGGCCCTTCATGCGCGCGGTGATGCGGTAGGTGCGTCCCTGCCGCACGCTGAAGGTGTACTCCCCCTTCGCATCGGTGGTGGTCGTCGCCACCAGGCCGCCATCCAGCTCGTAGAGGCTCACCTCGGCATCGCTCACGGGCATCTCCAGCTCATCGTCGATCACCCGCCCGGTGCACAGGTAGCGCTCCTCCAGCGGAGCGAGCATCTCAAAGGCGTAGATGTCGTCGTCACCGGCGCCGCCCGGGCGATTGCTGGTGAAGAAGCCGCGCTTGCCGGCCGCATCGATGATGAAGGCGAAATCATCTCGGGGCCCATTCACGGGAGCGCCCAGATTGAGTGCGCCGACGAAACCGCCATCGGTGCCTGCGGTTGCGCGCAGGATGTCCAGTCCGCCGAGCCCCGGGTGGCCGTTGCTGGCGAAATACAGGCTGCCGTCGGCGGCCACGAAGGGGAAGACCTCGTTGAACGGCGTGTTTATGGCGGGGCCCAGGTTGCGGGGCTCGCTCCATTGCCCGTCGACCAGGTCGCAGGCATAGAGGTCGGTGCCACCCTGCCCGCCGGGCATGTCGCTTGCGAAATAGAGCCGCTTCCCGTCGGGCGAGAGCGCGGGGTGCCCGATGGACACCTCGCTGTTGTTGTAGAGGAACTGCTCCTCCGCCCCGTACCCCGTGCCCGTTCGGCGTGCCTGGAAGATGGCCAGCCTACTGATGCCCCGCTGGCTGCGGCGCGTGCGGCCTTTGAAGTAGTTGTTGCGCGTGAACCAGATGACATCGCCGCCGGTGCTGGCCGTGGCGGGCCCCTCATGGTAGCGCGTGTTCACCGTTCCGGCCAGGGGCGCCACATTCGCCAGGTCGCCGGTCGGGGTCACATCGGCGGTGAAGAGGTCAAGGAAGGGCTGCGCGTTCCATGCCGCACGGCGCTCGATGATGCCAGTGCCCTGGCGCGATGAGCTGAAGACCACCCGGCCCTCCCCCAGCCATGCGGCGGCGAGGTCGGGGCCCGCGGTGTTGATGGCCGCGCGCCTCACATTGAAGCGGTCCTGATCCATCATGAGCTTCCGGGCGAAAAGCGCGATGTTGCTCCGCAGCTCACTCCCTTCGGGCCGCACAAGCGCCAGGTAGCGGTCCATCCATTGCTCGGCCTCCTCGTAGCGGCCATTGGCCTTCAAGGCCTCCGCGTACCGGTACAGGTCGATGGGCTCACGGTTTAGGAACTTCACCACCACGGCGTACCAGCGCTCCGCCTCCACCATGTCGCCCAGCCGCATGCTGCAATCCGCCAAGCGCTTGGTGACATGCTCGTTGACGGCACCGAGCTCAGCGGCCGTGCGGTAGAGCTCGGCGGCACGGGCATAGGCCATCTGCTGGTAGTGGCGGTCGGCCTCGCGGATGAAGGGATCCGCATTGCCCTGCCCGCGCACGGCGGCGGTGATCAGCAACAGCAGGAGCAGGGAGGCGATGCGGGCAACCATGGCTAGAAGTAGCGCGGCGATACCGTCCGCCCGGTGAAGAAGCGCAGGTCGTAGTTAAGCATCACCTCGTGCGTGCCGCCGTTGTACGCCCCGATGCTGGTGGTGGTGAGGTCGAAGGCATAGCCGATCCGGAACTGATCATTGACCTGGTACTGCCCGAGGAGGCCGAAGCTGTTGCCCACGCGGTACATGCCTCCGAGCCAGATGCGGTCGCGGAAGAGGAAGTTCGCGTTGAGGTCGATGGAGAGCGGCGCGCCATTCACCATGCGCACCATCACCGAAGGCCGGAAACGGGTGCTGCGATCGATATCGATCACATAGCCGCCGACAAGGAAGTAGTGCCGGCGCTCCGCTGCCGTGACGATGCCCGCGGCCTGCACCGCATCGATGTCGTTCTCGAGGAGCTTGGGCGCGCTGAGTCCAGCATAGAAGCGCGGCCCGTGCCAGTAGAGACCGAAGCCGAAATTGGGCAGGGCCTTGCCCGCGATGCTGACATTCGCCTGGTCGGGGTCCACGGAACTGAGCGATGCCAGATCGGCCTGGTACAGGTTGGCGCCCCCCTTGAGCCCGAAGGCCAGGCGCGACGACTTGCCGGTGCGGATGCGGTAGGCGAAATCGACATAGCCGCCCGTCTGCCGCGTTGGGCCCACCTTGTCGTTCAGCAGGGAAAGCCCCATGGCCATGCTGCGGGCCGGCAGGGGTGTATGCGCCAGCACCGTCTGGGTGGCGGGCGCTCCGGTGAAGCCGACCCATTGATGGCGGCTCAGCGCCATGACGGTGAAGATGTCGGCGCTGCCCGCATAGCCCGGGTTCACCGCCAGCGTATTGAACATGTACTGGCTGTACAGCGGATCCTGCTGCGCGCGTGCCTGGAGCAGGGCGGCCGTGGCGAAGCCAAGGAGGAGCGTGCGCGCGGCGTTCATCGGTTGAGGTAGATGAATCCGGTGATGGCCTCACTGCCGTCTCCCAGCTCCAGCACATAGAAATACGTACCGGCCGGAGCGGTTCCGTAGGACGAGGTGCCGTCCCACACCACGTTGCGGTTGTCGTAGCCGCTCGCTTCGTACATCTTCCCGCCCCATCGGTTGAAGATCACGAGCGTGTTGGCGGGGTAGCCTTCGATCCCAGGGATGAGCAGCCGCTCGTTCACCCCATCGCCGTTGGGCGAGAAGCTTTCCGGCACGAAGACCGCCTCGGTGAATGCGCACGGACTGCCGCCAGCAACGCGCACCGCATTACAGCCATACTGGTCGCGCACGAAGGCCTCGAAATCCTCGCTGGTGAACAAGGGCTCGCTGGTGAACGTGTAGGGGGCCTCCGTGGTGATAGCGCCCGGCAGGCCGCTGACCACGTAGGTCGCCGGATCGCCGGAGGCGATCACGAAGCTCACCGTGTAGGTACGGTCGCGCTCGATGCACGTCCGCACAGGCTCCGACACCTCCACGCCGACCACCACGTTCACCTTCACCAGGGCCGTGGCGTCACTGCAGCCCGGCACGGAGACGGTGTAGCGGTAGTAGTACTCGCCTGCCGGGATGGCGGTGGTGTTGAGGAACCCGCCCGTGAGGCCGCCGGTGCCATTGAGGTCCTCCCAGGAGCCGCCCGCCTGCGGAGCACCCTGCAGCCCCGCGAAGAGATCCAGCGTCTCCACGGTGTCGCACACCAGCAGTTCACCGTTGCTGCCGGGTTCGGGCGGAGCATTCACGGTGATGGTCACCGCCGCCGTGGCATCGGCGCACGGAGCGGTGCCCGCAACGGTATAGGTGTAGCTGCCCGGAGCATCCGTGCCGGGAATGAAGCTGCCGTTGTGAGCCTGTCCGCCGGGGTTCGTCCAGCTGCCACCGCTGTCGGGGCCGCCATCCAGCTGACCGAAGAGGTCAATCGCATCGGAGGTGGAGCAAAGGGTGAGGCTCGTGCCCGTGCCCGCCACCGGGAACGGAGCCGCCGTCACGAGCACAACTGCGGAAACGGTTCCGCAGCCGGCGTCCTCGATCGTGTACACGAAGGGCGATGCGCCGCCGATTGGCAACAGGCCGACGTTCAACACCCCGCCTGCCCCGAGGGCGCCGGTACCGGTTGGGTCGGTCCAAGTGCCTCCGGGAAGGGGCGACCCACCCAGCGCATTGAACAGGTCGTAGGCTCCCAAATTGCCGCAAAGCACCAGCGTGCTATCCGTTCCAGCGCTGCTGCCCACGCCCACCTGAACCGTCACGTTGGCGGAGGAGCTCTGGCAGGGCGCAAGGCCGGTGACCGTGTAGGTGAACCCCCAGCTGCCGTTGCCGGCTGCGGATGGGTTGAACAGGCTGCCCGCGAGCGCGCCGGATCCATTGTTGTCCGTCCATGTGCCGCCGCCCTGCGCACTGGGGCCGAGTGCAGCGAAGAGGTCCACCTCCGTCTGCGTCTGGCAGGCCTGTATCGTCGCGCTCTGACCGGCGTTGGTTGCCGGGTTCACGGCGATGGTGACCTCGGCGCTGTCGTTCGGGCAGGGCGCAGTTCCCGTCAGCCGGTAGCGGTACACGCCGGGGGAATGGACGGCCGGATTGAACTGATTGCCGTGTGGGGTGCCGCCGGCGGTGACATTGATCCAGGAGCCGCCGGTCTGGGGCACGCATCCGAGCAGTGTAAGGAGCGGAACGGACGATCCATTGGAGCACAATGTTGCAGAGGCATCGCAGCCGGCGTCCGGGGCCTGCGGCTCGGTCACCGTCACGTTCGCGAAATCGTCGGCGCACGGTGGTATACCAAGGACACGATAGCGATAAGTGCCTGGCGCATCCACGGCGGGGTTATAGGTGCCCGAGTGCGGGGTGGGCGTGCCGCCGCCCTGCGGCGTGAAGGTCCACGTGCCACCGGACTGGGCGCTGGCCCCCAAGAGCGTGAAGAGCACCACGGGCGAATCGATGGAGCAGATGGCGATACCCGTGTCATTGCCCGCGTTCGGCGGCTGAGTCACCGCAGCCGTCACGGTCGCGGTATCCGCGGGGCATACGCCGCTCCCGCTCACCACGTAGTAGTAGGCACCGCTGCCGAAGGAGGGTAGGAATACGCCGTTGACCACAGGCTGCCAATTCTGATTGAACCACGTGCCGCCAGCGTCCGGATCGCCGGAGAGCGCTGTGCCCAAGTTGATCGGCGGTGAATTCGCACAGACGGAGAGAGGGCCGCCGTTGCCGGCGAAGGGGCCGCTGATCACCTCCACCGTCACGCGGGCGGTATCCCCATCGCATTGCGGCAGCGAGGGCAGCACGTAATCGAAGCGCCATGTGGTGCCCGCTGGAACCGCCGCGGTGTTGAATAGACCAGCCGCATTGAAGCCCGGGGCATTGTCCTGGTTCTGCCAGGCCCCTCCGGGCTGGGGCGCTCCACCCAAGGCATCGAACAGGTCGAGCAGGTCGCCCCGACAGGCCTGCAGCGCGATGTCATCCCCGGCATCGAGCGCGCCCACGATGATCAGGCTTACCGATGCGCTCGTTACGGGGCAAGGCCCATCGGCCGCATGCAGGTAGGTGAAGCCGCAGCCCTGCCCATCCACCAGCGCGCTTGCGTCATAGACCCCATTGGTGATGGCGCCCAGGCCGCAACCGTTGATCCATGCGCCACCGGGCGTCACCGTGCCGCCAAGGCCGCTCACCAGCGCGATGGCGGACGCCCCTTCGCACGCAGTAATGGAACCATCCGTGCCGGCAAGGGCTTGCTGCGTGATCGTGATGGAGACGGAAGCGCTGGCATCCGGGCAGGGAGCGATTCCGGCCACAGTGTAGGTGTAGATGCCCTGAGGGTCGCTCTCCGGGTTGATGAAGGGCGGAACCTCCGTATTGCCGAAGGTCCAAGTGCCGTTCGCATCAGGCGTGCCCGCTAGCAGGCCGATCAAGGAGGTGAGCCCCTGGCTGCTGCAAAGCGCGCCGATGGTGGCGATGCCCGGTTCGGGCGCCACGCTCTCGAACACCGTCACCGTGGCGCTATCGCTGGCGCAGGGCCCCTGGCCGAGCACCTTGTACTTATACGGGCCGGGGTCGGAGGTGCCGGGGATGTAGGTGCCGCTCACCACGCCACCCGATGGGTCGTACCATGCGCCGCCGGGATCCGGTGTACCGAGGAGAAGGTCGAAGAGCTGGAACTGGGGCGCATTGCTGCACACTTGAACCTGTCCGTTCCCGCCCGCATCCACGGCATCGAACAGCAGCACGGTCACATAGGCCGAGTCGGGGCCGCAGCCGGCATTCCCCGCCAGTCGGTACTTGTACGAACCGCTGCCATCGGTCATCGGATTGAAGATGCCCGTGTGCGGCGCGCCCTGCGGGTTGAACCACAACCCTCCCGGCTCCGCCCCGCAGCCGAGGCTGGCGAAGAGGATGAAGGGCTGCGCATCGCTGCAGACCTGCACCAGTCCATCGCATCCCGCATTCGGCTCATCGAAGAGCTGCACGCTCACGATGGCTGAATCGGCGGCGCAGGGGCCGTTCGCGGCATGTCGGTACACATAGCTCCCCGCAGCGGCGATACTGGGCTGGATGGTGCCCGAGTGCGGCGTGACACTGTTGTAGAACCAGCTGCCGCCCGCCTGCGCCGTAGGCCCCAGCAAGGGGAAGAGGGGTGCGGCGCCCGCCGTTCGGCAGAGCGACAGGCTGCTGTTCGCGCCGGCCTCCAGCCGCTGCGTCACATTCACGGTGAGGTCGGCGGTCGCACTCGGGCAGGCTCCGTTGCCCGGCACGGTGTAGCGATAGGTGCCAGGTGCCGTGGCCCCCGGCGTGAAGACCCCGTTCATGCCGGCGGTGGAAGGCAAGGGGCCCGACCAGGATCCGTTGGCCGCTGGCGCGCATCCCAAGAGGTCCGCCATGCCGAAGGCGGCATCGTTGCTGCATTTGAAGATTGATGCGCTGCAGCCCGCGTTCGAGGGATCGCTCACCTGTACGCTCACCGTGGCGCTAGCGCTGCCGCAGCCCGGCACGGTGACCGTGTAGGTGTAGACGCCTGCGGCGGAAACCCCCGGCACGAAGAGGCCGCTGAAGGGCGGATTGCCGGGTGCCGGGCCCACCCAGGTGCCGAAGGGGCTCGGCGCGCAGCCCAGGTAGTTGATCAACGGTACACCGGGGCTGCCGGGCAGTGCGCAGAAGGAGGCATTGCCGGGACAGCCCGCATTGGGCGAGGGCGTCTCGAACACGCTCACGATGGACGTGTCATTGGCGCAAGGCGGGTTTCCGGGCACGATGTAGCGGTAGTCGCCCTGCAGGCTCGTGCCGGGCGTGTAGGCCCCCGAGAGGTGCGGCGCCAGGTTGGGGTCGAGCCAGAAGCCCCCGAAATCCGGGTTGCACGTCAGCAGCGGGAAGAGCTGGAACTGGGGCGCCGTGCTGCAAGCTGTGAATCCGCTGTTGCAGCCGGCGTTGGCCCGGTTGGTCACGCTCACTGTGAGGAAGGAGGAAACGGGCTGGCATGGCGCCTGTCCCGTGACCCGGTACTCATACACCCCTTGCGCATCGAGCCCCGGCACGAACGTGGGGCCGTGCGGCACGCTGTTGAAGAACCACTGCCCCCCCGCATCGGGCGTGCCGTTCAGCGAGGCCGTCATATTGAAGGGTGCATCGCTGCTGCATTTCTGCACCGAGTTGGGAAGCCCGGCATCGGGCCCTTCCACCTCCGTCACCGTCACCGCAGCCCATACCGTGCTGCACGGCGCACCCTGGTTGAAGACATAGTAGAAGATGCCTGCGTTGTCGGTGGCGGGCGTGTAGGACCCGCTGAAGCTGGGTCCGGCAGGTGTATTCCTGCGCCACTGACCGCCCGGCTGCGGGCTGCAACCCAGGTAGGCGATCAGGCTCTGGGGCTGGCCCAGCGTACTGCAGAAGGTCACGGCTCCATCGCAGCCTGGGTTCGCCGCAGCGGTCACGTTCACGGTCACCGTGGCGGAATCCGCCGCGCAACTGAGCGCCCCGGTGAGCCGGTACCGGAATGCGTAGGTGCCCGGCGCGGACACCTGCGTGGCGTTGAAGGACTGCCCGGTGAGCGCGCCCGTGCCGCTGAGGTCGATCCATAGCCCACCGGGCTGAGGGGTGCCGCCCAGCCCGCTGAAGAGGTTCACCGCGCTGTTGCTGCTGCAAGCCGGAAGCGTGCCGCTGGTGCCCGCATCGAGCAGCGCGACGATCACCACCGTGGCATTCGACTCATCGGCAGCGCAGCCGCCGATTCCCGCAACCTCATACCGGAACGTGTACGTGCCAGGCTGCAGGGCTGCGGTGTTGAAGAAGCTGCCGGCGAGCTGCCCCGTGGGCGTGCCCTGTTCCGTCCATGTGCCGGTGAGGTCGAATGGTGCAGCGATCACGCTGAAGAGATCGACGCTCGGGGTGCCTTGGCAGATGGTGATGCTGCCGTCACCTCCTGCGTTCGGTGCCTGGTTGACCACCACGGTCACCATGGCGCTGGAATCCGCGCAGGGGGCGGTGCCCGCCACGGTATACACATAATCACCCGGGAGATCGGTGCCGGGCGTGAAGACGCCGGAGGGGATGCTCGATGGCCCGCTCCAGGTCCCTCCCGTCTGCGGCGTGCCGCCCAACTGGCCGAAGAGGTTTACCGGCGGCGCATTCGAGCAGCGCGTAACGGTCGCATCGGTGCCCGCATTGGGGCGCTGCGTCACGCTCACGGTCACCACCGCGGTGGCATTGAGGCAGGGGGTCAGGCCCTGAACGGTGTAAGTGTAGCCGCCCGCCGCGCTCTGGCCCGGTGTGAAGATGCCGCTGTGCGGGGTGCCGTTGGGGCGCGTCCACTGCCCGCCTGCATCGGGCGTGCCGCCCAGCACGCCGATCAGGGGAAATGCGGCATCCGTGCTGCACACCACGGTGGAGGCGTTGGTGCCCGCATTCGGCGCCTGGTTCACCACCACGGTCACCGTGGCGGAATCATTCGCGCACGGTGCCGTGCCCGGCACCACGTAGGTGTAAGTGCCGGCCGGCGTGATGCCGGGGGTGAAGGTGCCGCTCACCGGCTGGTTCGTTGCGTTGAGCCAGAAACCGGTGCCATTGGGGTTGCCACCCAGCGCCGTGAGCATATCGAAAGGCCCATTGGTGCTGCACACGGTGATGGTGCCGTTCGTGCCGGCATTCGGCGCGATCACGCGGTTCACCTGTACCACGGCGCTGAGCGGGCCGCAAGGCGTCGTGCCCGCCACGGTATAGGTGTAATTCCCGCCGGCTTGGGTGCCGGGGAGGTAGGTGCCGCTATGGGGCCCACCTCCCGGGGCGGTCCACGTTCCTCCCGGCTGCGGGCTTCCGCCCAGCAAGGCGAAGAGATTCACCGGGGCATCACCGCTGCAGACGGTGATGCTGCCATTGGTGCCGGGGTTCGGCGGAGCCACCACGCCAACAGTGACCGTGGCGATGGCGGGGGCGCAGGGCGCCAGACCGGTCACGGTGTAGGTGTAGACACCGGCGGGACTGGTGCCCGGGGTGAAGATGCCGGTGCTCGCCCCGCCGCCTGGCGCAGTCCAAGTGCCGGTCGTCCAAGGCGAACCGCCGAGCTCATCAATCAGGTCGAAATCGGCCGCGTTCGCGCACACGGTGCGGCTGCCATCGGTGCCGGCCTGCGGTGCGGGGTTCACCGTCACGTTCACGGTGGCGCTGGCGTTGGCGCACGGGGCGAGGCCGAGCACCGTGTAGGTGTAGGCGCCGGCGGGGTCGCTGGCGGGATTGAAGGTGCCGCTATGCGCACCCAGCGGCCCGGTCCAGGTACCGCCCGCCTGGGGCGATCCCCCGAGCAAGCCGAAGAGGCTGAAGGACGCATCGTTGGAGCAGACCGTGGTGCCCGCCCCAGTTCCGGCGTTTGGTGCCGTGTTCACGGCCACCGTCACCGTGGCGCTGCTGGGGGCGCAGGGCGGCAGGCCGGTTACCGTGTAGGTGTAGGCCCCGGTCGCACTTGTGCCCGGAATGAAAATGCCGGAATGCACGGCATTGCTGGGGTCGCGCCAAGTGCCCCCCACATTCGGGGTACCCCCCAAGGCGCTGAAAAGGTTGAAGCTGCCATCGGTGGTGCAGAGCGTGATGCTCCCGTTGGTCCCGGCATTCGGGCGCTGGCGCACGGTGATGGTGAGGGTGGCGCTGGCATTGGCGCAAGGGCCGGTACCGGCCACCGTGTAGGTATAGGCGCCGGCGGGGTCCACAGCGGGATTGAACTGATCGCCATGGGCGCCAAGCGGCCCCAACCAGGTTCCGCCCGCATCGGGCGACCCGAGCAGCTGACCGACCATGGAGAAGGGTGCATCATCGCTGCAGACCGTGATGCTGCGCGAGATGCCGGCATTGGGCGCCGGGGTCTGCAGCACGGTAACGGTGGAGATGGCGGCCGGGCAGGGCGGCAGACCGGGCACCGTGTAGGTGTACACACCGGGCGTGCTGGTGCCGGGCGTGTAGGTGCCGCTGACAGGAGCGCCGCCGGGGCCGGTCCATGCGCCGGTGAGCTGCGGGCTGCCGCCGAGGATGCCGATGAGCGCGAAGGGGGCGCCGTTGCTGCACACGCTGGTGGAGCCGCTGGTACCTGCATTGGCCGGGGGATTCACCGTCACGATCACCGTGGCAGAGGCGTTCGCGCAGGGCGGTGCGCCCATCACGGTGTAGGTGTAGGTGCCCGCAGGGTCCACTGCGGGATTGAAGGTGCCGCTGTGCGGTCCGTTGGGACCTGACCACGTGCCGCCGGCATCGGGGGTGCCGCCGAGGAAGTTGATGAGGGCAGCAGAGGCCCCGGTGGCGCAGAAGGTGGCAGTGCCGTTGGTGCCCGCGCTAGGTGCCAGAACCCGGGTCACCGTGACGGCAGCGCTGGCATCCGGACAGGGAGGCGCGCCTGCATGGGTATAGGTATAGGTACCCCCAGGGTCGATGGCCGGATTGAGTGTACCGCTGTGGGAAGCGCCCCCTGGTGCGGTCCAGGACCCACCGGGGTCGGGCAGGGCTCCCAACAGGCTGAAAAGGTCCAGCGTCGAGCCGCTGGAGCAGACTGTAGCGCTGCCTGCCGTCCCTGGCCAAGGGGTGGTCACGATCCGCGCCTGCCAGCCGGCGGCCGTTCCGCTGCCATCGCTCTGGAAACGGAAGGTCAGGCAACCGGTGGCGTCCGTGGCGGTGAAGGTCTGCCCGGCGAGCGAGGTGGTGCTGGTGCCGGTGGCCAGCAGCGTGCCGCCGGTGGTTGCTCCGTCAAACACCTCCAAACGGTCGCCAGGCGGCGGTCCGCCGGCCAGGTCCCACGTGATGAACCGTACCGCTGTGAATGGGCCTGCGCCCGGGCCGCCCGTGGGGCAGATGGTGATCGTGACATCGAGGTTGCTAGCGTAGTTGCCGCCCGCACCGCCCGAGTCATAGAAACTCGCCGAGCACGACTCGAACTGCTGGTCCTGGTCGGCGATGCAATCCTGGGCCTGGGCCATTCGGGGCACCAACGCAAGCGCGGCCAGCAGGAGGGCTGAAAAGGCCAGGGTAAATCTCGGCTGCATCACTCCCACGCGCAACGGGCCAAGCCCGAAAAGGGGCGGCAAGGTACTGAGATCGCCCCGGGGCAGGGCAAGGGAAATGCTCACGGCCGTAGGCATTATCGACGATAATGGTGATGCGGTCGACGAAATCCGAGGGTACCGGCACGCCGGGAGGCCGCACGGACCGCAGCCCGCTACGGTGCAGGCTGCGCGCCAGCCGCCGGGCGGCCCAGCGTGATGGCCAGGGTCACCTCGTGCGTGCCTGTGCTGTAATTGCGCAGGTTGCTGGTGATCACATCGTAGGAATAGCCGAACTGGAACTGCTGCTTGTGCCAGTACCCGATGGTGGCGCTCCACGCGTCGTTGGTGCGGTAGCCGGTGCCGAGCCAAACCGTGTTCCGGTAGCGCATGAGCAGGTTCACGTCCACCTTCATCGGCACCGGCGCAACGTACTTGACCATGAAGGACGGCTCCAGCCTGAAGTCCTCGCCCAAGGGCAGCCGATAGCCGCCCATCGCATAGTAGTGGCGCTCCATGCGGCTCAGCGTTCCCGTGTTCTCGTGCAGGAATACCACCTCGTTGTTCAGCAGCTGCGGCGCGGCGGCGCCCACCCACCAGTTGGGATGGTAGAGCAGGAAGGAGAAGGTGGCATCCGGCTTCAGTTCACCGCGCAGCTGGTCGTCCATGATGGGGTCGCCGGGGTCGCGGAACTGGATCTTGGATCCATCGATGAGGAATTGGAGCAGCCCGCCGGAGAGGGCCATGCCCAAACGGATGTCCTCCGTGAGCCGCAGGTGGTAGGCCCAGGAAAGCTGCACGCCGGTGCGCCGCGTGGGGCCCACGATGTCGGTGAAGAGGTAGCCGCCGAGGCCCATTTTGGCGCCCAGCGGCGAGGAGGCGCTGAGGGTGAAGGTGCGCGGCGCATCCTGCACCCCCACCCATTGGTAGCGGTGCCCGGTGCGCAGCTCGAAGAAAGGCCGGCTGCCAGCGACGGCCTGGTTGAAGATGTAATCGTTGAGCACGTACTGCGTGAGCTGCGGCAGCTGCTGGCCATGGCCCTGCAGCACGGCCATGCCCACCGCTGCGGAAAGGAGGAAGTGGCGAAGGGTCTTCATGGCATCAGCGGATCACGGTGAGCGGACCAGTGAAGGCGTCGGGGAAGCGCGGATCGTTGAGCTTCACCACGTAGTAGTAGGTGCCCACGGGCACGAAGCCGCCGTTGTAGCGCCCATCCCAAGGCGTCCTGTAGCCCACGCTGCGGAAGAGCAGCTCACCCCAGCGGTTGTACACCTCCACCTCGCTCTCCGGGAAGAGGTCGATGAAGTCGATCACCCAGGCATCGTTCCAGCCGTCGCCGTTGGGCGTGAATCCATTGGGGATGACCACCTCGGGCACTACGGTCACCAGCACCGAGTCGAGCGCCACGCAGCCATTCGGGGCGGTGACAAGCACGGTGAACCAGGTGGTCGACGGCGGGTCGGCCACGGGGTCGGGCACCGTGGCGCTGCTAAGCAGCGAATCGGGCGACCAGAGGAACACCGCTCCTTGCGGGCCGGTGGGCGAACCGCCCAAGGTGGCCGTGCCGCTGAGGAAGATGGTCTGGTCCGGGCCGGCGTCGGCGATGGGCAGGTCGAGGACGGTCACGGTCACCGCATCGCTGTCCGTGCATGGGCCGTCGGCCACGATCAGCGTGAAGGTGTAGGAGCCGTTGGCCAGGCCCGGGAGGGCGAGCACCGGATCGGTGCCGATGACGTCGCCCTGGTCATCGAGCCACTGATAGGTGAGGGCACCTGTGCTCTGCGATCCGTCCAGCGTGATGGCCACGCCGAAGCACTCGGTGAGGTCCGCCCCGGCATCCGCCACCACCGTGCTGAGCGCGGCCACCGTGACCTGCTGCGTGATGGTGCATCCGTTCGCATCCGTGACGGTGATCGAATAGTCACCCGGTGCGAGGCCGCTGATGTCCTCGTCGGTTGACGCGAAGCCGCCGGGACCCGACCATGCGGTTTCGTAGGCGGGTGTGCCACCGCCAATGGTCACGGCGACGGCGCCATCAGCGGCATCGGCGCAGCTGGCGTCGGTGACCTGGTCCACGTTGAGCGACAGCGGCGACGGCTCGTTGATGGCATAGGTGAAGGTGAATGAACAGCCCACATCGTCACCGATGATCACCTGCCAGGTGCCCGGGCACAGGCCGGTGGCGGAATCGTTGCCCTGGCCGTTCGGCGGCACCGGGCTCCAGTTGTAGGTGAAGTTGCCGATGCCGCCCGTCGGGCTGAGCACGATGCTGCCATCGCAGGCCGCATTGCACTGCACGTCGGTCACCGCGGCGTTGTCCGCGATGTCGGTGTAGGGCAGCACGGTGAACGTGTAGGTGGTGTCGCAGCCCAGCGCATCGGTGATGGTGACGCTGTTGTCACCGGCGCAGAGGCCCGTCACCTGTTCGGTGCCTTGTCCGGTGCCGGGCTCCGGCGACCAGGAGATGGTGAATGGCCCGGTGCCGCCGCTCGGCGCAATGGCGGCTGTTCCATCGCAGGGACCGAAACAGGTCTCGTTGGTCCAAGTGAGGTTGGCCTCGATCGCATCGCCCTGCGTGATGGTGAAGGGGGCGTTGATGGTGCAGCCATTGGCATCGGTCACCTCCAGGCTGTAGTCGCCCGCACACAGCGCACCGAGGTCCGGCACATCCTGCGCAACGATGCTCCCGGCCCCGTCGCGCCAGATGAGCGTGTAGGGCGCAGCGCCGCCGCTCACCACCGAGGTAGCGGTCCCTGTGCAATCGCCGAAGCAGATGTTGTCCGTGGTGGCCACCTGGACCTCGAGCAGCGGCGGATCCGTGATGGCGAAAGTGGCGGAGGTCGTGCATCCGTTGCCGTCGGTGACGGTCACCGTCCAGTCGCCCGCGCAGAGGCCGGTGATCGCCGGCAGCGTGGGGTCGCCCCCCGGCTCCGGCGACCAGCTGTATTCATAGGGCTGAGTGCCGCCGCTGGCGTCTGCCGTGATGGCACCATCGCACGCGCCGTTGCAGGTGATGGGCACAATGGTGCCCGCCACGGCCAATGGTTGAGGCTCGGTGATGAGCACGTCCTGCGTGATGCTGCAGCCCGCCTGGTCCGTGATGGTGATGCTGTAGGCGCCGGCGCACAGGTCCGTCACCTGCGGCATGTCCTCACCGCCGGGGGCCCAGAGGAACACGTAGGGGGCCTGCCCGCCCGTGGGGCCTACCGTGGCCGATCCGTCGCAAAGGCCCGCGCAGGAGACGGCCGTGGTGCCGAGGTTGGGCACGATCGGGTCGGGCTCGGTAACGAAGGCCGTATCGATGGTGATGCAGCCCAGGCCATTCGTGACCTGCACCAGGTAGAGGCCTGCGCAGAGCCCGGTGGCGGTGCTGCCCGTCTGCCCGAGGTCGGTGCCCGATGCATCGAACCAGGCGATGGAGCACAGCGGCTCCGCACAGGTGAAGTCAACGCTCGCCGTACCGTCGCAATCACCGGGGCAGCTGGTGATCCCATCGGCAAGGGTGAGCTGCTCCCCGTCGGTATCGCTGATGGCCACGAGCACCGTATCCGCGCAGAGGTTGGCATCCGCGACGATGGCCTGATAGAAGCCCGCGCAGAGTCCGCTGATGCTGTCCCCCGTGCCGATGATGGCTCCGCCGCTCAGCCAGGTGGTGAAGTAGGACGCTGTGCCGCCGACCGGCGCAGCGGCCGCCGTGCCGTTGCAGACCCCGCACGCGCTCTCGGTGACGGTGATGACCGCCTGCACGGGTGCCGGCTCGGCGAGCACGAAATCCTCTGCGAGGATGCAACCGCCGGCATCGGTCACGGTCAGCGTCCAGGTGCCGGGGCAGAGTCCGCTGATGGCATTGGTGCCCTGGCCGGCCGGGGGCTCAGGTGACCAAGCGTAGGCGTAGGGGGCTACGCCACCGGTGACGGCCGCCGTGATGGCCCCGTTGCAATCGCCCGCGCACTGCACCTCCTGCACCGTGGCCGTCACCGCCAGGGGCTGCGGCTCGGTGATGAGCACCTGCACGGTGGTGTCGCACTGCGAAGCGTCGCTGATGAGCACGGTGTAGACGCCGGTGCACAGGCCCGTCAGCTGCGGGGTGTCCTCACCGCCGGGGCTCCAGAGGAAGGTATAGGGGGCCACGCCTCCCGTGGGGCCAACGGTGGCCGTGCCGTCGCACGCCCCGGCGCAGGTCACTGGCGAACTGCTCAGGTTGGGAATGATGGCCTGCGAGGGCGTGACCTCGGCCGTGGCGAAGCTGACACATCCATTGCCATTGGTCAGCTCAGCCGTGTAAGCGCCGACGCAGAGGCCCGTGAGCGCGCCCTGATTCGTGGCGAGCACGTTGCCCGTGGCATCGTACCACACCAGGTTGCACGGCGGTGCGCTGCAGGTGAAGGACACGCTCACCTCGCCATCGCACGTGTTCCCGCAGGTGGTCTGCCCGTTCACCGGCGTGAGCGGGTCGGCATTGCCGTCGCTCACCTGCACCAGCTGCGTGCTGCTGCAACCGTTGATGTCGGAGACCGCCAGCGTGTAGAGGCCGCCACACAGGCCCGTCGCACTCTCGCCCGTGGCCACCACCGTGCCACCCAGCGACCATTCGGCGGTGTAGGGCGGCGTACCGCCGGTGATGGCGGCCGTCGCCTGTCCGTCGCAGTTGGGGCAGGTGCTCGGCACGGTGCTCACGGCCACCTGCAGCGGTTGCGGCTCCGTGATGGCATAGGTCTCGGTGTAGGAGCATCCGTTGGCATCGGTGATGACCACCGTCCAATCGCCCGGGCAGAGCCCGAACGCCGCAGGCAATCCGCCCTGGCCGCCCGGCGGCTGCGGAGACCACGCGATGCCGTAGGGTGCGGTGCCGCCGGTGATGTTCAGGGTGATGCTGCCATCGCATTGGCCTGCGCAGGAGGCGCCGATCACCACCGACCCTACTGCAAGCAGCGCGGGCTCCGTGATCAGCACCTGCGCCGTGGTGTCGCATCCGCCGCCATCGCTGATGAGCACGGTGTAGACGCCGGGGCAGAGCTGCGTGGCTTGCGGCGTGCCCTGTCCGCCGCCCGGCTCAGGCGACCATGTGAAGGTATAGGGCGGCGTGCCGCCGCTCACGCCCACCGTGGCAGTGCCATCGCATGCGCCGGCGCAGGAGACCGGTTCGCTGCTCACCAGCAGGTCCGTTGGGGAGGGCGCCGCCACCGTGGCGGTGTCAATGCTCACGCAGCCGGACGCATTGGTCACCTGCACCAGGTAATCGCCGGGGCAAAGCCCGGAGAGCGCGGTGCCGTTCGCATTCAGGTCGTTGCCCTGCCCATCGAACCAGGCGATGACGCACGGTGCATCGGCGCAGACAAGGTCCACGCTCACGCTGCCGTCACAGGCATTGGGGCAGCTGGTGGCACCATCCACGGCGGTGATGTCCTCGCCTGCGGCATCGGTGACGGCCACGGCCTGCTGGACCGAGCATCCGCTGGCATCCGTCAGCACCGCCGTGTACACGCCGGCGCAGAGGTCGCTCACGCTGAGGCCGGCGCCGATGAGCGAGCCGGCCGCGCTGTACCATTCCACGGTGAGGGGCGCCGTGCCGCCGGAGACGGTGGCGGCGGCGGTGCCGATGCAGACCTGGCATTCGCTCGGCGTAACGGCTACGCTGAGCGCGAGCGCATCAGGCTCCGTGAGGGTGAACGCGAGCGTGGTGCTGCACCCGGTCGCATCCGTCACCACCGCCTCCCAGGTGCCGGCGCAGAGCCCCGTGGCTGACGCTTGCCCCGGGCCGTTCGGTGGCGTGGGGGTCCATGCATAGGTGTAGGGCGCTACGCCGCCCGTCACGTTGAGCGCAATGGCCCCGTCGCACTCACCGTTGCACGAGATGTCCGAGACGGCCGCATTGCCCGCGATGGGCGCCGGACCGGTGATGAGCACCTGCGCATCGATGCTGCAGCCATTGGCGTCGGTGATCGTCACGGTGTACACCCCTTCGCAGAGGCCGCTCACCTGGGGCGTATCCTGGCCCCCCGGCGACCAGAGGAAGGAGTAGGGGCCGGCTCCGCCCGTGGGACCCACGGTGGCCGTGCCATCGCAGAAGCCCGCGCAGCTCACCGGCGTGCTGCTGCTGTTGGGGGCGATGGGCGTGAAGGGATCCACCGTGAAGGTGAAGGTGCTGTCGCAGCCGCTGGCATCGGTGAGGGTGACCGTGTACGGCGTGCCGGCGCAGAGCCCGGTGGCCGTGGTCGTTCCTTGCCCGCCGCCGGGCTCAGGCGACCAGAGGATGGTGATGGCGCCCGTTCCGCCCGTGGGGGTCACGGTGGCCGATCCGGTGCAGGGTGCCGTGCAATCCTCCGGGCTCACCGCAAGGCCCGCATCGAATGGCGGCGGTGCGCCGATGAAGAATGGCGTGGCGCCCACGCAGCCCACGGCATCGAACACCTGCACCTCCCAGAGCCCGATGCAGAGGCCGCTCACGGCCGTGGTGCCCTGGCCTGTGGGCGGCTCCGGGACCCACACGATGGTGTACGGGGGGATGCCGCCTGCCGGCGTCACCGATGCCGTTCCGCTGCACGTGTTGGGGCAGGTGGCATCGGTCCAGACGAGGTTGTTCGTCACCGGCACCTTGGGCAGCACCTCGAACACCGCGGTGGTGTCGCAGCCGCTGGCATCGGTGATGGTGACGCTCCAGGTCCCCGGGCACAGGCCGCTGCCTGCATTGGTGCCATCGCCCACCGGCGGTGGGGGGTCCCACGTGAAGGTGTAGGGGGCCACGCCGCCCGTGGGGCTCACCGTCACGGTGCCATCGCAGGGGCCATTGCAGGTCTCATCGGTGCTCACCCCGTTGGGCAGGATGGGGTCCGGCTCATCCACCGTGAACAGCAGCACCGTGTCGCATTGCGCCGCATCGGTGATCTGCAGCGTCCAGACCCCGGCGCACAGCCCGCCCGCGTTGGGCGTGCCCTGGCCGGTGCCCGGCTCCGGCGACCAGGTGTAGGTGTAGGGCGGAAGCCCGCCCGCCGTCGTCACGGCGATGGCGCCATCGCAGCTGTTGCCGCAGCTGGCATCCGTCACCGTGCCCTGGGCGTCGATCCCCGATGGTGTGCTGATGGTGAAGGGCGTGGCCAAGACGCATCCGTTCGCATCCGTCACCGTGAGCGCATAGGCGCCGGGGCAGAGGCCCGTCGCATCCGGCGTGCCCTGGCCGCTCCCGGGCACCGGCTGCCAATCGTACTGGTACGGCGCAGCGCCGCCCGTCACGGTTGCTGTGGCCGTGCCGTCGCAGAGTCCGCCGCAGCTGGCCGGCGTTGTCGTCAGGTCCACCACGATGGGCGGCGGCTCCGTGATGGTGAAGGCGATGAGCGTGTCGCAGCCTGCCGCATCCGAGACCAGCACCGTGTAGTTGCCGGGACAGAGGTCCGCTGCATCCGGCGTACCCTGGCCACTGACCGCGGGCGTCCACAGGAAGGCATAAGGCGGCGTGCCACCGGCCACCGTCACGCTGGCCGCGCCGTCGCATGCACCGGCGCATGCGGGGTCAGTCGTGGTCAGCGCGGCATCGATCGGCGGCGGAGCGGTGAGCTCGAAAGTGATCGTGGTGTCGCAGCCGCCGCTGGAAACGGTGACCTGGTAGCTGCCCGCGCAGAGCAGCGTGGCATTCGGCGTGCCCTGACCGGTCACCCCAGGCGACCAGAGGTAGGTGAAGGTACCGTCGCCTCCGCTCGCCGACAGGCTGATGCTCCCATCGCACGCACCGCTGCACGAGGGCGGCGTCACCGTGCCGGTCGCAACGATCGGCGGCGGCGCCGGCACCGTGAAGGCAATGGTGGTATCGCAGCCCACCGCATCGGTGATGACCAGGGAATAGGCCTGCGGGCAGAGGCCGGTGACCGCAGCCGTGCCCTGGCCCGCGCCGGGCTCGGGCGACCAGGCAAAGGCATACGGCGCCTGCCCGCCCGTTACGATCACGCCCGCTTCGCCATCACAGGCATCGGGGCAGCTGGCCGGCAGCACCTGCAGCGACACATCCAGCGGCACGGCATCGAGGATGGTGAACGACTGGGTGATGGTGCAGCCGTTCGCATCGGTGATCAGCACGCTGTAGCTGCCCGCGCACAGGCCCGTCGCATCCGGCGTGCCCTGCCCGGTGACGGCGGGCGTCCAGGCATAGGTGTAGCCCGGCGAGCCGCCGGAGACCGCCACGCTCGCGGTGCCATCGCACAGGCTGCCGCAGGTCACATCCGTCTGGGCGGGCACCACTACCAAGGGCGGCGGCTCATTGATCGTGAAGGCGATGAGGGTGTCGCAGCCGTTCGCATCGGTGATCAGCAGGGTGTAGCTACCCGCGCACAGGTCCGTGGCGGTATCGGTGCCCTGCCCCGCACCCGGCGAAGGCGTCCACAGGAAGGCATAGGGCGCGGTTCCGCCGGTGACGCCGGGGGCCTGGGCCGCGCCATCGCACACGCCCGCACAGCTCGCATCGGTGGTTTGCACGGCGGCTTGGATCGGCGCGGGCGCGGTGACCGTGAAGGTGAGCGTGGTGTCGCAGCCGTTCGGCGTGGCCACGGTGACGCTGTACACTCCGGGGCAGAGCGCCGTGGCGTTCGGGGTGCCCTGCCCCGTCACCGGCGGCGACCAGGTGATGGTGTACGGCGGCACCGCGCCGTTCACCGTGATGCCGATGGTGCCATCGCAGGCGTCGGAGCAGCTGGCCGGCGTGACCGTGCCCTGCACATCGATGGCGGGCGGCGCCGCGATGGTGAAGGCCTGCGTGGTGGTGCAGCCCGTGCCCTGGTCGGTGATGAGGACGCTGTACGCGCCTTCGCAGAGCCCTGTCGCCGCGTTGGTGCCCTGGCCCGCTCCGGGCGCGGGCGTCCAGTCGTAGGCATAGGGGCCCACGCCATCCGTCGGATTCACCGTGGCGGTGCCATCGCACACGCCGAAGCAGCTCGCATCGGTCTGCGCGGGATTGGGCACGATGGGCGGCGGCTGATCGATGGTGAAGGCGACCGTGGTATCGCAGCCGTTGGCATCCACCAGCAGCACGCTGTAGTTGCCGGCGCAGAGGCCCGTGGCCGTGTTGGTGCCCTGGCCCCCGCCGGGCGCGGGCGTCCAGGTGACGGCGATGGGGGGCGTGCCGCCTGCGGGATTCACCGATGCCGTGCCATCGCAGAGGCCGTTGCACGAGGTGCCCGTGAAGCTCAGGTTCGGCTGGATCGGCAGCAGGTTGAAGGTGAAGGTGGTATCGAAGCTGCAATTGTTGGCGTCGGTGATCACCAGGGTATTGGTGCCCGCGCAGAGCTGGTTGAACGACGAGCCGGTGCCCGCGCCATTGTTCCAGCTGTAGCTGTGCGGTGCCACGCCGCCGATGGCCAGGGCCGTGCGCGAGCCGTTGCACACGTCGGCGCAGGCGGGCGGGGTGCCGGCGCCGAAGAAGATCACACCCAAGGGGCCCGGCTCGGTGACGTTGATGGGCACGCCGCAGCTCACCCCCTGGCCCACGTCGGTGACCACCACGATCTGCGGGCCGCCGCATGCCCCCGTCCAGGTCTGCGTGGCCGGGCCGCCGAAGAGCCAGGAGTAGGTGAAGGGACCCACGCCCCCGGTGACGCTCACCGTGATGGTGGCATCGCAGGCACCGCGGCAGCTGACGTTGAATCCGTTGAAGTTGGTCGTCGCCGAGGTGGTGGCGATGAAGGGCGTCTGCCCCGCACCGGTGGCGCACACGGCCACGTCGCGGTCCTCACCGCCCGGGGGGATCGCCTGCGGCAGGCGCACCGGCTCCGCCCCCACCAGCAGCGTGGCCTCCTGGGCCTGTACCACGCGCTCCAGCACACCGGCCTCCGGTGCGCGCGCGAGGCGGATGACGCTGCGGCCGGCCATCAGGCGCTGGGTGGCGCGGCCCTCGCTGCACAGGGTGCGGGCCTGCACCAGGCCGCCCGCGGCGTGCACGGTGCCCGAGCGCCAGGTGAGGTCGCCCTCGGTGAGGTGGAGGTCGCTCAGCAGCGACCAGGAGCCTTCGCCATCGAACCGCAGCTGGCCGGCGAGGGGGATGCCCCGGGTGTCGATCACGCGGCCCTCCCCCGCCCCGGTGAGCCGCACCGTTCCGCCGAAGGCCCATTGCACGCTGCCGCTCATCGACCAATCGCCATGCACTTCCAGCGCATCGCGTCCTCCGCCATCCACGCGCACGAAGGCGGCGGCGCCATCCAGCCGCAGGCTGCGGCAGCGCGCGCGGCCCTCCACCGCCACCACGGTCTCGGCGGCCGGCGCGATCACCGCATCGTCGGTGGCGCCCGGCACGCCGGCACCGCCGGCGCCGCCGGCCATCAGGCTCCAGTGCGCCGCATCGCTCCATGAGCCGTTGCCGCCCACCCAGTGCAGGGTGCGGCCGGTGCCCGCTTGGGCCTGCGCCGGCGCGGCGGGCAGCAGGATCAGCGCGGCGATCGTGAGCGGGAGGAGGGCGTGGATGCGCATCGCGGGTGATTCAAGGGTCTAGTCGAACGCCGGGCAATTGATCATGCGGCGGCTCATGTCCTCCTGCCCGCACGGGGTGATGCCCAGGATGATCTCGTGCGTGTTGGAGCTGCCCACGCGGAGCCGCGATGTGGTGATGTCGTAGCTGTAGCCGAGCTGGAAGTACTTGGCGAAGCTCACCTTCATCAGCACCGATACCGCATCGCCGGCCCGGTAGCCCGCCCCTAGGGCGAACTTGCGGTTCCACTCCACCATGCCATTGATGTCGAGCGCCCAAGGGGCGGCCTTGCTCTTCTTCAGCAGCAGGCTCGGGATGAGCGCGGTCTTGCGCCCGATGCGGTACTTGTAGCCGCCGCTGAGCATGAACTGCCGCGCCAGCCGCGAGTCCGTGCCGATGCCGCTGATGCGGTTGCCCAGGGCCTGGTGCATGGAAAGGCCCGCCCAGGCCACCTTGTTGTAGGCCCAGATGCCGGGGGTCACCTCGGGCACCACCAGCGCCGTGGCCCGGCTGTCGAGCGCCGGGTCGTTGTAGTCCACCACGGTGCTGGCGCCCACATCGTACTTCATCTGCTGCGCACCGCCGAAGAAGCCGAAGCTCAGGTGGTAGTCGCGCGCCATCTGCATGTGGTAGGCATAGGCCAGCGCCAGGCGCGTATAGCCCCAGTTGCCCGCGTTGTCGCTCTCGGCGAAGAACCCGATGCCATGGCGGTTGCGGTTGGGCCCGCCCTTCTTGCGGCCCAGCGTGCCGTGCAGGCTGGCCCACCCGTTGCGCGGGGCGCCCTCGAGGCCCACCCACTGCTGGCGGTAGCCGAGGCGCACGTCGAGGCAGTCCTTGCTGCCGGCCACGGCGGGGTTCACGCTGAAGTGGTTGAAGACGTACTGCGTGTACTGCGCCAGCTGCTGCGCCCCGGCGGGCGCGGAGGCCAGCAGGGCCAGGAGCAGCAGCGCGGCGGTCCTCATCGGATGATGGAGATGTAGCCCGTGTAGGGGTCCGAGCGGCCCTCCACCGGGTTCAGCTGGATGTGGTAGTAATAGGTGCCCTCGGAGAGCGGGTTCCCGTTGCGCGTGCCGTCCCACGGCTCGCGGTAGCCGTTGCTGTTGAACACGCGCTGCCCCCAGCGGTCGTAGATCATCACCACGGCGCCGGGGTAGTCCTGGATGCCGGGCACCTCCCACACGTCGTTGCGGCCATCGCCATTGGGCGAGAAGGTGTTGGGCGGCTCGATGAGGCGGATCACGTTCACGCTCACCGAGTCGGTGTAGGTGCAGCCGCCGATCACGGTGGTCACCGCGTAGGTGGTGGAGCTCTGCGGATTGGCGATGGGGTCTGGGATGCCGTTGCCGCTGAGGCCGGTGGTCGGTGTCCAGTCGTAGGTGGTGCCGCCCTGCGCATCGAGCTGCACGGCGCCGCCCTGCGGGATCTCCTCGTCGGGCCCGGCGGTGAAGTCCACGCCCACCACATCCACGCCGGGGCCCGATACGGTGAGGCTGAAGCCGCATTGGGCGGCGATGAGGGCGCCGTCGTTGATGGCGCCGGAGACCACCACCCAGTAGACGGTGCCGGGCATCAGCGATTGGGTGGTGACCGCGAAGGCCATGGAATCCAGCTCGCAGGCCGACACCGCGGTGAAGGATGCCGGGGTGCAGCTGCCGTTGCCGGCGAGCACCACCAGGCTCAGCTCGTTGTCCATGCCCCCCACCAGGGGGCAGGCGATGCCCTCCACCGCCACCTGCACGGGGCCGCCCACGCTGTTGGTGGTGAAGGTGTACCACAGCAGGTTGTCGGTGCCGGGGCAGAACCCGGGCAGCGTGCCGTTGGCGCCGGTGTTGTCGCCGCCCACGGGCTGCTGGGCGCACACGAGCGCGGCGGTGGCGCAGTCGCTGTTGGGCGGCTGGGCCCAGGCCGTGGCGGCGGCCGAGAGCAGGCAGGCAAGGAGTGCCAGGCGCATGGGTGCGTGCAGGGGGCGCGCACAGGATGCACGCGGCCCCGCCGAAAGTAGACGCCCGCTTTCCCGCGCCCGGCAAGGGCCGCAGCGCACTTTCACACAGCGCTCTGTTGAGGGCGGCCGCGCCCCGCGGACAAACGAAGAGGGGCCCTGCGACAGCCGGACCCCTCTTCCCCGTGTGACCCCACCAGGAGTCGAACCTGGATCAAGAGTTTAGGAAACTCCTATTCTATCCATTGAACTATGGGGTCGCAAAAGCGGCGCGAAGGTAGAGGGCGACGGGCCACGCCAGCTGTGGCCTTCCGCTCGCATCCGCCAACCGGTGGTCGGTGGGGAGGCCGCCCGCCACACGGCCTTGGATTCCGCCGCATACCGATCTACCTTCAACTTCCGAACCGGTTCGTCAGTGCCATGGACCATGAGTTCCCCAAAACCGGCTACCCGGAATCCCTGGACCCACCGCACGATGGCTTCATCGCCAGCTTCGGTGCGCAACTGTCCGTGGGCCTGCCTGAGGCGGCCATGCCTGCGCAGGTGCAAGGCACCCTGCTGACACCGTTTGCACAGAGCGCTTGGATGGCGAGCCTGCCCACCGATGAGCTTTGGGCGATACAGGTCTTCGACGCTGCAGGTCGTGCGGTAGCCATCGCGCAACAGGTCCAGAAGCGGCATGCCATCGATCTGTCCAGGCATGCGAACGGCTTGTATGCGGTGCGCGCGGTCAGTGCCTCGGGCATCGTCCTGTCAGCCAAAGTCGTTCGGCAATGAGGCTTTCGCGCTTTCTGACGGGTATCCTGAGCATATGCTCCAGCGCCTTGGTCGCTCAGCCCAACTGGAAGGCCTGTGGCCGCGGCACCATCGGGCCGACCGAGGTGCAGACTCTTTATGGCGACAGCGTTAGCAATCGACTGCTCGCTGGAGGAACCTTCCTTTATATCAGGAATGAGTCGGATACCGTACTCGGTGTTGGGCAAGCCGCCTGGAACGGCATGCGCTGGGATAGTTTGGCACACCGCATACAACCAATCAACGGCGGGGCTGCCCAACAGACCTTCTGGTTCCTGCGTCACTTAGGCAATCTGTACTCATGCGGCAACTACAACTTTGATGCAGGAGGTGGGGTTGGCAATGCCTCCTTCGCCCGCTTGGATGAGATGAACCAACGATGGGAGACCTTGGAGTGCGTAAATCCGCCCAGCAGCGGCCTGAACACGCTGGTGCAGAAGACCCCGGGCGCCACCAGCATGTACGCCA
>ERZ761607.746-NODE-746-length-49670-cov-5.719359_pt1 | contig 49670 bp, 44 predicted proteins | sample MGYA00511164_ERZ761607 | MGnify/ENA primary metagenome ERZ761607 (study PRJEB28899, sample SAMN02445080) | bioreactor sludge metagenome | biome: EBPR sludge | place: Australia: Brisbane, Thorneside Wastewater Treatment Plant | collected 2011-06-22 ...
CAACACGCGATCCGCCGTCGCGATGAGGGCGAACTGACGCGGAACACCGAAACCTTGGGGTTGTTTGTAGACGTCGATCGTAACGGCCGTACCGGGAGCGGGGTACGTATCGTCGAGCCGGTTCATCTTGATCACTTCGGCCGCCGGGGCCGAAGCGCCGGCCGCAATCGCGGACTGCGAAACCAAGACGAAGGAAACGGTGAGAAGGGTGGCGAATCCGTTAAAATTCATGACGCCATGCATTAGCTGCGGATGCCAAAAATCTCAACGGAAATTCGAGGCAAGACGAGAACGTCATTGCCGCAAAGAATCAGGAGCTTAGCTGGTTTTAAGCGCCGATCGCGATCCCAGCGCCGACGTAAAAGCGAAGCCGAGTCGTGGAGTCGGCCGTCGTACCGGTGCCCGTGTAAGTCCGATAGGGAACCCAGTCCATGCCCGCTTCGATCACGCCGCCCACGTTGAAACGGGAGTCCCAAAGGAAGCGCACGAAGGGATGGATGACGATATCCGTAAAGCCGCGCATTCCCGTCAGCACCGTGCCCGTGCCCGAGTGCATGGCGCCCGCGCCGAGCCCCAAGCTGATGCCCGTCGCCGACGTCGTCGGGTCTTGGAAGTTGAAATGCCAGAAACCCTTGAGCGTGCCGCCGTAGTCTTTGTAATTCAGGCCCGTGCCGAAGCGCAGCTCGGCCGAGATGTTCTTCACGACGCGCGCGAACTCGAGTTTGTAGTTGAGGCGCGAGCCCGATTCGCTGGCCTGCGTATGCATGACGAAGGCGCCGCCGCCGGCGACGTAGCCCGTCATGGCTTCTTGGGCCATAGCCCCGCCGCTTCCGAAGGAAGCGAGGATGAGCATCGAATGGAGAGCGCGCAGATTGGCCATAGGCTCCCAGGGTCTCACGAAGTGCGCCGAACGGGGAGACCCCCGCCGCCAAGGGGCTGACGAAGCTCCATTCAAGGACCCCAAATACAAAGCCCCGCCTCCCGGTCGGAAGGCGGGGCCTCGTCCGGAGTTTGGCTCCGGTAGTTTGGGGGGACTTCCGCGTTAGCGGATAAAGAGCATTTCGCGGTAACGGGGCAGGGGCCAGAGCTCGTCGGGGACGACGGTCTCGAGCGCGTCCGAAGCCTTACGGATCGTACCCATGAGCGGAGCGACTTCCTCGGCGAAGACGCCGGCAACCTTCATCGGATCGCCCGCCTCGTGCGCGCGATCGAGGACCGACGTCAGCTTGTCGCAACCCGTTTGGAGTTGCGTCAGCAGGCCCGCGACCTTCTCGATCTTAGCCGTCGCGTAGGAACTCGAAGCCGTCTTCGTGGCGCCGAGCGTACCGAGATACTGCTCGCCGGCCGGGATGACGGCTTGCTCGATCATGCGTTGAAGCGTCTTCGCCTCGATGTCGAGGTGCTTGGCGTACTGCTCGAGGCGGATATGCACGACCGCTTCGAGTTCGGCTTCCGTGTAGACGCCCGACTTCACGAGGAACGCATGGTGTTCCTTCTTGAGGAAAGTGGAGAGCGACTCGGGGGTCTTGAGGAGCTCATGCAGGCCGCGCTTGCGGGCTTCGGCCTTCCACTCTTCCGAGTAACCGTTGCCTTCGAAACGGATCGTCTTCGAACGCGTGAGGAACTCTTTGGCCGTGGCGAGAACCGCGGAGTCCGTCGAAACGGCGCCCTGCTTGTTCTTCTTCAGGAGCTCGGTGAACTCCTTCATGCTTTCGGCGACGGCGGCGTTAAGCACCGAGACCGGGAAGCTGATCTGCTGGCTCGAACCGACGGCGCGGAACTCGAACTTGTTGCCCGTGAAGGCGAAGGGCGAGGTGCGGTTGCGGTCCGTCGTGTCCTTCGGCAGCGCCGGGAGGCGATTGATACCGAACTGGATGAGGGACTTCTCCGCGGATTGCTTGCTGAGATCGGCGCCCGACTCGATCGCCTCGAGGACCTGCGTCAGCGTGGAACCCATGAAAGCCGAGATGATCGCCGGCGGAGCTTCGTTCGCGCCGAGGCGGTGGTCGTTGCCGTGCGAGGCGATCGCCGCGCGGAGCGCGACCTGGTTCTTGTGGACGGCGGCCAAGACGGCCGAGAGGACCGCGATGAAGCGGAAGTTCGAGTGGGGCGTCTTGCCGGGCTCGAGAAGGTTCTCGCCCTTGTCGGTCGCCATGGACCAGTTGTTGTGTTTGCCCGACCCGTTGACGCCGGCGAAAGGCTTCTCGTGCAAGAGGCAGACGAAGCCGTGGCGAAGCGCGACCTTACGGAGCACTTCCATCGTGAGCATGTTGTGGTCGGCGGCGACGTTCGCATCTTCGAAGATCGGTGCCGTCTCGTACTGGCCCGGGGCGACTTCGTTGTGACGGGTCTTCACCGGGACGCCGAGCTTGTAGAGTTCGGTTTCGGCCTCGGCCATGCAGGCCTGCACGCGCGGCGGGATCGACCCGAAGTACTGATCTTCGAGTTGTTGGCCCTTCGGCGATTCGGCGCCGAGGAGCGTGCGACCCGTCAGGAGAAGGTCCGGGCGCAGATCGACGAAGTGACGATCGACGAGAAAGTACTCTTGCTCGCAACCGATCGTGGCCGAGACGTAAGAAACTTTCTCGCCCATCTCACCGAGCATCTCGACGGCGGCGGTGCTCAGCGACTCGACCGAGTGGAGAAGCGCCGTCTTCGTATCGAGCGACTCGCCCGTGTACGAGACGAAAACGCTCGGGATGCAAAGGGTCTTGGATCCGCCGTTCTCCACGACAAAGATCGGGCTCGAGGCGTCCCACGCCGTGTAGCCGCGCGCTTCGAAGGTCGAGCGCATGCCGCCCGAGGGGAAGCTCGAGGCGTCGGGCTCGGACTGGATGAGCTGGCCGGCCGAGAATTTTTCGATGACCGTTCCCGAATCGGGATCGTGCGAAATGAAGGAATCGTGTTTTTCGGCGGTGAGGCCCGTCATCGGCTGGAACCAGTGCGTGAAGTGCGTCACGCCCAAGCTGATGGCCCACTTGCGGATGCCTTCGACGACGACGCCCGCGAGATCGGCTTCGAGCTTGCCCGAACCGTTCGCGATTTTCTTGAGCTTGTCGACGACGTCCGCCGAGAGGTACTGCTTCTGCGCTTTCTCGTTGAAGGTTTGGACTCCGAAAATATCGGAAACCTTCGTGACGGGATTCAAGGGCGTAACCGGCGCTTTGCCTTGGATGGCGGTAACCGCTTCGCGACGAGACTTATGCATGAAGTTTCCTTCTCCTAGATAGGGACGGTTGACGGACCATCGGTAGGGGAAGGTCCCGTGACGGGCCTTGCCCTACGGGAAGATCAAAGTAGCGTTTCGCGGGGTAGCTCTCAAGGGACACGAAGGCCGAAACGACAAAGAGCCGTGGGACACCGAAGGGGTCCCACGGCTCTCGAATAGACTGAGAACGTTTCTCAATGAACGAGGGTATTCGTGGACTTCAGGAAGTCCTTCCACTCGTCCTGTACCCGGTTGAAGATCGTGAGCGAAGCAATCCGGCGCATTTCGTTTGCGCCGATCTCTTCGTCGTCGCTCTTGAGGGCCTTCTCGACCATCTCCTCGAGCATCAGCGTGTCGATCAAGCCGCGATCGTGCAGCCGCTGGAGCACCCCTTGGGCCTCGGGCGTCACGCGCGTGCGCTCGACGACACTCAAAATCCGCATCGAAGGCCGCGTCGCCTCCGGCAAAAGCACGGCGACTTCGTCCGCCCCGAGCGTATTCCGCTCAATCCAGCGAAAAGCATCCGAAATTTCCCGCGTGGAAAATCCCTGAGCTTCCAGCTCGTCCAGCATGACGGATGGATCGACGACATGCTCCCAGCTGTCGGCGACGTACCTCCCGATGAGTCCAACGGCATCCATAACCTTAGGATTCATAGGCTCCCCCTCCTCTCGAGTCTTCGACCCGCGATCTGAACTTTCCCCGCCGCCTGCAAAACCTCGAGGGCCTCGAGCAGCGAAGAACTGGAAAAACCTCGGCTCTGTCCTTGCGCCAGAAGTTTCCAGATATCGATCCCAATGGAGTCTTGGGTTTGTTCACCCAAAAATTCCAATATGTTAGTTTCGACTTCAGGGTATCGGCTGAGACGCTGTACTTGGGCGTTTGGAACACCTCCTGGAGGCCGAAAAGGCCCCGTACCTTTATTATAGGAATCCGAACCGAAGCGGACAATAAGGGTTTGCACCAAGTCTTCGACACTTAGGATTATTTTAGCCAAGTCCCCGGAAATCATGAGATTTGTAGCTTCACTCTGAGGTGAGAAGACGGGGCCCGGCAGCGCAAGTACCGGAATTTTATACTCTCGGGCGAACTCCGCGCTCGACCAAGTTCCCGACGGTCGCAGCCCTTCGACCACGATCAGCACGTCGCAGAGGCCGACCATCCACGCGTTCCGACGAATCCAATCGAACTTCTGGTGCGTGACTTGCGACAAAGTCGACGAGGTCAAGAGCGCCGACCCCCGTCGATCCCGGATCGCGCGAAAGAGAGCGCGGTTGGCAACGGGGCCGGGATCCTTCGGCGAGCCGACGACGAAGCTCCAGGTCGGAAGCCCGAACTCAAGCGCGCTGCGATGGACTTCGGCATCGATCCCCAAGGCGCCGCCGGAAACGAGGGTCCACCCGAAACTCGCGAAGGCCTCGATCGACTCCCTCACGAAGCGCAGCCCGTAACTCGTCGGACGGCGGGTACCGATCATCCCGATCCGCGGGCGACGGTGCTCGAGGAACGAAGCATCCACGGATTCGGCGAGCAAGCGGCCCTCGTCGATCTTCAGATGCGGATCAAACTCCGCGAGCGCGGAAAGCCGCGGAGCCAGGAGGGGATCATCTTCCAATGGAATTTCAAATCTCATCGGCCCGCCGTCGCAAAAAGCGGGCCCACCCTCAAAGGGCCTGGCACCTTCGGCGGTGCGAAGCTTTGCTCAGTGGAATCGATCTTCGACGCCGAGTTCGCGTTGGCTCCGGATGACCCACACCGTGCCGGCCCGCCCGTCGCGATCCACGAGCAGCGCGGTCGCGATGTTGTCCCCGCCGCGCGTGACCCGAAGCACCGCGCCCACCCGGGGACCGGACTCGGCGCTGCTGAACTTGACGCCCATGAGCATGTGTTCGCCGCCGATCTGCTCGTGACCTTCCTCGAGCGGAACGAGGTGGGTGGAACGTCGTTCCTTCTCGCCGACGCTCTCCTCGTGCAAGGCGAGCGGAGACATCGAGAAGTTTCGGTCGAGGATGACGTCCCCGGGACCGATCTCCGAAAAAAGTTTTTCGACGACGGTGCCGCCCACGCCCGCGCGCAGGGTCCCGATCCACCGCACGCGGTAGGCCGTGAAGCCCGGACTACGGGTCGGCTGGATCCGCGCCAGCGTGTACTGACCCGGCTTCAGCTTGAGCGGCATCGTGGAACCTTCGTCGTAGAAGAGGCGCTCGCGGTTGGCGGGCCGCGGAACCTCGGCCAGGACTTTCGGGCGATTCTCGAGGAGAAAGTACTGGAAGGGCGGGTGCGGGGAACGAATCTGGTTACGCAAGGTTTCGTCGAGCATCTCGAAGAAGTCGAGCTTGCGGGTCATCATCATCATCGGCAGTTCCGATTGCCCTTCGAAACCCTCTTCCGTCGAACGGATCGCGAGTTCCGGCGCGGAGTTGGGATTTCCCGATTGGAACTGGAGCTGCAGACCCGGATCGATCACGTTCGGGTTGCCGATGTGCGCGTTGAGGTGCCAAACCTTGGGCCAAAGGTAGGGGTTGCCGAAGAGCCGCTCCGAAACTCCCCACAGCGTGTCGCCCCTTCGGATTCGGTAGTTTTTCTGGAGCATGGGGCCCGCCCATTTGCGCCAGTTCAGGTCGCTCATCGGAGGACGCAAAGGAACGCGGGCCAGTTTTTCGGCCGGGGGGAGATCCCCGCCGGGTTCGTCCGGATCGACCAACGCGGCCGGCAGTCCGGGCACCCCGCGGAGCTTGTCTTCGAGATCCTTCACATCCGGTGGGACGTCCGTCTCATCGGGAGTGAGGCCGCCTTCGGCGACCTGGGCCTTGTCTTGGAAGGGTTCGGCGGCGCTCTTCTCGGCGACTTGGCCCGCGCCCTCCTCCGAATCGTCCACGGGCAAATCGTCAAGCGCGTCGCCGCCTTCCTTCGCGTCGCCGGAAGCGACCGAAGAGGACGGGGGCGCTTCGGGATCCTCGTCGGGCAACGCCTCGAGTCCATCGTCGGCGGGCGTCGAGCGAGGCGCCGACGCGGCCGTGCTCGGCGGCGGAGCCGACGGGGCCGCCGGAGCGGCCGGCTTCGAAGCCGGGCTTCCCGCGTCGTCCGCCATATTGGGCAGCTCCTCGAAAGCCGGCTCGTCTTCCTTCTCCTGCGCGGAGACGAAACCCGCCGCGAGAAGCCCACAACTCAAGAAGCCGCGAAGAAAACGTCCACGAAAACTCACGGTATTTCTCCTAGTAGGATTTCGGCGCGACGCGCCCATTCCGTTCCTCGGTAACGACGGCGAATGCCTTCGAGTTGGATGCGAGCTTCCTCGTTTCGGCCGCGACGAAGCTCGGACTCTCCGAGCCCCAGGGCGGCTTCGACCTTACGATCCGCGCCGGAACCCGAGTACGAAAGGGTCGTCGCGTACTCACGGGCGGCCGCGGCGAAATCCCGGCCACGGAAATAGAGCTCCGCGATCCCTAGGCGAACATCGTCGGCCAGGGAATCCGTCGGCCAGCGACGCAGGAAATCCTGGTACGACGAAAGCGCGAGCGCTTCCAAACCCTGATCGGCCAAGGAACGGGCGCGCTCGAAATCACGGCGCGCATCGGGCTTCGAGTCCGCCGACAAAATTCCGACGCCCGACGCTTTGGCCGCGGGAGCGGTCGGAGTCGAGGTCGGAGAAGGAATCGGCGAAGCGGCGCTCAAGGGTCGGAGCGCCGGAGTCGGAGCTACGACGGGCGCCGGAGTCGCGACCTCGCCGCGGTACGAAGCGCAAGACGCCGTACCTAGCAGGCCACCAAGCAAAAACGCTCTCCCCAACATGACCTTCCATTGTCGGGGAGGTCGAACGACACGCCAACGCTCAAAGAATGACGGCGGGATCGGTCAAGCGCACGGTCGATCCGACCGCGATGCGACCGGGCGCGAGTCCCAAGTCCAGCCTTGAGGCCGTCGTGTAGCGCCAGATGGCCTCGTAGAAAGAAACCCTCTCGCGGGGGTTTTCGTGCGAACAAGCCGAACGCAGGAGATACTCCGGATCCGGCGAGTCCACGGGCGCATCGGAACTCATGGCGACGCTCAATCCCGCGTCGAGCAAAGTTCCCATCCGGTACGCCTCGTCGCGCAAGCGGGTCGGACCCAAGCGACTCCGCGAGAAGCCTTCGTCGGCCACTCGGTGATTGGGCTGCACGCAGAGGGTCCAGTGCCCCTGCTCGACGAGGCGCGCGATCTGGTCGTCGCGGATGAGCTGAGCGTGTTCGATGCGGTGCCGAGTCGCCGTCGAAGCCGCATCGGGAATGCGCGAGCGTTCGCGCATCAAGTCCGACAAACGCTCGCCCACTTCGAGGACCTGATCCAAGGCCGCGTCGCCGATGGCGTGGAAACTCAGATGGAAACCGGAGCGAAGCGCCTCGCGCGCGGCACCGAGCAGAGGGAGCGTTTCGACGAGAGAGTGTCCTCGCTCGGGACGATCGGAGTAGTCCCGGCTCAGCCAAGCCGTCCGGGAGCCGAAGGATCCGTCGAGATACCGCTTCCAATGCCGAACGGAGAAAATCGCGGCGCGGTCGAGGGGACCGATCGGCATCGAGTTCGCCACGTTCACCGGACCGGACTTCATCGTCGCCAAAGCTTGGGCTCCGTCGAAAACACCGACGACGTCGATCTTCAGTTCGCCCGACGACGCCACGTCACGGATGGCCGAAACCGCATCGTCGTCGAGACTCATGTCGCCGACCGCGCTCACGCCGACATCGAGGAGCTTCCGTTGACCGATCAGGAAAGCCTCCCGAAGTTCCGCGGACGTCGGCGGCGGGATGTGATCGGCCAAGCGTCGGAAGTCCCGATCCGAAACGAAGGGCTTCGCGGGCTCGAGACCCGCCGAAGCCAAAAGCGGCGGGCTCGCCAGGGCGGCGTGCCCGCAGACGCGGTAGAGGATCGCCGGGATCGAAGCCGGCAGAAACTTCTTCGCGGCGTCCGTGACCTGTTCCAAGGACAGACCCAATTTCGTTTCGTCCCAGCCGTAGGCACGGATGAATGTCGCGCCCGACTCGACCCGCGACGTGAGGGCCGATTGAATCTCTTCCGGGCGCGTGAAAGCCCGAAGATCGACGTCGAGTTCCATGAGTCCCATCCAACCGACGTGGAGGTGGGCGTCGAAATATCCTTTGTGGAGAACAGGAAAGGGTTTTTCGTCCGTGAGCGGACCGAGGGGTTCCAAAGACTCGAGGACATGCCACCCGCGTCCCAGCGGCCGTAGCTCGGCATCGAAAAGGAAATCGACGTGCTCGCGCCAGACGCCGTGCTTCGGCGAGCTCGGGCGCTGGACGACAACTTTCATCCCGTGCGGTTCTGTTCTATGGTACCCGCGATGTCAAAAACCATTGGAGTCTTGACCGGCGGCGGCGATTGTCCGGGACTGAACGCGGTCATCCGCGCCATCGTGAAGCGCAGCCTCCCGCGGGGCAATCGTATCGTCGGCATGCTCGACGGTTGGGCCGGACTCCTTGAAAACCGTACGCGCGAACTCGACCCCGAGTCGGTGAGCGGCATCATCCACGTCGGCGGCACGATCATCGGAACCTCGCGCACGAACGTGCTCAAGGACCAAGCCACGATCGACCTCGCCTTCCAACGCGTTCGTGAACTCAAGCTCGATGGCCTCATCGCCATCGGCGGCGAGGGAACGCTCACGGTCTCGGCAAAGCTCGCGAGCCTCGGCATGCCCGTGGTCGGTGTTCCGAAGACGATCGACAACGACATCAACGAAACCGACTATACTTTCGGATTCAACACGGCCGTCGAGATCGCCACGGAAGCCATCGACCGGCTGCACACGACGGCGGAGAGCCACCGCCGCGTCATGGTCGTCGAGGTCATGGGGCGTCACGCCGGTTGGATCGCGACCTACGCGGGCATCGCGGGCGGCGCGGACGTCATTCTCGTGCCCGAGTATTCGATGAGCGTCGAAGAAATCGTCGGGATCATCGAAGACCGCAAGGCGCGCGGCCGGCGTTTCTCGATCGTCGTCGTCGCCGAAGGCGCGAAGATCAAGAGAAACGGCGCCGAGCAAGGCGTCGCGCGCGATCGCAAGGATCCCTTCGGGCGTCCGCTCTTGGGCGGGATCGGCCAGGTGCTCGCCGACGAGATCGAAGCCTCCACCGGTATGGAAACCCGAGTTACCGTGCTGGGCCACGTTCAACGCGGCGGCTCCCCGACGGCGCTCGATCGCGTGCTCGCGACGAGGCTCGGCGCCTTCGCGGCGGACCTGGCCCACGAAGGTCGCTGGGGCATGATGCCTTCGCTCAAGGGAACCCGCATCGAAGCGGCTCCGCTCTCCAACGCGACGTCCAGCCTCAAGCTGGTCGATCCGGAGCTCTGGGGACTCGCCCGCAGTTTCTTCGGGCTCTAGGTCGTCGCGCCGCTAGGGCGTGATGTCGCGATAGATCCGCGCGAGAAAGTCGATCGTCCGCCACGCGTTCGGATGTCGCGAAAGCATTTCGCCGAGTCCTCGCAAGGGGATGAGCTCTCCGTCGTTCAAGGAGCGCGACATCTGGGCAAAGAGCAGCAGCTCGGGAAAACGATCGCCGCAGACCGGAAACGCCACCGAAGCTCGCTCCGAAAGGTTCCAGTGCGAAGGCCGCGCAAAACGCCCTCCGGACTCGACGGCCTCGAAGGCCCGATCGAAGTAGAGCGCCTTACGCTCGAGACAGCTCATGTGAATCTGCGGGAAGGACTCCCGCTCCAGCACCTCATTGAACGGAATGTTCGAATCGCCCGACGCAATCGAGACGAACTTCGTCGTTTCCGTCGCGTCGACCTCGTAGCGGAAACGAGTGGAAACGATCGAAAGCCGAAGCGCCGAGACCCGCGAACTTTCTTCCTTGAGAAAGCCGCGGAGACGCTTGAGCGCCAAATCAAAGCGGCCGAGTTCTCCGGGAACCGGGAAAGGAAACGAGGCTCCCGTCCCCGCCAGCTCGAGCGCCGCGCGATCCGCGGCATTCAGCGCCGGCAGCGGCCGGCCGGCGACCCGCACATCGTCGTAGAGCATCTGGTAGGGCGCGCGCGCGCGCGGCGGGCTCGTGGGCCTGAACTCGGCCTTAGCCTCGCTTGCCTCGGCGTCCAGCATACGGAAGGCCCGTTCGACGTCCGCTCCGGTCGTCTTCGAAGAGAAGGGGACCGGCTTCGCCGCCGCGCCAGCTCCCTTCACGAAAGTCACGGCCGCTTCGGACGCGGGGCCGCCTTTCACGAAGGTCACGTCGGGTCCGGAAGCTTCCGCGGCGATAGATTTTTTCTCCTGAGTCGTGGGCGCCGTCGGAGCCGCGAGCGTCGGGGCCGTGGAATCGGCCACGCCCGACCACGAGTACCCCGTCGGAAGCTCGATCGTGTCGGCGTAGTTGTGCTTCTGCGCCCATTTTCCGAGGAAAACGCGGACGCGAAGAAGGATCTGTACCGGATTCGTCGGCAGCTGAAGGAGATCGGCCGCGCCGTAAGAAAAAGCCGTCGAGCGGATCTGCGTCGAGACGTTTCCGCAGAGCAGAACCCAATGCGCGTGGCTTCCCGCGGCCATCCGCTTCAACGTCGCGAGACCGTTCCCACCGAATTCGAAACTGAGCAGCACGCAGAAGACCTCGGGACGCGAAACCTCGTTGATGAGCTGCTCCGGGGTTTCGATGAAGAGGACATCGAGGCCTTCGTCGCCGAGGCGTTTTTGGATCTGCGACTTCTGGCGATTTTGGACGTCGGCGATCGCGACGACCGGGCGGATTTTCGCGGGAGTCTCAGCGGAACCTTCCGTGCCTTGCTTCGGTGTCGCCATAAACGCAAGATTAGATCTGGGTAGGTGGCCCCACAAGCCGCGTCGGGACGAAAGAAAGGCAATTTGCCCTTAGGGAGAGTCGCTCCTTTGACGCCGGCCGAGGATGATGACCTCGCGTTCCAGCTCGACGCCTTTCTGTTCTTTGACCGCGGCCGCGACTTTCTCGATGAGCGTTTCGAGATCCGTCGCGGTCGCATGGCGCGCGTTCAATATGAAATTCGCGTGTTTGAGCGAGACCTGCGCGCCGCCGACGCAAAGTCCCTTCAGTCCACAAGCTTCCACGAGGCGACCGGCGCCGGGACCCGAGGGAGGATTCTTGAAAACGCTTCCGCAATTCGGCAACTCGAGCGGCTGCTTGGATCCTCGGTACGTCAGAATCTCGTCGGCGAGGGCCGCAATCTGTGTCGTGAGTCGCTTAGGCAATTTGAAATCGGCCGATACCACGACCGTCCACGGACGCAAAACGCTTTCCCCGTGACCGCGGTAGCGGAAGCCCATCTCCGCGTTGGATTTCTCGTAGAATCCTAGATCGGAAGAAAAGAGCCTCACCGACTCGATGACTTCTCCGTAGGAGCCCCACTTCGTACCGGCGTTCATGTACACCGCGCCCCCCACGGTTCCGGGAATACCGGCCGAGAACTCGAGGCCACCCCAACCGCGACGCAGGGATTCGTCGAGCAAGCGCGACTTCGCCCAATGCGAGGGCACCCGCACGCGGACGAAGTCGTCATTCTCCTGGAGGATCTCGATTTCGCCACGAAGCCCCGCGCCCAGGTAAAGACAAAGTCCCTCGAGGCCGCCGTCGCGCACGAGCAGGTTGGTGCCGGCGCCGATGACGGTCAGCGGCAGTCCCTCGGCGCGCGCGAACTCGATCGCGATCCGAATATCTTCTTCGTTCGACGGCTCGACGAAAAGATCGGCCGGTCCCCCGACGCGGTAGTAGACGTGCGAAGCGAGCAGCTCGTTCTCTTTGACCCTTCCATCGATCCGGGCGGCCAAGCGGCGACCGAGGTCCGTGGAAAGCGACGACATCAAGTCTCTCCCGACGCCAGACGGGGCGCGAGCTTGGAAACGTCGCCGGCTCCCATGACGAAGATCGGCGCGCCCTTCGCCAGACGGCCTTCGGACTCGAGGCGCTTGAGCGCGCTCACGACCTCGTCTTGGGTCGCGCAGGGGTGAGCCACGACCCCGGTCAGATGCGCGGCGAAGCTGGAGCCGTCGAAGTTCGCGACCCACGGCTCCCGGATTTCCGAAGCCGCGTAGATCGGCAAAGTCAGCACGTGCTCCGCGGGCTCGAAGCAGGCTTGGAATTCCTGCCACATGTCCCGCGTGCGGGAAAACCGGTGGGGCTGAAACACGACGACGGGGCGCAGCCCAGGAAACGCGCGGCCCGAAGCCGCGAGCGTGGCGCGGATCTCCGTGGGGTGATGCGCGTAGTCCTCGATGATGGCGTGCCCGCGCCACTCGCCCTTGCGCTCAAAACGTCGGGCCACGCCGCGAAAATCCGCGAGCGCCGACGCGATCGTCGCGGGCTCGAGCCCGAGCTCCCGACCGACGAGCGCCGCGGCCGTCGCATTGGAAACGTTGTGGAGCCCGGGAACCGAGAGTCGCGCCTCGAGCCAAGTCGACCCGCTCGCGCTCTCGATGACCCGGAAGAGCGGAGTCGCCGTGTCTTCCACGACCTCGATGCGAAAATCTGGTTGACCGACCGGATCCGTACCGTACCAAAGAGCCGGCTTGCCGAGACGGCCGCGCATCTTGCGCAAGTTCGGGCAATCCGAATTCAAGAAAGCGCGACCGTAGAAGGGCAGGCGATCGAGGAACTCCTCGAAACCCTGCACGACCCGATCGAAGCTGCCCCAATGATCCAGGTGCTCCGGATCAATGTTCGTGACGACCGAGAGTTCCGGCGAGAGCTTCAGGAACGATCCGTCGCTTTCGTCGGCTTCGGCCACCATCCACGCGCCAAGCCCGAGCGCGGCGTTCGATCCGATGGCATCGAAGCGGCCTCCGATGACGACCGTCGGATTGAGCCCCGCCTTCTTCAGCACGAGCGAAGTGAGGCCCGTCGTCGTCGTCTTGCCGTGGCTGCCCGCGATGGCGATGCCGCGCTTGAGGCGCATGATCTCGGAAAGCATCTCCGCGCGACGGATCACGGGCACGCCCAAGCGCCGCGCCGCCGCGAGTTCGGCGTTTTCCTTAGAAACGGCGGTCGAGAATACGACAACGTCGGGGCGTTGCGATTCGACGATCGCGCCGTCGTGACCCTTTTGGATCCGCGCGCCCTTGGACTTCAGACGCTCGACGATGTCCGATCCCGCAAGATCCGACCCGGAAACCTCGTTGCCGAGTTCGAGTAGGATCTCGGCGAGCCCCGACATCCCGATTCCGCCGATCCCGACAAAGTGAATTTTACGACGACGTTCCGCGATCGACATGGGCGGAGCCTAGGTCGCCCGGGCCGGGCTATCAACGGAACGTTTCGCAAGAAAGTCGGGCATGCGCTTAGCTCCTTTCGAGGGCTTCGAGGCGAGCTTCGAGCTGCTGCAACCGGGCCTGGACGGGGTCGGGAAGACGGCCGTGCTCGAGCTCTTGGCCTTGCACGACGCCCGCCTGGGAAACGATACGGCCGGGAACGCCGACGACGGTCGACCCCGGAGGGGCGTCCTTGACCACGACGCTATTCGAGCCGACGCGACAGCCTTCGCCGATGATGATGTTGCCGAGGACCTTGGCCCCCGACCCAAGCACGCACTTCCGCTTGATCGTCGGGTGGCGCTTGGTCCGTTCGAGCGAAGTGCCCCCCAAAGTCACGCCTTGGTAGATCAAGACGTCTTCTTCGACGATGGCCGTCTCGCCGATCACGATGCCCATGCCGTGGTCCATGATGACCCGGCGACCCAGCGTCGCCCCCGGATGGATGTCGATCCCCGTGAGAAAACGGTTCAGCTCCGACACGAGGCGAGGAAGAAAGGGCAGCTTGGCGCGGTGGAAGCGATGCGCGACCTGATGCAGGACCCAGGCCTTAAAGCCGGGATAGAGAAGGTAGATCTCGACGAGACTGTTCGTCGCGGGGTCGTACTTGCGGTAGGCGCAGGCCAGCTCGGCGATCTGCGCGAAAAATCCAAGTTCCCTATCTTCGTTCATGATGCGCTCGCTTATCGCCCCGGAGTGCCCGTCTTGGAAAGAAGAAGTTCCGTGATGGTCTCGACCGCCTTGGGACGCCCGATCCGCCGGAAGGCTTCGGAGAGCCGACGGCGACGCTCGAAGTGGCCTTCGTCCAAGCAGAGCTCCTTCACGGCCGACTCCAGCTTGGCCGAAAAGCCGTCGTCCCTTTCATCGCAGAGCTTGGCCGCGCCGGCCGACTCCAGGATACGGGAGTTATAGCGTTGGTGATCGTCGGCGGCGTGCGGGAAGGGCACGAAGATAGTGGGCAATCCCGCCACGGCAAGCTCGGCCACCGTCATGGCGCCCGCCCGAGCGATGACGACGTCCGTCGCCGCGAGCGTCGCGTTCACGTCGTCGATGAACGGCTTGAGCTCGACCTCGGTGCCCAACCCCGCCTCGCGCTTAAGGCGTTCGGCCGTCTCAAGGTTTTTCTCGCCGGTCTGTAAGCAGAGAACAAGCCCCCGCTCGGCGAAGCGCAAGCGCTTGGCGATCGAGATCGATTCGCGCACCAAGGCGGCCGCGCCTTGCGAACCTCCGAAGACCAGCACGCGTTTGGCTTCGGCGCGAATCTCGGTCGGCCGCAGACCTTCGCGGACGGGATTTCCGGCGTCGAGCACGGGACAAGCGAAGAGCTCCATCGCGTCGCCGCCCGGTACGGTGAAAGCCTGACGAGCGAAGCGCGAGAGCAAACGATTCGCGAGGCCCGCCCGGATATTCGGCTCGACGAGATAAAGCGGGATCCCCCGAACCACGCAAGCCAAAGCCGTGGGCGCCGAGACGTATCCACCCACACTTACCAGGCAAAGCGGCTTGGCCCCGAAGGTCAGCCGGAGGGCCTGAAAGAATCCGATCGCGAGTCGAGCCATTCCGACGACGCGACCGATCAAGCCCCGTCCTTTCCAGGCGCCGGCCGAAAGGTAGCGAATCGGGAAGCCGGCCTGCGGAACGAGCTTCGCTTCCAAACGATCCTTCGTTCCGAAGAAAAGGAACTCCGCCGAGGGATCGCGTCGCGCGATCTCGCGGGCCAAAGCGATTCCGGGAAAGATATGCCCGCCGGTGCCGGCCGCGACGAACCAGTACAGGCGGCTCATCGCGCCCATCGGCGAAGCCACGGACGCTCTTCGTCGCCGTCTTTCAGGTAAAGGGATTCGCGGCTCACGCTCAGCAGAAAGCCGCAGGCCATGAAGACGACGAGCAAAGCTGAACCGCCGTGCGAGATGAAGGGCAGCGGCAATCCCTTCGTGGGGACGAGTCCCGTCACGACGCAAAGATTGATGAGGGCCTGCAAGCCGATGAGCGTCGTACACCCGATCGCCAGGAAGAAGCCCGTCGGGTCGACCGCCCGCTGCGCGATACGGTAACCGCGCGAAACGAAAAAAACGAAGGCCGCGACGACGACCGTCACGCCCAGGAAGCCCAGTTCCTCGCCAACGACCGAGGCGATGAAGTCCGTGTGGACTTCGGGCAAGTAGTGCAGCTTCTCTTGGCTATTCGCGAGACCACGGCCCCACATGCCCCCCGAAAAGAATGCCGTGAAGCTTTGGATGATCTGGTAACTCGTGTTTTGCGGATCGTCCCAAGGGTTCAAGAACGCCATGAGTCGCCGCATGCGATATTCTTCGCCCACGATGCCGACGTAGACGGCCGGGATGAGCAAGCCGATCGCGCCGACGAGGTAACTGATCGGAGCCCCCGCGATGAAGATCAGGATACCGGCCAGGAGCATCAGCAGGACCGCGTTCCCCAAATCCTTTTGAACGAAGATGAGTCCCGAAAGCGCACCCGCCACGAGGCCGAGGGGCAAGAGGCCGTAAGTGAAAGATCGCACCTGCGGTCCTTTTCTCACGAGCGCCCACGTCAGATAAAGAATGCAGGCGAGCTTGGCGAACTCGGCGGGCTGAAAACGGAATCCGCCGATCGACAGCCAACGTAGCGCGCCGTTCACGCGTACCCCGAAACCCGGAACTTGCAGCAACACGAGTGAAACGACGCTGCCCAAGAGGATCCAGCCCCCCGCTTTGACCCAGCGCCGGTAGTCCGAGGCCATGATGAGAAGCATCAAGACGAGCCCCCCGCCCACGAAGGCGGCTTGCCGCTTGAGGTAGAACCAGGCGTCCGCGTGTCGATCCAGCGAGGTCACGCTCGAGGCCGAGAAAACCATCACGAGACCAAGACCGCTCAAGAAGAGGATGAGCATAAAGAGGAAGAGGTCGGGAACATGGAAACGTCGCAGCGCTTCTTTCATTCCCTAATGATTTTAGCAGCTTCGCCGTCAGAGCCTTGGCGCTGCGCTCGGCTTTTTTGGATCGCCGCCCGCGGGGCGTAGCCACGCCGTGCCACAGATCCTTTCTCGAGCGCGCTCCGGGGCGTTAATTTTTTGACGCCGCTACCGATAAAGCTCCTATGTCGAAGAAAAACTCCAAGCTTAACCGCTTCGCTACGCGCGCCCTCGGCTTCATGGCCTTGATGGGCGTCGGGGCGTGTAATTTGGGCGGATCGCTCAACGAAGTGATCAGCGGCGGCGCCGGCGGCACGAACGCGGGCGGAACCCAAGGGGATTCGGACGCGAGCTCGGACGGCGGAGGTTGGGACGGCGGCGTTGAGTTCACGAGCGCCACGGGCATCGACAAACCCACGAAGAGTAAAATGCACTACTTCATGCCGCCGACGTCGGGATTCATGTCGTCGATGATCACGGACATCTCCGCGGGCGTCTCTTTGGACGACTACAAAGCCGGAAAAACTTGCGACGCCACCGGCGACGGCGGATCGACGACCTGCAAAGAAGGCACCTATTCGCTTAGCGTGGGCTTCTGCTCGGCGGCGACGCCGAACATGTGCGTCGCGCCCCAAAGCGGCGACGAGTTCGATCTGTCGGCCGAGGTCGCTCCCTTCCTGAGCTTCATGTACACGGTCTGCAAGAGCGGCAGCTACGTCTCCTACTCGGTTCCCACGGTGACGCCCTCCTTCAACAACGACACGATGCAGATGGAGTACGACTACAGCGTTCGCTCAGGCGGCATCACGGTCACCGACTTCGGATCGAGCGAAGGCGACAAGATTTCCTTCGACTTCGACGGCGTCGTCCTCAAGGACAACAACGGGTCGGGCTCGAACTCCATCACGCTCAGCGGCACCGCCACCGACATCCAGGTCATGGCGAACCCCTGCCAATAACGACTCATCGAAGCGAACGATTGTAGACAGAGAAGGCTACAGAAAGTCATGGCGCAAACGAAGTCCTCTCGCCGTCCCAAAGTGTCTCAGGCGAGACTTTCGTCCATGCCGGAAAAACTGCGCCTTACCGAAGAATCGTTGTTCCGTATTCTCTTGAACTGGGAGCTCGAACGGCGTCGGGCCGCGAATCCGCGCTACAGCCTTCGGGCCTTCGCCCGGCTCCTCAAAATCGATCCTACCCAACTTTCCCGCATCCTCACGGGCAGCCGGCGGCCGGGGACCCAGCTGCTGCCGCGCGCCCAGAAGATCCTCGGATTCCCGATGGAAGTCTTCACCTCCTTCGAGAACCGCACCAAACGCGAGATCGATTCCGGATCCGAGATGGTCACCGCGCGGGACCTGGGCGTCGTCTTCGGCTGGGAGCACTTCGCGATCTACTCGCTGCTCGATATCCCGAACGCGCCGACCGATGCGCGCGGTATCTCGAAAACCTTGGGATTCGAAGCGGAACGAGGACAGAAGGTACTCGACGAACTCGTGGCCGAAGGCCTGCTTTCGTTCGAGAACGGAGCTTACCGGGAGATCTCGAACGCGGATTGGCTCGTCGTGACGCCGCGGCCCTCGCCCAACAACGACGAAGCCTATCGCACGCTCCATCGCACGCTCGCGCTTCGCAGCCTGGAATCGCTCGACTCCGATCCGCGCGAATCGCGCTCGCAGTCTTCGTCGCTCGCGGCCCTTTCTCCGGAGCTCTTGCCGCTCGCACGGCTCTACATCGGCCACTTCCGCCGCACGCTCATGGACCTTCTTTCGGATTACCGAAAGGACAACTCGGAGGTTTACGCCCTCCAGATTTCTCTCTTTCCGCTGACGAACATGCGGGAAAGGAAAACATCTTAGTGAAAGCATCCATCGTATCCTTCACCCTCGTGCTCTCGGCGCTCTGTTCGGGCTTCGCGCATGCCGCCGAGAAGGGCGTTCTCCTCAAAGCAGAGACTCTCTTCCTGAAGAAGGACGGCAAGCTCGTCAAAGTCGCGCAGCTCGCGAAAGATTCCGAAGTCGAGATCCTCCGCCGATCGCCAGGAGGGCGTTGGCTCGGCGTCCGAACGGCCAAAGCGAAAGGATGGATCAAAGCCGAATCCGTCCAGGAAGCCGGCGTGCCCCAGAGCGACGACGGCGGCCAAGATCCCGTCGTGGTGGACGCAGAAACGGGCGAGGCCGCGAGCAGCGATCGCGACAAGAACGAGCTCCAGATCTGGGGCAACTGGTCGGGCTATACGGGCCTCGGACTCGGCGTCGGGATGAACTTTCCCTTCGCGCGCTGGGATACCCTGCGGCTCGACGGCGCGGTCGAGGCCCTCGTCTACGCCTTCAACTCGGCCTTTCCGGTCGCCGCTTCCGGGCACTTGCGCCTGATGAAGGAGTTCAGCTCTTTCGAAGTCGGCGGCGGCGCGAACTTCGGCTGGACCCAGTTCTTCAAGCACACCGACATCGTCACGAGCACCTACGGCTACGGACTCGACTTCACGGGGGCTTTCCGCGGCAAAACCGGATGGAAAGTCCTCCTCGAAGCCCGCATGGGCCTCCGCGGCGGCATCGGCTTCACCTATCTCGGCGGGATCTCCTTCCCGCTCTAAGGGCTATTCTCCGCGGCCTCCGAAAAGGGGACGGCGCTTGAACACGGAGCCGCCCGCGCCGCTTCCGGACGGCGACGGCGCGGTCGTCTTCGCTTCGCGCGGCGAGGAACTCGGCGACGCCGCGTGGGCGCCGGAACCCGTCGATCGCGCGGGAGCGGCTTCGGCCACCGATTCTTCCGATTGGACCGCGACCGACTGGGCGTACTTTCGACCGTAGATGGAGCGAACCTCGCCCCAGAACTCGCCGGATTGGTTGGCCAGCGAGTCGTAACGCTTCGTGAACTCCGCGTACATGCGGTCGATCGTTCGCGCGTCGTCTTCTTTATGGGCGAGGATGCACTCGGCCGACTTCGTGTTCAAACGTGTGCGACTCAAGGCTTTCGCGCGCGCGGCATCGATCCCGTACTTCAACGCCGCGATCCCGTCCGCGCATTTTTTCGTCGCGCGCTCGTTCGCCCAGTTGATCGTCTTACGTTCGGAGGCCATCGATTTTTCGAGTTGCGCGCGGGAAGGGAGATTGGGATCCGGCTTCAAACCGTACTTCTCGCGTTCCTGAACGCTCGCGAGCTGCTTGGCCAAAGCTTCGTAGTTTTTGAGTTCAGGCTGGTTGCCCTTGTCGGACTCCATGAAGCTGTAGGCCCCGCCATGGAACTTGCCGTAGAGATCGTAGGTCAGTTCGAGCGAACCCAGAAAGTCCGCCAGTCGAAGGCCTCCGCCACGAGGATTGTAGAGAATGGGGTTCGGGTTCGCTCCCGTAGCTTCGTTCTGAAGCTCTTCCGGACTCATCGCGCAGCGAGGCAGAAGGGCCGCGCCCTGCTGAACGGCGACGGCAAAAACACCGCAGGCGTTGCCGTAGCACCCACTGGAGGAAGGCTTGCACTGGTCCGTTTCGATGTTCCTAAAAACGCCCGAGTCTCGTTTGGCCCGGAAAGTCACGTTCTCCCCCATCGAGAAGCTGACTTCGTTCTCGGACTCCCAACTCTCGTCGGCGTCTTGCTGCGGCGATTTGCTCCCGCCGGCCCAAGCCGATCCGGCCACTAAGACAAGCGGAAGCCAAAACGAGGGAATGATTCGCATAGAACCATCATAGGCTCCTACGGGCCTTCGCCCGGATGTCAAAAAAACCTCGGCCACGCCAAAGCGTAGCCAAGGTTTTCCTCGGGGACAGCGAATCTATACGGTCTAAATGTAGTTGAGCTTGCGCGGCTGCGCGAGCTGCAGCACGAGCTTACGGAAGTAATCCGCGCGCTCCGCGTGGTGCGCGAATTGATCCGTGCCCTCGCACATCGGCGAGAAGAGGACGACATCGCCGCCGCGGGACTTCTGGTAAGCGATCAAGATGGCTTCCTCGACCGTACCGACCAAGAAGGTCTCGGTGAAGTCGCCCAGAGCCCGGTTGATCTTCTCTTTGGCTTCGCCGACGAGGATCAAGTTCTTGACGCGCTGACGGACATGCGGCGCGAGCGCGCTGTAGTCCGCGTTCTTGTCGCGACCGCCCGAGATCAGGATCAGCGGTTCTTGGAAGGCTTGCAAAGTGCGCAGCGAAGCGGCCGGGTTCGCGCCGTGCGAGTCGCCGTAGAAAGCGACGGAGTTGATACGCTTCACGAACTCGATGCGGCCGGGCAGGGCCGAGAACGAGTCGATCACGCCCTGAACCACGACGGGCTTGACGCCCATCTGCAACGCCAAGAGCGACGCCGCCATGAGGTTCTCACGGTTACCGGGACCGCGCAGACGCAGATTCTTGAGTTCGAACGAATGCTCGGTCGCCTGACCGACTTCGGTGCCCACGCGCACTTTCATCTCGTTCTTGTTCGCCCAAGCGCCGTCGAAATTCTGCGGCAGCTCGGAGCCGCCGAAGAAGGCGAGCTTGCCCGAGATTTGTTGCGCGAAAGCCAACGTATTCGCGTCGCCCGCGTTCAAGAGCACGCGGGTTTCCAAACCCACGTTGCGGAAGACTTCGCGGTTCGCCGCGAAGTAGGTCTCGAGATTGGGGTAACGGTGCAAATGATCTTCGGCGAGGTTCGTGAAGATCACCGTCTCGGGCTTGAAGTTACGAATGCCTTCGAGCTGGAACGAGTTCGCCACGGCCACGACGTAATCGGCCGGCTTCGACTTGTTGAGGTAATCGGCCAGGGGCTGGTCGACGTTCGCGTAGACCGTCTTGCCGGCGCCTTCGAGCATGCGCGTGAGGAGCGCCGCCGTCGTCGATTTGCCGTTCGTGCCGGCGACCGCGATGAAGGGCTCGTCGGCCTGGGTCGAAACGAATTCGAGCTCGGAAACGACCTCGATGCCGCTCGTGCGGGCGAACTCGAGAACCTTCAGATCCATCGGCACGCCCGGGGTCACGACGACGAGCTGCGCGCCTTCGAAAGTCTTCTGCTGGTATTCGCCGCATTCGAGGCGGAACTTGCTCAGATCGAGGGCTTCTTCGAGAAGCGGGCGAACTTTCTCTTCGGGTCGGTTATCGACCAGGGTGACGTTCGCACCACGGCGAACGAGGAACTTGGTAAGGGCGACACCACTCGGGCCCGCGCCGACAACGACGGCAAGGCGACCTTTGAGAACAGCTCCCGACATTTCGCTTCCAACCTCCTGAAAACAGACTCCCAGAACCTGGGGCCCGCTTTATTGAAAAGCGAGCAATGGAGTCAACACAATTACCGCAGTTTCAGGGTACTTAAGGCGAGGATCGCGAAGAGAATCGCGAGGATCCAGAATCTCACGATGACCTTGGGCTCGGGCCAACCGATGAGTTCGAAGTGGTGATGGATCGGCGCCATCTTGAAGAGGCGCTTGCCGGTAAGTTTGAACGACGCGACTTGCAGGATGACGGAGACCGTCTCGAGGACGAAAACGCCTCCTAAAATAATCAATAAAATCTCGTTCTTAGTCGCAACCGCAAGGGCGCCCAGCGCCCCCCCGAGCGAAAGGGCGCCGACGTCGCCCATGAAGATCTGCGCGGGATAGGTGTTGAACCAAAGGAAAGCGACTCCGGCCGCCATTGTCGCAGCGCAGAAAACCGTCAGCTCACCGACTTCGGGAACGTACGGAATCTGAAGATAACGAGCGAACACGAAGTTTCCGCCCAAATAGCAGAGGAAGAAAAAAGCCGCGAAGTTGATGATCGAAGGCCCGATCGCGAGGCCATCCAGACCGTCCGTCAGATTCACCGCGTTCGAAGCCGCCACGATCGTGAGCACGGTCAGCGGGATGTACCAAGGTCCCAGATCCAAGAAGAAGGTCTTGAAGAAGGGAAAGAAGAGATGACCTTGGCCGCCCCAGCCGTCCTGCGCGTGGTAGAGGCCGATGGCGACAAAGAGGGCCGAGATAACCTGGAGGCGGAACTTCCAACGGCTCGCGAGCCCTTTGGGGTCCTTACGGATGACCTTGAAGTAGTCGTCCAAGAAGCCGATCCCGGCGTAGGCCCACGTGATCGCGAGCATGAGCCAAACGTAGACGTTGCGCAGGTCGGCCCAGAGCAAAGTGCCCACGCTGAGACCGCCGACGATCAGCACGCCGCCCATCGTGGGGGTGCCCTTTTTCTTGAGGTGCGACTGCGGACCGTCGTCGCGCACGGCCTGGCCGTACTGCTTGCGCTGAATAAGGCGGATGAACGGCTTCCCGAGGAAGAGCACGAAGAGGAGCGCCGTCAGCGCGGCGAGCCCCGATCGGAAGGTCAGGTAGCGGAAGACGTTGAACGAGGTGAACTGCGATTCGAATTGGGCAAGGTACCAATAAAGCATTTGGCCGCCAGTCTAACAGCCCGGCGGCCGAATGCGAGGGGAGAGCTCTCTCGTGTCCCTAAGGGGTCGGCGCGGGAGTCGAAGTCGGACCAGGACTTGGGGCGAGAGTAACGGTGGGGCTCGGATCGGGTGCCTTCCAAGGCAAAGCCTCGACAAGAACGTTGTCGATGCCCCGTTGCGGTACGAGCAGCGCCCGGTCCGAACACTGGTGGGTCGTGACGTCCCGGTAGATTTTCGTGAGGGTATTGCCGAGCACTCGGTAACTGACCTTGGCCTCGTAGAGAGAGAACTCGTCTTCAAGATCGGCGTAGGAACGATCATAAGCCGAGGCGGAACAACGGAAACGCAGGGGGGTCTGCTCCGTGCAAAAGAGGTTCAGAGTTTTCTGATCGACCTTCAGCCGGTACTCGTTGGCGGCCTCGCCTTCATACCCGTAAGGGTTCCTCTCGACCGAGAGGACACGAAAGCTCCGAACCGAAACGTCGATCGAGAAAGGGCGCAGGACCGTCCCGTCTACGTTGCTGTCTCGGAGTTCGAACTCGTAGGTCCAGTCATCCACCCGCGAAACGCCAACGACCGGTTGAAGCTGGGGCGGCGTCACGGGCAAGGAACTGATCGTGCCCTCGATCGAAGGCTCGAGGTGAATGCGTCGACAAGCTTGAAGCGTGTACTGGGAAGCGGGAAGCCAAAGGTCGCCGTCGGAGCTCATCGATTCCCCCGACCGGTAGTCGCCGTAATCCGATCGTTTGCCGAGTAGCTCGCAGGCCGAGACCGCGAGAAGCGCCAAGAGGAATACCAAGCCGAATCCCATCGGCCGAATGTATCGTTGCATAGAAGCGTCTCCTTGAAATCTCGGAAGCCTAGAAACGCCAACCGGCGCCGAGGTCCGCGAGGAAATATCCGTAGTTTCCGCGTCCGCCCGCGGTCAGGAAAAAATCATCCGCGCCAAAGTTGAAGTTCGTGCGCACGCCAAGGTGGATCGTGCCGATATTGCTTGTCGCCGCCGAGATCGTCGAGGCGCCGCTCGTCACGCCTAGCTCCAAGAAGTCTTCGATGCCGAAGAGGCTCAGACGGAAAGGCAGAAGCTCGAGTTCGGCACCTCCGTAGAAACTGCCCCCGTAGGCTTGGCTGGAACGATTGGCCATACCGCCGAAGAAGGTGAGCCCGAAGTGCCGGCTCGGCAAAAAACTCAGACTGACTCCCCCACCAAAACCTTGCGCCCAATGGGTTCCGCTTCCGCCCCAATCCAAATTTTCGGAACTTTCTCCCGTCCCGACAAGCGCCATTCGAAAACGCTTCTTTCGATTCTTCGCCTCGCTCGAAAGCGGGAGCGGAGCGACCGAGGTGGACGGCGAAGCCGCTCGTGACGAACTCTCGACGACTTGAGCAACCGGCGCTTCCGAAGGCAGTCCTTCCGGAATCGTTTCATCGATTTCACTCTCGACCAGGTTGGGACCGGATTTTTTTACGTCGACCGACGGAGTTTCTTTCGAAAGCCCCGTCTCGGGCTTGGCCGCCACCTCTTTTGGGGTCGGCTCCGGATTGAAATAGAAATTGTAAACCGCCGCCGAAGCCGTTCCGCTCGCAAGCAGGCAGCTTCCGAGCCATCGGCCGAGCTTTGCCGAGCTTCGACGAGAAAGACTCTTACTTGATCTCATTTCGTTCTCCTTTCGGAAGGATGAAATGCTCGAAGCGTGCCGAATCGGACGCCTCCTAAGTGAGCGAAGCCACGGACCGATGACCCCATGCGCCTGACGACCTTGTCAGGTCGCACTGTCATCGTCGTCTCCCTCGGTGCCGGCGATCATGCGGTAAAGCGTCCGCTCCGAGATTCCCAACGTAGCGGCCGTATCCGCCCGATTGCCGCCGCTCGACTCGAGGGCCTTGCGAACGTAGGTATCCGTGAATCGTTTCTGTGCCTCGCGAAGCTTGAGATCCGTCGGCCCGACGTCGGGCTCGAGGCGGCCCCCTTCGATCGAAAGGCCCAAGTCTTTGGCCCCGATCGCATCGGTTTCACCCAGCCAAACGGCCCGCTGCAGGACTTGATTGAGCTCTCGCACGTTCCCTGGCCAGGGATACTGCTTGAGCGCGACGACCGCGTCACCGTTCAGTTTCGTCTCGAACCCATTCGCACGCAGAAGATGGCGCGAGAGGCCCTCGATGTCGTCGCGGCGCTCGCGCAACGACGGCACCGGAATCTCGGCCCCCCGCAAACGGAAGTAAAGGTCCTGACGGAAGCTTCCCTTCGCCACGGCGTCGCCCAAATCTCGATGCGTCGCCGCGAGGACGCGGACATCGATCTTGACGGGAGCCCGGGCACCGACGGGCTCGACTTCCCCTTCCTGCAGGACCCGCAAGAGCTTGGCTTGCAACTCGAGCGGAAGCTCCCCGATTTCGTCCAGAAAGAGCGTGCCGCCACTCGCCATACGAAAACGGCCCGGTTCCGAACGGAGCGCACCCGTGAACGCGCCCTTTTCGTGACCGAACAGCATGGACTCGATGAGGCTTTCGGGAATGGCCGCGCAATTGAGCGCCACGAAAGGCCCCTTGGCCCGCGAGCTGCGGGCGTGGATTTCGCGCGCGACGACTTCCTTTCCCGTACCGGTTTCGCCGGTGACGAGAAGGGGAAGGGGCGAAGGCGCGAGTTTTTCGACGAGACGTAGAAGCCGGCGGACGGGCTCCGACTCACCCCAGTAAGGCCCTTTTTCGACGACCTCGTTCGAGCGAAGTCGACGGGCCTCTTGTCGCGCCCGCACGAGTTCGGCCTGCGTCGCAACGAGAAGTGCGGCCTGGCCGGTGACAAGCGCCAAGTCCTCGAGCGAGGTGGCCTCGATCTCGCGACCGGGGGAATGCGTAAAAAGAAAGAGCGCACCGAAAGGACGTCCGTCCACGACCAAGGGAAGACACGCGAGCGAGTAGATCCTCGACCCCATGAGTGAAGGCAATCGAGACCACGGATGATCGATAAGGTTCGATACGACGACCGGACGACGCGTACGGAGCGCTTCCCGAAGCGCCGTATGGCTGATGAGATCCGCGGAGCGCACCCGTGGCGCGGCGTTCTCATCGTGAGCCTCGCTCAAAGTCCGCCAGGCGCCTTCGGAGTCTTCCGCCACGAGCGTCGACCGCTCGGCTTTGGTGATGGACAACGAAGCCCTCAGCAAAATCGCGAGCCCATGATCGACGGCCCCGCGCTCATGGGCGACGGCCGAGAAGCGAGCCAAAGCCTCGAGGGCGGGGTTACGGGCCGTGGGTTCGACGCGTTGACTCCCCAAGAAGACCGCGTGTCCATCTTTCCACTCGATCAGATCACCGGGTACGAGCGAGGCCTCGCCCGAAAGCCCGCGCTTGTTCAAAGTCAGCTTCGCCTCGCCCTCCAGAACACGCCAGGACTCCCCTTGCCGAAGGAGCGTGAAGAGGAGAGCTTTCTGCCGAGTCACGACCGCATGGTCGAAACTCGTGTCCGCGCCGAAGCTTTCGATGGCCTTGGAGAGGCTAAGGAACTTGGCTCCTTCGAGATCACGAATCAAAAGCGAATCGACCACCGCGGCGGCCGTGTCCCGGCGCTCGTGCTTAGCGGGCTCGAATGACGACAGGTTCATTCAGGGTTACCTCAACGTGGGATTCGATGGGACTCGAGCCGGGCCGATCGAGCCGCATGGGATAGCGCCCCGGACGCGCGCGAATCAAGCGCTGGCCGGCCGGAAGCGGCACGCGATTCCACGTGATCTTGACGTCGTCGGAGACTTCGAAGCGAACCGTTCCCATGGGGACGGCTCGCCGAGGCGCGGGAGACGGCGAGACTTCGGGACGAGGCACGACCGCCGCGAGCGAGGGGCGTGGATCCGCTGGGCGAGAAATCTCCGACGAGGGCGCCACCGCCAGGGGCTCGTCGGGCCTCTCCGCGATGAAGCCGAAGTAGCTCGCTCCCACGATCAACAAGAGTAATCCCACCGTCGCGCCGACGACCTTCCCTCGCCAACCCAAGATCCGACGACGACGCTGACGGTGGACTTCGGCGAGCAAACGTGGAAGCTCGGGATGGGAAGAAGCTACCGTCGATAAATGCGAAAGCGAACCCATCGCGCCTTCGAGGTCACGGCGCGCGAGCTGCTCGCGAGCTTTCGAGACGAGCGATTCCGAGAGACGATTCAGGGTCGCGTAAACGAAATCCACGGGAGCGCGGAACCAATCCGCTAGCGAGAAGACCTCGGCGGAGAGCCCCACGGAAAAAAGGTAGTCCTCGAAGACTCGCCGCATCTCGGCCGCGGACGCAAATCGCCGGGTCGGGTCGACCGCGAGACCCCGACCCAGCAGCTTGGCGAGCGCTTTGGAAATCTTGGGATTCCGCGACTCGGGCGCTTCGAACTCGCCTTTCGCCACGGCGGCCAATGTCGCGAGCGGCATGGAGCGCGCAAACGGACGCGTGCCCGTCACGAGGAAATAGAGAATCGCGGCGACCGAAAAAAGGTCCGAACGCGCATCAGCCTCGCTCCCCTGCGCCTGCTCGGGCGCCATGTAATCCGGCGAACCGACGAGAGTACCCGTGAGCGTGAGACTCGAAGCGTCCTGCATCCGCGCGAGACCGAAATCGCTCACGACGACGCGACCGCCCCGTTCGTCGATGAGCACGTTCGAGGGCTTGAGATCCCGATGGACCACCCCACGGAAATGGGAGAACTCCAGGGCCTCGAGAATCTCCAACACGAAGAGCACCGCCAGTTCCGGAAGAACGTAAGGCAAGCGCGCTTGAAAGGCCTCGAGGTCACGGCCTTCGACGAGCTCCAAAACGACCGAAGGACGCTCATCCGACAGCCTCGCCTCGCGAAGCTTCAGGATCTTCGGATGGTCGAGGTGCCGAATGGCCTCGACTTCGGCCAGGGCCCGTCGACGGACGTCTTCGCGGTTCCAGAGGCCCGCATGAAAGACTTTCAACGCGACCGTCTCGGAGCTAGGCACGTGGATCGCGCGGTAAACCGACGCCGTGGCCCCCGCCCCGATGAGCGAGAGAAGTCGGTAGTGGCCGATGCGCTCCTCACCCATGCATTCAAGTTACGGGGGGCTTCCCGAAGCGTCAACTTCGGGGGGCGCGAGTGCGTAGCCAGAAAGGTCGACCTCGGTACACAACCCAAACGAGACCCAAGAACGAGAACCAGGCGCCGAGCGCGAGCTGGGTCGCGACGAGCAGCAACAAGACTTCTTCCAGGGAGCACTGGGCCGGACGAAGGCGACGCGACGCGACGCCCACGACGCCAAGGAGGAGCGCGGGGGCGAGGCGCCATTCGGGACCCTGAAGGTCGAGGCCCGCGCGAAGCAGGCCTTCCCAGAGCGCGAAGAACCACGTCACCGCGACGGCGAAGGCAAAAGCCGTCGCCCGCGGATCGGGCGACGTCTTCTTGGAAAGCAATTTCAGGAAAGACCGCCATCCTTTGGGCTCGACGCCCAGACGGGCTCGGCCGAGCCACTCGACTTGGAGGGTGACGATCGCGAAGAGCACGACCGTGGGAATCGTCCAAACTCCCACGGCGCTCTTGAACCCCTACTTCGTACCGAAGGCGGATTTCAGGTCGGCGACCTTGTCGAGCTTCTCCCAGGGGAAGCCTTGGTCTTCGCGACCGAAGTGGCCGTAAGCGGTGGTCGCCGCGTAGATCGGGCGGCGCAGATCGAGGTGACGGATGATGCCGGCCGGGGTGAGCGGGAAGATCTCGCGCACGGCTTTCTCGAGCTTCTCCGGATCGACCTTGTTCGTGCCGAAGCTCTCGCAGTAGACGCTCACGGGTTCGGCCACGCCGATGGCGTAGGCGACCTGCAACTGGAAGCGATCGGCGAGACCGGCCGCGACGACGTTCTTGGCCACGTAGCGCGCCATGTAGGCCGCCGAACGGTCGACCTTCGTGGGGTCCTTGCCGCTGAAGGCGCCGCCGCCGTGGGGAGCCAGACCGCCGTAGGTGTCGACGATGATCTTGCGGCCCGTGAGGCCGGAGTCGCCGTGCGGGCCGCCGATGACGAAGCGGCCCGTCGGATTGACGTGCAGCTTGTACCCGCTCGCGAGCCACTCGGAAGGGAAGACCTTCGGAAGGATCTTCTTCTCGACGAGCTCGCGGATCTGCGGCTGGTCGATGCGTTCTTCGTGCTGGGTCGAGACGACGATCGTCTTGACGGCCTTCGCGCGACCGTTTTCGTACTCCATGGAAACTTGGGCCTTACCGTCCGGACGGAGCCAATCGGCTTCGCCCGACTTGCGCAGGCGCGCAAGCTCGCGCGTGAGTCCGTGCGCCATCGCGATCGGAGCCGGCATGTAGTTCGCCGTCTCATTCGTCGCGTAGCCGAACATCATGCCTTGGTCGCCCGCGCCGATCTCGCTTTCGCGCGCGACGCCCTGGCGGATGTCGCGGCTTTGCTCGTGGAGGGCGTTCAGGACCGCGCAGGAATCGGCGTCGAAGCCTTCGCCTGCACGCGTGTAGCCGATCTTGCGAATGGCGCCGCGCACGATCTCTTGCAGGTCGAGCGCTTCGCGCGACTTCGTGGAGATCTCGCCGGCGACCACGACGAGGCCCGTCGTGACGAGCGTTTCGCAGGCGACGAGCGCTTCGGCGTCCCGGCCGATGTACGCGTCGAGCACGGAATCGCTGACGGCGTCCGCGACCTTATCGGGATGGCCTTCCGTGACGGATTCCGAAGAAACGATGTAGCGAAGCGGTTGGGACGCCATAGAGAGTCGCTCTTTCCTTAGGGGCCCGGGAGGGCCCCTCCGACCAAGACTATTCTTGGTTGTGGTGAGGACGACCCGAGTGGTCCTTGTTCTTTTCTTTGTACTTGAGACTTTGGTGCGCGATCTTGTCAGTGACGACGTCGATCGCCGCGTACACAGTCTCCTCGGAAGCCTCGGCGCGAGCCTCGAAATCTCCCGAATTCACATGAAGTTGAGCGATGTGCCGGGTTTTTTCAACCGCAAAGGTGAAATGGCACGTCGTCAGATGCTCGAGATGCTTCATGACTTTGAGGGCGCGCTTCTCGGCGTACTCGCGAAGCGCGTCGCTCGAATCCATGCCTTTGAAGACGACGGTCACGTTGAGTTTCGAGGTCTGGATCATGTGAACTCCCCTAGAAATACTGCTTCCGCTTGTTGGAGGGCAGGATACCGAGGCCTTCGCGGTACTTGGCCACGGTGCGTCGAGCGATCTTGATATTCGTTTCGCTCAGCATGTCGGCAAGCTGCTGGTCGCTCAAAGGCGACTTGGCGTCTTCCTTCGAAACGAGCTCTTTGATCTTCTGCTTTACGGACTCGCTCGCCATGTCCTCGCCGTCGGTACGGCTGATGGCCGAGTTGAAGAAGTACTTGAGCTCGAAGATGCCGTGCGGGGTGTGCACGAACTTGTTCGTGGTGACCCGGGAAATCGTGGATTCGTGCAGGGTCAGCTCTTCGGCGATGTCCTTCAGGATCATCGGGCGCAGGAACTGCGGACCCCGTTCGAAGAAGTCGCGTTGGCGACGGACGATCGCCTCGGTGACCCGGTAGATCGTCTTCTGGCGTTGGTAGATGCTCTTCATGAGCCAGAGCGCGCCTTTGAGCTTGTCCTTCACGTAGGTCTTCGTCTCGCCCTGCAGCGCGCCCGAAGCGAGCTGCATCTGGTACTGGCGCGAAATGCGAAGACGCGGGATCTCGTCCTCGTTCAGCACGACCTTGAAGTCCTGAGCAACCTTGATGACGTAGATATCGGGGACGATGTATTGGGGTTCGCTCGAGCTGAAGGCACGGCCCGGGCGGGGCTCCATGCTGTGGATCACCTTGCAAAGCTCGATGACGTGCTCGAGCGAGAGATCGAGCGCCTTGGCGATGGCCGGGTAGTTCTTGTTCTCGAGCTCGGCCATGTGCTTCTCGATGATGATCTCGAGCTCGTCGTCTTCCTGCAGGATCTCGGCCTGGATGAGCAGGCACTCCTGTAGGTTACGGGCGGCGACCCCCGGGGGATCGAAGCGCTGGATCTTGAAGAGCACGGCCTCGACGTCGGCCACGTCGCCGCCGACCTTCGCCGCGATCTCTTCGACGAGGGCGACGAGGTAACCGTCCTCGTTCAGGTTACCGGCGATCTCCTCGCCGATGTCGAGTTCTTTGTCGTCTTCGGTGACCATGCGCAGCTGCCACATGACGTGGTCGGCGAGGGTCTGCGAACGGGTCAGGATCTGCTCGAAACTCGGCAGATCGTCGGAGTTCATGTTGCGCGTCGAAGGCAGCGGGCCGCTCGAGGTCGACTGCTCGATGTAGTTCTGCCAATCGAAGTCGTCTTTGCCCTCGGTCAGCTGGTCGGGCGGGTTCTCGGGCGCCGTGGTCTCGGCGCCGGAATCGGCCATGCTCGCTTCGATGTTCGCGAGGTCTTCCCCGCCTTCGCTTTGCGTTTCCTCGAGCACGGGGTTCTCGGTGAGCGCGTTGTTGATCTCGGTCTGGAGTTCCATGACCGACATCTGCAGGATCTTGATGGCCTGCTGGAGCTGGGGGGTCATTGCCATCCCCAGCGACTGCTTCATGACCTGCTTAAGACCCATGGTTCTATTCTTCGTTTCTTCGATGCTTCCGGCAACTCCAAAAGGCGCCAGAAATTCAATCGAGTTTGAATTGTTCCCCGAGGTAAAACTTACGTGCCTCGGAATTATTGGAGATTTCCTCGGGAGTGCCGTGGAAGAAAATTTTGCCATCACGCATGAGGTAGCCGTGATCGCAGCTTCCCAGCGTCTCGCGGACGTTGTGGTCGGTGATCAGCACGCCGATCCCTTGCTTCTTGAGCTCTTCGATGAAGCGCTGAATCTCGCCCACGGCGATGGGATCGATCCCGGCGAAAGGCTCGTCGAGCAGCACGAAGTCCGGATCGATAGCGAGGCAACGCGCGATCTCGCAACGACGACGCTCACCGCCCGAAAGCGCGGTGACCGGGCTTTGCGCGACCTTCTCGAGCCCGAAGCGACGGATGAGCTCCCACGTCTTCTCGTTCACGTCCGCGTCGGGGAGATCCTTGACCTCGAAGGCCATGGCGATGTTGTCGAAGACGCTCAGACGACGGAAGAGGCTCGTTTCCTGCGGCAGATAGCCGACGCCCTTCCGGGCCCGGTCGTGGAGGGGGAGCCGCCCGACTTCCTCTTCGTCCAGTTGGACCTTGCCGCCTTCGTCCGAGAAAACGAGCCCGACCATCATGTAGAAAACCGTCGTCTTGCCGGCGCCGTTCGGGCCCAGAAGCCCGACCACGCGGCCGCGACGCAACTCGATCGACACGCCGTCGACGACTCGACGCTTGCCGTAAACCTTCACCAAATTCTCGGCCTTGAAGATATCCGCCACCGAGACGCAGTCTAGCGCTCCTGGGCCTCGGGAGAAAGCGGCGCGCCTCGGACGCGCCACGGCCCGTCAATGGATGGGTTCGTCTTCGGCGGGTTCCCGGAGGAGCGAAGCGCCAGCCGCCGGTTTCACGCCGGCCGCGTTCGGGTTCTCCAGGTACACGATGCATTCGACGTGGTCGGTCTGCGGGAACATGTCGACCGGCTCGATCGCCCGAAGTTTCAGGTGCGGCGCGCCCTTCAGCAAGATCCGGATGTCCCGCGCCTGCGTGTTGGGGTTGCACGAGATGTAGACGAGCTTCTTGGGGAAGCGCTCGAGCAAGGCGCGTAGAACGGGCTCCTCGCAGCCCTTGCGGGGCGGGTTCAACACGACCCAGTCGGGCGTGCCGAACTCGGAGCAGAAGGTCTGGATCCCCTCGAGGGAGTCCGCGCAAAGGTGAAGCACGTTCGAGATCTTGTTACGGCGGGCGGCCGTGATCCCCTCGAGCGCCGCGGCGCCGACTTCCTCCACGGCCAGGACGCTTTCCGTCCGGTCGGCCATGTGGAAAGCGAAGAGTCCCGCGCCGCTGTAGAGATCGAGGCCCGCCTTGAAGGGACCGGGTCCCAGCAGCTCGCTCGTTCGACGGTACAGATAGGAAGCTTGGCCGCTGTTGACCTGCAAGAAGGACAAGGGCCCCACCGGAACGCGGAAGCCTCCGAAGGTTTCGGAAAGCTCGCCACGCTTGGCTTGGTAACGGTTCGCTTCGCCCAAGAGCACGTTGCCCGTGTCGTCGTTGATGTTCTGCACGACGGCCACGACCCGGTCCGCCCATTCACGGTCGATCGCCGCGAAGACCTTCTCCAGGCTGGCGATCTTGTGGGCGCTCGTCACGAAGACGGCCACGAGTTTTTTCTCGCGGAAGGAATAGCGCACGATAAGATAACGCACCGTCGGCGTGCGGGCGTTCAGGGGACCGCAAGGAACCTTGAAGGCTTCGAGCTTGGCCTTCACGAAGGCCGAGAATTCGTTGATGAGCGGAGCGTGGACCGCGCATTTCGGGATATCGACGACGTCGTGCGTCCCCGGGGCATATATCCCCATCTTCAGTCCGCTGGCATCGCGATCCAGCACCCACTTCGCCTTGTTACGGTAGCCCAAAGTCAAGGGCGAGGCCTTCGTCGACTTGATCGCTTGCTTCACGATCGGCTCCGAGAAGCCCGCTTTCAGGTAAGCATCGAAAACACGTTGGCGTTTGCGCTCGAGCTGCTCGCCGTAGGGCAGCCGAATGATCGGGCAACCGCCGCACTCGTTCTGGTGGATGCAAGGCTTCGGGAGCTTGTCTTTGTCCAGGAAGAAGGGCTTCGGGGCGCGGCCGCGCGGCGACGCGCTTTTGCTCGCGGGACGAGGACGTCCCTTAAAACGGGATTTCGATGTCGGACGACTCACTTGGATCCTCCTGCGGGAACGGCCGCCGGGGCCGTCGGCGTCGCGTTCGCCTTCTGCGGGTCCGCCTTGTCGTCGGAATCCGAGTCGGGACGCGTGCAGTAGTTCCCGCGTATGTAGACGGGGGGCAGGTAACGGCCGCCTTCGGGGGGCGGCGCGTGTTGGATCGTCACCTGCGAGCTGCCGGCGGAACCGGGCTCGAAAGTGACCATGGCGCCCGCCTTCGTCGTGAAGGTCAGGACGGGCCGATTGATGTGGGGCCTCAGGTCCACGGCCTCCACCACTTTGGGTTTGCGCTTGGGAAGCTCGAGGATGCGATTGTAAACGGCGTCCTTCGTGACGATGGACTCGGTGCCTCCGTCCTTGAGTTGACGGCGAAAGATGAAGGCCACGTAGCCCTTGGCGTCCATGACCTGGTGGATTTCCCACAGGCTCATCGACGTCTCGGAGTTCAAGCTCATTTCGTCCTTCATCAGCAGGCGAACGCTGCGGCGGTCCGGGCGGAACTTCCACGGGATCATGAACACGGGCCCGCACGAGGTGACCTCGTTCACGCGGTACCCCACCAAGTGCCGGGGTAACACGCTCTCGGGACGAGCGGGGGTCTTGGCCTGGACGCTTCCCGCCAAAACGGCGAGCGCGAGGAAAACGGCGCGAAGGCCCTGCGTCTTGGCGTCGAAGAGGCGGCGGCGCGCCAGGTAAAAGCGCCAGATCGCGAGCAGGATCGCGGGGCGCCACGACGAGAAGGCGACGAGCGCGCCCGCGAAGGCCATCACGAAAGTCGCCAGCCACACGAGGTCCAGGAGATCGCGCCGGAACCACGCGCACCAGGCGAGCGCGGCGATCCCCACCCAAAGCGCCAAAACGATGACGTTCCAAGCCGCGGCCTCGCGCGGCGTCGGGATCGGCAGCGACGCGAGAACGCCGAGCGCAAGCGCCACGGTGTAGACTCGCGTCCGATTCTCGGGAGCCCCGAGCGATCCGAATTCCATCGATTTATCTTAACATGGGGGAGGCGCCAAAAAGCCGCTTCCGAGTCGAGGGGGGGCGCGCCGCCGCCCGCTAAACCAAGTCCCGCAAAACCCGGTTCCGCGCGAGCAACCTTTGCTTGGCCTTGTACTCACGGTGACGGCTCCGACCGCCGATCGATTCGACGTAGGATTCCTTGTCCAAGATCTGGATCTCGAAGGGGTAGTAGAAGGAACGATTCTCCCGAATCATGATGGGGACCTTCTTGAGCATGGCCGCGCCGGCTTTCGTCTTGTCGAACTCGGCCTTCATCTCTTGGTAAAGACGGAAGGCCGGCGTCGGCGCCGTGATGAGCTGGCGGCAGGTGAACTGGATCGCGCGGTACCAGCTCGAAGAGAAAGGGTTGCGCGTGAGCGCGGTGGGCGCGACGAGACCCTCTTCCTCGATCTTGCGCAGGCGCAGTTCGGCGGCCTGGGGGCTCAGCTCGCCGCGCGCGATCTCGGAACGCATCTGCTCGATGCTTTGCTCGAGGACCTCGAGCGGCAACAAGGAGTTCACGGAACGGCCGGGCTGGATATTCGCCACGCTGATCGCGCCCACCTCGAAGAGGATCTGCACGAGGTGGTAGGCGTCGAAACGCGTTTCGGTGACGAAGCGAATCCCGATCCGGTCGTAGATCTCCTCGGCGATGGCCGTCGGCTTGGAGAGCAGCTTGGTGAGCGTGGAGTCACGGTCTTTGCGGTACTTGCGGAGGTAACGGATGATCGTGACCTTGCGGTTGCCGAGCGTGATCTCCCAACGGCGCGGCCCGGCGGGAACGACGAGCTTATTGAAGCGTTCGAAGATCTGGTCGCGCGCGTATTGGAAGAATTCGCTCCGCAGATCGTTATCGAGGTGCGAGATGATGTGCATGACCCGCAAGATCGAACAGCTCCAACGACCGAGCGTCGATCCGCGCGTCGAAGCCTCGAGGAGCAGCTTGACGATCTCGGATTGGGAACCGCGGCTCATGAGCTCGACCGGCATCTCCTCGCCCGGATCGAGCAAGTGCGTTCGGATGAAGGCGAGGCTCTGGAAGTAGATGCGCCAAACCTCCTCGCGAACGAGGGGGTCTTCGATGTCGTAGCCGTAGGAGAGCAGGAAAAGTTTGGCTTCGGCCTTGGACTTCAGGTGCAGGCGGGGAAAATCGATCGACGAACGCCCTTCAAGCGCCACGCGCAGTTGGGGCCACTCGAAATGGAGAGCGTCCGTCATGATCGACGCTGATTACCAGCGATCTTCCTCGTCGTCGTCGCCGCCTTCGAATTCTTCGAAGGATTGACGCTTCGAGGGAGCCCAGTCTTCTTCTTCGTCTTCGTCGGTCCACTCGTCCGAGTCGTCGAAGTTGGCGCGGGCGCCACCTTCGTCGCCGCGACCTTCGATGCCGGTCGGGTCGTCCTTCCACCAGGGGGGCGGGCCTTCGTCGCCTTCTTCCTCGTCGATTTCGGCGCCTTCGAGCTCGGCCTCTTCCGACTCTTCTTCGTAGCGAGGCTCTTCGTCCATGCTACGCGGATAGATCGTTTCGTCTTTCTTCTTGGCGGCCTTCGCGGGAGCCGCTTTAGCCTTCACGGCCACTTCGGGTTCCGGCGCGGCCGCTTTCTTGGCGACGGGCTTCTCGGCAACGGCCTTGGCGACGACCTTCTCGGCCGCCTTCTTCGCCGGTGCCGCCGGCTTCTTAGGCGCACCCTTGTCCTTCACGGCCGGCTTCTTGGCCGGGGCCGCGGGCTTCGCTTTCTTCACGGGTGCCGCAGGTTTCTTCGCAGTCTTCTTTTTGGCCGCCATACTTAGTTTGCGATAAAGACAGTTTATGGGGGTGTCAAGCCGCTTGGAATCCGTCGAAGTTCTATTGGAAACTCCGGACTATCTCGTCCTGAATAAACCCTGTCGGAAGCACTTTGACGAAGTTTTAACTCAGAGCGTCAACAAGGGAGTCTGGGTGCCCGCCCACCGCCTCGACTTCGAAACGAGCGGCTGCCTTCTGTTTTGCCGCCCCGAAAAGCTGGCCTCCTTTCGCGCTTACTTCCAAAGCCGCCCGCCCGAGCTCGAAAAGCTCTACCTTGCGGGCGCTTCGCGACGGGTGGATGAGCTCGAAAACCGGGAAAGCCTCGAAGCCACCGGCTTCATCGGCGGCCGCTACCGTTCCTCGAAGAAAGTACGCTTCGCGACCGAAGCGACGGAATTGAAGGGATACCACGGAGTCCAGGCGGTCTCGCACCGGGTTAGCCGCGCGCAAGCCGCGCGTCCGGACGCTTGGGAGGGCGAAGTTTATCGCGTGCGCCTCTTCAGCGGCGCCCGCCATCAGATCCGAGCGTGGTTCGCGGCGCAAGGAGCTCCGCTCGTGGGCGACCCCGTCTACGGCGACGCCGGGGAAAGGCTCGAACTCCACGCGGAGCGACTCGCCTGGATCGATCCGGAGAGCCGCCGCCCTTACGAAGCGACGGCTCCCGTTCGTTGAAGACTTAGGCGCGCGCACCGGCGGAGAAGCTGAGCTCCTTGCGGCCGCCGCCGCCCACGCTGAGATCGGCGCGGATCGCGTCGCCGTCGCGGAAATCACCGGCCAAGAGCCGCTTCGAGAGCGGAACCTGGACTTCCTTGTAGACGACCCGCTTGAGCGGCCGCGCCCCGAAGAGCGGATCGTAACCGACGTCGGCGAGCCAATCCTTGGCGGCGTCGGTGAGCTCGATCGAGAGCTTGCGGTCGGCGAGCACCTTCGAGAGGTTGCGCACTTGGATGTCCACGATCTCGCGGATGAGCTTGCGATCGAGGCTCTTGAACACGACGATCTCGTCGATGCGGTTCAGGAACTCCGGACGCATCTGCTGCTTGAGGATCTCCAGGACGCCCGCCTGGATCTGCTCGCGGCTCCGGTCCACGTTCTCCAGGATGAAGTGCGAACCGAGGTTAGACGTCATGATGAGAACCGTGTTGCGGAAGTCCACCACCTGCCCCTGACCGTCGGTCAAACGACCGTCGTCCAGGACCTGCAGCAGGACGTTCAGCACGTCCGGGTGCGCCTTCTCGATCTCGTCCATGAGGATCACGCTGTAGGGCCGGCGACGAACGGCTTCGGTCAATTGACCGCCTTCGTCGTAGCCCACGTATCCCGGCGGCGCCCCGATGAGACGCGAAACGGAGTGCTTCTCCATGTACTCGCTCATGTCGATGCGAACCATGGCCTGTTCGTCGTCGAAGAGGAACTCGGCCAGGGCCTTGCTCGTCTCCGTCTTCCCGACGCCCGTGGGGCCGAGGAAGAGGAAGGATCCGATTGGCTTGGACGGGTCCTTGAGTCCGCTGCGCGCGAGCCGAACGGCGTCGGCCACGGCACGCAAGGCGTCGTCTTGACCGCGCACGCGCTTGCCGAGCGAGCCTTCGAGCTGCAAGAGCTTCTCGTTCTCGCCTTTAAGCAAGCGGTCGAGCGGGATGCCCGTCCAGCGCGCGATGATGCCGGCGATGTCTTCGGCTTCGACCTCTTCCTTGAGCATGCGGGGCTCGGTGCCGTTCGCCTTGAGCGCCTTCTGCGCTTGCTCAATATCCTTTTTGAGTTGCGGGATGCGTCCGTAACGAAGCTCGGCCGCCTTGGCGAGGTCACCCACGCGTTCGGCCCTTTCGAGCTCCTGGCCGAGGCCCTCGGACTCCGCCTTCAGCTTGCGGATGGCCACGATCTGGTCTTTCTCGCGGCTCCACTGGGCCTTGAGCTTGTCGACGACGGACTTTTGCTCCGCGACGGATTTCTCGATGTCGGCCAAGCGCGCCCGACTCGCGGGATCGCTCTCCTTCTTAAGCGCCTCGCGCTCGATTTCCATCTGCGTGACGGCGCGGACCTTCTCGTCGATCTCGGCCGGCATCGAATCGATCTCGATGCGCAGCTTGGCCGCGGCTTCGTCCATCAAGTCGATGGCCTTGTCGGGCAAGAATCGGTTCGAGATGTAGCGGTGCGAGAGCGTCGCGGCCGCGATGATGGCCTGGTCCTGGATCCGCACGCCGTGGTGGACTTCGTACTTTTCCTTGAGGCCGCGCAGGATCGAGATCGTCTCCTCGACGCTCGGTTCGCCCACGAAGACCTGCTGGAAACGACGCTCGAGCGCCGAGTCCTTCTCGATGTACTTGCGGAACTCGTCGAGGGTCGTCGCGCCGACGCAGCGAAGCTCACCGCGCGCGAGCGCGGGCTTCAGCAGGTTCGAAGCGTCCATCGCGCCGTCGGATTTGCCCGCTCCCACGAGCGTGTGAAGCTCGTCGATGAAGAGGATGATTTCGCCCGCGGTGTCTTGGACTTCCTTGAGGAAAGCCTTCAGCCGCTCTTCGAACTCGCCGCGAAACTTCGCGCCGGCGACCATCGCGCCCAGGTCGAGCGAGCGGATCGTCTTGTCCTTAAGGCCTTCGGGAACGTCGCCCTTCACGATGCGCTGGGCGAGGCCTTCGGCCACGGCCGTCTTACCGACGCCGGGCTCACCGATGAGCACGGGATTGTTCTTGGTTCGGCGCGAAAGCACTTGGATCACGCGACGGATTTCCTCGTCCCGTCCGATGACGGGATCGAGCTTGCCGGCGCGCGCGAGCGCCGTGAGATCCTTCGAGTACTTTTCGAGGGCTTGGTAGTTGGATTCCGCGCCGGGGTCGTTTGCCTTCTTGTTGCCGCGAGCCTTGCGGAACTCGGGCGCGAGCTGCTCCGGGCGCAATCCGGCTTCGCGAAGCTGCGTGGCCAGACTGCCGCCGGCTTCGAGAATCGCGAGGAAAAGATGCTCGACGGTCACGACTGTATCGCCGAAGGAACGGGATTGGCTTTCGGCGGCATCGAGGACCCGCTGCAGCTCGCCCGAAACGCCGCGGCCCCCGGGCTGGCCTTGAACGGCGGGCAACGCCTTGAGCACCCTTTCGGCGGCCGATTCGGCGGAGTTCTTGAGTTTGAGTTTTTCGAGGACGCTCCGGACGGTCCCCGACTCTTCCTGCAACAAAGCCCGGAACAAGTGCACTGGCTCGATAACCGGGTTCGAGCGAGCTTCGGCTTCTTTTTGCGCCGCCGCCAAGGCTTGTTGGGAGAGGTGAGTGAAACGATCAATGTTCATGAATCCAATTTGGATTCGCAATTTTCGAAGGCAAGCGCCCAGCTTGGGGTAAAACCCTAACCCGTCGAAATCAATGAACTAATTTTAAGCTATTTTTCGTCGACCGGGACGTCGGCAGCCTCGAGCAACGCGTCATTCTCGTTCTCGGGAATGAAGACTTTGGCGGCTTCCGCTTCGGCGATGATGTCCCCGTCCTGAGCGACCTGTTCACGCAAAGCCTTGGCCTTCTCGACGTTGCCCAGCTGGTCGTAGGCACGGATGGCGTAGCGGACCTTGCCGAGCGACTCCGCACGAAGCGCGCAACGCTCGAGCGCCGCCGTGATGGAATCCGCATCGCCCAGCAAACGCGCGGTCTTCAACAGCAGGAAGGTGTCGCCGTCCTCGAGGGCCTTCTCGCGAAGCTTCGCGATCGAGTCCCGATCTCCGGCCTGACCGAAGAAATCCGCGGCGTCCGAGTACCATCCGGCCTTGAGGAAATCATTCCCCATGGCTTTCAGTTTATCCGTCGAAACTTTGACGGCGCCGTACAAGATGTCTCGTTTTTCGATCGCGGTCGGAAGGCTCAAGTTCGTTTCCTCCACGACCGAGAAGAACATACACGGTCCAAGATCTCAAGGAGGAGAGACTTAAGATGACTTCGAAGAAGCCCAAACTCAAAGTGCTTTACCAACGTCTCGGCGACACCTGGTACGCCTTCGCCGACATCGGTGGCGAGATGTTCATCGGCAAAGTTCCCCTTCGCGCGACGGCTTCCGAAGCCCAAGCCAAAGCGGAAGCCCTCAAGCAAGCCGAAGCGGACGCCAGCCGGCGTTCGAAAAACCTCAGCTCAACGGTCTGATCAGGAGAACTTACGGCGCTTTTGGCCGCTAGCGGCGCGACGGCGGCGGACTTGCTTGGCTTTGTGCTTGGCGCGGAGGCGAGCGGTTTTCTTGCGGTTACGGGCAACGGCTTTTTTCGGCATAGGCGGGGGAGCTTCACCGATTTTGGGGCGTCTCGTCAAGTTTCCGTCGCAGGGCTTGGCGGATAGGCCCCTACCCACGGTTCCAAGGAGGACAGACAATGGAACGAGACATGAACGACAACAGAGAATCCACGACCCGTTGGGAACGTCGTAAACCCCGTTACTCGGCCCACGTGCAAGTCCTGGTCTTTACGAGGGGTCTCGAGCATTTCCTCTCCGAACGCACCGCGAACATCTCGGAAGGCGGCCTCTTTATTTGCACCGAACAGAACCTCGAGATCGGCGAACGGGTCCATATCCGGGTCATCCTGTCGGACAAGGACTCCTACTTTGACGTGAAAACGCGAGTCGCCTGGGCCTGCGACGGTTCCGGAAGCCACCCCAAGGGGCTCGGCCTCGAATTCATCGACCTGAACGCTCCCCAACGCTCGGTCATCGAGAAAGTCCTTCGGCACTACGTGAATGTCCAGGATAAGGGATAACGTCCGCTTCCATGCCGGCCGCTTCGTCCGGCTCGAGTTGCCGGTGCGGTCGGCCGCGCTCGCCTACCACTCGATCCTCTCGATCATCCCCACCTTTGGGCTTGCGGTCTGGTACCTAAACCGGCTCGGAGTGACCCGCGAATGGCGGCGGCACATCGAGAACTTCATCCTCTCCCATCTCAACATCGCCGACAGCGACGCCTTCGTCGCCACCTTCCGCCGCCTCACGAACTCGGTGGGCGCGAAGACGTGGGGCTGGCTTCCGTTTTTGTTGCTCCTCTACACGACCTTCAACCTCGTCCGCCGCAGCGGCGACAGTCTCGACCTCGTCATCGATTCGAGCGTCGAAGAACCGCGCTTTCGACCGCGCTACCTCGGCCTCTTCGCGCGACGCCTGCTCGTGATGACGCTCCTCCCGCTCGTCCTCTCCTTTTCGCTCTTCGTCTCGATCTGGTTGCACCGGGAATCGTGGTTCCGCGAGCTCTTCGCGATCGAAGGTTCGACGACTTTCCTTTCGACGCCGGCGGCCTGGGTCGTGACGATCGTGGGCGTGTACGTCTTCTACCAATTCATGCCGGCGCGGCCGGTGCCCATGCACGTCGCCATGCGGGCCGCGTTCTTGACCGGCCCCGCGCTCGAGATCGCGAAGGGCATCATGACGGACTTCTCGCGCAAAGCGCTCGCGGTGCAGAAACTCTACGGCGCGCTCGCCTCGATCCCGCTGCTCATCCTCTGGGCCCAAGTCGCGTGGATGATCCTGCTGGGCGGAGCCTTCCTGCTGCGCCCCAAGACGCCCAATCTCGAAACGAAAAGCTACCTTTAGAGGTTCAGACGGAGGCCGGTGCGCCAGTAGTAGCCCGAGGTCTCGGCCCCGAGTAGGTACGCACCCGAAGAGAACGAGAGCGGATAGACGAAGCGGTACCCGCCCTCGACGACGAAGTCGATCGGCAAGGACTTGCTCGCGAAGCGGGCCCGAAGCCGCAGGCCGCCGAGCGCGGTGAGGCCGGAATTCGAGTAGGTACCGTCGGCCGTGGTGCCCGATAGAGTCATGCGGCTGCTCACGAGGGAGCCACCGCCCGCGAAGGGCTCCACCGCGACGTCGCCGCCGAAGGCGAGCGCGCCCATCAGGTAGAGCGCGTCCTGGAAATACGTGTTGGCCATGTCGGACTTCGTGATGGTCTTCGAATTCGACCAGTAACGAACGCCGACGAGCCAAGGACCTCCGTTCACGCCGACTTCGACGGCGTAACCGAAGACCATGCCCAGATCGAGCGCACCGAAATCCGTCGTGCCGTTGGAGAGACGGTAGTTCTGTTGGCCGACGCCGCCTTCAACGTAGAGACGCGCGTGCGCCGGGGCGTTCCACCCCAACACGAAGAGCGTCCACACGAAGGCGAGTCGGGCTAAGCACATCCGTCCTTAGTATCGAAGCAGTCGCCGCTCCGGGCTAGCCCTTTAAGGGGGAGACCGTGTGGCGAAGTGCCGACAAATTTGACGGCCCCGGAGCGCAAAGCGGCCCGTGAATTCACGGACCCTTAACAATTCAAATGAATTCAGCCACTTAAAACAAAATTCCCCCGGTCTGCCGCTCGCAGGACCCTCCTTGGGGGAAGTTTCGAATGGGGTTCACTCACAACGCACGCGCGGCGTTCGCCGCGGCCGTCCTGAGCCTTTTTGCCGGATGCGGCATGACGGCCGCCGACATTTCCTCGGAAGGCGAAAGCGGCTTCTACACGATGGCCGGCCAAGTCCAGTCGTGGCCGCAAAACTCGCGCATCCAAGCCTCCTTCGGTCGGAACTTCCCGTACCGCCTTCGTCACGCCGTCGCGTTGGGCGCCTCGACGTACAACGACTTGCTCGAGTCCGTGCGGATCGAAATCAACGCCGACTCCGAAGTCGACGGATCCGACGACATGGACCCGCAGAGCGTCGCGGGCGACGGCGTCAACGGCGTGTATTGGCTCGAGGAAACCTGGCCGTGGGCCGAGAGCCACCCCGACTCCGACGCGATGACCGTGGTGCGTTTTAACCAAGGCTCGATCGTCGAAGCCGACGTCTACTTTCGCGCCCGCAGCTACGCTTCGCGCGCCGAGATCTGGGCCACGACCAGCGAGAACCGCGCTTCGCGACTGCCGGAATCCCACCGCGAAACGAAGCTCGAGGACATGAGCGCGCAGGATCGCTGGCTTTACCTCATCGCGGTCCACGAGTTCGGCCACGCGTTGGGCCGCGCCCACGTTCACGACCACGACTCGATCATGGCTCCCGCGGTTTCGATGAAACGGTTGCTCGAGCCCTTCACGAACTTCGACCTCGAGGTGCTCTCGTCGGTCTACCCGCTCAAATCGAAGTAGCTTAGAAGCCGAACTTCTTCTTGAGGTTGTTCGCCGCCTTCTTGGCTTCTTCCTCGATCTTGGCTTTGGCGGCGGCTTCGGCCTTCCGTTTTTCTTCTTCGATGCGGGCCTGGGCCTTACGCTTTTCTTCCTCGATCAAAGCCTCGGCCTTCCGCTTTTCTTCTTCGAGCTTGGCGCGGAGCGCGGCTTCTTGGCCCTTGAGCAGGCCGCGGGCGAGACGTTCGGCGAGCAGCTTGGTCGTGTAGCCGATGTCGGCCTTGGGGTTCGCGAGATCGCCGCTCATTTTGAGCGGAACCTCGATTTGCCCGCTCGGGCCCTTGAGCTCGGGAACGCGGATAAGCTCGGGCGACAAGAAGGCATCGCCGAGCATCTCGAGCTGACGATCGAAGGTGACCGTGCCCTTGGCGACGAACTTCACTTCGCCCGCCTTCGTGTCGAGCGTATCGTAAGTCACGTTCAGGTCTTCGAGTAGGACCCGGCGACCTTCGATGCGGCTCACGATGCGGGCCGTCTTGAAGTCCCCGCGCACGGCCTTGTCCGTCTTGGGCGTTTCGAGTTTCTTGCCGCCGACCGCCGGAACGGCGTCCATGACCATGCCCAGCACCTTCATGACGGGCAGGCTCAAACGGCCGTTCACGACGTCCCCGCGCAAGGAACCGCGCAGGTCTTTCTCGACCTGCGCACGACGCAGGCCTTTGAGCGAAACCCCCATCTGACCGGTCAAGGCGCCCGTGAGCTCCTTGCTCCAATCCGGAACGTGAACGCGGGTCATCTCTTCGATACGCACGCCGCTCAGATCCGAGTTGAAATTCACGCCCAGGGCTTCGGGCACGAGGTCCATCTGCGCCGACATCGCGAGGCGGCCGCCGTAGCCGCCGATGCCGGTCTTGTCGACGATGAGCTTGCGCTTGGCGAGGCTCATCTGGAAAGTTCCCTGGGTGAAGTCGGCGCCGAGCGCGCGAACCTTGCCGAGCTTGACGCTCATCTTGGCCGTGACCTTATCGAGGAGAGGGTTCTGGAGCGCGGCCTCGACCGTCGGCGCGAGCTTCTCGAGCGACTCGTCGAGGGGCGCGGTGTTCGGCGAAGGGGCCGCCGCCGGAGCTCCGCTCGTTCCCGTCGTCGTGGCCGCGCCCTCTCCCTTGGCGCCCACGATGACGGGCTTCAAACCGAGAAGCTCGTCGAGATCGAGTTGCGTGGACTCCATGCCGAAGTCCACCTGGTGTTGCTCAAGGCCGCGGGCCGCCAGACGAAACGACAGGTCCGACCGGCCGATTTTCATGGAGAGCGGTTCGATCTTGATCTGCGGATCCTTGGCCGTTCCGAAGATCCGGATCGTGCCGTTCATGTCCGAGACGGGCTGCTTGAGCTCCGGCGTCGCGCCGGCCGCTTCCTTGACCTTCAGGACGATATCGAGGCGCGGATCCTTCAGCGATCCCTCGACATTGCCGTTCAGGGCGACGCTACCGTCGAGACCGTAAGAGCGCACCATCGGCACGAAGGCCCCAAAGCCGTTCAACTTGACGTCGGGCATATTGAGCTCGGCCTTGACCGTCGCCGCGTCGGTGCCCACGTCGCGCAGCGCCGCGTTCGTCGCGAAGCTGAGGTCGGCGAAACGGAACTCGAGCGGCGCGAGGTCCACCGAGAGACGCTCCTTCTGTTCGATCTTCGCGTTGACCTTGAGCCCGAGCGTGACGCCCGCCGGCTTATGGAAAAGCCCCGCGTAACGGATATCGAGACCCGAGAAATCGGGTTCGAGCCCGAGCTGCGCCATCATTCCCGCGTCGGTCGGATCGACGAGCAAGGATCCGCTCGCCTTCACGAGACCCTGGACGAGGGCGCCGGCCGCCGCGACGTCCGGACGAGCGTCGAAACTCATCCGGATGGGCGCGCGAAGGCCGATGTCCTCGAGGCGAAGATTCAGTTCGCGCAACTCGACGCGGTCACCTTCGGGCGCGCCGGCCTTCTTCACGCTCACGTCGGCCGATTCGACCGAGGCGAAGAAGCGGGCCGCGAGGATCCGCGACGAAAGCCAGGTCGGCAGGCCGGAAAGCGTTTGGCCAACGACGGCCGCGGGAGCCCCTTCGGTGGAAGGCGGGGCCGCTTCCGTCGGAGCGACGGGAGCCTTCGGGGCCGGCAGGAAGGCGGCGATGTTCCCGCCGGCTTCGTCCTGCCGAACGACGACCTTGGCCTTGACGAGCCGGAAGGTCGCGCGCGGGCCCACGATCAAAGACCAGAGAGGCATGTCGAGCCCCGCGCTTTCCACCTGAGCGAGCGGTGCGTCCGCGTAGGGCGCGGGCGCCGTCGCCTTGATCCCGTCGACGCGGATGCGCACGCTCGGGATCAACGAGAAGGAAAGCTTGCCGAGCTCGACCTTGCCGCGGAGTTCGCGGTTCACGGCGTCCTGGATCTGGGGCCGGAACTGATCGATGTCGTAGAAAAACGGAATCGCGGCGAGCAGACCCGTCCCCAGGGCCACGACGACGCCGGCACCGATGAGGGTCTTCTTGAGCGCGCTCGATTTACGGACCGGAGTTGCTTGGTTCATCGTTATCCTCGCTCTCGCTCAACCGGGCGGCCACGAAAGGGCGCGGCCCCCGAGCAAATGGAAGTGAAGGTGAAAAACGGTCTGGCCGCCGTCGTCGCCGATGTTCGTGACGACGCGGTAGCCGCTCCGCTCGAGCCCCTGGGCTTTCGCGATCTCGGCGATCTTGGCCAGGATGTGCCCGACCGCGAGCGCGTCCTCCGAGCCGACTTCCGCCAGCGAACGGATCTCTTTCTTGGGGATCACGAGGATGTGGACCGGCGCCTGCGGTTTCACGTCGTGGAAGGCCAGGCAGATGTCGTCCTCGTAGACGATCTTCGCCGGGATCTCGCGTCGAATGATCTTTCCGAAAATGGTCCCGGAACTCATTTCAAGGCTCCAGATGCAAGGCTCGAAGGAGCGAAATGTATTCTCATACATGAGTCGACTGAGAACGAAGCAGATGGGGGATTGAAATGAGTTCCGCTCATATGACCACGCTCACGATCTTACCTTTGACGTAGATGAACTTCTTCACGGGCTTGCCCTCCAACCAGCGCGTCACGGCTTCGCGCCCCAAGACGAGCGTCCGAAGCGACGCTTCGTCGATATCCTTGGCGACCTTCACCGTGTCGCGGAGCTTTCCGTTGATCTGGACGCCGAGCTCGATCTCGTCGGAAACCGTCCAGGCCGCTTCGAACGAGGGCCACGGCGTGCCGACGAGGCTCTTCGGATGACCCAGCATCGAGGCGATCTCGTCCGAGATGTGCGGCGCGAGCGGCGCGAGGATGCGCACGAAGCCGTCGAGCCAAGCGCGGGGGATCGCTCCCTTCGCGTTGAAGAATTCGTAGGCGTCGTTCAAGCCGATCATGAGGGCCGATACGGCCGTGTTGAAGCGCAGCCCTTCGATATCCTCGCCGACTTGCCGGACCGTACGGTGGTAGGAGCGCCGCAGCTCGGGCGTCCATTCCGACTCGGGCAGGTCGACGACCTTGGACGAGAGCTTGACCGCATCTCCTTCCCCTTCGGTCGCGAGGCGCCACAGACGCGAGACGAAACGGAAAACCCCTTCGATGCTCGAGGTGTTCCAGGGCTTGGCCTTCTCGAGGGGACCGAGGAACATTTCGAAAAGACGGAAGGTATCGGCGCCGTACTCGTCCACGACCTTGTCGGGGTTGACGACGTTGCCGCGCGACTTCGACATCTTCTCGCCGTCCTCGGCGAGGATCATGCCTTGGTGCACGAGACGCTTGAAGGGCTCGGGCTCGCTCACGAGGCCCAAATCAAAGAGAACCTTCTGCCAAAAACGCGAATAGAGCAGATGACCCACGGCGTGCTCCGACCCGCCCAGGTAGAAGTCGACTTGTTTCCAGTACGACTGGGCTTCCTTCGAGAAGGGAGCGTCGGCGTTCTTCGGGTCCATGTAACGCAGGAAGTACCAGGAAGAACCCGCCGATCCGGGCATCGTATTGGATTCGCGCAGGGCGGCCGCACCCGTGACGGGATCCTTCGTCTGGATCCAATCCTTCACGGTGACGAGCGGCGACTCGCCCGTGCCCGAGGGCTCGTAGCGTTCGACCGTCGGCAACGTCAAGGGCAGGTCTTTGTCGTCGAGGGCGCGCATCCGACCGCGGTCCGCCCCTTCGGTCACGTGCAGGACGGGAATAGGCTCGCCCCAGTAGCGTTGACGCGAGAAGGTCCAGTCGCGCAAGCGGTAGGTGACTTTGCTTTCGCCGACGCCCTTGGCCGCGAGCCAGGCCGTGATCTTGCGACCGCCTTCGGCGTAGGGCAGGCCCGTGAACTCGCCCGAATTCACGAGATTGCCGTCTTCGCCGACGACGACCTTGACGGGAAGATCGAAGGTCTTCGCGAATTCACCGTCGCGTTCGTCGTGCGCGGGCACGGCCATGATGGCGCCGCTCCCGTAGCTCATCAGAACGTAGTCCGCGATCCAGACGGGGATACGCGCCCCGCTCACGGGATGAAGCGCGTAGGCCCCCGTGAAAACGCCGCTCTTGGACTTGGCGAGGTCCGTGCGTTGAAGGTCGTTTTTACGCGAGGCCTCTTTGACGTAGGCGTCGACCGACGCCTTTTGAGCGGGCGTCGTGATCTTCGCGACGAGCGGGTGCTCGGGCGCGAGAACCATGAAGGTCACGCCGAACAGGGTGTCCGGACGCGTCGTGAAGATCTCGAAGTCGCCGGCGCCGTCTTCGAGGGCGAAGCGGACCTGCGCGCCCTCGGAACGACCGATCCAGTTGCGCTGGTGCTCTTTGGTGGACTCGGGCCAGTCGAGGAGATCGAGATCCTTGAGCAAGCGCTCGGCATAGTCCGTGATCTTGAGCATCCACTGGCGCATCGGACGACGTTCGACGGGATGGCCTCCGCGTTCGGACTTGCCGTCGATGACCTCGTCGTTCGCGAGGACCGTGCCGAGGGCGGGGCACCAGTTCACGAGGATCTCGGCTTCGTAAGCGAGGCCGCGCTCCAAGAGCTGCTTGAAGATCCACTGCGTCCATTTGTAATAGGCCGGATCGCTCGTGTTGATTTCGCGGTCCCAGTCGTAGCCGAGTCCCAGCATCGTGAGCTGGCGTTTGAAAGTCTGGATGTTCTTGGCCGTCGTGATCGACGGGTGGATCCCCGTCTTGATCGCGTACTGCTCGGCGGGCAACCCGAAAGCGTCCCAACCCATCGGGTGGAGGACGTTGAAGCCCTTCATCTTCTTGTAGCGGGCCAGGATGTCCGTCGAAATGTAGCCGAGCGGGTGACCGACGTGAAGACCGTCGCCGGAAGGGTACGGGAACATGTCGAGGATGTAATACTTGGGCTTTTCGGAGCCCGGCTGGCCGGGGTTCGCGCTCCGGAAGCATCCGTGCTCGGCCCAATGCTTTTGCCACTTCGATTCGAAGGCGTGGAAGAATTTTTTACCCGTGTCGGCCATAGGGCCGCCACTCTACTACCGGGGCCGCCTTCTTGAAACGACGGGCGGGCGACACCGGGCTCAGAATTTGTAGCTGCTCGCGATGGTCAGGCCGTAGATGTAGTTGCTCCGCGCGACGGGATCCGCGCCCGGACGCTCCAGCGAAGGCGTCGAACCCTGACCACCCTGCGCCCAAGCGCCCAGGCTGACACTGCCCTGGGGTTTCTCCCAATACCAACCGGCCGTCGAACCGAACATGTGGACCTTGTCCCGCAGGGTCGAGAGCGCGCGCGGCTTTTCGGCCGCGGCGGAGAGGTTCGTGTAGAAGCCCCAGCGCAGGCCGAAGTCCTCCCAGACTTTGTAGTCCACGCCGAGCTGGGTGTTGAGGATCGTCTTGGCGTCGAAGTTGGCGCCGGCCTGTCCCGACGGGCTCGGATTGAAGGAATAGGGCCCGTAGAGATGGAGATCCAGGGCAAGCAGCACCGAGCGACTCGCCTGGTAGGCGAGACCCGAGCTCAGACGCCAAGGGACGCCCATTTTCTTCTGCGAGAACTCCTCCCGAACTTCGCTATCTTCGCCGCTCACGGCCGAAACGAAGGTTCCCCGACCCGACACGACCAGCGGCGGCGTGCGGAAGCTGTAGCCGATCGACCAGTCGTCGCTCAGCTTCGTGTGCCCGCCGAGGACGAAGAGCACCCCGTTCGACTCGAAGGTGTTCTCGCTGAACGAAATCCGGGCGGTCGCGTCGGGCTGGGCGCTCACCTCGTAAAAGCGCTCCGCGAGCTCCGCGGAGGCGTAGAAGAGGGTCAGCCCGAGCGTCGTGCGCTCCGAGACCCGGCGACCGGCGAAACCGCCGATCCAAACCGAGTTCAGCGAAGAATCGTAGGACATGCTG
>ERZ761607.747-NODE-747-length-49648-cov-13.358982_pt1 | contig 49648 bp, 26 predicted proteins | sample MGYA00511164_ERZ761607 | MGnify/ENA primary metagenome ERZ761607 (study PRJEB28899, sample SAMN02445080) | bioreactor sludge metagenome | biome: EBPR sludge | place: Australia: Brisbane, Thorneside Wastewater Treatment Plant | collected 2011-06-22 ...
ATAGCTGCTCATGGCAATATAGTATCATTCCTTCAACAATTTCTGGAAGAATGATAGACATAATAATATCATGATTGTATAATGTAAGTTGCAAGATAAATATGTATATTTGAAGAAGAATATTTCAAATAAAGTTTTATGATAGCCATGATAAAAGCAAAAGAAGCGTGGGTTGATACTGTAAGTGACATAGCAAATATTGTAGAATGTGATGCATCATACTCGTTTTTACAATTAGTGTCTCAGATTCACTATACAAAAGGCAGTCTAAAAAGTTATAAAAAATGTGTTGTTCGTATCAACACAGCTAATGATTTTCAGTATGTTAACCCTCTTCAGATTTCTGTAGCAGATAGTAATGAAGAATTGATGCTTCATTCAGTTGTAGTTCGACGTTCAGGAGAGATAATTGATAAAACACATGAAATGACATTCTCTGAACTACAACGTGAACCCGGGTTGGAAAACAGTGTTATCACCGGAACAAAAACATTTATAGGTCATATTAATAATCTTCAGATTGGTGATGTTGTTACGTATGAATATACAACCATTAATGTAAATCCGTTGTATGAAAATCACTTCGAATATATGCTTCCAATGTCGTATGGAGTGCCTATATATCACCTTGCCATCAAGGTGTTTTACGGTAACAACGAAAGACACTGTTCATATCGAATATATGATGGAACTAACGAAGTTGAAAGAACGTATATTAATTCAGAAGGTGTTTTTAGCTGGGAAAAACATGAAATTCCTCCTGTATTACTCGAAGATCAAATACCCTTTGATAGAAATCCCTATTCCTATGTTGAGTTCTCAGATTCAGCTGATTGGACAGATCTTGGCAATATTTTAAAACAACATTACAGTTTTAAGGAAACGTATAGAACTAATAGCTTACAGGATTATCTTAATGATATAATTAACAATTGCACTGAAGAAAGTAGCATTATTGAAGCTCTCGTCGCACATGTACAAAAGAATATTGCATATATGTCAATCTCTATGAGTGAGCACAGCTATATACCTCATGATCCTCAGTTCGTCATAAAAAATAATTATGGCGATTGTAAGGACAAGGTTTTGTTGCTCAAAACGTTGCTTAAAATTAAAAATATAGAGTCAACCCCTGTCGTTGTTCATTCTTATTCATCTAAAAGTACGCTATCTCATTTACCATTGCTGCAATGCTTTAACCATGTAGTTCTATCTATCGCATATAATGGTATGGATATTCTCGTTGATCCAACCAATACAAATGATTGCTTTACAATAGCAAATTATGCCGAACCTTGGTTTAGTACAGGATTGTACTTAAAAGATACGCCACAATTAAAAACATTATCTGATAAAAAAAACAGCAGATATGTAAGAAAAATTACGGAACATATAAAAATTAAAGGCGACACTGCTTCTATGTCAATAAAAGATGAGTATATGTATCATGCATTTCCTCAAGTTGCTCAACGGCATAGTACAATAAGTAGAGATGTATGCAAAAAAACATACTTAGATTTTTATTCTAAGAGGTATCCTACAATTCAATATAATCCTCGTTATGTAGAGGGTAAAGAATTTGCTACGTCCCTTGAGTTTGCTAATCATAATTTTATCATTAATGCAGAGTTACTTGTACCATCACTTTGGTCGAAAGACGGTAGCAATAATTCCACTGCCGGTAAGGCTGAATTTTATCCCTTGGATTTACTCGAAATAATCTATCGACTTCCGGGTACTCAACGAAGGCATCCTTTTTCTTGGCCCCATCCTACTGAATTTTTGTTCACATTTATTATTGAGTATGATTTTGAAGCCACTATGGGGAATCTTGATGAAACAATAGAGAATCAACTATTTAAGTATTCGGTAAAAACTACTGAAAGAAATTTTGTGTACAGATATGAGGTGTCGTATCAAAGTTTGTCGGACACTATAGAACCTGAAGACTTTTCCGAGCAACAAAAAATGGTTAATAAGTTTATTGATAATCTAGGATTTACCATAACAAAACCTTTGTCAAAGGCTTCATACTCTGATACTAACAATAGTGGTCAAAAAGAATCCGAAAATAATAAAGATGGGTATTCAGTCTGGCTGAAAATATTTTTAGGTATATTGTTTCTCTCTATTTTAAAAATAATAGCACAGATTATTAAGTAATTATCGTTTCAATTCATCACATATTTTTCATTGTTGCTAAGACAAATTCTTCTGCTAAAGTGAGTAAATTTGTTGCATTGGTATTACTTAAAATAATGATTGTGATATTATTATCCATGATATGAATCCAATAGGCGCTTGCGCCCCAAATTGACCCTTGTCTATTAACGACTGTATATGCTTTTTCACCGAATTTTTGCTGACTTACCCATAAACCATAAGCAACATTATAAAGTGCAGGATAGGGAGTCATCATAAGATTAAAAGTACTTTTTTGTAGAATTGTTGAGGAAAAAAGGGCTTTATCTAAGCGGAAAATATCATCAACGGTTGAATACATTGCTCCCGCAGAAAAATAATTTTCAATATACATGGGGGCATCTCGATAAAAAATCTTCGTACTGTCATCAATATAATATGTTGATGCTAAACCTTTGATAATATCTTTGTGATATAGCATGGCGGTATGTTGTAACTGAAGAGGTTGCACGATGATAGAGTGTAGATTTTCTGAAAAGGATTTTCCTGTTATTTTTTCGATGATTCTTCCAAGAATAATATAATCCGCATTATTGTACCGAAATTGGCTACCCGGTTCATAGTCTAATGTACCGCTACAATAACGACGAATAAATTCATCAACAGAGTAAGGTGATTGATATACGGCTATTCCGTTTGATTCCTCGCAATGCGGAATACCGGAGCTATGAGTCAATAAATGGTGAAGTGTGACACGGTCCTTTCCCTCACCCGAATATTCCGGATAATATTTCCCAATAGTTTCGTGGAGATTGAGCAATCCCCGTTCATATAAATGTAAAATAATAATGGATGTGAAAACCTTAGTGACGGACGCTATTCTGAAAAGTGATTGTGCATGAATGGCAGTTCTTTCTTCTCGATTGGAAACGCCTATCGCTGATTGATAGAGCTTTTCTCCATGCCGTGCGATGAGTACTGCGCCATTAAAGTTATGATTCTTGTAATAGTTCTGTAGAATGGTATCGTAGCGATGGGCATAGCTCTTCTCCGCAGAGAACAGCATAAAGAGTAAGAGAGTGATAAAGAAACAATGGCGCATTTTTACTGTAGAATGGAGAAAAAAATACTATTGGGAATTATAAATTGCTATGATTACATTGGAATCATCTTCGCATATCAATAAGACATACACGATGCGGCACCGAAGATGCAGATTGCTTTGACACAGTTTCTTCTTGTACTATGTATCGTGCTATGATGAAAGGTGTAATTCCCCTTTTTAACAATACAAAATAAGGAAAATTATTGCAGATACTATTATTTTGTTTACATTGCATACTCAAAATGTACATACTAAGCAAAAGTAGTACACTTACTATGCTAAACAAACATTATGATAAGTGCTTTAGAAATAGAGAACATCCATGCAGATATTGTTAAAGATACTGAGACAAAAGAACTTATCCGTTTACTGGCAAATGCAGAGAATGATATTGAAGTTGGTTATGCCATAAAGGCAAAAGAATCATTGCTTTTTGTCTTGAAAAAATCTACTGATATTGATTTTCATGAAGGAATTGTCCGCGCATTGACCGGATTGGGTAAGGCATCTCTTGTCTTGTCAATATTCGAGGAAGCACTTGACTATCTTGCGCAAGCGGAAACAATAGTGTTGCGCCATTTTCCTTCTTCAACTTTTCATGGCGATATACTTTCTCACAAAGCTGTTGTTCATAAACAACGTGGTGAATATGATGCTGCATTGGAATTGAACCATAAAGCGCTGAATATATTTGTTAAAAATGGGGATAGAAAGCGTGAAGCTCGTACTATTGGTAATATTGCTAATATTTATGTGAAGTTGGGAGAATTTGCCAAAGCAATGGAGCATTATCAGCCCTCGCTCAGAATTTATGAGGAGTTGAAAGATTTATTTGCCATAGCTCGGACTTTAAACAATATGGGTAATATATTCAGGCATCGCTCATTGTATAATGAAGCATTAGAATATTATGGGCGTGCACTCACAATAAATACCGAGAATAACTATTGGTCAAATACTGCACAAAATTATAATAATATTGGTAATGTACATCGCGTAAGAGGTGACTTTGAAATGGCAAAATATTATTATAAAAAATCAATAGAAGTGAGTACAAAACTTGCCAGTCAAGAAGTAATTGCGCAGAATTTAGAAAATTTAGGCAATGCACATTATGGACTTGCCGAATATTCTCTTGCTTTGGAATGTTATCAGAAAGCATTAGAAATACGTAATGTTATCGGCACCGAGCAAAGAGGGTCATTGTATTTGCATCTGGGGAATTTGCATCAAGCTTTAGATGATTATGATACGGCATTCTATTATTATCATCTTGCTTTGGACGATTATAGAAAATTTAAGCGTAAAAGTTCGGTCGGTGATGCGCTTGCCAATATCGGTGCTTTGTATAGTTTGACCGGACAATATGATATGGCATTGGATTATTTGCATCAAGCATTAGAATCACATATCAATTCGGGCAAAAAAATAGGTATATCAAATGTTTTTTTGAATATAAGCAATATCTACAGATTGCAGGAAATGTATGAGCAAGCATTTGAGACATTGCAATTGGCTGAACCAATTATCCATGAAGCCGGGTCGGTTTATTCTCGAGCAATGTTCCTATATATTAAAGCGCAGTTATTGGCAAAAAAAGAATATGATAATGCCAATACTGAAATTGCTGAACAATTATTTAATGAAGCTCTTGTTTTATTTGCTACAACATATTCCAAAAAAGAGCAATACGAAGTGAGTTGTGGTCTGGCAACTCTTTACAAAGAGCAAGGACGATGGAAAGAAGCCGGAGAACTTTTTGAACAATGCTTGGAATTACAGCGCACGGTTTTTTCTGAAAAAAGTCAAAAAGACCTTACTTTGTTCGATTTAAAACAGAAAGTTATTCTTGCGGAACAAAAAAAAAAAATAGCTGAACATGAAGCAGAAATATATCGTTTGCGGAGTGTTGAACTTTTGCAAAAAAACGCGCTTGTTCAAAAAGAATTAGAAGCAACGATTGAAATCATTGTTCAAAAAAACTCTTTAATCAAAAAAATTAATGACACAATAACCGATGCTGTCCATCTCTCGCCTCAACACAGTCGCCAAACATTGTACGATTTATTGGATTCTTTGGAAGCACCGCACTTAGCAGAGACCGAGCGCAGCCGTCTTCAAGCCCAAATTAAAACTGCCTACAGTAATTTTATTCAAAAATTAGAAGCGGATTATCCTTCCCTTTCGGAGACTGAACTGAAGGTGTGTACTTTATTGTCCATGGGTTTGTCATCATCAAAAATTGCCATAACCTTTGGTTTGTCGCAAAGAACCATAGAAAAGCACCGTGAGCATATTCGTAAAAAAATCGGCTTACAAGAACAAAGCCTGACCGCGTTTCTTCAACGGTATGCTGTGGACTGAGAAGTTAGTTTTGCCACTACGTAGGTTTTACGTACCCCGCTGTATAGAAATGAATGGTACTTTTGTATTTGATAAAATGAGTGTAGTATTTTCCCTTTTTTCTTTTTACAATTTTACAGGAGGTAGTTCAATGAAACTACGGTGTCTCTTTGCAGTATGTGTGATGATGGCAGCACACACGATGTATGCACAGCAATCCGCCCAATTTGTGGCAGATGTCAAAAATGCTCATGGCTTGGAACATGTTCAATCCATAACACTTAACGGTGTTATGACGCAATTCGACAAAACGACGATTGTGTCGTATTTATGCAGAAATGATAATCATGCACTTATCACGATGCGTACGCCTGAGACAGGTCTTGACCAAATGTCCTATAAAGGCAATGATGGTTGGATAACAAGCGAAATGGCAGGTGGAAGCAATAAAATGCCTCTTCGTTCTATGGATTTGATTACTACTCGTGAGGCAGCAACGATGATGGGCTTGATGACACGTTTAGAAAAAGCTGCGTCATTTACCATTGAAAATCGCATAACAGAAAATGGTAAAACATTGATTCGCGTGCTTGCTCATATTGCCGACAATGATGATAGAGTTCTCTATTATGATGCGGAAACCATGTACCTTGTGCGTGAAGTGCGGAAAGAAATGAATCAAGGTTCGCTTGATGTTGTGGTAGAATATAGTGATTATCGCCGTGTCAATGGCGTGGCATTGCCTCATCGTATCGAAAAGAAAATTGGTAATGATATCATTGCTGTGTATGTGTTCGATACAGCCAAAATCAATATGCCGATGGCGGATTTTATTTTTGACAATGGTGTTAAACAATAATTATATTTTCCCACAATATTCTGAACAATCATGAAAACATTATATTCTTTTTTGATAAGTCTATTTATATTATGCAGCATGACTGCATCGGCTCAACTTTCTACCAAAGGTACAGACTTTTGGTTAGGATTTAGTGAAAATCTCGTTAGTCCTACGATTACTGTTTTTATTACTTCTGATGTTGCTACGACGGGTACTGTTTCTATACCAATGGGAACATTCTCACAAAACTTTACAATTGCTGCCAACTCTTCTACATCAGTTGTTATTCCCTTAAATCAAGGATATAACACCGGTTCCGAAACAATTAGAAATATGGGGATACGTGTTATTGCTAATAATCCTGTTTCTGTTTATGGGCTTAATGCAGGATCCGCTTCCAGTGATGCAACCGGTGTGTTGCCCACTCCCGCTTTGGGAACTTTCTATACTATTGCCGGGGCAAGAACAGATGAGTTTAACTCTCAATTTTTAATTGTCGCAACAGAGAACAATACCGTTGTTACAATTAATCCTTCTTCAACAACGCGGAATTTTCGAGCAGCCAATACACCATTTGATATTACATTACAAAGAGGACAGACCTATCAAGTGCAATCGTCATCAAGCCAAAGTCTTAATGGAAGTACTGTGACATCAACTCTTCCGGTTGCTGTTTTTGCAGGTGCTACCTGTGTGCGCATAGGTGGCTGTACAGCATGTGACCATATTTTTGAGCAAAATATGCCCACAAATCGTTTAGGACAAAACTTTATTACTATTCCTCTTGCTTTGCGTACTGCGCCTATATTCTACGATGTTGTTGCAACAGAAAACGGTACAACAATTCGACGTAATGGCGTTGTGGTTGCTACACTCAATGCGCGCCAAACATTTAGTTTTTCGACTACACAACGTGAGGTTATCACAAGTTCTGCACCTGTTGCACTTATGCAATATAGCCCGGGATCATCTTGTGACGGTGTGACTTCAGATCCTTTTGTTGTCTATGTACCACCCATAGATCAGATGATAGATCGTATTGTTTTTAATGCTTTTGTTACGCCCAATATTCCGACATATTTTGTCAATATTGTCACAGCAACATCCAATACAGCCAATGTGACATTGGACGGTGCTCCTGTCACCGGCTTTACGACTATTCCCAATGACCCGACAATGTCTGCTACAACTACAACTGTTGTTGGCGGAACCCATACATTAGATGCGGGTGGCGATAAATTATCAGCAATGATATACGGTTATGGAAGTTTTGACTCTTATGGCTATCTTGCCGGCACGGCAGCAACTGCTTTGCGAGGCAGCGATATTATTGTCACACCGGAATTTAGTTATATGCAGAATATCCCTTACATTGATTATCGAGCAAATGATATAACTACAACAAATTCCGTTGCGGTGATGGGATTAACCGTGCGTGATGGCGGTGCTACCGCGCCCGATAATGACGGATTCACTACGACGATGACTTCTTTAACCATTGATGTCAGCCATCCTGCTATGATTCGCCGCCTTGCTCTTTATGATGGCATTAATGAAATAGCAGAAGTGTCTATTCCTTGTTGCACAACATCGGTGGCGCAATTCACAGGATTGAATATTGTGGTGCCGGATAATGGTACGCGTACACTTGAGTTACGAGCTACATTTACTGAGTCGGTTAATGATAATACTCAATTGCTGTTCCGCGTTGTGGAAGCTGTTTCGATACCGGGCGGCACAGAGTTTCGTGATCTTGACGGCGGTGGAGCAACAAGTTCGATGAATGGCGACGATAATCGTTTGGAAGTCATTGCCGATCGTTTGCGTTTCCTGGGTCAGCCATCTGATGTGGATGTTGATGCGATGATGCAACCTGATGTGACAGTAGAAGCTATTGATGAATTCAATAATCGTGACCGCGATGTGGAAGGACGTGAAGTCTTTATCACCAATCGCAGACTTAATAATTCTCCAGAAGGAGCATTGATGAATGAAGATGGCATCGCGCGTTATGGCACATTGACATTTGGTACTTCATCGCCGTTTGAACAATTAACCGCTGCATCACCGGGTTATCAACCGGGGCTAAGTACAGCATTTGCTATTAAAGGTGCAATTGCAACAGGTAATAGAATACTTCATTTGAATGCAGGCACTCACTCCGGTCCTGATGGCACATTAACAGGTTTTTGGGATGATCTTGCCGGTAATGATGATAATGGTGAGCAATCGGTCATGGCTCGTCGTCCGGCATTACGTAATAGTGCGGCTTTTCTTATCAATAGCCATCCTGTGGTGCAATTTGGTGTCGGACGCGGTATGCAAATCAATACACGTTCGGAATTATCGGGCGGTTCAAGTAAAACCATGTTTGCAGTTATTCGCACAGGTGCTAATGTGACTTCACGCCAGATGCTTATGGAATTTGGCGGTATCCCCGGTGGTTTTAATATGTATATAGACGGCTTCCGTTTACATGCTGGAGTATGGGATCAATTACGTGCATGGCATTTGAATCGTCAAGTATTGCCTAATCGCGTGTATTTGGTGCAATATGTCTATGATGGCAGTCGTAATCGTTTATCGCTTAACTCTACAAGTTATCTCATTGAAGCTGCTTCATTGGCAGTTAATTTCCGTGACCCCAACATACAAGGCGGTAATCAATTGAATGGCATCGGTGCCGTTGTGGAACAAACGCGCTATCATAATGCTTATTCGTTTTTACCATTTGGTGATCCATTTTTGGGTCAAATAGCTGAGGTTATTATGCTTAACACAGCGGATGTGGACGAAAGAACAGCGGTGTTTGATGAGTTAAATCTTAAATATAATATCGGCGCTCCGGGTAATCCTTTGCTGAAAGAAAGTGAAGAGGAAAATATAGCCAATCAACCATTGCCATCGGTAGAATTAATGCCAAATCCGGCAAATGACCTTATTACACTTTTCAGCAATGGTGCGGCGATACGACAAATCACCATTACAACAATGGAGGGTGTGGAAGTGCAAAAATTGTATCTGAGCGGCGAATATACAACCCGTACTTTTGAAACAAATCGCTTGGCTGCGGGTATGTATCGTGTATCGGTAAAAACTACTGAAGAAACCGTGAATATACCATTGACAATTGTTCGTTAAAATTTATTTTTATTACAGAAAGCTCATTCCATCTGATGGAGTGGGCTTTTTTTATGTTGTGAAAACAAGAAATTCACCATTTTTGAAAATATTTTTATCAATTTTGTTGATGACAATGAAAACAATCGCTGTATTTTGTGGTTCAAGTTCGGGTAATGAAGAACTGTATGCCGAACAGGCATACACATTAGGCACATACCTTGCTCTCAATCAATATTCTTTGGTCTATGGCGGAGCATCCATTGGGTTAATGGGGGCTGTAGCAGATGGTGTTCTGGATAATGGTGGTAAAGTCACGGGTATTATCCCTTCTTTTTTTACCAATAAAGAAATTATGCATCAGCATTTGACAGAATGTATTATCGTAGAGTCCATGCATGAAAGAAAAATGAGTATGTATAAACTCTGTGATGGTATTATTATTCTGCCCGGCGGTTATGGAACAATGGACGAATTTTTTGAAATACTGACATGGGCACAATTAGGATTGCATACTAAACCCATAGGACTATGGAATATTGAAGGATTTTATAATCCATTAGTAACGATGATAAAGACAATGGCGGAAAAAGGATTTGTTCGCGAAGAACATATTCCATTATATATAGTTCACGATAACTATGAGCAATTACTTGCTTTGATGGCTTCATACTCCCCTCCGCGACTTCGGCAATGGGTTGAGGAAACAATGATATAATCTATATTCTTTCATCGAAATTTTGTAGCTTTGGAACGATAAATGTTCAATTTTACAGAGTGAGAGCAAAAAAAATACTCTTAGGCTGATAAGGTAATACTTCGTTCTTTTAAAAGAGATGTTCAGACTAGGGGTTCGATTATAGGTTGTAGCTCAATGATCCTAAACGACAAAATCAACTATGGACAAAACGAGAAAGAAAACGTAAAGATGATAGTAACAGAAGAGGATGTTAATAAACTCGCCCCAGACGATGCTTCAATAACGGCTGGTCGCCAATTAGCAATGAGGAATCAATGGGAAAATGTCAATAGACATGAAAGAGCTCTATGGGGTGAGTGTAAGGGAAGTGGTAAAAATCCTTACTTTACGCAAATTGATCTTGTAAACATAGCGTTTAAATGTACTTGTCCGAGTAGAAAGTTTCCTTGTAAACATAGTTTGGGATTACTATATTTGTTTGTTAAAGATAAATCTTGCTTTCTAACACATCCGGATATTCATACGCGAGTATTGGAGTGGATAGAAAGTAGAAATGAAAAAGTGGAAGCCAAAAAGGCGAGTCAAAACGTAGATAAAAAAGCTCAAGAAAAAAGGTTTTTACAAAGAGATAAAAAAGTAAGAGAGGGTATTGTTGAACTTAAAAGATGGATGAAGGATCTTATTCGTTTAGGTATTCAAAGTGTGCCACAAAATCAATATGTGTTTTGTAAAAATATGAAAGCAAAAATGATTGATGCACAAGCTCCGGGTTTGGCGCGTGTTTTGAGCGAATTAACTGAAATAAATATGTATGAACCAAACTGGGAACATGTGTTTTTACGTAAATTCTCATTTCTTTACATCCTTGTAAGTGCTTATGAAAATTCCGATAACATAAATGTTTCTTGGCAGGAAGAAATTAAAATTCGTTTAGGATATAATTTTAATAGATCGGATTTTGATTCTACTTCATTACAAAGAGATATTTTATTCACATTATCTCAAACAAAAGAAATCATAGATGTTAATTTAGTAAGCGAGAAAACATGGTTCTATTCCTGTGTAAATCAAAGTTTCTACTATCTATTGCAATATTATCCTGTAACACAATCTGTGCAAGAACAATTTCATGTACCTGGTAATACTGTTGATGCTCAGTTTTTTATTTACCCGGGAAGAAATCAGCAGCGTATTGTCATAGAAATGTATGAGTCTGTGAGTCACAAAAAAATATTTGATTTTCCTCAAAAAAGTTTCTACAATCATTGGATTGATATAGCTGAAAAAAAAGCACTGAATATTTTTACTGAAGAATTTCCTGTTCTGTTAAAATCCTACAAATTATTGACTAAAACTAATGAATGGTTTATTACTGATGAGAGTGGCGATTCTTTAAAGGTAAATATAGAAAAAATAAAACTGCTGAAAATTTTAGCACTAACACTACAAAATCCCGTTGATTGGTTTGGAGTGGTTCATAATGCAATGTTTAAGCCGCTGGCATTCATTTTTAATAATAAATATTATACAGTATGATGGAAGAGGAAATTGTTAAAGCCGCTTTGTTAGGTACTGAACGATATATGCCTGAATTGGGGTTGTCGTTTTCAAATATAATGCAAAAAATTTCGGATGATTTTGAAGAAAAAGAAGACATTTTTCTTAAACAAACTGCTTTGTACTACAGTTTACGTGATTGCTGTGTACTTCCCATAAAAATTGAAGGATTAACAATCTTTGACTCTGACTCGGTAGTTGAGAATAATCCTACTTTAGAAGGTATGTTACAGAAAGCAATCCTCACACAAAACAACAATCTTCTCAATTACTGCTTGTATGTTGTTGAAAAACAGAACTATAGTATTCCCAATTATATACTCCCCGATATGCTCAATAAGTGTCAAGATATAAAAAGAAGAAGAATTATTCTTCGTCATGGTGGGTCTGTTGCAAAAACGATAGCGTCACTAATGAGTATAGAATCTGTTGTTACTCAAGAAAATATTAACCCGGAAGAAGGTACATTGCAAGAAATTTTAGATTGGATAAGTGTCATTAGAAAAAATGACCCAACAAAAATATGGCAAATTAATTCGCTGCAAGCAGATGCTGAAAATTTGTCAAAAAACACAAACCAAAGTAAATTTGAGAGAATATTTGAAAACGAAAAAGTTGACAACAGGTTGAAGTTACTTAAATGTTTACGTGATGGTTTGTCGAAAACAGATGAACCCTATCTTCTTAAATTGTTGAAAACGAAAAGTCCACAGATAAAAGACGAGATTTCAAGACTGCTCATTCATATTGAAGATACAAAAATCCACAATGACTATATTTCATTGCTGAAAAAAATGTTTGTAGTGACAGATAAAAAGAAATTAATGGGTCTTATAAGAGAAAAGTCAGTACAGCGCAATCCTGATTTTGTGTTTGATGCTCATTGGAAAAATTATGGTTTTGAAGAGTTAAGTCCACTGAAAGAGGTAAGCGATTTGGATTTTCAGACAATACAGGTTATTACAAGAGTACCACTACCTCTTATTGCAAAAACTCTTGGTATTAGCGAAGAGATGTTCTTTGAGGATTTTTACGTTAATCAGAAGAATGAAAAATTTCATGCCGCATTTATAGATAATGCTCTAAATTTTGATGATATAGAACTTTTAAAAAGAATTATCATATTAACCAATAATGTTGAACTAATCGCACGTTTACCATTCAACGACGCATTAATAATGTTTGAAAATTTTTACAAGGGTAAACAAAATCGAAAAGTTACGATAACAATTTTAGGATGGATTTTTCAACAAGAGTTCTTTGAATTATCCGATAAGATTGGACGGTTGATTTTGGAGGATTTGCGTGATATGGAGTATGAAGTCTATGGAAATCAGTACTATTTGTTGGGACTGTATTTACCATTCAACGTATCTGAAATGATTCAATCCATGAATAGAAATTCCAATGATAATTCCTTTTTTAAGAATAATCATTTAATAATGCAGGCAATTGAAGATAAAAAACAAATTATTAATAATTTTTAGCAAAGTCATAATGAGTCAAAATTTAAGATTACAGGCGGAAGAACTATTCCAAGACGAGCTGGCAGAACTTCAAAAATTAGACAAGAATGAAAAACCTGAAAACTGGCAGTTATCACCGAAATCAGTCATTAAATATCTTATGGGAGGTAAGCTATATAATGGTTTTGAAATTACGCCCAAATATATAGGAAACCAGCGATTAATGGAAATAGCCGTTGCCACTCTTACTACAGATCGTGCATTGTTGCTTTACGGATTACCGGGGACAGCAAAGTCTTGGGTTTCTGAACATATCGCGGCTGCTATAACAGGTGATTCAACATATATTATTCAGGGAACTGCGGGTACCGGAGAAGATTCCATCCGATACGGATGGAATTATGCCTTGTTGCTATCGAAAGGGCCAAGTATTGATGCCGTTGTCGAAACTCCAATGATGAAGGGTATGAGAGAGGGAAAAATTGTCCGCATAGAGGAGTTAACACGTGTTTCGTCTGACGTTCAAGACACCTTAATTACTATTCTCTCCGAAAAAACAATTCCGATTCCTGAAATTAATACTCGAGTAGATGCGGTAAAAGGGTTTAATGTTATAGCAACTGCAAATAATAAAGATAAAGGTGTAAATGAGTTGTCAAGTGCTTTGAAAAGAAGGTTTAATACTGTGATTTTACCGGTACCATCAACTATAGATGAAGAAGTTGAAATAGTACGTCAACGTGTTGATTCATATGCAAAAGAAATGGAAATATCCTCTCTGTCTATTATTGAAGAGATACATCGAGTTGTAACAATTTTTAGAGAGTTACGTGAGGGAATCAGTTCTGATGGTAAGACAAAATTAAAATCCCCATCTGGATCTTTAAGTACTGCAGAAGCTATATCTGTTATGAATAATGGACTATCGTTAGCTTACTACTTTGGCGATGGAAGTGTGTCTTCAGAGGATTTGGCAAGTGGAATTATCGGTGCTATAATAAAAGATCCTATTCAAGACAAAATTGTGATGCAAGAATATATGGAAACTGTTATTAAAAAAAGAGACGATTGGAAAGATATATACCGAGCTTGTAGAAATATTATATAATCAAAAATACATGGCAACACACATACTAGGTATTAGACATCATGGTCCCGGATCTGCTCGGCATGTCGTAGATGCTCTGAAGCAAGTAAATCCAGATATTATATTAATTGAAGGACCACCGGAAGCAGAGGCAATTTTATCTTGGGCGAAGAGTCCTCAAATGAAGCCACCTGTTGCTATATTGGTTTATGTGCCTGACAATCCTCATCGTGCTGTATTTTATCCATTTGTCGAATACTCTCCTGAGTGGCAGGCGATACAATTTGGTTTACAGAATAATATACCGATTCGTTTTGCAGATATGCCACTTACACACTCTATGGGGTTAAGGCAAAATAGTGTTGGGGAAGATGTAGTTTCTGACCATGAGGAAGAAAGTACTCACTATAAGATTAACAATGAGGATAAATCCTCCGGCTCTATCCAAGAAGATAGTTCTGAAGTTTTTTATGGTAATCCTATACAATATTTAGCGAATATTGCGGGATATGAAGATGGGGAACAGTGGTGGGAGCAGCACTTTGAATTATCCAGGGAAGATCCTCTTTTACTGTTTGAAACTATCAAAAAAGCTATGAAAGTATTAAGAGAGAAGTCTTTTCAAGATATTAAAATAAATGATTTACAAAGAGAAGTATTTATGCGGCGGGCTATTACTAAGGCTCGGAATGAAAAGTATGATAGTATTGCCTTTATCTGTGGTGCATGGCATGCACCCGCACTCGAAGAAACATATAAGCCCAGTGTTGAAAAGGAGCTTATAAAAGATTTACCAAAGATAAAAGTAGATACCACATGGATTCCTTGGACTAACGATAGATTAATGTTTGAGAATGGATATGGTGCGGGTATAGGGTCACCAGGATGGTATCAACATCAATGGAATCAACCTAACGATGATGGTACATTCTGGCTTACTAAAACGGCTCATGTTTTCAGAAAGGAAAATATTGATATTTCCTCTGCTCATATTATTGAGGCGGTAAAGCTCGTAAAAGCATTATGTATGATACGGAATTTGAATAAACCCGGGTTAAATGAGATGCAAGAAGCTACTCGTACAGTAATGCTTATGGGTGACTCTTTACCAATGATATTACTAAAGAAAGAGCTGTATGTAGGGAACAACATTGGACAGATACCAGATGAAGCTCCGAAGTCGCCTTTACAATTAGATTTTGATAAAAAAATAAGATATTTGCGCTTAAAGTTGAGTGAGGAAGAACAAATAATTACACTTGATCTCCGTAAGCCGCTGGATATTCAAAAAAGTATGTTCCTCAATCAATTAAATTTACTCAATATCAATTGGGGAGAATTAATAACAACACAATCGAAGGGTACGTTTAAGGAACAATGGAGGTTGTATTGGCAACCACAAATGATGATAGAGCTCATAGCTAAATCATCATTTGGAAATACTATTAAGCAAGCTTGTTTTTTTTATATTAAAGAAATAATAAATAAGGATATTGATATAGTAAGTTTGTCACAGTTATTGCAAAAGTCAATCGCCTCCGACATCCATGAAAGCATAGACACATTGTTGAAAAAAATGGATGAAGTAAGTGCTAACTCCGTTGATGTAAAAGCTCTTATGCAAACTCTGTTACCATTGGTTGATGTTTTAAAGTATGGTGATGTGAGAAAAACTAATCAAGAAAAAGTAAAGGTAATTCTTGATGTAATTTTTTATCGGTTACTAATAAATCTATCTGTCAACTGTATGAATATTGACTATGACCAAGCAGTCGAAACAGTACAGTTAATATTACAGTGTAATAAAGCACTCTTAATGCTTGACAATCCTGATTATCTCAATGAATGGTATAATCAAATAAAATTCATGTGCGAGAATAGTTCTGTGCATCCGTATATATTAGGAAGTTGTCATAAATTAGCTTATGAAAATAATGTTTTAGATAAGAATCAAATCGCTAAATCTTTCTCACAAGCTCTTTCATTAAATAATATTGCCGAATATAGTGTTTATTGGATAGAGGGATTTCTTAATAATGCAGCGGTCATTCTTCTGTTTGATGAGGTAATCTGGTCTGTTGTTTTTGATTGGGTTGAGTCTTTAGATGAAAATGAATTTATAGCATTGTTACCAATTTTACGCAGAACATTTAGTGTATATGAAAAAGCTGAAAAAGAAAAATTAGCTCAAAAAGTAAAGTATGTAAGGAAAGAAGTGGACTTTTCACATGATGAAGAAAAAGGCGTGTTATTCAATGAAAATTTAGCATTACCAATTATTAAAACATTCTCTGAATTACTAGGTCTGAAACTATAAAAGTATGAATAATAATTTAAATATTAACAGATGGCGTCTTATCTTAGGACAAGAGACTCAGAACATTTTACCGGCTATCTTGGATAGTACACAAGTTGGTATAGATAATGCACTGGAGTTACTTTACAATTCAGATTTGCATAGAAAAGGAGGTCTGGGGGGAACTGCACCTAAAGTAAATAGATGGCTCAAAGACATTAGAGAGTATTTTCCAAAGTCAATGGTAAAAGTCATGCAAGAAGATGCTTTAAAAAGGTATAATTTAACTAAGATGCTTTCCGAACCAGAATTTTTGGAAAATATTGTACCGGATGTTCATCTGATTGTGACGCTGATGGAGTTAAAATCATTAATACCTGAATCAACAAAATCAACAGCAAGACTAGTTGTCAAAAAAGTCGTAGATGATTTAATGCAAAAATTAGAAGCTCCAATGAATCAATCAATTAATGCTGTAATCAGTAAAAGTATAAAAAATAGAAGGCCAAAGCATAATGAAATAGATTGGCATGAAACAATAAAAAGAAATTTGAAGAATTATCAGACGGAATACCAGACCATTATTCCTAGTGTGAAATTGGGGCATAGTCGGAAACGTAGGGCAATAAAGGATATTGTGCTTTGTCTTGACCAAAGCGGTTCAATGGGAACGTCTGTAGTATATTCTGGTATCTTTGGTTCTGTTATGGCAAGCATTCCTTCTGTGACAACTAAAATGGTTGTGTTTGACACAGAGGTCGTTGACTTGACTGAAAATCTTAATGATCCTGTTGATTTGTTGTTTGGTGTACAGCTAGGAGGGGGTACTGACATCAATAAGGCATTAACGTATTGTCAGCAAATTACAACGAAACCTGCGGATACGACAATAGTATTAATATCTGATTTATATGAAGGAGGAAATCTAGCGCAAATGCGTACAACCATGAAAGGAATAGTTAATAGCGGTATTAAATTTGTTGTCCTTCTTGCCTTGAATGATGACGGAGCACCATATTATGATCATCAAAATGCAGAATTTCTAGGTGCTTTAGGCGTTCCTGTTTTTGCATGTACCCCTGATTTATTCCCCGATATGATGGCTAATGCTATAAGTGGAAAAGATATTCAGCAATGGGTTAGTACAAATAATCTTGTATTGAAAAATAGAAGTTAAATTGTGTATGTTCAAAAGCTACTCTATCTCCATAGTAAAATAAATATTTAGGAATTTTTAACTTACAATCTTTCAAAAACACGGCTTGAAACACGATAAGTAACTTTCCAACAATATCAAAGTCGGGTCGAGTTGATAGAAGATACTTTGTGATATTACCCGGTCCGCACCCAATGTCTAACAGTGTAGCATTTTTCTTGGCAATGGAGTGACAAACAATAGAATATGTTTCATTATAAATATCCAAGTCCATGAATTTGTCTTGATACAATGAAGCAATAGTATTCCACGTTTCGAATGTTTCTTTATATCTGTCCATTTTTATAGTTTTTTAGAATAATGTGTTCCGATATCTATTTATTATAGTTGCTTTATATTTGATGACAAAATAAAGTCTTTTCTTTCCCCCAAACTACAAAAGTTTAGTAATAAGGAGTCTCAAAAACTAAAGATGTGAGGTAGAAGATATTGATTTTGAGGAGTTTTGCTCAGATTCTTAACTTATTACGATGGGCACTTCAATTATATTTTTAACGGTTGTGTACAGTTCAACATCTTGTGCAGGTGTTTCAAGCGAAATAATCAAGGCATAACGGGTTCGATTTTCTACCCTACCCAAATGCTTACGTTCACGCCACCAACCAATAACAGGATAAACAGCGATGTGGTTGCATTCAGAAAGTTCTGCTGCTGTCATTTCCATATAATCGGAATGTATCGAGCCATTACTACGATTGTCTTTACCAATACCCCATCGTTCTGCGCCTGAATTTCTTCTAAAATCTTCATTTTCTTCCCTTGCGGCAATATTTATACGCTTTCTAAAATCACTTTCACTTTCATTTACGTTGTTTACATCAAAACGCAAACCGTGTGACTGATAACGATACTTGTCTTTCCAGCCGATTTCGCCTGCTCCGGGTTCTATAAAATAGGAGAGTGTAATTTTTAATTTCACGGGGGTTTCGCCCATTTGCAGCAATAAATCGCTTGCCCACGGAAGATTGAAAAAGTGAATTTCGTTTGTCTTAGGGGTACTGCTTCCTTCTTTGAAATTAAACGGCTGAATGGTTTCCTGTGCTATGTATGTCAATGCACTTTCTTGACTATACAATGCACGGTCTAAATCGGGAATACCATAACCGAATGTTCTTAATAAATTTCTAAAACTTTCTCGGTTACCTTGTCGCACATTTTGTTGAGCGAGCATTGTAGGATGCCAATTAGCTGAATGAACCATCAAACCTCTTATGGTTTCTGCCCAAGCGTTGGGATATTCGTAGGCAATTTTTGCTGCAAACCATGATGCTTGCGCAGCAGCGGCACTTGTTGCCCAAATCGTATCAAAATGCGTTCTTGTAGTAAACTGCTTTGATGTGGACAATAGCTCCATGTCTTCATGTCTCGAAACACTATTATCAGGAGCTTTTAATAAATTTCCACCTTCAAAAACAACATCAGGTTTGATTGGCCATTTTTTTTCCCAAACTAATGAAGTTGAACTAAATGGTGAAAGTTGTCCTTCATTGGCAACGGGGGTATAATTTGGGAAATTTGGATCCTGTGTCAGAATTTTGGCAGTGTATGCTCCTGCTACTAACGCATTCCATGCTTGGGCTGGATTTTGAACAGAAGATGTAAAGTTTGAATGGGGATAATTTCGCCACATTTCTTCATCAGCCACATTTCCTGCGGAAACAATAATCAATCGTTGGTTTTCTCCTTCGCCAAAAGCCAAATTATCAACCATTCCTGACCAAGAAGAAGGTCTGCCCTTATTAACATCTTCGGTTGAAGTAACTGACAAACAATAAACCAATACCATATGCGGGTTTTGAATCTCAGCCCTTGCAATACCCTGAGCGGTTACATCGCCCCACAATTCTCGTCGTGTTTGTTCCTGATTTGGGCGTGGAAGAATTTTTACAGAACATAGTTTATGCGTAAGTGGAACTGCATTAGCAGAAATAAGCAATTGTTCCATTTGTCCGTAACCTGCTATGCCAGCCATTAATGTTCCGTGTCCTGCTCTTGGTTCGTGGTCGTCTGTTCCCCACGAATTATCTACGGTGAGTGCATTTGCGTCATTAATTAACGGTTGTAATAATTGATGTCCGTTATTTATTCCGCTATCCAACAAACAAACTATTACATTGCTATCTACAATTTGTATTCTTTGCAACAAATCATCAACCCACGCTTGTTGCTCAATACGGCTTTCATTTACCCAAAAACCTGCGGGTTCTTGCCCCGCTCTAAACTCTGCCAACAAATCGCTTTGCAACATCAATTCAACTAATTGCTCACGGTTGGCATTTATCAATAAAACGGCTCTTTCGGGAAATACGATTCTGCGTTGTTTCACTTCAATACCGATATTTTGTGCCGTTGCAAGAAACTGAGCAATTTGTTCCTCATCTTGGTTTTCTTTGGTATTTACGTTTAGCCATGCTTCGCACCATTTGGCAGTATCTGTTGGAATAAGTTGCGGATTATCTGTCCACAAACCTTCCAATAAAGCTGTGCTTACGTCTTCGATGCTATTAACTAAATCTGCTTTAAGTGGATTTTCTGTATCTCTAAAGTTTTTAGTTTGATAATCCTGAATTATTTTTATAAAATGTCCTTCTTTTCCATTTGGAACATAAACAAGAGCCTTGGTTACAACTTGATTTTCTTCTGACAATTCTGATTTAATATTCAAAAGTCGTATCCATTTTTCAGACTTTTTACCTCGCATACTTTCAAGACTTTTTGTAATCAAATCGTGATTTGCGGCACTTGTAAACTGAATATATGTTCCTTCTCGTGTGGCAATCTGTTCAGCACTGCGTTGTTGTTGCAGTTGTTCTTTTTGTTGCCAAATTGCTTCAAACTGACTTAAAAGTTTTTGACTTTGAGTTGCTCTGTCGCGAACAGGTATGCGTGGTTTTGCTCCCATTGCCGAAGGAACTCTGTATTTTTCGCTTCTTACATTTCCTTGTATGAAGATATGTTTATTATATGATACCATTCTTTATACCTATTTGTGATACGCGGCATTACGGTCTTTGATTGCTTTTAAAATTAAATCATTATTCATCTGCTGCTTTTCATTTAATATCGTTTCTTTGATAGCATCAATGCAGGCAAGCGATATTTCAGCATGGCTAAGTCCGTTTATATTGGGTAATAAATCTTTGAACGAAACTTTCTTTGTAAACTGCGAAAGTCTATTTTTTAGTAATTCCTCTTTTTCTTCCAAACTAGGCAAATGGTATAGTATAACATCATCAAATCTACGGAACAAGGCTTGGTCTAACAGTTCTTTATTGTTAGTAATTGCAATAATAAGACTATCGGAATGGTCACGTTCTATAAATTGAAGAAATGAATTCAATACCCTTCGCATTTCTCCTACGTCATTATCACGGCTGCGTTCGCCACCAATGGCATCAAATTCATCAAATAGATAAACACCTTGTTTTTGCTCAATCAAATCAAACACCTGACGTAATTTAGCACTGGTTTCGCCCATAAATTTGGTTACCATTTTGTCCATTAAAATGGTATAAAGAGGCAAGTTCAATTCATTGGCAATAATAGAGGCTGTAAGAGTTTTACCTGTGCCGGATGGACCTGAAAGCAAAATCTTTCTGCGATTTTCTAAATCATGTTTACGAAGTTTATCACGCTGCACAAACTCGGAAATGATACGGTTGATTTTGGTTTTAACATCTTTTGTTGCAATCATATCCGACAGTCTAACGGCGGGAACGTTCTCCTGAATCAATCCCTGCAAGTCGGGACTAAAAGTTTTGCTCTTATGCTTTGTTTCCTTTGCCTTGTCTATGATGGTTTTTATCTCATTGGCAACAATCGTATGTCCCAATTTGGCTTCGTGAGCAGCTATTTGCAATGCAATAGTTGTAAACTTTTCCGGTTCACTGATGTAATGCGATTTGATTAACGATACTATGTAGTCTGCTTTTGCCATTTCACTGCAAATTTATAATAGATTTGATTATTGTTAGTTTCTGTTAGTATGCGCTTGTTAAGTAATATATAATTTCTATGTCGGTTTGTTGTTCATGCGATTTTTATCGTTCTAAAGATTCTTTTCAATGTACGTTCACTATCTTACAATACACAGCTAATACGATGCAGATGTGTATGTGCGAAGACGCAGTGTGTCCTTGCAGCTATTGGATTTATACAATTTCTACTAACACAAAAAGTTGTTTCTCCGCTCAAAAGTACAAAAGTTTGGCTACACACACAAATTTTTATCTGAACTCATCCAACAAAGCACACCAATAATTCATCTAAACGGTGAAGAATATTTTGTACAATGCTTGTATGTATCAATGGCTGTCTTTTTTTAATCCATCGGTTTTATCATACTCTCTATAAATCCAATTTCTTCTTTCGTCAGTCTATATTTTTTATATAATTGCTTGTCTATCTCCGCTATGGATTTGCTCCAATCAATGTCTGATTGTTCTGTGAAATCTTGTGATGGTACAAACGTAAAACATTCTTTAGTTACATTCACAGAAGTAATGGATTGTCGAAGTAGAAATCTCGCAAACTTTGAGTTTAAATATTTAATATAATTTTCAGCTTCTACTTTTTCAGAAAAAACCGCAACATTTATATACGTTTCTGAGTGAATTTCACCGGGTAGAAGTAGTTGAGGATTTGTTATCACTCGATATTTATCGCCAGGTTTTAAATTTAACTCACCATTGCTAGGCACGAACCTTCCTATAATTACTTTGAACTTAGAAATCAAATCAATATTTTTCTTTACATCTTTTCTAGATACATAGCCCCATCCAGCACTTGTAAGAACTCTTATATCATTCTTAATTCCAACTTCTCTTCCTCTAAAGTAAGTTCTGAAACCAAATGGGTTGATTGAGAGTACTAATTCATTTAAGGATACGTTGGATAATTTTTTGACTTTTAATACGATTGATATAGCTGCATTTGAACGTATAAAGACATCAAAATCATGAAGATTTCTACTCATGGTTTTGTTTGTTGTTGCATCTGTATTTACAACGGTACACAAACCATTATAATTGTTAGACCATAAGAAATAGCAAAGTCCGCCAGCTATATCAACTGTGGGAAATATATTTTTACTAGTTTCAAAATCTACAAGTATTGCCATATTCTTATCAGAAAGCATATTTTTTCTGAAATCATCTAACCCTCTGCCACCTGCATACCATCTAGCAGGCATAATCATAGAAATATGGTCAGGTAAAATCTTTTTACTTATTAAAATGAACTTTTGATATACTGGTATAGCTCCTCTATCCGTACCACCGTCCATTTCCTGATACGGTGGATTTCCTACGATTGCATTAAATTTCATATTGTCAGTATTATGTGATTTCCAAAAAGTTTTACCTTGTTTTACTTTATCAAGAAATTGTTCTTGTTTGTGAGTTATCTGATGTACCAGATTTTCGACATATTGAGTATTCACTGTTGCATTTCTAAAGCCGACCAGAGTTCTTTTTGTGATGCTCTTAGCCATAGGTGTTTTGCATATCACAAAAATATTTTCACGCATTACCTTATCCCAAATATTGTATTGTTCTTCTATGGTTGGTTTTTGTTCCTTTTTTTTGTACTTCGCATCCACTAATTTTTTATAGATACCATAGCCCATATAGAGTGGATATAAACCTGATTTGGAATTTATCTCAAGAATTTTTGAATTTTCGGCAAAGACATTTTTTGTGACATTGCCATGATGTACAAATCGTGGTTTTTCTATGGTATTTTCCATTTTTTCATCAAAAAAGACATAACCACCCAAGCAATCGCCTATGTGCATATTCACTACTCGCCAAGGAGTGAGCACTGTTTCTTTGTCGGGATTTCTAAATGTGCTGAAAATAGTTGTAATTCTGGATATTCGTTCTTCAATGCTCATATTGTCGGCTGTTCTTGCCATGGCACGTATTCGTTTACCCGCCGCTCTGAACACATCCGGATCATAATACTTTTTGAATTTTTCAAACTCAATTTTTGTAACCCCTTTGGGCATAAATTCCTCCCATGATTGATTGTCTATGAGTTGAGAGAAATTATGAATGGTTAATTCTTTGTCTTCATCTTTTACTTCCGCACCGTATAGAAGCAAAGGCATACGAATAGATATACCTCGTAAAATAGAAATGGCGGTATCACGGTTTTTTCGTTTTTCTTCTTTTTCTTTTAGGAGCCGTTTTTCTTCTTCCGTCAATTCCTTTTTAGTTCTGCTTTTCTTTTCGGCATCTCCAAGTTGTTCATATTCTTCATCGGTAAAGCCTTGCTGATTTATATCAATATCACCACTTTTATGTATGGCTTTCGTTGTACCGATTATTTTTTTTAATTTTTCAAATTCTTTTAATTCAACATTGTTCAGTTTCATTAACTGATCATTATACAAATAGCCGTCTTCAAATCCATTACGTACCACTCTTTCAATATAGACTTTTTTGAGTTGCTCGAGCATACTTTCCACATTATAGGCAGTCATTCGCGAGCCATCAACGGAGATGATAGGACAGAAATTTAAGAATTCGCCCATTGTTTGGCGGTCTTGGTCTGAGGTTTTACCGGCTTTTGAAGAAATTTTAGCAACTTCTGATATTACTTTTAGCGTTCTGTCAGGTGCAAAATCGAACACAAAACATTCTTCTTTTACTTTACCGTGTATAGTTGCTGGGGTTTGTACTCTAAAAATGGTTTGCATATAGCTTGAAGCGGATGTATTAAATGACCCGGCAAGCATAAAAACAGCAGTCCAAGCAGGGACAGAAACCCCGGTGGTTAATCTGCCGCATGAAAGAGTAATGGTATAGGTTTCGTGTGGTTTGTTGGTAATAGCATTTTTTACTTTTCTCAATGCCTCCTCGTTTTCTTCTTCTTTGTCGCCCTCACCTGCCACATTGACTATTTTGAATTGACCGAAAACAGGATGTGACTGTAATATGGCACTCAAAGCTCTTGCTTCTTTTACGCCGGGAACCATCCACAATGAATGTCGAAAATTATCCCTGTATGTTTTAGTAGAATAGGGATAGTTACTAATGTTATCCTCTTTACAAATTAAGTTCAAAAAAGCACGAATATCCTTTTCATGCAGAAAACGATTATCGTCTTTTACTCTAAAAAATTCACGGAAGTTGAATGCTAATTCTTCATCTTTGAATGAACTAAATAATTTGCCTAAGTCGTAGGTGTAAATATTAAGGCGAGGAAGCGAAGCATAAGGATTGGGATCACCACAATGAATTTCGTCCCATTCCTTTTTGGCTTTTTGCTCCATGACATAATCCCAAGTAAAGATTTCATCGTCTTTATAATTACTCAAAAGATTAAAGGGAGTTCCTGAAAGGTGGAGAACCTTTGTAGAATGTTTTTCTAATTCACGAATCACATTTTTCCCTAAATCAGTTTGCGTTCCTTCATGTGCTTCATCTATGATGATGAGTTCCCATTGAGTATTAAATATTGTATCATTTTTATTAAAATTTCCTCCAACGTGTGAAGAACCTCTCAGATCCTGAATAGAAGCGAAGTATATATATTTTGATTTAGTTTTCTTTTGTTGCGTCTCGAGGGTTTGTATTGTCTCTCCTTGCTTTTTCGAGCCATAGGAAAAATTTGGTTTATCGTAAAATATCTTCCCAAAATCTTCAAACCACCCTTCATCTACAACAGGGCGATGCGTTAGGATTAATGTTCTTTTTAAGTCCAAATCCTTAACAACCTGAAGCGCAGAAAGGGTTTTGCCAAAACGCATTTTTGCAAACCAAAGCATTTTATTACCTTTTTTGAATTGCTTCTTGGTTTTCTCAATAGCGTCTTGTTGCTCAGGTCTAAAAACAATGGGATTTCTATCCGTTGAGATTTCACTTTTACCAATAGATTTTTTCCCTTCTTTTACTGCTTTAATCGCCTTTTTTGCAGTTTCAAGATCTGTTATAAACCATTCATTGGATTTGTTTTTTATATCAAAGAGTTTTTGTTTTATGCCTGAACGTTTTAAAACTTGATGTACATCTGAATCTGAAAATGACTTTAATATACCTTTGTCATTGAAAGCTGCTATTTCAGTATGGAGTAACTCATATTTAATACCGGCTGTTTGAGTATATTGATTGATTCGTTTTCGGGCAGCTTCATTGAGTACTTTACTATTGGGTAGTAAAGAAATACCTTCGGTGTCGGCAGTTGTTTCTCCGATTTTCAAACATCCTTTGTGTGCGCTGTCATTGATACGAAACACATAGATAAGTTTTATTTTAAGTGATGATGTAAACTTCATAGCATTACTCTTATTAAAGCAAGTCAATAAATTTAATTTTTTTGCCTTTTTTACCGTTTTCTAAATCTTTATTGCCCCAATCTCTTATTAAGCAATACATTCCATTGTGTTTTTTAATATTATCATTTGCACATCCTTCACATTCCTCTTTTTTGACATCTACCTCGCCAAACAAAGTGTCATTTCTCGATAATTTTGGGTGGCAACTTTCCGGTATCACTCCCTTTAGACCATCCATTTGCCATACATTCCAAGAAATAATATACGCTATGTATTGAATAGATTTTAGTAGTGGTTCTTTATGAAATTTGAATTTGTAATTTTCTATAAATGTGATGAGCATGGCTTCTCTGGCAAGAAGTAAACTGTCACCCTGCCATTCAAAGGCATAAATATTTTTATATGCAATTTGTGCTGCTTTCAACCATTCTCCGGAATCCTCGACATTTTCATTAATTACTCGTAATTTTCTATCTAAAAGACCAATCCTATTATCAACTTGGATAAATTCTCCTGTTGTTGTATCGTATCGGCTTGTTATATATGGTGCTTCCCCACACGCCATTTCGAGTCTGGTTTCCCGTACATAATGTTGCCATGTTTTACCCGAAGGAAAGTTGATTTTATTGTGATTTACTTCCCATGTCCTCGTACCGTCATGTGATAACACTTCAGTATTGAAAACATTTTCCATTTCAAACCAAGCATTGTCAATAAGGTTGTTTTGTGCATTACATATCCAAGACGGCGTAAAAACTTCAGCCATTTCACGCACTCTCGATTGTTGCAATTCTTTATTTTTTTTAACTCGCGGCATTATTATATTGCCATTTTCACCGGTTATTGAAGAAGTTGTTATATGCGAAGAACGTCCATAATCATCACCCAAGTCTTGATAATTGTCTGTTGCCCAAAAGATATTTTGTTTTGTTGTGTGGTCACGCAAAAGTATGTCTAGTACTTTAGGATACTTCCCTGATATGTCATTTTCTAAAATATCTATGTCTATTCCCAATTCTTCCATCTATTTTAGTTGTTATTGTATTGTTTGTACTCTCTATCTTAAAATTACATTCTTACTCTTTCTTCAGGACTGTCAAGAAACTCTGAATCTTCTTCTAAAAACTCAACTTTACATTAGGGTTTTATCATAACATAAAGGTTGTTGCAAAAATAAAAGTTTCTTTGTTAGGAAACATACTTTTTAACCGTCTTTCCCCCAAACTACAAAAGTTTATCTACACAAACAAATGTGAATTTCTTATACTATACAGGAAATAAAGTGGTTTTCGTTGTTTTTGTTTTTATATCCTGACATATCAAGAACGTATGTACAAGTGCTGTAATCATCGGGTAAAGTATAGGGGGATTTCTAAACAATGTTGTGTATGAACACGAATGTCCGCTTTTGAAAAAAAGCGGACATTCGTATGGTAAAAGCAATCATTGAGGTAACAAAGCGGTTTTGGAGTTTTCAGTGTTTCAAATCCCTACAAATCAAGAAAGTCAATCATGAAATCTCTACAATCACTTTAATCTTGGTATAAATCCGCTAATTTTGCTTTTGAAATCTTCATTTACATATCCGATTGACTGACTATGGCAACACTTTTTCTTGATGGTAACTCTTTGACAATTGAGCAGCTTGTTCATGCTGCCCGTGATTATTCTTCAGTTCTTAGTCTTACGGATGCATCACGTTCGGCAATAGAGCGTGCGCGTGCTGTTGTGGATGACTGGGTGGCGGAACATCGTGTTGTGTACGGTATAACCACGGGGTTCGGGGAATTTGCGAATATTGTGATTAACCCTCATGAAATCGAGGATTTACAAGAAAATCTTATTATTTCCCATAGTGTTGGCACGGGAGATTTTTTGCCCGATTATATTGTGCGTGCAATGATTATCTTGCGTATTAATGCTTTGGCAAAAGGTCATTCGGGTATTCGATTGTCCACCGTAGAAGCATTGATAGCCATGTTCAATGCGGGCATAGTACCTGCAATTCCCTCGCAAGGTTCTGTGGGCAGCAGCGGTGATTTAGCGCAGTTGTCCCATATAGCTTTATCATTAATTGGAAGAGGTGAAGTATTGAGTGCGGACGGCGGCACAGAAGAGTCGGCAGAGGTTTTGAAACGTCATGGCATAGAGCCGGTTCGATTAAAAGCAAAAGAAGGTCTGGCATTGATTAACGGTACTCAGATGATGTGTGCGTACGGCGCATTCGCAGTATTTACGGCACAACAGTTGGCAGATAATGCGGACATTGTCGGGGCGCTCACCACCGATGCTCTGCGCGGCACGGATAAAGCATTTGATGAACGAATCCATGCTTTGCGTGGTTTTGCGGGGCAAATGAGTTCGGCATATAATCTTCGTGCATTGCTTGAGGGAAGTGAAATCCGTGTTTCCCATCTTGAAAATGATGATCGTGTGCAAGATGCCTATTCTTTGCGATGTATGCCCCAAGTGCATGGAGCTTCGCGCGATGCCATTGATTATGTCTATAAAGTGATTGCCACGGAGCTTAATTCAGTGAATGATAATCCATTGATTTTTCCGGAAACAGGTGAACCTATCGAAGGAGGTAATTTTCATGGACAACCATTGGCACTTGCTTTAGATTTTTTGGCAATCGCTTGTGCTGAATTAGCGAATATTTCCGAGCGTCGCACCGAACGGATGGTCAATGGTGCATTAAGTTGCGGTTTGCCTCGATTTTTAACAACCAAAGGCGGCGTACAATCGGGTATGATGATAGCGCAATATAATTCGGCTTCTATTGTGTCGGAAAATAAAGTTTTGTGCCATCCGGCGAGTGTTGATTCCATACCGACAAGCGGCAATCAAGAAGATCATAATTCAATGGGAAGTATTGCAGCACAAAAAGCATGGAAGGTGGTGCAAAATAGTATCTCTGTGATTTCTATAGAATTATTGTGTGCTGCACAAGCAATAGAGTTCCATCGTCCCTTAAAAACAAGTGAACGTTTAGAGCGCGTCATGGCAACCGTGCGTGCTAAAGTACCCTTTGCAGAGACGGACAGAGTGCTGTATAAAGACATTGCTGCTGTGCGCACTTTAGTTGCTCAGGGGGCTGTATTGGATGCTGCGGGAATGGCGGAGATTAAACGATGAAGCAGACGATACAAAGTGTTTTACTCCACGGCATACTTTTGCTTATAGCTGCGGGCATGATTTTCCCGATGTTTTGGATGATTTTACTGTCATTGCGTGAACATCCCGAAAGCTATGAGACATTTTTTTCTTTATTAAGTGCCCCGACGGTACTGAAAAATTATGCTGATGCACTCGGGTCAGATACATTCGGTATGTACTTTCTGAACTCTGTAATTGTGGGCTTAGTTGTCACTGTGGGCAATATGCTTTTTTGTTTGATGTGCGGTTATGCTTTTGCCCGTCGGGATTTTATAGGAAAACCCCTATTATTTATGACAATTCTGGGCGTATTGATTATCCCGCCGCAAGTAATCATGATACCATTATATCGTTTAATGGTGCAATTCGGGTGGATAAATACCTATTGGGCATTAATTGTGCCATGGATGGTGACACCGTTCGGTATTTTTTTATTGAGGCAATATATTCAAGGATTACCTACGGATATTGAAGATGCAGCACGTATTGACGGCGCAGGTGAATGGTATATCTTATTCAGAATAGTTATGCCTTTGTGCAAACCTGTATTGACAGTCTTGGGTATTTATATTTTTCTCGGAAATTGGAATTCTTTTTTATTTCCATTTTTATTTACGAATGAAGAAAGTATGAGAACACTCCCGGTTGGATTAGCGTTCTATATAGGAAAACAATCCATAGATTGGGGGCATTTAATGGCAGGCGCGGGAATTTCCGCTATTCCTGTCCTTGTGTTATTTATTGTGTTCCACAAGCAAATTATTCAAGGATTAACAGCCGGAGCATTGAAAGAGTAATACGTATATAAGTCGAAACATACTAATTTGTTCATAGACATAGTAAAGAATTATATGGCAAATCGTTGGGGCATTCCACAAGATGTAGAAACTGCTGTTATAGCACGTGATCAATCATGCGTCTATTGCAGTATTCCATTTGACAATATGAGTACAACATCAAAAAAAACATGGGAGCATATTATTAATGATACAGCATTGAATGGTGCAGATAATATAGCGCTGTGTTGCAGGTCATGCAATGCAAGTAAAAATAATAAAGTGCTCAAAGATTGGTTGCAGAGTCCATACTGTCAACGAAAAAATATTAATAAAAACACGGTTGCTTCTGTTGTGAAAAAACACTTGGAAAAATAATTATATTGTCATAGTGAGCAATTATTCCACAAATTGCAAAGCACATAAGGATGCATATTTACCACCGAGAGCGATTAGTTCTTCATGTGTACCCGATTCGATAATGGAACCTTTGGCAAAAACAAGAATATTGTCGCATTGACGAATAGTAGATAAACGATGGGCAATGATGATGGTTGTGCGTCCGCTCATAAGTCGTTCCAATGCTTGTTGTATAAGCTGTTCACTTTCCGAATCGAGTGAACTTGTTGCTTCATCCAAAATAAGAATAGGTGGATTTTTAAGTATAGCACGTGCAATAGCAATTCTTTGTCTTTGACCACCTGATAATTTAACACCGCGTTCACCGACTATCGTTTCCATACCTTCGGGAAAATTGCGAATAAAGTCCGCAGCATTTGCCAGAGTTGCCGCTTGCCATAATTGTTCATCGTTTGCATGAAGATTGCCATAGAGAATATTATCGCGAATAGTGCCGCCAAAGAGAGTAATGTCTTGCGGGACAATGCCAATGGCTTGACGTATTGCACCAAGAGGCAAACTGTCTGACGGTAAAGAATTGAAAGTAATAGTGCCCTTTTGCGGAGCATATAACCGTTGTATAAGAGCTGCCATAGTTGATTTGCCTGCGCCGCTTTCTCCGACAAATGCCACTCTTTGTCCTGCCTCAACAGATAAAGAAATATCATTCAAGACATTGATATCAGGACGTGAAGGATAGGCAAATGTCACATGGTCAAAACGGAGGGAACGCAATTCTGCGCTATGCAAAGTGTCATGGGGAAAATCATCATGTTCTGCTGTTTCATTGAGTATTTCTTGAACCCTTACTGCTGCCCCCAATGCCCTTTGTACTTGGCTGAGTAATTCGGCAAAGCTGCCCATTGCGCCACCGACGAACATAGCATACATAAGAAATGTAGCAAAATCACCAAAGGTTATTTTTTGTTGATCAATCAGGGATGCGCCATACCATAATACACCCGAAATACTGCCAAAAAAAGCAAAAAGAATAAATGACACAAAAGCCGAACGCATCTTGGCGGTGAGTATTGCCAAATGTACGGAAGTATGCAAAGCCGTACCGTAGCGCGAAGATTCATATTGTTCATTTCTATAGGACTTAACGCTGGCGATTGCTTGCAAGGATTCCTCAACAACCGTAGAAGCATGGGCAAGAGCGTCTTGTGTTTTTGTGCTGTGTTTACGAATGCGTCTGCCAAAAAGAACTGCTGCGGCAATTAACACGGGCAAAGCTGTAAGGATGGGCACGGCAAGTTGCAAACTTTGAGTCATAATAAAAATAATCCCACCAAAAAGAAATACCGTTTGGCGTAATATTTCAAGTGAGGTAAAACCAAGCGTTTCTTGTATTTGTGTTAAATCAGCAGTTAAGCGCGACCCAAGCTCCCCTACCCTTCTTTCTGCAAAAAAGCTCATCGGTAAACGCACCAAATGTTCAAAAACATGAGTGCGTAATTGTGCAACAACTTTTTCTGTAATGGTCGTAAGTTGCACGGAGAAAATATAACGAATGATACTTTGTAAAGCAATAAGCGAAAGAAGTCCGAGAGCTATTTCCCCTGCGGAAAAACGTACAGTGTCGGGATGGAGCACGGCATCAAGCAAACCGCCGGTGAGTCGCGGGAAGAGTAAACCCACTGATGCGGTAAGTGTCATAAATACCAATGAGACAACTGCTCGAAAAGCGAAGGGCTTATAAAGAGAAAGTAAAAATGATAATTGACGACGCGATTCCACACCTGAAAGTCGTTCGGAAGGAAGAGTAGATTTTTTTGCCATAAATATGCACGTTAATATCTGGCAGAGACGTATCCGTTGCTGATGGTATTATATGAGTTTCTTACATGATGATTGAAGAACAATGAGCACCCCATTGTACATAGTATGAAGATAATGATAAGGAAAATGTATGATTATTGAATCGTCATCATTAATGTGATAACAGCACAATTATAATAGTTACAGATAGTCCGGCTCAATTTAAAAAGGGGCTATATCTTAGTTCTATAACCCCGATTACTATTTTTTACTTTACAATACTATCATACGAATATTGTTTATTGTAATGCGAATTTAAGAGGAATATAGACAGTATAAGGTACGGGCTTACCATTATTCATCGCCGGATTGGTTTTGAAATTCTTTACGGCATCAATCGCTGCCTCATGGAATAAAGGTGATGTTGATGTGTGAATTTCTGATTTTACTGCTTTTCCTTCTTCATTAATTAATATTTTTAAGATAACATTTCCTTCTTTTTTTAGACGAATTGCCATACTTGGATACACCACATTTTTTTGGATAGCCATAATATCAATCTTGGGTTCAATTTCCGGAATAAATTCAAACTCATTTTCTTCTTCTTCCGGAATTGCTGTTGCTGAATATGAAGGTTGACTTGGTATTTCCCCGCCTCCACCCAAGAAAGACGAAACAACGCTTCCATCGCCATCGGTTTCGGATGGTACAGAAGTGCGTGTGTCAATAATTTCTTCTGGTATAGTGTCATTATTTTTATGTGTAGTTTTTCCTATCAGCCCATTTGTACTTTTTGTTGCAGTCGAAGAACCTTTTTTTTCGCCTTTAGTCTCCGGTATTTTGGGGTGAGGTTCAATATGTATTTGTACAGGTGGAGTGATGATAGGAAAAACAATCTTATTGTAAAAAAAAGACAAGCACAGAATTATGATTGAAATAAGACATAGTGTAGAGAAAAAACTGTAGAGAGTTGTTCTGTTTATGCCATCCGAAAGTTCGTGAGTGCCAATATGGCGTGTCGAGAGATGCAGAAGCGTTGTCATAATATCCTCCATTGTTGTTGACTAATGAGTCAGTAACGTAAAGAAAAGTTACATTTCACAATTTTTTTTCTCATTAAGTCTAAAAACATAGGGTGTACAATTGTGAAACAAATACATGATTATATTATTCTTTACTTGGGAAGCTAAATAGGGTTGTTTTTGCATTTCTATCATACAGAACAATGAAGAAATTATGAATATAAAGTAACAATGTGGCTAAGTTTTCCAAGAAAAACAGAGTGAAGAAATTATGAACATAAATTAAGTTTGTATTTATTGTAAAAATTGTAAGTTTGTGTAAATTTCTATTGTGTACATGTTAAATAAAGTAAATACCATCGCCACACAATAAAGTCTTGATTCCTTTTCATGTGAATGTATGGTCCTATGTATTATGTATGTAAATAAAATTTCGTTATCACTATTATTAAGGAGACTGTTCTATGAAAACAGTACGTTACACAGTTCTGCTACTATGTTTGTTGGCAGGGCTACATTCTTCTGCATCTGCGCAGATTACGGTATTTCCCTCATATTATGAGGATTTTGAAAATGGCGACGGTGGTTGGTCTGCATCCGGTACCAATTCATCGTGGGAACTTGGCGAGCCATCCGGCTGGGAATTATCCGGTGCATATTCCGGCAGCAATGCATGGGCGACAGGTTTATATAGTTCATATAATACAAATGAACTTTCATACCTAACATCGCCACAGTTTGATTTTTCTTGTCTAACGGATGACCCAACATTACGTTTTGCTCAGGCATACTGGTTGGAAGGTAATTGGGACTTTTACTGGATAGAGATTTCTGTCAATGGAGGCGCTTGGACAAAATTAGGAAGTGCCGGTTCGGGTGATAACTGGTATAATACATGGTATGATTATAATACCGATTCGGATATTGATGTTTTTTGTGGATATTATGATTATTCCTATGGTTGGGATATTTCGGGTCATACATTAACAGGAACTGCCGGTTCATCGAATGTTCGTATTCGTTTCGTTTTGGACTCTGATACCTCGTATGAAGAAGATGGTGTTTATATTGATGATATAAGTATTGAAGCATCAAGTACTACACTTCCTGCTGTTGTTCTTAGTTCCCCCAATAATAATATGACGAATGCTCCATTAGATATAACATTGTCATGGGATAGTCAAAATTGTGCCGATTGGTACGAAGTGGAAGTTTCTACAACAAATGATTTTTCCAATATTGTATATTCTGAGGGTAAGTTTACAGAATTGTCGTATGACCTTATCGGTTTAGACTATGAAACACAATATTTCTGGCGGGTACGTGCTGTGAAAGACGGCAATCCGGGGCAATGGTCTTCAACGCGTAACTTTACAACAATTCCCTCACCACCGGATAGCCCTGTATTATTATCACCGATTGACGGCACTCTTAATCTTAATCCGACAAGTGTTGCTCTGCAATGGCAATCACAACCCAAAGCAAGTTCTTATCGCATTCAACTTTCGACAGATCCTACATTTACAGGCGGTATTATTGTTGATGAATCTGTTTCGGGCGGTGCTAAAGATGTGAGCACATTATTGGTCTATGGCACACGCTATTATTGGAGAGTCAATGCGTCCAATATTTCAGGAACAAGCGGATGGTCACCTGTGTGGAATTTTGCAACACTATTACCTTTGCCTGTATTAGCAGCACCTGCCAATAATGAACAAGGCCTTGAACTACCATTGCAGCTTTCTTGGCAGGGTATTGCCGGTGTGAGTACATATAATCTACAGATAGCAAGTGATGCCGGATTTACTACAATCCTTTTTGATGGTAATATTAATGGTACAACCTATAGTTCGACAACACTTGACTTAGATGCTCAATATTTTTGGAGAGTCCGTGCAGTTGGTAATGGCGGTATCGTCAGTGCATTTACGCCATCACGTACTTTTAGTACAATCGTACCAACACCGATATTGTCACTCCCATTTAGCGGTGAAGTAGATAAAGCAACAAGTGTGGATTTGGTATGGAAAGAAAATCCCAAACCTGCACAGTATCAAGTGCAGGTATCAACTTCATTAATATTTACACAAAAAGATATTCTTCTTGATAAAATTATTAATGGACAGACACTAAATATTATGGATTTACCACATAATACTTTGGTGTATTGGCGTGTACGTGCGGTAACGACAGATAAAGGCAATAGTAATTGGAGTGATGCTTATTCTTTTATGACTATTGTTGCCCCGACTCAAAATCTATTACCGGCAGATAATTCACGTTCCCTTTCCTTCCCTATCGAATTTCAATGGCAATCAGTGGGTGAACAAGTATCGTATGATATTGAAATTGCGGAAGACGAAAATTTTAAAAATATTGTTGTACGTGAAATAGTTGGTAATCTTTCAACAATACAATTCAGTAATTATCACGGTTTAACATATAATCAAACATATTGGTGGCGCGTTCGCCCTCGTTCACGTTCAGGACAAGATATTTCTTGGTCACCTTCTTATACATTTACGACAAAGATAGGTTCAGCGACGGTAATATCACCGATGGATAAATCTACCGATCAAAGTTTGCGCAGCCGTTATATGTGGAGTACAGTATCGGGTGCTGAGCAGTATAGTTTGGTAGTATCGAAATCATCAGATTTATCGAATCCGATTATCAGTGTAGATAATGTGAGTAATACGGAGTATTCATCGTTAGCCGAGCTTGAATTATCTACGACCTATTATTGGCAAGTTCGCAGCATATCTTCATCCAATGGCAGCAGTGATTCCCCTGTGTGGAGTTTCACGACAGCAAGTGCGAAAGTTGCCTCTGCACCTGATTTGATTATGCCTGCTGCGAATGCTGTTGTTGCTGCGGGACGCATTGAATTACAATGGAGCAGTGTAGAAGGCGCAACGAGTTATGATGTAGAGGTTTCCGATAATCAGACCTTCAGCACAATAGCGTATAGTGGAGCGGGTCAAACGGCTTCATCGTGGAGCATAGATGTCACAGAAAGTTCACGTACTTTATATTGGCGCGTTCGTTCAGTAAACAGTGCAGGTACCGGAGCATGGTCATCATGGCGTCGTTTCAGTACATCTGCGAGTGCCTTATTGGCTCCTGAATTATTATCGCCACCTCGCAATGGAGTACGCATAGAGCCGACCGTAATATTTGTATGGAATGAAGTATCGAATGCTGTGTCATATCATATACAAGTTTCGACAGATGCTAATTTTGGTACACTTGTCTATTCGAAGAACAAATTGATAGGTTTATCTACTTTGCCATTGAATTTAAATTCTTCGACGACCTATTATTGGCGTGTTTTATCGGAGAATGAGCAAGGCGAGAGCGTTTGGTCCCCTGTGTGGAGCTTTACAACTTCATCGGGTACGACGAGCGTATCAGAGGATGTATCAGCAAATACGATTCGTGTAACCCCACATCCTGTAGTAGGTAGCATCGGCTTAACGATAGATCGCGAGGGTATATATGAAGTATCGTTATTGGGTATGGGCGGTGAAGAAGTGCAGAATTTAGGTAAAGCGTTTGTAGGTCATCAAGATTATTCAACTGATGGTTTGGGTTCGGGAATGTATATCTTGCGTATAAGCGATGGCACAACATTGCGCCATATACCTATCGTCATCACACGCTAAACCCTATTAATCATTGCTTATTATGTTTTGTCCCTGTCGTTCAATAATGACAGGGATTTTTTTTTGCATCGTACGGAACAAATTGTATGACAATAAAGTGAACAATGCTTCATAAATTTGCACATTATCAAAATTATTTTACTAAGTTTGCTCTGTAAAGAGAATTTAACATCAAGTTATTCTATACTTATAATCATCCTTCTTTCATCCGAATATCAAGAAACAAAGTTTATACTATAGTTTGTGTTTATATAACTACATTTATTTAGGTGATTTATGCGTAAAGCACTTATTACTTCCATCGTGTGTTTTGTGTGCGTATGGTCGGGGCTGAGTACTTCAAAAGCCCAAACAAATATTTTTCCTTCTTACTTTGAAGGATTTGAATCTTCTAACGGAAACTGGTCCGCAAGCGGAACAAACAGCACTTGGGCTTGGGGTTCTCCGGCATCGGGCATTCTTACGACATCCGGTGAGGGAACACGTTGTTGGAAGACTAACCTTACCGGTAACTATCTTGCAAATGATGCCTCGTTTTTGACCTCCCCTGCTTTGGATTTCACCTGTTTTGCAACTGACCCTACAATCAGTTTTCTCAAATGGCAGCAAATTGAAACAAATTATGATTATCTTGACTTACAATTATCTACTGATGGCGGTTCAACATGGACAACATTAGGTACAACAGCATCAGGTGGTACTAATTGGTACACTCATTCATCAAATCGTTGGAACGGTGCACAAACAACATGGACTTCATGTTCTCATGTAATGACAGGAATGGCTGGGAAAGCCAATGTAAGAATGCGTTTTCGTTTCACATCCGATGGATCTGTACAGCAAGTTGGGGTCGGTATTGATGCTATTCGTATTGAAGTACCCGGTGGTCCAACCACTGCTCCTCCGCCAACATTAACATCTCCCATAGATGGGGCTGCCAATCAACCATTGGCGGTTACAGTAAATTGGAGTACATCCATTTGTGCACAATCGTATGAAGTGCAAGTTTCTACTTCTTCAACATTTGCGACGACATTTTTTACTCAATCCGGCTTAACGGTTGGTTCTGCTTCATTAACGGGTTTGGCTTTTGAAACAGTCTATTTTTGGCGAGTTCGTTCTATTCTCAATGGTGTTCCCGGTGCATGGTCACCTACTCGCAGTTTCTCGACTATACCGCCGCCGCCCGGTATTCCTGTATTAATTTCTCCAGCGGATAATGCAGTAAATCTTGACCCACCGTCGGTATTTTTGTTATGGACACCTGATTCAAGAGCGACAAGTTATCGTGTCCAAATGGCTCGCGATGCAGCATTTACGCAAATACTTGTTGATAAGTCCACAACATCAGCTTCAGAAGATGTACGTTCGTTAATGGGATTTGGCACACGCTATTATTGGAGAGCTAATGCTTCCAATGCATCCGGTACAAGTGCTTGGTCTCCTGTATGGACATTTGCGACAGCATTGCCGACACCATCTCTTGCATTTCCACCGGATAATGAAAAAGAACTTTCTATTCCTGTTCGTTTGGATTGGAATGGCTTAGCCGGTATCAATACATATACCTTACAAGTAGCAAAAGATCAGACATTTACTGATTTAGTTTTTAATGGCGATGTTACAGGATTTCAAGCATTTGTTTCTATGCTTGAGTACAATATGCGCTATTTCTGGCGTATTCGTGCTGTGGGAGCCGGTGGTATAACAAGTAACTATACACCATCACGTGCATTTAGTACATTGGTTTCTACACCTAAACTTACTGTGCCGAATGATGGTGCTGTGGACATTGCAACTCAAGGGCTTACTTTATCATGGTTACCTAATCCGACTGCTGTCGAATACCGTGTACAAATAAGTACATCATCGCTTTTCAATAACACTTCAGAAATTATTTTCGATCAGAAAATTAATGGCTTGACAACAACGGTCAATAATCTTCCCAATAATAAACTCTTGTACTGGCGTGTAAGAGCGGAAAGTGTTGTGTTGGGTGCAAGTTATTGGTCTGAGCCATTCACATTTACAACAATTTTAACTTCGGTCACGAATATGAAACCGGAGGATAATAGTCTGGCACTGAATTTCCCCCTTCGTATGGAATGGACATCTGCCGGTGAACAAGTATCGTATGATATTCAAATAGCAACGGATAATAACTTTAAGAATATTGCCTTATCACGGATTGTAGATAACCTTGAAATGCTTGATATAGGTGCATTGGACGGTTTGCAATTCTTTACGCAATATTGGTGGCGCGTTCGCCCTCGTTCACGTTCAGGACAAGATATTCCTTGGTCACCTTCTTATACATTTACGACAAAGATAGGTTCAGCGACGGTAATATCACCGATGGATAAATCTACCGATCAAAGTTTGCGCAGCCGTTATATGTGGAGTACAGTATCGGGTGCTGAGCAGTATAGTTTGGTAGTATCGAAATCATCAGATTTATCGAATCCGATTATCAGTGTAGATAATGTGAGTAATACGGAGTATTCATCGTTAGCCGAGCTTGAATTATCTACGACCTATTATTGGCAAGTTCGCAGCATATCTTCATCCAATGGCAGCAGTGATTCCCCTGTGTGGAGTTTCACGACAGCAAGTGCGAAAGTTGCCTCTGCACCTGATTTGATTATGCCTGCTGCGAATGCTGTTGTTGCTGCGGGACGCATTGAATTACAATGGAGCAGTGTAGAAGGCGCAACGAGTTATGATGTAGAGGTTTCCGATAATCAGACCTTCAGCACAATAGCGTATAGTGGAGCGGGTCAAACGGCTTCATCGTGGAGCATAGATGTCACAGAAAGTTCACGTACTTTATATTGGCGCGTTCGTTCAGTAAACAGTGCAGGTACCGGAGCATGGTCATCATGGCGTCGTTTCAGTACATCTGCGAGTGCCTTATTGGCTCCTGAATTATTATCGCCACCTCGCAATGGAGTACGCATAGAGCCGACCGTAATATTTGTATGGAATGAAGTATCGAATGCTGTGTCATATCATATACAAGTTTCGACAGATGCTAATTTTGGTACACTTGTCTATTCGAAGAACAAATTGATAGGTTTATCTACTTTGCCATTGAATTTAAATTCTTCGACGACCTATTATTGGCGTGTTTTATCGGAGAATGAGCAAGGCGAGAGCGTTTGGTCCCCTGTGTGGAGCTTTACAACTTCATCGGGTACGACGAGCGTATCAGAGGATGTATCAGCAAATACGATTCGTGTAACCCCACATCCTGTAGTAGGTCTTATAGGCTTGACAATAGAGCTTGAGGGAATGTATGAAGTAGCATTATTGGGTATGAACGGAGAAATAGTACAGAATTTGGGTAAAGCGATTGTAGGTCGCAATGAGTATTCGACCGAAGGATTGAGTTCGGGCATGTATATTTTGCGTATAAGCAATGGTAAAAGCTTACGTCACATTCCTATCATTATCGCAGATTAAGTCTTTGTTCTATGCTAGTATAAGCACAGTCCCTGCTGTTAAACAACGGCAGGGATTTTTTTTGCAGACTTGATAGTATTCGTCAATTTCGTATATTGAACTACAAAGGCAGTAGTTTATACTAATTCCTTCGTAGAAAGAATCTTTATATATCACAAGAAAGGAATCACATAATGAGTGTGAGTATTGTTACAGTAAAAAGCCAATCGGATATACATACGTTTATTGATGCCCAATGGTTATTCTATAAAAATGATCCTAATTTTGTTCCTCCCCTTAAAATGGATAGAAAAAAATTATTGAATAAAAAAGTTAATCCATTTTATAAACATGCGGAAATGGAACTGTTTCTCGCAAAACGCAATGGTGCAATTGTCGGGCGTATTGGGGCAATCGTCAATTGGAATCATAATAAGACTCATAATGACAAAGTGGGTTTTTTTGGTTTCTTTGAATGTGAAAATAATCAAGAAACCGCCGATGCACTTTTTCAAGCAGCGAGTGAATTTTTGAAAAAATATTCCATGACACATATGCGCGGACCTGTGAATCCTTCAATGAATGATGAGACTGCTCTTCTTGTTGAGGGTTTTGACAGTCCTCCCGTTGTACTGATGACCTATAATCCACCGTATTATGCAAATCTGATTGAAAATACAGGTATGAAAAAAGTGCAGGATTTATTGGCATATCGCTTACATAATGAGGAATATTTAAGCGATAAATTGCGACGGATGACCGACATAGTTCGTGAAAGAAATCATGTGAATGTGCGTTCAGTGAATTTTAAAAATAAAGAACAATTTTTGAAAGATGTTCAGACACTGAAGGAAATTTATAATTCGGCATGGCAGCCCAATTGGGGCTTTGTGAAAATGACAGATGAAGAATTTGATTTTCTTGCCAATGATTTAAAACAAATTGCTGATCCCGATTTCACGATTATTGCCGAAATTAAAGGAGTTCCCGTTGGTTTTGCTCTTGGATTACCCGATATAAATCAATCACTTATTTATAATAAAAGTGGCGGATTACTTTCCGGAATATGGCATTTGTTGACAAAGAAAAAGCATATTACCATTACGCGTATTATTGTGCTGGGAGTTTTGCCCGAATATCAAAAAACAGGTGTTGATGCTGTAATGTATTGGGAATTAGGCGACAAAGCTCGGAAAAAAGGCAGACCTTACGGTGAGGCATCATGGATTTTGGAAGATAATGTGATGATGAATCGTGCTTTGACCACAACAATGAAAGGTGAAGTGTATAAACGCTATCGTCTTTATGAAAAATCTCTTTGATATATCAAAAATAGTATTAAAAAAGCCGCTATCATATTGATAACGGCTTTTTTTTTGTGACAATAATATTCGGATAAAGTGTATGAATTATTCAATCGGAGTTTCAATAGTAACCCGCACTGTACGGCTGTAAATTCTTCCTTCGGGCAAATCATTGTTGTAAAGAATTTGATTATTACCTTTGCCCACGGCAATATCGGATGGTAATTTCAATAAGCGAGCCACTTCTTTTGCCCGACTATCCGATAATTTAAGATTATAGTCAGGGTTTCCTGTGCGGTCGGTATAACCTTCTATGGTGACTATTGAGCGAGGATCAAGACGTGATTTAATTAACTCAACAATAGCCATATTGCTTTCATCAACCGTACTTTCATTGTATTTAAACGTTATTAAGCTAAATGTTACAATGCGATCTTTTTGATTGTACAATTGCTCTACCACTATGGGCGAACCGTCTATGCGTATTTTTTTACCTTCTCGATCACGTGCAAAGAGTGTTAGTGATAAAAGACCTTTGCCCCGAGGAATATTTCCTTTGTCTTCATTGATATTCCATACAAGAGGAGCGGAAGGAATTTCGCCAATATCGGTAAATTCTTTAAGTGTTTTATTACCTTGGCTTATCACGATGTTCCATTCTTCGATGCTTCCTTCTGATTGTGCACGAGCCGAGATATTCATAGCGGCTATATTCGTTGTCCGAGTTGTGTCCATAAAGGACAATAGACTGAAAATACTTTGTGAATTTGATGTGATTTCCACGCGACGATTTTCTGCAAAACCATCTTCATTATTTGTATTGGAATGATTTTCCGGCAAATTACGATATTGTACTTTGATGCGCTTAGGATCTATTTGCCAGACAGAGGTTAAATAGGTCTTGACATTTTCAGCTCTCTGTTGCGCAAGTTGTATTTGATCTTTTTCCGATTCACTGCCTGACAAACAACCCGTAAGGGAAATAGTGCTCGTCGGATCGGTTATCATACGCTTTGCCAATACATTAAGAATCTGATAATAAACACCGAGAGTGCCGGCTCCATCAAGAACAGAAAGCTCGAACCGTTCTGTTTCATTCGGACTTAGCTGAATATAGCGCTTTGGGATTTCGACACTACCCGGATCGAAAAATATATTATTCATCAATGCCGTGATATTCGACGAGATAATATTATTAACACGGAATATTTGAGGATTCAATTGTTTGCCATTACTGTCTATAATAATCCCGCGAATTGTGCCACGCAATAATTGTTGTTTGGGCGGTGCAGCATCAGCTTCTAAATTTAAAGTAATTGCTGTTTCCGTTTGCTGTATGTCGGGAAGCTCCATCGGAGGCAAGGGGGGATCTTCACGGAAAATATAGCGAAGCCCTATGCCTGCGCCGATTGTCTGTATTTTCCACGGATTGGTCTGCAATACATCTGTAAAGCCAATGGCATAGGATATTTCCGGTGTGGCGACGAAGGTCCGGTTTTGGTTGAGCGGTATATCATAACCAATGGAAGTAAGTGCAGATAATTGCAGTGTATTCAGCATAGGTATTTCACCCGAAGAACTGAGCCATACACTACTGCCATTACTAAAAACCAAGTTCGTCGGAGATGACAAGATTTCTTCTTGCACATACTTTGCTGTGCCCGAAAAACCGATATTCATACCCACGCGCACATTGATATTGTCTTTGATGATATAACGAATACTCGGTGTGATGGCATAGAGCGGTATATCTGCATCTATGCTATGTTCAAAAATCCCATCAACGGATTGTGTGCCGTCAAAAACCGTTTTACGTTCTTGTGTCACAAGGCGAGCATTCTGTTTATGCAGTGTGGCGCGTATGTCCAATAACCAAACATCACTTAGCGGATAATCGAACGATATGCCGGCAATAAATCCCGTGCCCGTACCGGAAGTGTATTGAGGACAACAACTTGGAATACCCGGCAATGTTCGAAAATCCACACTGTGCATACTGAAACCCGCTCCGCCTATGATGCCGATACTGGCTTTGTACAATGAATCATACATTTGAGCATTCGCCGGAACAGTCATCCATGATATGCCAATCATAGCAAGAAAAAATGTATATGTTTTTAATATCATGAGCTTCTTTAGTGTGAAATCATAAAAGGTTCATAAACGACATCACGCTCTGTATGCAAGACAATGTAATATTTGCCCGATGGTAGTAATTCTGTGTCAAAACTTGTTTGATACTCGCCTGATTTGAAATGTGCGTCGTTGATTGTACGAATTTCTTTACCGATAATATTGCTAAGTACTAAGCGGACATGACTGTCTTCGCGGAGAGTTAAGCGTATGGTGGCTTGTGTATGGACAGGATTGGGTGTGATGGTTGCCGACAGCTTGCTGCGCAAGAATACGAGTCGTGTTTTGCCTCCTTCACGACATAAATCATTGAGAAGAAACTCACCATCTTCTGTAGTACTTTTTATCTTGGTAGTTTCTACCCAATGGAATGATGTAAATCGCAATGGCGCGATGGAATCATTGCCCAATCGTGCACGAAACCGCATCATGCTCAATATACCGACTGTATCTTTGGCTTCGCCGCGAAATGTGGCAATATAGTCCTCTTGCTCTTCTTGGACTTGCAAAGCATTCAATGGTTCAAGCAATGTTTTATTAAAGCGAATTTTGGCTTCAAATTGCTTTGCACCGAGTTGAAACAAATTTTTTGAGGATACCAATATCAAAGGTATTTCCACAATATCCCCGGCAGAAGCGGCAGCATTGGCTATCATGATAACAGCATTATTCCCGCGTGTTCTGTTCAAAAGAGCGGGCTGATACCAGAACCCGACGCCGTGGATAGTTTGTTCGGCAATATGATAATCAATCGCAAATTGAGAAACCGTGCCTCGCAATATTGTGGTCGGTGTTGTCATCGTTTCGCCGCCCGCGCCGATGACCGAACTTGGATGCCGTATCTCTTGTGCAGAAGATACGGCTATCGCTATAAAAAAAAGAACAATGAGTGTTTTCATTCTGAAAAAAGAGTTATGGTTGAACAACGGTGATATCGAAATTCACGGAATTAGGATCTACTGCACCATTCGTTGCATTCACGAATTTGATACGAACTGTATTTGCTGCCGAAACACGAGCACTTGCAATGATAACACCACCTTCCATATCGCCGCGGGGTGATACATGAACAGTACTTCCAACAATTGCTCCTGTGACAGTAATATCAACAAAAGCGGTACCTCCCGTTGCGGTTAAGTTACCACAATCTACCGGCTGATCAAGCAATTGAATGGTGCGCAACCCCCAGCTCATTGTCCCATCGGTAGCGCTTGTTAATGGGCGACCGACAGTGGTCGGTGCAGCTGTTGGCAGAGTATAGGTAATATCAGCCGATTGAGTTCCGGCACGAAATGCAGTATAATTGGTTGTGCCGGCGGGAAATGCCCCACTGGAACTTTGAGCTTCATAAAAGCGCAATTCGCTTGCTGCATTATCATTATTAGCGAGCCATAGGTCGGTATTACCAAAAACAGCAGTATTTGCAGTGCTAATGGTCATATTGTTCACACCACTATTGTTGCCAAGGAAACCAAAGCTGCCTTGAGCGTCAATAGTCATGCCTGTTCCACCGAGTATGGCACTCCAGTCTTGAGTGATAGTATTATTTGAACCACCGGCAATAACACTTTCATTGCTTTGTACACTATTATTGCTTCCTCCACCAATAGTGCTATAATTACCGGCTGATACTTCATTGCCGTTTCCTCCTGCAATAACGCTCCAATCCGTGCCAACTGTGTTTCCTTGTCCCGAACCAATAAAGGAATGTTGACCATTTGCGGTGTTATTCTGTCCTCCGCTGATAGTTGCATAATCTCCTGAAATCGTATTGAATCTTCCTCCGAGAATTGCTGAATAATCTGCACCGGAACGAATTGTATCTTTTACTCCTCCTGCAATAACACCTCCATATCCATCCAAGCGATTATCATCACCACCACCGATAAACGCAAATGCTCCATCAATTCTGTTTTCATTTCCACCGGCAATTACGGATTGGTCGCCGTCAATTCTATTAGATATTCCACCGCCTATTGACGATCCGGCAGAATTGACTCGATGCCCCGCTCCTCCTGCAACAGTAGAATGATATTCAGTTGCTTGATTATTGTATCCACCTGCGACAACGGATCTGTCGCCACTTGCTATGTTGAAAGATCCACCTCCAACAGTTGCGTTGAAATTGTTTGCTATATTTTCACCGCCGCCACTAATTGTCGCCCTTTCACCCGAAGCTGTATTTAAATAGCCACCTGCTACAGTAGAAACAACACCGCTTGCACTATTTTCTTGTCCTACAACAAATGACCAATTGCCACTTGCACTATTACGATACCCTCCTGCGATAGTAGCATAATTACCCGATGCAACTTGACTTGGGTTATTTCTGATTGTCTGCCAATCCACAGCATTTGCTCCGCGTTTATTACCGCCTGCTGCTGCATTATCCGCCACTTGCGCCGTAAGTGCGCCATTACCTTTGGGAGTTAAAGCAATGTCAATATTTGTGGCAGTTGCGTTGTTTGCAAGTAATTGAACTCCGGCATTGGTTGTGGTAAACGCTCCTGTGGTTTGAAGTGATTCTGTGAAATGTGTCAATGCACCGCCACCGGCTGTTACCCATGTGAGCGTTCCTAAACCATCGGTGGAAAGCACTTGTCCGTTTGTTCCATCGGCATTGGGTAAAGTCCATGTCACATCAGCGACTATACTATTCGGGGCTCGGAAACCGACATAATTCGTACCGTTGGGGAAATCCCCATCCATATCATATCGTTCATAAAATCGAAGTGACCGTGTTACATTATCATTATTTGTCAGCCAAAAGTCAGTATTATTGAAGACGGCAGTATTGGCTGCATCAATCGTGATATCTTTATCTCCCGTAGAGGCATTACCATTAAAACCAAAGGAGTTTTGGGCATTGGCAGTAAAGGTCAATCCCTGTCCGCCTGCTATTGTGGAATGTGCCCCGGCAGTATTATTGTCTTGGCCACCGGAAATTGTTGAACTCACACCACTTGCTATATTGGTGTTCCCACCTCCTACTGTGGCTGTTTCATCGGTTGCTTGGTTCTGTCTTCCTCCTGAGACCACAGAATAGGAAGCGCTTGCCGTATTATTATCACCACCTCCAATACTAGAGATTAGTCCGCTTGCCGTATTGTTACCTCCTCCGCTAATGGTGGAACCGTCGCCACTTGCGGTATTGCCAGATCCACCGCCGATAGTAGCATAACCATTGCTTGCCGTATTTAGATAACCACCGCCGACTGTAGAATTAATACCGCTTGCCGTATTAGTATTACCACCGCTTACTGTGGACTCAAGATCGCTTGCCGTATTATTTTGTCCGCCTGCGATAGTTGAGAAAATACCACTTGCTACTTGGGTATTTGTTGTTCTCCACATTTGCCAATCCACAGCATAAAGTCCACGTTTATTACCGCCTGCTGCTGCATTATCCGCCACTTGCGCCGTAAGTGCGCCATTACCTTTGGGAGTTAAAGCAATGTCAATATCGGCTTCTGCTCCGATTGGAATAAATTGATGTACGGGAATAACATTATTTGGTGCTGCTATATTACGGTTTTCCATGAAGTATTGCAGCCCACCGCCTGATGTTACCCAATTCATATTACCACTTGCATCGGAGCTAAGAATTTGTCCGGCAGTCGGTGCAGCTGTTGGCAGAGTATAGGTAATATCAGCCGATTGAGTTCCGGCACGAAATGCCGTATAATAGGTTGTGCCGGCGGGAAATGCGCCACTGGAACTTTGAGCTCCATAAAAGCGCAATTCGCTTGCCGCATTATCATTATTGGCAAGCCAAAGGTCGGTGTTGCCGAAGACGGCAGTGTTGTTTGTAGCAATGGTCATATCGTTTGAGCCATTATTACCGCCAAGGAAACCAAAGCTACCTGAAGCCGAAAGTGTTAATCCCCGTCCGCCTGCTATTGTTGAATGTGTTCCACTTGCGGTATTATTCCGTCCACCGCTAATTGTTGAATGTGTTCCACTTACGGTATTATCTTGTCCGCCGCCTGATGTGGAATAATCACCACCTGCAACATTCGTATTACCTCCGGCAACAGTAGCATAAAAGCTGCTTGCAGTATTGGAAAAACCACCCCCAACAGTTGAGTATTGGTCATTTGCTGTATTATTTTCCCCACCTGCTATCGTTGAATGTGTTCCACTTGCATTATTATTTTCCCCACCTGCTATCGTTGAATGTGCATTACTTGCAGTGTTATCTTGTCCGCCACCGATGGTTGCATGTAGGTTACTTGCGGTATTATCTTGTCCGCCTCCTACTGAGGAATAATTGGCATTTGCCGTATTAGTATTACCACCGCTCACGGTGGAAAATTCTCCACCGGCTGTATTGGAAAAACCACCCCCAACAGTTGAGTATTGGTCATTTGCTGTATTATTTTCCCCACCGCCGATACTTGTATATGTTCCGCTGGCATTATTACTTTCCCCACCGCCGATACTTGTATATGTTCCGCTGGCAATATTGTTTGTGCCTCCGCTGATAGTAGAATATTGATTATTTGCAGTATTGTTTTGCCCCCCACTGATGGTCGAATATATTCCACTAGCAACTTCTGTTGCATTTGCTCTCGCCATTTGCCAATCTACAGCATAAGTGCCGCGTTTGTCCCCGCCTGCTGCTGCATTATCCGCCACTTGAGCAGTGAGTGCCCCGGTACCTTTGGGAGTTAAAGCAATGTCAATATTTGTGGCAGTTGCGTTGTTTGCAAGTAATTGAACTCCGGCATTGGTTGTGGTAAACGCTCCTGTGGTTTGAAGCGATTCTGTGAAATGTGTTAAAGCACCTGTATTGTCATTTGCCGGAGCCCATGTAGTGCCATTCCATTTTATCACCTGCCCATCAGCTGCACCCATTTGGTTGAGATCAGCGGCAGTAATTGTTCCGTCGGTTATCTCAGCAGATGTCACTGTATTCAATGTAGCGAGCGTGCCCAGCCCCAGATTCGTTCTTGCACCTGCCGCAGTTGTGGCACCCGTGCCACCATTTGCAAGAGCAAGAGTACCCCCGAGAGTAATCGTACCCGAAGAAGTGACGGGACCACCTGATGCTGTTAAACCTGTAGTACCACCGGAGACATTCACACTGGTCACAGTACCTGCGCCTCCTGCCGCCGCCGGAGCCCATGCAGTACCATTCCATGTTAAGACTTGCCCATTTGTAGCCGCCATTTGATTGAGGTCAGCGGCAGTAATTGTTCCGTCGGTTATCTCAGCAGATGTCACTGTATTCAATGTAGCGAGCGTGCCCAGCCCCAGATTCGTTCTTGCACCTGCCGCAGTTGTGGCACCCGTGCCACCATTTGCAAGAGCAAGAGTACCCCCGAGAGTAATCGTACCCGAAGAAGTGACGGGACCACCTGATGCTGTTAAACCTGTAGTACCACCGGAGACATTCACACTGGTCACAGTACCTGCGCCTCCTGCCGCCGCCGGAGCCCATGTAGTACCATTCCATGTTAAGACTTGCCCATCAGCTGCACCCATTTGGTTAAGTTTAGAAGCAGTTACCGCCGCATCAGCCAATTTCGGTGTAGTGACATTAGCATCAAGGATTTTGCTTGTCGTGATGGCATTATTGGCAACTGTCGGATTGGGGTACGTTCCTGTTAAATCGCCACCTGCTGTGCCTGATAGTGCCGGAGCGCCCCACACAATATTTGTTCCATCGAACGTGAGCGCTTGTCCTGTTGTAGCACCTGTTGAAGATAGTTTTATTGGTGTGACGGCAGCGTCAGCCAATTTAGGTGTGGTTACTGAAGCATCCGCAATTTTCGGTGTAGTGACATTAGCATCAAGTATTTTGCTTGTGGTAATGGCATTATTGGCAACTGTCG
>ERZ761607.748-NODE-748-length-49574-cov-5.972011_pt1 | contig 49574 bp, 47 predicted proteins | sample MGYA00511164_ERZ761607 | MGnify/ENA primary metagenome ERZ761607 (study PRJEB28899, sample SAMN02445080) | bioreactor sludge metagenome | biome: EBPR sludge | place: Australia: Brisbane, Thorneside Wastewater Treatment Plant | collected 2011-06-22 ...
GCTCTCGGTCCCGCCGCACCTCCAGCCGCTCCTCCGAGGTCGGGGGAGCAAGTGAGCGAGTGGCACGGCGGCACGTTCGGCGAGCGGGGCCGCTGCCTGCTCGCGCCCAACCCCGGGCTGATGACCCTCGACGGCACCAACACCTGGGTGCTCCGCGAGCCGGGTGCTCGCAAGTCCGTCGTGGTCGACCCCGGTCCGGTCGAGGAGGGACACCTCGACCTGCTCGACGAGCAACTGGAGGACGTCGGCCTGGTCCTGGTCACCCACCACCACTTCGACCACTCCGAGACCGCCGAGGAGCTCGGCCGTCGCAAGGGCTGCCCCGTACGCGCCTGGCGCCCGGCGTACGCCTTCGACGCCGACCCGCTGACCAACGGCGAGGCGATCGACGTCGACGGGCTGCGGCTCGAGGTGGTCTTCACCCCCGGTCACACCGACGACTCGATCTCGCTGCTGCTACCCGACGAGAAGGTGCTGCTGACGGGCGACATGGTGCTCGGCCGCGGGACAACCGTGATCGCCTGGCCGGACGGTGATCTGGGCGCCTACTTCGAGTCCATCGAGCGGATGCGCGAGCTCGCGGCATCCGGTGCGGTCGAGGTCCTGTGGCCGGCCCATGGTCCGGTGCTGGACGACGCGCTGGGCACGCTCGACTACTACCTCGTGCATCGCCGCCAGCGGTTGGGCCAGGTGGAGCACGCACTCACAGCTCTGGGCGTCGCCCGGCCCGACCCCGACGACGAGGAGCTGCCCCGGAAGGTGGTCGAGATCGTCTACCAGGACGTCGACGAGTCGCTGTGGGGCGCGGCCGAATGGTCGGTCCGGGCCCAGTTGGCCTACCTGGGCTCGCGCTAGTAGCGCTGGGGAGCAGGCCGCGGACGAGGTCAGCGCGCGCGTCGGGCCAGTCGCTCGACGTCCATGATCACGACCGAGCGGGGCTCGAGCCGCAACCAGCCGCGGGAGGCGAAGTCGGCCAACGCCTTGTTGACGGTCTCGCGGGAGGCGCCGACCAGTTGGGCCAACTCCTCCTGGGTGAGGTCGTGGTGGACGTGTACGCCGTCGTCGGCGGTGCGGCCGAACCGGTCGGCCAGGTCGAGCAGGGCCTTGGCCACGCGGCCGGGCACGTCGGAGAAGACCAGGTCGGCGACGACGTCGTTGGCCTTGCGCAGCCGGCCGGCGAGCTGGGCGAGCAGACCGCGAGCCACCACCGGCCGGCCCTCCAGCCAGCGGAGCAGATCCTCGTGGGAGAGGGAGGCGAAGGTGGTGTCGGTGACGGCGGTGACCGTCGCCGAGCGCGGACCGGGGTCGAAGAGCGAGAGCTCGCCGAACATCTGGCCGGGGCCGAGGATCGCCAAGAGGTTCTCGCGGCCGTCGGAAGAGGTGCGGCCGAGCTTCACCTTGCCGTCGAGGACGATGTAGAGCTTGTCGCCCGAGTCGCCCTCGTGGAAGAGGACGTCACCCCGGCGCAGCCGGGCCTCTGCCATGGAGGAGCGCAGGGCGGTCGCCGCCTCGTCGTCGAGCGCACTGAAGAGCGGCGCCTGGCGAAGCACGTCGTTGTCCACAGATTCCTCCGCTGGTCGAGGCGGGACTCGGCGGGCCAGACGACCCGGAGCCTCCGGAATCCTATCCAGTGGGAAGGATCACAGGAACCACCACCCCGTGCGAGGTCGGCCGACACCGCTCGCCGAGTGCGCTGCTGTGGGCGCTCACTCCTATCCTTGAGCGGTGCCCGACCCCCGCCCGGCTCTCGCCCATGAGGAGAGCCACACCAGCCTGGTCCGGCGCGCACGCAAGATCGACCGCGTCCTCGGGCTGACCTACCCCGACGCCCGGTGCGAGCTCGACTTCGACAACCCCTTCGAGCTCCTGGTCGTCACGGTGCTGAGCGCGCAGACGACCGACAAGCGGGTCAACGCCGTCCGCCCCACCTTGTTCGCGGCCTATCCCGACGCACCGGCGATGGCCGCGGCCGATCGCGAGAAGCTCGAGGCGATCATCGGGCCGCTCGGCTTCTTCCGGGCCAAGACCGAGTCGCTGCTCAAGTTGAGCGCCTACCTCGTCGAGCACCACGGCGGCGAGGTGCCGGCCAAGCTCGACGAACTGGTGAAGCTGCCCGGCGTCGGACGCAAGACCGCCAACGTCGTGCTCGGCAACGCCTTCGGCATCCCCGGCATCACGGTGGACACGCACTTCGGCCGGCTCTCCCGCCGGTTCGGCTGGACCGAGGAGACCGACCCGGTCAAGGCCGAGCACGCCGTGGGGGCGCTGTTCCCCAAGAAGGATTGGGTGATGCTGAGCCATCACCTGATCTGGCACGGACGTCGCTGCTGCCACGCCCAGAAGCCGGCATGCGGTGCCTGTCCGGTGGCGCGCTGGTGCCCGTCGTACGGCGCCGGCCCCACCGACCCCGAGACGGCCGCCAAGCTGCTCCGCACGGAGGGCCGCGCGTGAGGTCTCGCCGGGTGCCGCGCTGCGCGATCATCGTGGCCGCCCTGGTGCTCACCGGGGCTCTCGCCGGATGCGACGACGAGACGCCGATCGTGCCCGGCCCAGGGCCGTCGAAGGTCGTGGTCGACACCCCGGAGCTGCGTGAACTCAAGGCCACCACCGCGCTGGCCGACTGCGCGCCCGGCCCCGGGGGTGGCGCGCTTCCCGACATCACCTTGCCCTGTCTGGGTGGCGGGACCAGCGTGGACCTCGCCTCGCTGCGTGGGCCGCTGGTGCTGAGCTTCTGGTACGCCGGCTGCGAGCCGTGCAAGAAGGAGATGCCGGCGCTTGAGGAGTTCCACACGACGTACGGCGCGCAAGTGCCGGTCATCGGCGTCGACTTCATCGACACCTACCCCGGCAGCGCGCTCGAGGAGCTCAAGGAGCGGGGCGTCACCTACCCGTCGCTGGCCGACCCGGGGGGTGAACTGCAGCAGTTCGAGGAGTTCGCCAAGATCCCCGGCATGCCGACGATGTTCTTCGTCGACGAGGCCGGCACGATCGCATTCCAGCGCTCGGGTGGCGTCGACTCCGCCGACGAGGTGGCCGACCTGGTCCGCGAGCACCTCGGGGTAGCACTGTGATCGAGGTAGCCCTGTGACGAGCAGCCTTCCCGACTGGCTCGGACCGGTCGAGGAGGCGGCCAGGTCGGTGAGCGTCCACGACCTGACTCGGTTCATGCCGCCCGAGGACGAGGAGACCCGGGTCGGAGCGGTGTTGATGCTGTTCGGCGAGGGTCCGCAGGGGCCCGACCTGCTGCTCACCGAGCGGAGCCACACGATGCGCTCCCACCCCGGTCAGGTGTCCTTCCCCGGCGGCTCGGTCGATCCCGGAGAGACCGCCCACGATGCGGCGCTGCGCGAGGCCTGGGAGGAGACGGGCCTCGACCGCGCCGGTGTCGACGTCTTCGCCGAGCTACCGCCGCTGTGGCTGCCACCGAGCAACTTCTCGGTCACCCCGGTGCTGGCGTGGTGGCGCGAGCCGTCGCCTGTGAGTGTGGTGTCGCTCGATGAGGTGCACGCGGTCTACCGGGTCCCGATCAGCGAGCTGCGCGACCCGGCACACCGGATCACGGTCACCGGCCCCGGCGGCTGGCGCAGTCCGGGGTTCCTCATCGGCGACCGCCACGACGTCATCTGCTGGGGGTTCACCGCCGGCATCATCGCGCGGCTCTTCGAATACCTCGGCTGGATCGAGGACCTCCCGGACGCGCCCGAGCAGGAGCTGCCGCCGTACATGCTCGTCGGGCGACGGCTCAACCCAGGCGCCCAGCCCAACACCGACTTCGAGCAGCGGCGCCGCGGATGAACCTGCTCGACTGGCTGCTGATCGTCCTGGTCGTCGCCTACGCACTGTCCGGCTACTGGCAGGGGTTCGTCACCGGGGCGTTCGCGACCGCCGGCCTGCTGCTCGGGGGACTGTTCGGCGTCTGGCTGGCCCCGATCGCGCTCGGCGATGCCGAGCCCTCGCTGCTGGTCTCCCTCGGTGCTCTCTTCATCGTCATCCTCGCGGCCTCGCTGGGCCAAGGGGCCTTCCAGTTCGCCGGCGCGAAGCTCCGAGATCGGATCACTTGGCAGCCGGCCCGCGCCGTGGACGCCGTCGGCGGGGCGGCGCTCAGCGCCTGTGCGGTGCTGGTGGTGGCCTGGGCCCTGGGCGTGGCCGTCTCCGGATCGCGGATCGACGGAGTGACGCCGCTGGTCCGCAGCTCGCTGGTGCTGTCCAAGGTCAACGAGGTGCTCCCGCAGCGCGCCGGCGGCGCGCTGGACGCGTTCAACCAGGTCGTCGGCACCAGTTTCTTCCCCGGCTACCTCGAGCCGTTCTCCCCGGAGCGGATCGTCGAGGTGCGCCCCGGCGATGCCCGGATGAAGCGCGACCCGGACGTCACCCGCGCCGGCAGCAGCGTGCTCAAGGTCCGGGGCACCAACGCGTGCGGGCGAGGTATCGAGGGGTCGGGCTTCGTCTTCGCCCCCGACCGGCTGATGACCAACGCGCATGTCGTGGCGGGCGTCGATGACCCGCAGGTCTACGTGAGCGACGACGAGGCCGTCGATGCGCAGGTCGTCTTCTACGACCCCGATCTCGACATCGCCGTCCTCGAGTTCGACAGCGAGGAGGTGCCCGCGCTTCCGTTCACCCCCCAGGACGATCCGGCCGTCGCGAAGGACCCCGTCGCGATCCTCGGCTACCCGCAGGACGGGCCCTTCGACATCGAGTCGGGCCGGATCCGGTCGACGCAGACGTTGCGCTCGCCCGACATCTACGGCGACGGCGCGGTCATCCGCGCCGTCTACTCGCTGCGCGGGCTGGTCCGGCCGGGCAACTCCGGCGGACCGATCGTCGACTCCCAGGGGCGGGTGGTCGGCGTCGTGTTCGCGGCGTCGGTGACCGACGACGAGACCGGCTACGCCCTCACCGCCAACTCCGTCCGCAACGCCGCCGCGCGCGGCCAGGTCGCGACCGAGGAGGTCTCGACCCAGGGGTGCGCCGGATAGTCCGTTACGAGCCCTGACCCTTGAGGGCCTTCGGGATCTCGCGGCCCTGCTCGATCGCCTTCTCCGGCGGCCCGACCTGCTGGACCTTCTTCACGCCGATCCACCCGGCCAGCGCGGCGACCGCGAACCAGAACAGGGTCACGATCAGGAACGCCCAGTGCAGCGAGAGTCCGCTGCCGTTCCAGTTGATGAAGTAGACCATCGTGAACGACAGCATGATGATGCCGAGGACGGCGACGAACGCCGCGCCCGCCAGCAGTCCGATGCCGACGCCACCGGCCTTGACGCTGACCCTGAGCTCGGACTTCGCGAGCGCGATCTCCTTGGAGACCAGTGAGGAGATGTCCCGACTGGCGTCCGCGACCAGCCGACCGATGGTCGGGTCGTCGGGGGAACTCCCGCTTCCCGGCGTCCGGCTGGTCCCCGCGGCGTCGTTGGCCATGATCTGACACTACCCATCGTCGCGCTGGTACACGTCGGGGATCCCGTCGTGGTCGATGTCAGCGGTCTCGAGCTCGTGGATGCGGCGATACGCGCGGTTGCGGATCCGGAGCACGACGGTCGCGAGCAGGGCCGCGACCAACGAGCCGCACAGCACCGCGACCTGGGCATGCTCGTACGACGTGGTCCCCTCGCCGTACGCGAGCTCGGCGATCAGCAGCGACACCGTGAACCCGATCCCGCCGAGCAGCGCCATGCCGATCACGTCGACCCAGGCCAACTCGTCGTCCAGGTCGGCACGGGTGAACCGAGCGAGCAGCCAGGTCGAACCGCCGATCCCGACGACCTTGCCGACCACCAGGCCGGTGATGATGCCGAGCGCGACGGGGTCGGTCAGCGCCGACTCGAGTCCGCTCCAGCCGCCCACGGTCACCCCGGCCGCGAAGAACGCGAAGACCGGCACCGCGATCCCGGCCGAGATCGGCCGGACGGAGTGCTCGAGCTGCTCGGCCAGCCCGGGGCCTGGACCGGGCGCGCGGCGTACGACGGGCACGGTGAAGCCGAGCAGCACGCCGGCCACCGTCGCGTGCACGCCCGAGGCATGCACCAGGCCCCAGGTCAGCGCGGCCAGCGGCAGCAGGAGCCAGACGGTGTGGATCCGGCGCTGGACGAGAACGGCGAAGGCGACCAGCGGCACCAGCGCCAGGAGCAGGTAGGACAGGTGCAGCTCCTCGGTGTAGAACAGCGCGATCACCGTGATCGCCAGCAGGTCGTCCACCACCGCCAGGGTCAGCAGGAAGGTGCGCAGCCCGGTCGGCAGGTGGGTGCTGATCACCGCGAGGACGGCCACGGCGAAGGCGATGTCGGTGGCGGTGGGGATCGCCCAACCCTGCAGTCGGGCGGCGCTGCCGGCGTTCCAGGCCACGAACAGCGCCGCGGGGACCAGCATCCCGCCCACCGCGGCAGCGACGGGGAGCGCAGCGCGGCGTGGATCGCGGAGGGCGCCCGCGACGAACTCGCGCTTGAGCTCGAGCCCGGCGACGAAGAAGAAGATCGCGAGCAGCCCGTCCGCCGCCCATTCGCCGAGGCTGAGGTGGAGGTGCAGGTCGGCGGGGCCGATCTCCCAGTCGCGGAGCGCGTCGTACGCCGACGACCAGGGCGAGTTGGCCCACACCAGCGCGATCGCGGCCCCCGCGATGAGCAACAGCCCACCGACCGTCTCGGCGCGCAGCACCTCGGCGACGCGGGATGCCTCCGGGAGGGTGCCGCGGTCGAAGAGGCGGCTACGGCGGGACTGCGGCTGGCTCATGGGCGGCTCCGGGGGTCGGCGACATCATGCCGACCAGACTTCCCGGCGCACCACGGCCGAGGCTACCGGCTCACGGGCACACTGGGCGCGTGGACGATGTCCTGAAAGCGATCCTGGTCGTGCTGGGCGCGCTCGTCCTGGTCGGTCTGCTGGTGGTTGGGTTCCTGATGTGGCGGTTCAAGATCCCGCCCCGCGGGCTGGTGGCGATGTTGGGCGCGCTGTTCTACCTCGCGCTGCCCGTCGACGTCCTACCCGAGGCGTTTCTGGGCCCCATCGGCCTGGTCGACGACACCGGCCTCCTCGCGGTCGTCGGCCTCTGGATCTACAAGCTCGTCAAGGCCCGCCAGAAGCTGGTCGACGGTGGAGTGATCAAGTCTCCGCCTCGGTGACCCGTCGTTACTCGTGATGCGTAACGACGGGTCGGCACGAAATTTGCGGTGACCCGTCGTTACTCGTGACGAGTAACGACGGGTCAGCGTCGGTCAGTCTTCTGAGGAGCCGGAGCTGAGGCCGTCGGAGATCAGGTCCATGACCGAGCTGTCGGCCAGGGTGGTGACGTCGCCGACCTCGCGGTTCTCGGCGACGTCGCGGAGCAGGCGGCGCATGATCTTGCCCGAGCGGGTCTTGGGGAGTTCGGGGACGATCATGATCTGCCGAGGCGTGGCGATCGGGCCGATCACCTTGCGGACGTGCTTGCGCAGTTCGTCCACAATGTCCGCGCCGCCATCACCGGCTTCTTCCTTGAGGATGACGAACGCGCAGACCGCCTGGCCGGTGTCGGCATCCTTGGCGCCCACGACCGCCGCCTCGGCGACCTTGGGGTGGGAGACCAGGGCCGACTCGATCTCGGTGGTGGAGAGCCGGTGGCCCGAGACGTTCATGACGTCGTCCACCCGGCCGAGGACCCACAGGTCGCCGTCCTCGTCCTTCTTGGCGCCGTCGCCGGCGAAGTACCATCCCTGCTCGGCGTACTTCGACCAGTAGGTGTCCTTGAACCGCTCGTCGTCGCCCCAGATGGTGCGCAGCATCGAGGGCCAGGGCCGGGTGAGCACCAGGTAGCCGCCCGAGCCGTTGGGCACCGACTCGCCCTCCTCGGTCACGACGTCGGCGGAGACGCCGGGGATGGGGATCATCGCCGAGCCGGGCTTGCCGTCGGTGACGCCCGGCAGCGGGCTGATCATGATCGCGCCGGTCTCGGTCTGCCACCACGTGTCCACCACCGGGGTGCGGTCGCCGCCGATGACATGGCGGTACCAGACGTAGGCCTCGGGGTTGATCGGCTCACCGACCGAGCCGAGGATCCGCAGCGTCGACAGGTCGTGCTGTGCAGGCACGTCGGTGCCCTGCTTCATGAACGACCGGATCGCCGTCGGAGCGGTGTAGAAGATCGAGACCTTCTTCTCCTCGATGATCTTCCACCAGCGGCCGCGCTCGGGGTAGTCGGGCGTGCCTTCGTAGACCACCTGCGTGACGCCGTTCGAGAGGGGGCCGTAGACCATGTAGCTGTGGCCGGTCACCCAGCCGACGTCGGCGGTGCACCAGTAGACGTCGGTGTCGGCCTTGAGGTCGAAGACTGCCCAGTGGGTGTACGACGCACCGGTGAGGTAGCCGCCGGTCGTGTGCAGGATCCCCTTGGGCTTGCCGGTCGAGCCGGAGGTGTACATGACGTAGAGCGGGTGCTCGGAGTCGAACGCCTCGGCCGTGTGCTCGGCCGAAGCCTTCCCGACGGTGTCGTCCCACCACACGTCGACGCTCTCGTCCCAGTCGACGTCCTGGCCGGTGCGCTTGACCACCACGACCTTCTCCACGGTGAAGCCGGCCTCGGCCGCCTTGCCGCGCGCCTCGTCGACGGCCGGCTTGAGCGCCGACGGTGCGCCGCGCCGATAGCCGCCGTCGGCGGTGATGACCACCTTGGCCCCGCAGTCGACGATCCGGTCGGCCAGCGCGTCGGAGGAGAACCCACCGAAGACGACGGTGTGCGGGGCGCCGATGCGAGCGCAGGCAAGCATCGCCACGACGACCTCGGGGATCATCGGCATGTAGATCGCGACCCGGTCGCCCTTCGCGACACCCAGCTCGGTCAGCGCGTTGGCAGCCCGGCAGACCTCGTCCTTGAGTTCGGCGTACGTCAGGTCGCGCGCATCGTCCTCCGGCTCACCGACCCAGTGGATCGCGACCCGGTCGCCCAGGCCGTTGTCGACGTGCCGGTCGAGGCAGTTGTACGACGCGTTGATGGTGCCGCCGACGAACCACTTGGCGAACGGCGGGTTGGACCAATCCAGCACCTGGTCCCACGTCGTCGCCCAGTGCAGCCGCTCGGCCTGCTCGGCCCAGAACGCGTCCGGATCGGCCTCGGCCCGCGCGTACGCCTCCTCCTGGAGGTTGGCATGGGCCGCGAGCTCCGCGGGGGGTTCGAACCGCCGGTCCTCCTTGAGCAGGTTGGACAGGGTCTCCTCGGTGCTGGTCACGGGTGTTCTCCTCGTCGCAAGGTGTCTCCAATCACGCTAGCGCCCGGTTCGTCTGCGACCCGACGCGGGCAGCACCCTGTCAGGTCGCAGACGAATCGGCCCGAGTCATTCCCGAGTCAGTGCACCACCGCCTGCTCGGCGCCGGCGCCGGTGAGGGCGCGGACCTCGAGCTCGGTGTAGCGCTCTTCGGCGTCCGGCTCGCGGGCGGTGATCGTGCCGATGTAGCCGAGCAGGAAGGCGAGCGGGATGGAGACGATGCCCGGGTTCTCCAGCGGGAACCACGAGATGTCGATGCTGGTCGGCAGCAGCGACAGGTTCTTGCCGGTCGGGTCGACGCCCTTGCCCGAGACGACCGGGCTGAAGATCACCAGGCCGACCGACGAGATGAGCCCGCCGTAGATCGACCACAGCGCCCCGCGGGTGTTGAACCGCCTCCAGAACATGTTGTAGACGATGGCCGGCAGGTTCGCCGAGGCCGCCACCGCGAAGGCGAGCGCGACCAGGAAGGCCACGTTCAGCGACTGGGCCGGGATGGCCAGCGCGATCGCGATCGCACCGATCACCACCGCGGCGATCCGGGCCACTCGCATCTCCTGGGCCTCGGTCGCCTCGCCGCGCTTGAGGACGCTGTTGTAGAGGTCGTGAGCGACGCTGACCGACGAGGTCAGGGTGAGCCCCGCGACCACTGCGAGGATCGTGGCGAAGGCGACCGCTGCGATGATCGCCAGCAGGATGGCGCCCCCGGCTGAGCCGTCCCCGCCGCCGACCGCCTCGGCCAGGAGTGGAGATGCCAGGTTGCCGCCGGAGGCCGCGACCTCGGCGTACTTGCCTTCGGAGAGCAGCGCCGCCGCGCCGAAGCCGAGCACCAGCGTGAACAGGTAGAAGGTGCCGATCAGCCCGATCGCCCACAGCACCGACTTCCGCGCGTCGCGCGAGGTCGGCACGGTGTAGAAGCGGATCAGGATGTGCGGGAGTCCGGCCGTTCCGAGCACCAGGGCGATGCCCAGGCTGAGGAAGTCGATCTTGCTCGTCGTGGTGAGGCCGTACTTCAGCCCCGGCTGCAAGAAGGCGTCGCCCTTGCCGGTGTTGGAGGCGGCGGTGCCGAGCATGTCGGAGATGTTGAACTGGAACTTCGCCAACACCAGTACGACGATCAGCGCCGAGCCGGTCATCAGCAGGAACGCCTTCACGATCTGCACCCAGGTGGTGCCCTTCATGCCCCCGACGGTGACGTAGAAGATCATCAGCGCGCCGACGCCGATGATGGTGATGTTCTTCGCGGCGTCGCCGGTGGCGTTGAGGAGCAGGGCCACGAGGGCGCCGGCGCCGACCATCTGGGCCAGCAGGTAGAAGATCGAGACGACGACGGTGGAGACCGCGGCGGCCTGACGGACCGGCCGTTGCCGCATCCGGTACGCCAACTGGTCGGCCATCGTGTAGCGGCCGGAGTTGCGGAGCATCTCGGCGACGAGGAGCAGCGCGACCAGCCAGGCCACGAGGAAGCCGATGGAGTACAGGAAGCCGTCGTACCCGCTCAGCGCGATCGCACCGGAGATGCCGAGGAACGACGCCGCCGACATGTAGTCACCGCCGATCGCCAGCCCGTTCTGGAAGCCGGAGAAGTTGCGGCCGCCGGCGTAATAGTCAGCGGCGCCCTGGGTCTGTCGGCTGGCCCAGATCGTGATGCCGATCGTGACCGCGACGACCGCGAGGAACAGGACCGTGGTCAATGCTTGGTGATCCATGTCAGGCCCTCTTCCCGGAGCGGTAGTCCTCATCGAGCTTGCGCGCGAGCGGGTCGAGGCGCGCGGTCGAGAAGCGGCTGTAGAGCCAGGCCAGGAAGAAGGTGGTCACGAACTGCAGCAGACCGAGGACCAGGGCGACATTGATGTTGCCCCACAGCTTGGTGCTCATGAAGTCGGGCGCCCACATGCACAGCACGACGTAGAGCAGGTACCACGACAAGAACGCCACCGTCGCCGGGAACACGAAGCCCCGGTAGCGGCTACGCAACTCGACGAAGTCCGCGGACTCGTGGAGCCGGTCATAGATCGGATCGCGTCCTGTGGCCTGCTCGTGTGGCTCTGACGCCCGAGGTGTTTCGGTTGACATCGCTGGCCCCTCCGAGAGATCGATGTGGTGGCCGTCACCGTAGGGAGGTCGGTAACCACCCGGAATCGCTGCGCGCCGGAGCTGCGCCCGATGGGGTCGGACGTTCGGCGAACGGTGGATTTGGTGCGACGAACGGTCGTCGTCAGCCGCGGTCGAGCGGCACGACCTCGGGTGTGTGCAGCCGGACCATGAACCGTCGCGCGTGGCCGGGCACCGTGGCCCGGGTCAGCAGCGACACGCAGACCATCGCACCGAAGGCGAGCGGCACACTCCAGGCTGCCGGCTGACCTAGCAGCACATCGCCCCAGCTCTCCGGGTCGCCGTCGTACAGCGTCCACACCACGCCCGCACTGGAGCCGAGCCCGCCGGCCAACAGCCCGGCCACCGCGCCGGCCGCGGTCAGGCCGCGCCACCAGATGCCGAGCACCAGCAGCGGGCAGAACGTCGATGCCGCCACTGCGAAGGCGAGTCCGACAGCCCGCGCCACGGAGAGGTCGGGCGCGAGTACGGCGGCCGCCAGCGGGACTCCCACCGCCACGGTGGCGCCGACGCGGAACGCCGTGATGCCGGAGTAGCGGCCGCCGAGCACGTCCTGGGCGAGCACCCCGGAGACCGCGATCGCAAGGCCTGACGACGTCGACAGGAACGCCGCGAATGCGCCGGCCGTGACCAGCCCGGTGAGCAGATCGCCGCCGAGACCCCCCAGCATCAGCCGCGGCAGCTCGAGCACGACGGTGTCGTCGGCGTCCGCGCCGTACGCCCGGCCGAGGGCGGCGTAGACCGGCGGCAGGAGGTAGAAGATCCCGAGGAGGGCCAGCACGGTGAGCGTCGTACGCCGCGCGGCGCGGCCGTCCGGGTTGGTGTAGAAGCGCACCACCACGTGCGGGAGCCCCATGGTGCCGAGGAAGGTCGCCAGCACGATCGAGTACGTCGTGTAGAGGCCCTGGTTGCCGGCGCCCAGTGGCATCGACCAGCCGTCGCCGCCGCCCGTCCCGGGGCGGCCGTCGCCCGACCAGATCACCAGCAGCACCAACGCCGGCACCAGGAGCGCGGTCAGCTTGAGCCAGTACTGGAAGGCTTGGACGAAGGTGACGCTGCGCATCCCGCCGCTGCCGACGTTGACCACGACGACCACGCCGACCACGAGCGCCCCGACCCATTCGGGTGCATCGACGGCGGCGCTGAGGGTCAGCCCGGCCCCCTGGAACTGGGGCAGCAGGTAGAGCCAGCCGATCGCGACCACGAGGACCGAGCAGAGCGCGCGTACCCGGCGCGACCGCAGCCGTGCTTCGGCGAAGTCGGGCAATGTGTAGGCGCCGCTGCGGCGCAGGGGTGCCGCGACCAGCACCAGGAGGACGAGGTAGCCCGCGGTCCAGCCGATGGGATACCAGAGCATCTGTGCGCCGGCGGTGAGCACGAGAGCGGCGACGCCGAGGAACGACGCCGCGGAGAGGTACTCCCCACCGATGGCGCTGGCATTGAGCCCCGGCCGCACCGTGCGCGAGGCGACGAAGAAGTCGCTGGTCGTGCGCGATACCCGCAGGCCGTAGGTGCCGATGGCCAGCGTGGCCAGGCTGACCAGGACCAGCGCGACGAGGCCGGGAACGCCGTCGGTGCTCACGGGCGGCTCACTCGTCGTCCTCGAGGACCTGGAGGAGCAGTGCGAAGTCGTGCTCGTTGCCCTCGGCCCGGCGAACGAAGCGCAGCCCGAGGAGGAACAGCCAGGGATACACGAGGAGCCCCAGCAGCAGCCATGCCAGCGGCAGGCCCAGCAGCCCGATCAGGGCCAGATCGGGGACGAGGTGGAAGAGCAGCGGGAGGCTCCCGACCGTGACTGCGAGGACGGCGAGGATGCGGACGGCCAGCCCGAGCTGCTCGCGCAGCAGGCTGCGCAGATAGACCTCGCCGAGCTCGGTCTGCTCGTCGATGTCGCCGGTCCGGGCGCGTGGTGCATGGGTGCGCCGCGGCGGGCCGGTCACCCGGACCCGGGTCGGTCGCGGATCACTCACCGGTGGTCACCGCCGGCCGAGCAGCTCGCGCAGCTCGCGGGTGTGGCGGCGACTGACCACCAGGTCGGTGGCGGTCTCGCGCGGCCCGACCGCGACCGTGCACCGGCCCGACTCCATCCGCACCTCGGTGACGTGGCCGAGCGCGACGAGCAGGGAGCGGTGGATCCGCAGGAAGCCCGCGTCGGCCCACTGCTCCTCGAGCGTGGTGAGCGGGACCCGGATCAGGTGGCTGCCCTGGGCGGTGTGCAACCGGGCGTAGTCGCCGTGCGCCTCGACGTAGGTGACATCGCGCCGGTCGACGAATCTGGTCACCCCGCCGAGCTCGACCGGGATCTGGACCTCCTCGACTGGATCGGGTACGCGGTCGCCGCCCTCGATGATCCGCCGCACCGCCTCGGCGAGGCGTTCCGCACGCACCGGCTTGAGGACGTAGTCGACCGCGCGCAGCTCGAAGGCGTCGACTGCGTGCGCCTCGTGAGCGGTGACGAAGACGACCGGCGGCGGGGTCTGGAACCGCTTGAGCACCTGGGCGAGCTCGAGCCCGGTGAGGCCAGGCATCTGGATGTCGAGGAACACCGCGTCCACCTCGCGGTCGTGCAAGGTCCGCAGCGCCTCGGTCGCCGAGTCGCAGGCGATCACCTCGCCGACCCGATGATCGTGGTCGAGGAGGTACTGCAGCTCGTCGAGCGCCGGCCGCTCGTCGTCGACCACCAGCACTCTCAGCGCGTCCATCGCCCCTCCTTCATCGCCACCCTGCGATGCATGCCGGCAGTCATGCCGAGACCCCGGGCGCGAACTTCGGTACCCGGACGGTGACCTTCGTCCCCGCGCCGGGAGCAGTCTCGACGACCAGGCCGTACTGGTCGCCGTACGTCGTCCGGAGCCGGCCGTCGACGTTGCCCAGGCCCACCGAGTCGATGCTCGTGTCGCCGGCGAGCGCTCGGCGTACCTTCTCGGGATCGTCGCCGGCACCGTCGTCCTCGACCTCGATGACGCAGTCGCCGCCGCGGTCGTGGGCCTGGATCGTGATCGTGCCGGCGCCGGCACCGCCCTCGAGCCCATGCCGGACGGCGTTCTCGACCAGCGGCTGGATGCAGAGGAACGGGACGGCGACCGGCAACACCTCCGGGGCGATGCTCAACTTCACCGACAGCCGGTCACCGAACCGCGCCTGCTCGAGGATCAGGTAGCGCTCGACCGAGCGCAGCTCGTCGGCCAGCGTGGTGAACTCGCCGTGGCGCCGGAAGGAGTAGCGGGTGAAGTCCGCGAACTCGAGCAAGAGGCTGCGGGCTCGGTCGGGGTCGGTACGCACGAAGCTGGCGATCGCGTTGAGCGAGTTGTAGATGAAGTGCGGGCTGATCTGGGCCCGTAAGGCCAAGACCTCGGCCTCCATCAGGCGGGTGCGGCTGAGGTCGAGTTCGGCGAGTTCGAGCTGCCCCGAGACCCACCGCGCGGTCTCGTCCGCGGCCAACGCGAGCCCGGCGGTGGGGTACGCCGCGAAGGCGGCCAGCGTGCCGACGATCCGCTCCTCGACCACCAGCGGGCTCACCACCGCGATGCGCACCGGGCAGCCGGGTACGGCGCAGCTCAGGTCGCCGCGGGAGAAGCTCTGGGTCCGGCCCTTCTCGACGGTGGTCGACACCAGCGCGCTCACCTGGTGCTGGTGGTGGTCGCCCTCGCCATCCCACGCCAGGCAGTCAGCGGTGTCGGTGACCGCGAGCGCCGGCGTACCGAGCAGGTCACGCAGGTGTCGCACCGCGCGCTCGGCGCTCGCGCGGGTCAGCCCCTCGCGCAGGGCCGGTGACGCCAGGGCCGCCGTGTGCAGCGTGCGGAAGGTGGCGCGATCGGCCTCGGTGCCGAGGTGTGTGCGACGCCACATGCGCATGGCACATCATCGCCGACGACGTCTGTCGACGGCGTCCCTCAGCCGGCGCCGCTGTGCGAGATCGGGAGCCGGACCGAGAAGACCGTCTCGCCGGCGCGGCGTTCGACGGAGATGTCGCCGGCGTGGCGGTCCACCACGATCCGGCGGGAGATGTCGAGACCGAGGCCGGTGCCGCGGCCGACGTCCTTGGTGGTGAAGAACGGCTCGAAGACGTGGCCGATCACGTCGTCCGGCACGCCGGGTCCGGTGTCGCCGATCTCGACCACGACGTCGCGCTCGGTGGCGGTCACCGACAGCCGCAGCGTGCCGGAGCCGTCCATGGCGTCGACGGCGTTGTCGATGAGGTTGGTCCACACCTGGTTGAGCTCTCCGGGGATCGCTTCGATCTCCGGCAGGTCGGCCGCGAACTCGCGGGTGACCGTGATGCCGGTCAGCCGGTGCGCCATCACCGTGACTGTGCTCTGCAGCCCCTCGGTGACGTCGGTCCGCTGTACCGACGCGCGGTCGAGCTGGGAGTAGGAGCGCACCGCCGCCACCAGGTTGGACACGCGCTGCGTCGACTCCTTGACCTCCGCCAACAGCGCGGCCGCGGACAGCGAGCTCGCCACCCAGTGCAGCGCGGGGTCGGTCCCCGCCGTGCCCACGGCCACGGCCACCCGCTCGCACCATGCGACGTCAGCTCCAGCGGCGGCGAGAGCCGAAGCGACGACCCAGCTCTCCGACACGTCCCGGTCCTCGAGCCAGTCGGTCAGCTCGTCCTCGCGGTCGCTCAGGGCCAGCGGCGACTCCCCGGCGGGTACGGGCGCCAGCTCGTTGCGAAGGGCGTCGAGCTCGACGAAGGCCGCGGCGCTGATCCCGGCCTCGGCCAGTCTGCGCAACGAGACGAGCAGGCTGCCGCTGCTCTCGCTCAGCGCATCCACCGCCCGGGTCGAGGCCGACGCGGGATTGTTGATCTCGTGGGCCAGCCCCGCCGCCAGGGTGCCGAGCGCGACCAGCGACTCGCGCTGGCGCACCGTGGACTCGATGTGCCGCACGGTCTGCGCGAACCCCTTGAGCATGTGCACCCCGAACGGGAACCACGACTGGGCCATCACGGCCAGCCGTTCGGCCGGGACTCGCAGCAGTCGCGCCGGCGCGACCACCCGCCCGGTCGCCATGTAGACGCCGTTGGGATCCCACGCCCGGAACCCGCCCGCCCACTGGCCCGGCGTGCCCATAGTGCCGACCACGGTGTCCTCCTGGCCGACCCGGCGCACCAACTCGAGCGTGCCGTCGAGCAACAGCCACCACGACTCGGCCGGCTGGCCCTCGCCGAACGCGATCGCGTCGACGCTCAACTCCACCTGCTCACCGGCGGCCGCGAGCTCGGCCAGTTGGCCGTCGTCGAGACCGGCCAGGAGTGGGAGTTCGCGCAGCTCGTCGGTGCTCGTCGTCGACACGGTCGCCTCAGATCGTGGCCAGGTAGCGGTGGACCAGGTAGACCGCCATCGCGCCTTCGCCGACGGCAGAGGCCACCCGCTTCATGGAGTCCTGGCGGACGTCGCCGGCCGCGAAGACACCCGGGACGCTGGTCTCGAGCGCGAACGGCGAGCGGGGGAGTGGCCAGCCCGCAGCGCTGCCGACCAGCTCTGGGCCGGTGAGCACGAAACCCTTGTCGTCGCGGGCGACGCCGTCGCCCAGCCAGTCGGTCCGCGGCGAGGCGCCGATGAAGACGAAGAGCCAACTGGTGGCGACGTCCTCGACGACGCCGCGCTCTTCGTCGCAGAGCGTGAGTTGCTCGAGATGGTCCTCACCCTGCGCGCCGACGACCTGGGTGCGCAGTCGGACCTCGACGTTGTCGGCCGCCCGGATGCGGGCCACGAGGTATTGGGACATGGTCGCCTCGAGCGACGGGCCGCGGACCAGGAGCACCACTTTCGAGGCGAATCGCGCGAGGTTGAGGACCGCCTGCCCGGCGGAGTTGGCCGCGCCCACGACGTACACCTCGTCGCCGGCGCATTGGCCGGCCTCGCTCGCGGTGGCGCCGTAGTAGATGCCGCGCGAGCCGAGTGTCTCGAGCCCCTCCGCGTCGAGTCTCCGATAGGAGACCCCGGTCGCGACGAGGACGGCGCGCGCCTCCACGTCGGGACCGCCGGCCAACCGCACCGCCCGCACCGGCCCGCGTTGCTCGAAGCCGACCACGTCGCGAGCCAGCACCATCTCGGCGCCGAACCGCGACGCCTGGGCGACCGCCCGGTGCGTGAGATCTGCGCCGGAAAGTCCTTTGGGGAAGCCGAGGTAGTTCTCGATCGAGGCGCTCTGGCCGGCCTGACCGCCGGGGGCGTCGCGTTCGACCACGACCGTGCGGAGGCCCTCGGACGCGGCGTACACCGCGGCAGCGAGGCCGGCTGGACCCGCCCCGACGATGCACAGGTCGTAGAGCGGCTGCTCGGCCCGGGTGCGCAGCCCGAGCGCCTCGGCCAGTTGGAGGCTCGACGGTGCCCGCAGCGCAGCGCCGTCGGGCAGCAGCACCAGCGGCAGACCGTTGGCGCCTGCCTGGTCGTCGACCTGCTGTCGGGCCAGCTCGACGAGCTGGCGACCCTCTTCGTCGCGTTCGACGTCGAGCCAGCGGTACGGCACGTGGTTGCGGGCGAGGAACGCCTTGGTCTCGACCGTGGTGTCGGACCAGCGGTGGCCGACGACGCGGACCTCCGCCGAGCGGTCGGGGTGCTGGCTCTGCCAGTCGCCGAGAAGGTCGTCGACGACCGGATAGAGCCGCTCCTCCGGCGGGTCCCACGGTTTGAGCAGGTAGTAGTCGAGACCGATCTCGTTGATCGCCGTGATGGCGACCTCGGTGTCGGCGTACGCCGTGAGCAGCAGCAGCTTGGTGTCCGGCGACTGTCGCCGTACTTCGGCCAACACCTCGATGCCCGTCATCTCGGGCATCCGCTGGTCGGAGGCGACCAGGGCGACTGGGCGATCCCGCAGGGCCAGTTCGGCGAGCACCTCCAGCGCCTCGCGACCCGAGGTCACGCTCACGACGCGGTAGTCGGCGCCGTAGCGCGAGCGCAGATCGCGGGTGACGGCGCGAGACACGGCTGGATCGTCGTCGACCGCAAGGATCGTCGGCTTCTCGGCCAACCCCCCGCCCCCTCTCGCCCCGGTGGTCGCTCGACCGTACCGCCCACTGCATCAGCGCGACACGTCGGGCGAGTCAGCGCGCAGCGCTGACGAGCCCGCCCCACCCCACCGTGATGACGAAGTGAGGGTGATGCGCGGGTGTGGCCCGGCCCGCAGGGCCACACCGACCCGGTGCCACGAGCGCAGGCCCAGTCCCTCCTACGGCACCATCCAGCTCAGGACCGGCGTCGACTGCAGCCACACGATCACACACATCGCCGCCAGCAGCACCAGACTCCAGCCGATCACCTTGCGGAAGATGTCGCCCTCCCGACCGGCCAACCCCACGGCCGCGGCGGCGATGGCGAGGTTCTGCGGGCTGACCATCTTGCCGAGTACGCCGCCCGAGGAGTTCGAGCCCGCCATCAGCACCTGGTCGAGACCGGCCTGCTGGGCGGTCTGCACCTGCAGGGCGCCGAACAACGCGTTGGACGAGGTGTCGGAGCCGGTCACCGCCACGCCGAGCCAGCCGATGATCGGCGAGAGGATCGCGAACGCCGCGCCGGCCTGCGCGAGCCACGCACCCAGCGACCCGGTCTGGCCGGACAGGTTCATCACGTAGGCCAGGGCGAGCACGGCCATGACGGTGACGATGGCCGACCTCAGTTCGACGTACGTCGTGACGTACGTGCGCGCTGCGGTGCCGGGTCGGACTCGCAGGATGAGCGCGGTGATGATGCCCGCGAGGATCATCAGCGTGCCGGCGGCGGGCAGCCAGTTGAGAGTGAAGTCGGTGGTCGCGACCGGATCGCCCGCCGCGTTGTGCACGTCGAGGCCGGGCCAGGCGAAGATCGTGGTCCACGGCTCCTGGGCCAGTTTCTCCTTGACCGCGGTGATGTTGGTGATCGAGAAGATCGCGATGATCACGAGGTAGGGCGCATAGGCGCGCGCGATGTCCGCGCCACTGTCGTGGTGGTCCGGGTCGGTGAGGTCGCCGGCGCCCGCCGTACTGCCAGAGCCGGCGCTCGCACCACCGCCGCGGGGCCGCGCGCCGGCGGGGACCGCGCCGGGCTCACGGACCTCGACCGGCTCGGCGGTGAGCACTTCGGCCGGAGACCAGACCCGCACCAGGAGCACGACGGCACCGGCGGAGACCAGGGAGGCGATGATGTCGGTGAGCGGGACCGAGATGTAGTTGGCGGCCACGAACTGCGCCACCGCGAAAGCCGCGCCGCACACGACCGCTGGCAGCCAGGCGTTGCGGATCCCGCGCCGGCCGTCGACGATCAGGACCAGGATCAGGGGTACGACGAGCGCGAGCAGCGGCGTCTGCCGGCCGACCATGGCGCCGAGGGTCTCGGTGTTGAGCCGCGGGTCGTCGGAGGCGCCGGAGGTGACCGTGCCGAGCGTGACGATCGGCGTCGCGAGCGCGCCGAACGCGACCGGTGCGGTGTTTGCCACCAGCGCCACGACCGCCGCCTTCATCGGCTGGAAGCCGAGCGCCATCAGCATGACGACCGTGATCGCGACCGGCGTTCCGAAGCCGGCAAGCGCCTCGAGCAGGGCGCCGAAGCAGAACGCGATGATGATGGCCTGGACACGTTGGTCGGGGCTCACCCTCTCGAACGAGCGGCGCAACACGTCGAAGTGGCCGCTGGCCACGGTGAGGTTGTAGACCCAGATCGCGTTGATGACGATCCACAGGATCGGGAAGAAGCCGAAGGTGGCGCCCTCGGTCGCGGCGAGCAGCGCCTGTCCGATCGGCATGTCGAAGAGCGTGATGGCCACCAGCAGGGCGACGACGAGAGAGATGACCCCGGCCAGCCAGGCCTTCATGCGCAGCCCGCCGAGCAGCACGAACAGCGCGAGCAGGGGTACGGCGCCGCAGAGTGCGCTCAGCGCGAGTGAGTCACCGACGGGCTGGAGGTCTTGTTGGAACATGTATGACCGGTTGCCGTTTGTGGCGTCGGTCACACATTCGGGTGAGGCGTTGCTTGACGCGTCAGCGGAAGTCGATCAGCAACATGTCGGTCGAGGAGCCGTCGGACACGGCGTTGTCTCCCGGCTCCGCCTGCCCCGCCTGCCCCGTCTGCTCCGCCTTCTCGGTGACCGGCGACAGCACCCGGTCGAGCACCTCGGCCCGGTAGCAGCTGGCGGCGTAGGGCAGCTGCATGCCGTCCATCCCGCGGCCGTACTCGTCGTAGAAGGCCAGCACCTCGGCCATCTTCGCCTCCTGCTCGGCGGGCGAGAGCACCGCGACGTTGGAGCGTGACCGCACCAGGTCCTGGATGGAGCCACGGTCGACGACCTGCCAGAACCGGAACGACTCGTGCTCCACGGCGTCGAACAGCTTCGACCGCTCGAGCAGTTCGCGGGGTTCGGCCAGGTGCTCCTGGGTGCCGATCAGCCGACCGAGCCGCTTGACCCACGGGATCCGCTCGTCGCGTTGGTTCCAGACCAGGGAGAGCCGGCCGCGCGGCTTGAGCACCCGAGCGATCTCGGGCAGGGCACGGTCGTAGTCGAACCAGTGGAAGGCCTGAGCACTCACCACGACGTCGTACGACGCGTCACCGGCCGGGATCTCCTCGGCCGGCGCCTGGGAGAGCCGGACCTCGGGGAGCTTCTTCTCCAAGATGGCCAGCATCTGCGGGTCGGGCTCGGTGGCGTGGACGTCGTGGCCGAGCGCGACCAGTTGCTCGGTGAGCTTGCCGGTGCCCGCCCCGAGCTCGAGCACGGTCACTGGCCGGTCGGACGTGAGCCACACCGCGGCCTCGCGCGGGTAGGTCGGGCGCCCTCGGTCGTAGGCGTCGGCCACGCCGCCGAAGGAGCGGGCCGGTGTGGGCTGTTGCTCGGTGCTCATCACCGCCCAAATTACCCGGTGGATAGCGTTCGGCCCGTGAGGCGTTCCGAGGACCCCCTGGCCTGGTTGGCCTCCCTCGAGGGAGTGCCGTCCGCGTTCGCGGCCGCCCGGGACGGCATCGACGTGGTCCTCCGCGACCGCGGCCTGCGCCGTACCTCGCCGGAGACCACCGCCGAGTCGCTGCTGCGCGGGGCGCATGCCTCGGCGGTCCTCGAAGGCTCGACGTCGTCGTTGGCAGAGGTGCGCGAGGGTGCGGGCGACGCGGTCGCCGCCGACGCGGTGCGCATCTCGACCTCGCTGCTCGGGCTCGCCCCGACGCTGTCCCGGTCGCCCCTCCAGGCCCTCGCTCGACTGCACACCCTGGCCGGCGCCGGATCGCTCGGGGAAGGCGAGCTCGGCCGGCCGCGGGACGACGCCGCCGCCGAGCGGCTGCAGGGCATCGCGAGGCTGCTCAGCAGCCCCTCCTCGGTGCCGGCCCTCCTGCTCGCCGCTGTCGTCCACGCCGACCTCGCCACCTCGGCGCCGTTCGCGTCCCACAACGGTCTGGTCGCTCGCGCCGCCGAGCGCCTCGTGCTGGTCGCCCGCGGAGTCGACGAGAAGTCCCTGACCGTCCCCGAGGTCGCACACCTCGCGCTCCGGCCCGCTTACGAGTCGAACCTTCGCGCCTACCGTGACGGCGGCCCGAACGGCGTGCATGCCTGGCTGCTGTACGCCGCCGAGGCGTACGCCGCGGGGGCGGAGGCCAGCGGGCTGGTTTGAAAACCCTCGCGAAAGCACCCTCTGGGCAAGAAAAAACGGCCTCCGAAGAGGCCGTACACATCTGCCAGAGTCCTCTCATCGGCCCTCGATTTCAAGGCCTTGTGAGGCCGCCTGAACCGGCGTAGACATGAGGCAGACAACTCCAGAGCAGCACGTGAGCCGGGTACCCACGCGGCGATCTACCCTTCGCAGAGGGCGCTTGCCATGCGGAAACTGTCCGCGGCAGTAGTTAGATGTTGCACGCCTGGTAGCCGGGTTCACGTGTCAGCGGTGGCATCCGAGGTCTCGAACTTCGGGTGCCACCTGCGATTTGGGGGTAGGGCTGGGTCTGCGCTCGTGGCACCGGGTCGTGGTGTGGCCCTGCGGGCCGGGCCGCGCGCCGACAGGGCATATGGCGCCAGCGAGTGAGCCGCTGCGCGGCCCACTCGCCCGCCTTCCAACCCGAAGCTGGGACGTGCTCAGGCGCCGAGGCGCTTCTTGCGGGCGGTGGCCCAGAGGACGCCACCGACCGCGACCACGCCTCCTACGGCGAGGGCGGCGAGCGTCTGCTTGGCCGGCACTCGGCTGCGGAGGGCGACCGGCTTGGTGAAGACCAGGATCGGCCACTCGTTCGACGTGGCGACTTTGCGTAGCTCCTTGTCGGGGTTGACGGCGAAGGCGTGGCCGACCACTTCGAGCATGGGCACGTCGGTGACGGAGTCGCTGTAGGCGTAGCTGCGCGAGAGGTCGTAGCCGCGCTGCTCGGCGAGCTCGAGGACCGCGCGGGCCTTCTCCTCGGCGTACGCGTAGTAGTCGATGTTGCCGGTGTACTTGCCGTCCACCTCCTCGAGTCGGGTGGCGACCACGATGTCCGCGCCGAGCAGGGCGCCGATGGGTTCGACGACCTCGGTGCCGCTGGTGGAGACGATGACGACGTCGCGGCCGGCGAGCTTGTGCTCCTCGATGAGGCTGACCGCTTCGTCGTAGACCAGGGGGTCGACGATGTTGTGCAGGGTGTCCGCGACGATCTCGCGCACGGAGGCGACGTCCCAGCCGGCGACCAGTTGCGACATGAACGCGCGCATCTTCTCCATCTGGTCGTGGTCGGCGCCACCGACGAGATAGACGAACTGGGCGTACGCCGAGCGCAGCACCGCGCGACGGCTGATCAGCCCCCCGGCCTGGAACGGCTTGGAAAAAGCCAGCGTGCTCGACTTGGCGATGATCGTCTTGTCGAGGTCGAAGAAAGCCGCGCTGCGTGCGAGCGGGGCGGCCATAGGTCCATCGTATGGATCCACCAAGCGTCCACAGGCGAACCGTCCGCGCGGGTTGTCCACAGCGCCTGCTCCGTTGCGAGTCCGCAGTGGGCGCCCGCGGGGATCGTCGGCACATGGAGCACGCACAGGCACCCCTGGTGACCACCTCCGACGCCGCCCTCGCTGACGAGCTCACGCGGTTGGCGGCCGCCGCCGGAGCGGTGATCACCTCGGCCTCGACGACCGACGCCGTGCTGCGCGGCTGGACCTCGGCGCCGGTGGTGCTGGTCGGCGCCGATCTGGCGGCCACGCTTGCCGATCTGGCGCCGCCCCGGCGCCCCGGTGTCCAGGTGATCGCGTGGGCGCCGGCGCCGCCGGACACCTATCGCGACGCGCTCGTGATCGGCGCGGAGCGGGTCGTCGAGCTGCCGTCCGGTGCCGAGCTGGTCGCCGAGCTGTTGACCGACCTCGGCGAGGCCGGACGTCTCGACGGTTCGGTGCTCGGGGTCGTCGGGGGCTGCGGTGGCGCAGGCGCCACGACGTTGGCCTGCGCCGTCGGGCAGGTGGCGGCGGCCCATGGACCGACCCTGGTCGTCGACCTCGACCCGCTCGGCCCCGGGTGCGATCGCGTGCTCGCGCTCGACGACGCTCCCGGCGTGCGTTGGGACTCTCTCGGGAGCGCATCGGGGCGACTGAGCGGACGCTCTCTGCGAGAGGCGGTGCCGCGCCGCGACGGGCTCGGCGTGCTCGGGTGGCCGGCGACACCCGCGGCGGCCCTCGACACGGCCGCCGTGCGCGAGACGCTCTCGGCCGCGCGTCGAGGGCACGACACCGTCGTGCTCGACCTGCCCCGCGCGGGCGACCAGGTCGCGGAAGCAGCGGCCGGTTGCGCGCTGGTGGCGCTCGTCGTCCGGCCGACCGTGACGGGCGTCGCGGCGGCCGCTCGGTGGGTGGCGGCGCTCCCCGATCCGTGCCGAGTGGGCTTGGTGGTGCGTGGCCACGGCGCCGCACCTGATCGGGTGGCAGCGTTGGTGGGGGTCCCGGTGATCACGGCGATGTCGGACCAACGCGGCCTGGCCGAGGCGCTCGACCTCGGTCTCGGGCCGGTGCGGTCACGCCGCGGACCGCTGGTGACCGCCGCTCGTGCAGTGTTCGCCGCCGCCACCGAGGGTTCGGTGCTCGCATGAGCCTCGCCGAGATCGAGCCCGGCATCCTCGACCAGGTCCGCGATCGGCTGGCCGATCAACCGGGCGAGCTGTCGGCGCACCGGGTCGCCGAGGCCCTCCGGGCCACGGGGCGACCGGTGGGCGATGCCACCGTGCTCGCGGTCTACGAAGCGCTGCGTCGCGATGTGCTGGGTGCCGGGCCCCTCGAGCCACTGCTCCGGATGCCGGGGGTGACCGACGTGCTGGTCAACGGGCCGGGGGAGGTCTACGTCGATCGGGGCAACGGCCTCGAGCCGACCGCCGTGCGGTTCGCCGACGACGCGTCCGTGCGCCGCCTCGCCGAGCGGCTCGCGTCGATGGCCGGACGACGGCTCGACGATTCCGAGCCGTTCGTCGACCTCCGGTTGCCCGACGGCAGTCGTTGCCACGCTGCGCTCGCTCCGCTGGCCAGGCCCGGCACCAGCATCTCGCTGCGGGTTCCGCCGCCGCGGGCATTCACCCTCGACGAGCTCGTCGCCGCCGGCACCTTGACCTGGCGTGGGGCAGAGCTGCTCCGCGGGCTAGTCGCGGCTCGAGCGGCCTTCCTCGTCAGCGGCGGCACTGGCAGCGGCAAGACGACGCTGCTCGCGGCGCTGCTGTCGGTGGTCGAGCCGACCGAGCGGCTCGTGCTCGTCGAGGACGCTTCCGAGCTCCGTCCCGACCACCCGCACGTCGTAGGGCTGGAGGGGCGGCCGGCCAACCTCGAAGGCGCCGGCGCTATCGAGATGCGGACGCTGATCCGCCAGGCACTCCGGATGCGGCCGGACCGCCTGGTGGTCGGTGAGGTGCGGGGCGCCGAGGTCGTCGACCTGCTCGCCGCCCTCAACACCGGCCACGAGGGCGGCTGCGGCACTCTGCACGCCAACTCCGCTCTCGACGTCCCGGCCCGGCTCGAGGCGCTGGCGCTTGCGGCCGGCCTCGACCGGGCAGCCACGCACAGTCAGCTCGCCTCCGGCGTTGCCGCGGTGCTCCACGTGGTGCGCGGCCGTGACGGGGTCCGCAGGCTGGCCGAGATCGCCGTGCCGAGTCGAGCAGCCGACGGGCTGGTCTCCATGGTTCCGGCCATCACCCTCGGCCACGACGGCCAGCTGCATGAGGGACGCGGTGCCCCCGAGCTCGCCCGGGTGCTCGGCCTGTGAGCGCAGCGCTCGTCGCGCTGGCCGCTGGATGCGCTGCGGCCGGTGTGGCGCTGATGATGCCGGGTCGCCCGGTGCTGCCCGCCAGACCGAGTCGTGGGCGGGTCACCCGACGAGCGATCGTGCTGGGCGTGGCTCCGGTGTTCGTCTGGGTGCCTCCAGACGCACTGGCGCCTGCCCTGATCGCGGCGGCCGCGATCGGCTTCGGCTGGCTGCTGTGGCTGCGGCGTCGCGAGCGGAAGGCGGCCGACGCCACTGGTCGGCGGGTCCTGGAGACCTGCGAGTACCTGGCGTCCGAGCTCGCCGCCGGCCAGCCTCCAGGTGCCGCGCTGGCCCGGGCCGCAGCTGACTGGCCGGAGCTCGACCCGGTCGCCGAGGCGTTCCGGGTCGGATCCGACGTGCCCGCCGCACTACGCACCGTCGCAGCGCGAGCTGGTGCGGCCGACCTGCGCCTGCTTGCCGCCGCGTGGCACGTCGCGCACCGCACCGGACAGGGGCTCGCCGACGCCGTCGACCGCGTGTCGCGGCAACTGGTGGAGGCGCGGGCCACCCGTCGGGTCGTCGATGGCGAGCTCGCCTCGGCTCGCGCCACCGCGCGCCTGGTGGCCTTGCTTCCGGTGGCGGCCCTGGCCATGGGATCGGGGGTGGGCGGGGATCCGGTGGGGTTCTTGCTGCGGACACCGCCAGGTTGGCTCTGCCTCGGAGCGGGCCTGGCATTCGGACTGGCCGGCTTGTGGTGGATCGAGTCGCTGGCCCGAGCCGTGGATCGAGGGCCGTGATGGTGCTGTCCGGCGTCCTCGCCGGTGTGGCGCTGGCCCTGCTGCTACCCGGCCACCACCGGCTCGACCCTCCTGCTGCCGTTGTCGCCGCGCGTCGGTCCGATCGCGACTGGCTCCGGCGGTGGCGTCCGGTCTGGATGGTGTCGGCGGCGGTGGCCGCCGCACTGTTCCTGGGTGGCAGGGCAGGCCTCGTCGCGGGCCTCCTCGCTGCCACCGCCACGTGGCTGGTCATCGAGCGATCTGAGCCCGCACACGTGCGGCGAGATCGCGAGCTCGCCGCACGCGACCTGCCGCACGTCGTGGGGCTGCTGGGCGACGCGCTCCGGGCCGGTCAGGCACCGGTCGATGCGCTGGCGGTGGTGGTGGCCGCGCTGCCTGGGCCGGCTTCTGAGCGGCTGGCGGAGACCGTTCCTCGGCTGCGACTGGGTGTGCACCCCCTCCAGGTCTGGTCCGAGCTCGCCGCCGATCCCGCACTCGGGCCGCTCGGCAGAGCCATGGCCCGTGCTCACCGCACGGGGGGCGCAGTGGTCCCGACCATCGAGCGGCTGGCCGACGACTTGGCCCGGGCCGCACGCTCCGACGTCGAAGACCGGGCCCGTGCGGTCGGCGTCAAAGCCGCGGTGCCTCTCGGACTCTGTCTGCTGCCGGCGTTCGTGCTCATCGGGATCGTGCCCGTCGTGGCCGGACTCGTGACCAGCCTGGGCCTCTGAGCCATGACCGCCAGCCGTCCACAGACGACCCGATCGAACCGGCTCTCCACAGCGGCTTGGTCCGCGGCCCGCGACCGGGGGCCACCGGCCGCAGAGTTCGAAGTCCGGGCCGCGCCGCGGCCCACGTCACGAAGGAGTCCCATGCTTACGCCTCTCACCCGCCGAGCTCGCGCCGAACTCGGCATCACCACCGCCGAGTACGCCGTCGGCACCGCTGCCGGCGCGGGCCTGGCCGGCCTGCTCTACAAGATGCTCACCGGCGGCTTCGGCGACCGGCTGCTGAAGCTGCTCTACGACCACGTCCTCGGCCTGCTCGGCATCGGGTGACGTCGTCGTGACCAGGGCACGGGCACACCGCGGCCGAGGCGCCGCAACGGCCGAGCTGGCGATGGTGCTGCCGCTGCTGGTGGCGGTGGCGATCGGGCTGGTCTGGCTGCTGGCGGTGGGAGCGGCTCAGCTGCGCACCGTCGATGCAGCCCGGGAGACCGCCCGTGCCCTGGCTCGTGGCGACGAGGAGGGCGCCGCGGTCGCCCGAGGCCTCGAGGTGGCACCGGCCGGCAGCGCGGTCGCCGTCAGCCGCGGCGCGGGCGAGGTGCGGGTGACGGTCACCGGCCGGGTCGAGGGTCCGGGCGGGCTGTTCGCCCAACTGCCCTCGCCCCGGCTCCGGGCGGAAGCGGTCGCGACCGACGAGGGTGAGGTCGGCCCATGAGCTTCCGTCCGCGGACACAGCGAGGCTCGGCCACGCTGTTCGCCGTGGCGGTGCTCGGCCTGCTCATGCTGGTCGGGGCCGCGCTCGGCGTCGTCGCCGCGATGGTGCATGCCCACCGGGTGGCGCAGGCCGCGGCTGATCTGGCCGCACTGGCCGGTGCCGAGGCCGGCGCCCGTGGCGGCGACGCGTGCTCGTCCGCGTCCGCGATCGCGTCGGCCAACGGCGCGATCCTCGACTCCTGCGCCGCCACCGGCCTCGAGCTCCGTGTGCAGGTCACGGTCCGCGGCCCACGATGGCTAGGGCAGCGCCACGATCTCGCGGCCCAGGCGCGCGCCGGTCCGGCTTGATACCCCGGCGAGTTTCGGCCCCGATCGTGCGCGCCACGACCTGACCACGCTGGAGGGCTATCCCATCACCCGTTCCTGGCGAGGCGCGCCGACGAGGGCGGGTCCAGGCTGATCCGATACCGAGTCCACCTCTCTTCACGTCGTTCGTGGGCCGCCGACCGCTCCTCACCGAGGTCAGGCAGCGGCTCGCGGAGACGCGCGTCGTGACCCTGACCGGCGCCGGTGGGATTGGGAAGACCCGGGTCGCCGCACGTGTCGTGGACGAGGAGCGCGACGGTCACCGCGATGGGCGTTGGTGGGTCGAACTCAGCTCGGTGGGTGACCCCGCGCTGGTACTGCCGACCGTGGCCACGGCGATAGGCCTGCAGGCGCCGGCAGCCGTGGCCCTCACCGAGCTGATCGCCGACCAGATCTGCGATCGTCGGGCCCTGCTGGTGCTCGACGGGTGTGAGCGCCAGTGGGGCCCGGTGGTCGACCTGGTGATTTTCCTGCGCACCCACTGCCCGAACCTACGGATCGTCGCGACGAGCCGTCAGGTCCTAGGGGTGAGCGGTGAGGCGGTGGTCCGGGTGCCACCGCTCACCGTCCCTCCGGCGGGGGTGTCCGTAGCGCCGGAGAGCTTGGCGCAGTACGAGGCGATCGCGTTGTTCCTCGACCGCGCCGCACTCGCCGGGTCGGGTCTCCGGCTCACCGACGACAACGCCGAACCGGTCGCGGAGCTGTGCCGGACGCTCGAAGGAATCCCGCTTGCCGTCGAGCTCGCTGCGGCTCGAAGCGTGGCCCTGTCACCGGAGGTGATGCTCGAGCAGATGTGTAACCGGCTGCGGCTCCTCGACGACGGATATGTCGATGCCCCGGAGCGGCACCGATCGTTGGCGGCCTGCGCCGCGTGGAGCTTCGACCTATGCACGGACGGGGAGCGGGCTCTGTGGAGCCGGATGGCGGTCTTCTCCGGTGGGTGCGACTTCCACGCCGTGGAAGCGGTCTGCGTCGGCGACGACCTCGACGCTGAACTCCAGACCGATGAGATCCCCGGTCTGCTCGCCTCGCTGGTCGACCAGGCGGTGCTGAACGCGAGGCACTCGAGGGATGGCAGCGTGCGGTACACGATGCCGGCCTACCTCGCTGCGTACGGTCGGCAGCAGTTGGACGATCGGGAGCTGCTCGACCGTTGGCGTGGGCGGCACGCGCAGTGGATCGCCGGTCTCGCGGTCGGGTTCCGCGCCGGCTGGACCGGCGGTCGGCAGGGTTCGCTGCTGCGCGACGTACGGCGCGAGCACGCCAACGTCCGGGCGGCGCTGGACTTCTGCGCCTCCGATCTTGCGCTCTCCGAACTGGTGCTCGGCATCGTCACCGACCTGGATCTCTTCTGGGTGACGACCGGCTTGGCCAACGAGGCCCGCCATTGGCTCGGGGTCGGCCTGGCATCTCAGCGCGGCAAGCCGGCGGAGCGCGCGCTGGGGATGCTCCTCGCGGCGAAGTTCGCGGGGTTGCAGTACGACCTCACGGATGCGCGTGCCCTGCTGGCGCGGGGATCCTCGGCCGCGGAGACGGCCGACGACGACCACGCGCGAGGGCTGCTCCACGTCCTGAGCGCTGTCCTCGCCGTTTGGGACGGCGAGTTCGACGCGGCGGTCGAAGCGGCGCAGGCCGCCGTCCCCCTGCTGCGTTCCAGTGACGACGCCGAGCTGCTCGGCCTGGCGGTCGTCGGTCTCGCCATGGCGGTCGCCGGCGACCGGGAGGCGGCCGTGGCGGCGTACGAGCGCGCAATCGCGCGCTCGGAGGAGATCGGCGAGACGTTCCGGCGCTCGTTGGCGCTCTCGGGGCTGGGGGAGCTCGCCCTCGAAGGACGTGAGCTTGCGCGGGCGACCGAGCTGACGAGTCAGGCGCTGCGGATGAAGGTCGCGCTCGACGACCGGATGGGAATCGCGGTCGGTCTGGACTCGCTGGGCCGTATCGCACTGGCCGAGTCGAGGTTCGAGCGGGCCGCCGTACTCCTCGGTGCGGCTCAGGCGATCTGGGATGCGATCGGCATGCGCGAGACCGGCAACCCGTTCGTGCGGATGCCGACGTCGTGGGAGAGCCTGCACCGGTGTCGTCGACGGCTGGGCAAGACGGCCTTCCGGACGGCGTTCCGGCAAGGCGCGTCGTTGACCCAGAAGCGTGCGATCGACTTCGCACTCACCGACGAGCTTGATCTGGCCGAGAGTGACCGCGCGTCGCTGGAGGAGTCGCCACTGACTCGGCGGGAGACGGAGGTGGCCGCCCTGGTCGCTGAAGGACTTTCCAATCCGGAGATCGCGGCCAGGCTCGTGATCTCGGTGCGCACTGCTCAGGGCCACGTCGAGAACATCCTGCGCAAGCTCGGGTTCCGTTCGCGGTCGATGATCGCCGCCTGGGTGACCGAGCGTGCCAGAACGAGCTGACCCCCCCTGCCCTTGGGGGACATGGACAGAGGGGGCCAGATCTGGGGCACGCACCCCCCATGGCGGGTGCGCGCGGGCCGCCCGGCCTGGACGAGGACTCAGGCCGGGCGGGGTTCAGCAGCCGGTGTCGCGGGCGGCGCGGGTGTCGGCTTTGGTGTTCTGGTATTCGGTGAGTCGGTCGCCGGTGAGGGGCGCGTATTTGGAGTCGCCGGCGGCGCTGTTCCAGGCGAGGCCGAACCAGACTTCGGGGGTGGAGAGGACTGCCTCGCCGGCGGCTTTGATGGCGCTGCCGGTGAAGCCGTTGTATTCGCCGATGCCGATCTGCTTGTCGGGGAAGCCCTGGTTGTCGAGCCAGGTGGCGAGCAGGGGGATGGCGCGGGCGGGGAGTCTGGTGCCGGGGTTCTCGGCGGTGCCGTTCTGGTAGGAGTCGACGGCGACGAAGTCCCATTGGGTGAGCAGGGATTTGTTGGTGAAGCTGGCGAAGTCGGCGACCTTGTTGTCGAGCAGCCAGCCGTTGAGGATCGGACCGACCTTGATGTCGGCGGACTTGACCAGGTCGAGGAACTTCTGTGAGCCGGCGCGGAAGTCGGCCGGGTCGAGGTCGCCGTACGGCTCGTGCCAGAAGGTGACGGTGACGGGAGTGTCGAGGCTGTCGAGGTATGTGCGGGTCGCCTTGAGCCAGGAGTCGTACCCGCCGTCGTTGAGGGTCTCGACGTCTGGGACCTTGTAGGAGATGACCGGCATCATGCCGCTGTCGACGGCCTGCTCGATCAGGGTCGACTGGGAGCGGCCGTTGGACTGCAACGAAGCGAAGACGCGGCGGGCTTCGACGCCGCAGGAGCCGACCTCCTTGATCCGCTGACCCCACAGGTCCGCCGGCGCCGACATGCCGACGATCTTCTTGGCGGCCGAGGCGGCCGCAGCAGCGGCCGGGCCTTTGCCGGCGTTGGGGACCGAAGTCGCGGACTGGGCTGGAGCAGTGGGGATGGTCAGGAGGCCGGTCGCTGCTGTGATACCGGCCACCAGGGAAACGCAGACGCGCTTCATGAGGGCCTCCTCGAGAGGTGTTGGGGGAGAGGCTCACGCGCCTGGTCGAGGACCACGGGTCCGGGGGAGAACCACGCGTCCTGGGGATGCGAGCGCAGGCGAGCACACGCCGAGGTGAGCCGTCAGGAGGCTGGCAGCGGTGAACGACCCGGCACACCCGCCGAAATACGGGTTCGGTTACCTGTTCGCTGAGCGGGTAACCCCGCGAACCCCGCAGACTGGGTCAGCTCAGAGGGACGGGCGGTCCCGGTCCTCTTGGTCATCGACGTTCATCCGGCGCTCGGCCTCGACGGCGTCGAGCTTCTCGGACAGCTCCTCGAGCCGCTTCTGCTCCTTGCGGCGGGCCCACGACCGCTTCGAGCCCGACTTGAGGATCCACAAGCCCCACCAGATCGCGACGGCGGAGCCGACGCCGATGAGGAACAGCGCCACCGGGCCGATGTCCTGGCCGAGGAACTGCAGTTGGCCGCCTTGGATCTCGGAGGCGAAGACGCCGCAGACGATGGCCAGGGCGCCCAGCGCGATGAGGACGAGACCCACGACGACCATGTCGGGACAGTAACCCGCAAGGCTCGCCGAGTCACGGACCCCGCGGTGTGCCTCAGTCGGCGAGCAGTACGTCGAGCAGTCGGATGGCGCCGGCCTTGTCGAGTGGGTTGTTCTGGTTGCCGCACTTGGGTGACTGCACGCACGACGGGCAGCCGTCGAAGCACTCGCAGGCGGCGATGGTCTCCCGGGTCGCGTCGAGCCACTCGCGGGCTGCCGAGAAGCCGCGTTCGGCGAAGCCGGCGCCACCGGGGTGGCCGTCGTAGACGAACACCGTGAGCTGGCCGGTGTCGGGGTGTACGGCGGTCGAGACGCCACCGATGTCCCAGCGGTCGCAGGTCGCGAACAGAGGGAGAAGCCCGATCGCGCAGTGTTCGGCAGCGTGTGCCGCGCCGGGCAGGTCAACGGTCGCGAAGCCGGCCTCGTCGAGGGCGTGCTCGGGCACCGTCCACCAGACTCCCGTGGTGCGCAGGCTCCGCTCGGGAAGGTCGAGTGGCTCCTCCCCGATCACCTCGCCGCTCGGCTGGCGGCGCAGGAGGTAGGACACGACCTGGTGGGTCACCTCGACCTGGCCCACCGAGAGCCGGCAGTCGCCCCATCGGCGGTGGTCGTGCTCGGCGACGATGCTGATGTCGGTGGTTTCGCGTGCGGTCGTGGAGTAGGGAGGGTCGGCGCGACCGATCACGGCGACGTGTTCGTGGAGGTCGAGCGACTCGACCAGCCAGGTCTCACCCCGATGGACGTAGACCGCGCCGGCGTGCGCCGTCGAGTGGGCGCTGCCGGAGTCGACGGTGCCGATGACTCGACCGGTCTCCGCCTCGACCAGCGCCACCGGCGGACCACCGGCCGAGCGGATGTCGGCGAGGTCGCTCGCCCGGCGCCGGTCGGTCCAGAACCAGCCTCGGGTACGGCGACGCAGCAGCCCCGCTCGGGTCAGTTGGTCGGCGACGTCGCGCGCCGTCGGGCCGAACAGCGACAGCTCCGACTCGGTGAGCGGGATCTCGGCGGCCGCTGCGCACAGATGTGGGCCGAGGACGTAGGGGTTGGTGGGGTCGAAGACCGTGGCCTCGACCGGCTGCCCGAGCAGCGCCTCGGGGTGGGTGACCAGGAAGGTGTCGAGCGGGTCGTCGCGCGCGACCAGGACGCCGAGAGCGTCGCCCCCGCTCCGCCCGGCCCGTCCGACCTGCTGCCAGAACGCCGCCCGAGTGCCGGGGAACCCCGCCATCAGGACGGCGTCGAGCCCACTGACGTCGATGCCGAGCTCGAGGGCGTTGGTGGCGGCGAGACCGGTCAGCTCGCCCGACCGGAGTGCGCACTCCAGCTCGCGGCGCTCCTCGGGGAGATAGCCGCCGCGGTAGGCGGCGATCCGCTCGGGAAGCGACGGATCGACCTCGGCAACCAGCGCGGCCGCCGTCATCGCGACCTGCTCCGCGCCTCGCCGGGAGCGGATGAACGCCAGCGTCCGGACGTCGTCGGTCACCAGGTCGGCGAGCAGATCGGCGGCCTCGGACGACGCGGCCCGGCGCAGCGGGGCGCCGGTCTCACCGGTGAACTGCGTGAGCGCCGGCTGCCACAGGGCCACGGCGACCTCGCCGCGCGGGGAGCAGTCACCGGTCACGGCCAGCACGTCGAGCCCGGTGAGCCGGGTCGCGGCGATCTCGGGCTCGGCGACCGTCGCCGAGGCGAGGACGAACGTCGGGCGGGCGCCGTACGCCGCGCAGATCCGGCGTAGCCGGCGCAGCACCTGCGCGACGTGGGCGCCGAACACGCCGCGGTAGTGGTGGCACTCGTCGACCACGACGTAGCGGAGCTGCGAGAGGAAGTCGCGCCACCGCTCGTGCCCGGGCAGCAGCGAGTGGTGCAGCATGTCGGGGTTGGTGAGGACGTATTCAGCGTGGTCGCGGGCCCATTCGCGCTGATCGCGTCCGCTGTCGCCGTCATGGGTGGTGACGCGGACGTCGACCCGGAGCCCCGCGAGCCCGGTGAGCTGGTCTTGCGCCAGTGCCTTGGTCGGCGCGAGGTAGAGCGTGGTGGCGCCGCGTTGCCCGCGGCTCCTGCGCGTCGTCAGGGCGGCGGTGAGGGCCGGCAGTTGATACGCCAGCGATTTGCCGGACGCCGTCCCCGTGGCGAGCACGACGTGCTGGCCCGCGTGCGCGGCGTCGGCCGCCACCACTTGGTGCTGCCAGGGCTCGAGCACCCCGCGCGCGGCGTACGCCGCCACGACGGTCTGGTCGGCCCACTCGGGCCACGGAGCGTGGCGGGCCGGGCGTGCGGGCAGCCGTTCGAGGTGGGTGAGCCGGCCCTCCCGGCCGGGGACCGCCGCCAACCGGTCCACGACGTCGGCCATTGACCGGCGCCTGGGCGCCTGGGTGGCCGACGTGGAGGTGCTCACCAGGCGAGCATGACGGAGGCCACCGACGATGCGGCTCACCCGTCGGTCGACGCTCCGAAAACGGGATTGCACCAGACCCGGCCCGTCGTGTTGGGTCGCGCTTTCCACCGACTCCAGGCTGTTGTTTGTGACCTTTGTACGAGTCTCGGGTCGGCGTGGTTTGATTGGCGTGGCCGAGTGCCGGGTGCAACGACGTCCCGCGTGCTCGCCACCCGAACCCAGGGGGAGTAGACCGTGGACCTGACGCTTGCGACCAACGAGGTCGAGGGTGCGACGATCATCGCCGTCGGCGGTGAGATCGACGTGTACACGGCCCCCAAGCTGCGCGACAAGATCACCGAGCTGGTCGGCGACGGCGTCTACGACATCATCGTCGACATGGAAGCAGTCGAGTTCCTCGACTCCACCGGTCTCGGCGTCCTCGTCGGGGGGCTGAAGAAGGTGCGCGCCCACGATGGCTCGCTCCAGCTGATCTGCACCCAGGACCGGCTGCTCAAGATCTTCCGGATCACCGGCCTGGCCAAGGTGTTCGTCATCCATGACTCCGCCGCCGGGGCCCTCGCCTCGCGCTGACGCCCCGCACTCAACCGCGGCCGGGGCCGCGCGGAACCGCTGAGCGTGCGACAGGTCACACCCAATACTGTGATTCCGCGCACCATGCGTAGACTCCGGCACGTTCCGCGACCCGGGGCGGGTCTTCCTCTCCGAGGACGCTGCTGATCGGGTGTGCGGGGAGCCTCTCTCACCTGATCTCAGGAGGAAATACGCATGACCGGGATCTCTCCCGCTGTCGTGGACCTGTCCGGTGGCAACCTCGTCCTCGTCATCGTCGTCGCTCTGATCGCGCTCGGCGCGCTCGCGATGGCCGCGATGTTCAGGTCCGAGGTCATGTCCGCCGGTGAGGGCACCGACAACATGAAGAACATCGCCCTCGCCGTGCAGGAGGGCGCTGACGCGTACCTCCAGCGCCAGTTCCGCACCCTTGCCATCTTTGCCGCAGTCGCGTTCTTCGCGCTGCTCGCGCTGCCCGCCGACGACACGACGGTCCGGATCTTCCGCTCTGTCTTCTTCCTGGTCGGTGCCGGCTTCTCGGCGATTGTGGGCTACCTCGGCATGTCGCTCGCCGTACGCGCCAATGTGCGCGTCGCTGCGGCCGCCAACCAGCCCGGCGGCCGTGAACCGGCCATGCGGATCGGTCTGCGGACCGGTGCCATGGTCGGCATGCTCACCGTCGGTCTCGGTCTGCTCGGGGCGAGCCTGGTGGTGCTGATCTTCCAGGACGAGGCCCCCAACGTGCTGGAGGGCTTCGGCTTCGGCGCCGCGCTCCTCGCGATGTTCATGCGGGTCGGCGGCGGCATCTTCACCAAGGCCGCCGACGTCGGCGCCGACCTGGTCGGCAAGGTCGAGCAGAACATCCCCGAGGACGACCCGCGCAACGCGGCCACCATCGCGGACAACGTGGGCGACAACGTCGGCGACTGCGCCGGTATGGCTGCCGACCTGTTCGAGTCCTACGCCGTGACCCTGGTCGCCGCGCTGATCCTCGGCTCGCAGGCCTTCGGCGACAAGGGACTCGTCTACCCGCTGCTGATCCCCGCGATCGGCGCCCTCACCGCCGTTGCCGGCGTGTTCCTCACGCGGCCCCGGGCCGGCGTCAACGGGCTGGCCACCATCAACCAGTCCTTCTACCTCTCGGCCGGCATTGCCGCCGTGGCCTGTGTGGTCCTCTCGTTCGTCTATCTGCCGACCGACTTCGCCGACTTCACCGGCATCCCGAACAACGCGCTCGACCAGATCTCCGCGGGTCGCGCCGACGGCAACCCGGCCCTGATCGCCTCCATCGCGGTGGTCATCGGCATCGTGATGGCGGCCGGCATCCTCGCCCTGACCGGCTACTACACCGGCACCGAGTTCAAGCCGGTCAAGGACGTCGGCAAGACCTCGCTGACCGGCGCCGCGACCGTCATCCTGTCCGGCCTCGCGGTCGGCTTCGAGTCCGCGGTCTACACGACGCTGGTCATCGGCGCAGCGGTCTTCGGAGCGTTCCTGCTCGGCGGGGCTTCGCTGACGGTCTCCCTGTTCGCAGTGGCGCTCGCCGGCTGCGGCCTGCTCACCACGGTCGGTGTGATCGTGGCCATGGACACGTTCGGACCGGTCTCCGACAACGCACAGGGCGTTGCGGAGATGTCGGGCGACGTGAGCCCTGAGGGTGCGCAGATCCTCACCGAGCTCGACGCGGTGGGCAACACCACCAAGGCGATCACCAAGGGCATCGCGATCGCCACGGCGGTTCTCGCCGCGACCGCGCTGTTCGGCTCCTACGCCACCTCGGTGCTCGAGTCGCTCGGCGACGCCAACCCGAAGCCAGAGGAGTTCTCGCTCGGGGACTTCTTCGTCTTCAACCCGGGCGTCCTCGTGGGTGTCCTCCTCGGCGCGGCCGTGGTCTTCCTGTTCTCGGGCCTGGCCATCAACGCCGTCGCCCGTGCGGCCGGCGCGGTCGTCTACGAGGTGCGCCGCCAGTTCCGGGAGATCCCCGGGATCATGGAGGGCACCGGCCGCCCGGAGTACGGCAAGGTCGTCGACATCGTCACCAAGGACTCCCTGCGTGAGCTGATCACGCCGGGCATCCTCGCCGTACTCGCCCCGATCGCCGTGGGCTTCGGCCTCGGCGTGACGGCGCTGGCCGGGTTCCTGGCCGGCGCCATCGGCACCGGCACCCTGATGGCGGTCTTCCTCGCCAACTCCGGTGGAGCCTGGGACAACGCCAAGAAGCTGGTCGAGGACGGCAACCACGGTGGCAAGGGCTCGCCCGCCCACGAGGCCACGATCATCGGTGACACCGTCGGCGACCCGTTCAAGGACACCGCCGGGCCGGCGATCAACCCGCTGATCAAGGTGATGAACCTGGTCTCGCTGCTGATCGCCAGCGCGATCGTGTCGTTGAGTGTCGGTGACGACCAGAACGACGTCCTTCGCATCGCCATCGCCGTGGTGGCGGTGGTGGTCATCGCCGGCGCGATCTTCGTGTCGAAGCAGCGCGCGGTGACCCTCGGTGACGACGAGACGCCGGCCGCGCCGCCGGCTCCTCCGGTGACCGACCCGGTCACCACCGCCTGACCCTGCATCAACCGACGCCGAGCCGTCGTTACTCGTGACGAGTAACGACGGCTCGGCGGCATTTGTCGACTTCTCGAGGATGCTGATGACCTGCGAGGTAATCGACAGCATTACCTGGGCCTGACAGCCTTGGTCCATGGCCAGTCAGAGCAACACCCGGTACGACGGCACCTTGCGCGTGGTGATGTGGCTGGACGCCTTCTGGTCGGCAGCAGCGACCCTGATCGCGATCCTCGGCTCGCTCGCCGTCGCGCTCCTCGGTCTTCCGCAGGGCGCGCACCTCGTGGTCGGCATCAGCGCCCTGGTGGCCGCCGTGTTCCTGGCCGCCTGTGGCGCCGTCACCGGCGTCCTGCTGATGCTCCGCATGAACGCCGGCCTGTACACGATGCCGCGTGATCTGCGGGTGCCGCTGCCGAGCGGAATGGTGCCGAGGATCGGCCCCGACGCGTGACCGCCACCGCCCCGGAGGTCGGGACACTCCTGCGGGAGTGGCGGGAACGTCGGCGGCTCAGTCAGCTCGAGCTCTCGAACCTTGCGGGCGTGTCGACGCGACACCTCAGCTTCGTCGAGACCGGCCGGTCCCGGCCGACGGCGGTCATGATCGAACGACTGGCCGGGCACCTCGACGTACCCCTGCGCGAGCGCAACCGGCTGTTGCTCGCGGGCGGGTACGCCCCCGTGCATCCCGAGCACCGCCTCGACGAGCCTGAGCTCGCGGCGATCCGTGAAGCGCTCGCCGTCGTTCTGGCCGCGCACCTGCCGCACCCGGCACTCCTTCTCAACCGGTGGTGGGACCTGGTCGACGCGAACGCCGCGGTGTCCGCTCTGCTCGACGGTGTCGATGCCGCCTTGCTCGAGCCGCCGGTCAACGTGTTGCGCCTCTCCCTCCATCCGCGGGGCCTGGCGCCGCGCATCGTGAACCTCGGCCAGTGGCGCGCCCACCTCCTCGAACAGCTGCGCCGGCGTATCGGACAGACTGCCGACCCGAAGCTGGTCGAACTCGAGGCGGAGCTGACCGGCTATCCCACCGACACACCCCCACACCTGCCGCCGGCGCCACCGATCACCGTCTCTGACGTGGTGCTCCCCCTGCGCCTGCGCTCTCCGGCTGGGGAGCTCTCCTTCTTCTCCATCGCCGCGCACGTCGGCACCGCGACCGACGTCACCGTCGAGGAGTTGGTGCTGGAGGCGTTCTATCCGGCCGACTCCGCCACCGCGGCCGCTCTGCGAGGACTGTCGCGGACCTAGGCTGGCGGGATGCGCGAGACCAGCCCCGACGTCCCGGCCCGGCTGCGCGCGGCGCTCGAGGCAGCGGAGTTCACGGTCGACGCGGTCCGCGAGCTGCTCGGTGAAGTCGCAGACGGAGCGCTGCTCCGCAACGAGACCACGCCGGCGCTCCGGCGTACCGCCACCGACCGGGGAGCCTTGGCCACGCTGACCCGGCTGTTCCTCCTCCAGACCACGGTGGCCGCCGACGCCGCCGAGGCTGCACTGCCCGGGCTGGTGGACCGGCTCGTGGCCGAGGGTGTGCTCGACCGGTCGGTCAGCGAGGTCGCGGCCCGGCTCGACGTACGCCCCTACGCGAGCGACGACCACCCCCTCTGGGTGGTCAGCGACCTGACGCCCGGGCTCGACGGGTTGCCGCAGCGGGTGGGGGCCGACCACGTGCTGGGCATCAGCCCCGCCTCGACCTCGCTGGCCCAGCTCACGATCCGTGATCGGGTCGGACGAAGCCTCGACCTCGGCACCGGCTGCGGGGTGCAGGCGCTGCACCTCGCGCTGCACAGCGACGCCGTGGTGGCGACCGACGTCAACCCGCGCGCGCTCGGCATCGCCCGCTTCAACGCCGCGCTCAACGGCGTGGCTGACCGGGTCGAGGTGCGTGACGGGTCGTTCTTCGAGCCGGTCCGTGCCGAGCGCTACGACCTGATCGCCACCAACCCGCCGTTCGTGATCTCCCCGGCGACCGGCGAGCGGCTCGTCTACCGCGACTCCGGTCTCCCCGGCGACCAGGTCGTGGAGGACATCGTGCGGGCCGCCCCCGACCACCTCACCGAGCGTGGCTGGTGCCAGGTCCTCGCCAACTGGGTCGTCGAGCGGGACCGTCCGTGGGACGAGCGGCTGGCGGGCTGGCTATCCCCGGACGTCGACGCGCTGGTGGTGCAGCGAGAGCTGGTCGACCCGGCGGCGTACGTCGAGCTCTGGCTCAAGGACTCCGGGCACCACCCGGCGACCGGCGGCGACCCGGCGGAGTACCACCGCCGCTACGACACCTGGCTCTCCTGGCTGGAGGAGCACGGGGTCGATGCGGTCGGCTTCGGCTGGGTCAACCTGCGGGCCGGGGGTACGGGCCGGCACGACCTGTGGGACTGGCCGTACGACGTGGAGCAGCCGATCGCCCCGGCGATCGGCGCCTGGGCCGACGGCGTGACCTCGGAAATAGATCGACTGTCTACCTTTGTCCGACGCGAGGACGTGGTCCAGGAGACCGTGGGCCCGGCCGGAGCGGAGGACCCGGAGACCATCGTGCTGCGGCAGCAGCGCGGCTTCCGTCGAGCTCGTCGGGCCGACACGGTCGTGGCCGCGGTGGTCGGCGCGTGCGACGGCGAACTGCCGCTCGGCCCGCTGCTCGATGCCGTGGCCCAGCTGCTCGATCGCGACCTCGCGGAGACCACGCAGACCTACTTGCCCGTGGTCCGGGAGCTGGTCGACGAGGGGTTCCTGGTCAGCCCCGCGTGATCGCCGGCGTGATGTCGGTATGGGTGAAGTCGTCGCCCTTGAACAGCAACGGCTCGTCCATGACCTTGGCGAGGGCGTAGACGATGCAGTCGCCGAAGTTGAGTCGGGCCTTGGAGCCGGAGCCGCGGCCGTACCTGGCGAACGCGTGTTGCGCGACCTCCTGCTGCTCGGTTGTGAAGTCGACCAAGCGGATCCCCATCTCGGCGAGAATGTTGCGGGTGCGTTCGACCTGGTCGCGGCCGAGTGCGATCGTCAGCTCGAGCGCGGTGGGTGTGGCCATGTGGAGCACGTCGGCCGCGCGCATCAGTGCCAGCAGGTCCGTCGCGTCCGGCTCGGACTGGATGATCGCCACCACCGCGGAGGCGTCGACGATCACCGCGGCAGGCCGCGCTCGTCGTAGAGGTCGTCGTCCGTGAGAAACGGCTGGATGCTTGACTCACGGATCTCCGTCGCCAGGGTCGTCATCCGCTCGATGTAGTCGTCGCTGGTCTGTCGTTGGCGTTGCACAGCGTCCACGAGTGCTCCTCTGACCGCGTTGGTCATCGACGTCCCCAGGCGGTGGGCGAGTTCTTGGGCCAGCTCGTACACCTCAGGGTCCTTGATGTTGAGCGTGGGCATGGAGGCAATTCTACCGTGTGAGGTAGAACTCGCGGTGCAGTCATAGTGGCGACCCTGCCATGGTTCGGTTGACAGTGTCCGAGCTCCTCCACAGGGGTGGTCCCGCGGTCCGCCGACGGCCCTCGTGGAATGAACAGTCGACAGCACGCGCTACCGTGAGCGGCCGTGACCCCGCTCGGACAGTGGGGTCATGGCACGCAACAGACGAGGAAGTAACAGTCAGTGGCACACAAGTTGGTGATCGTCGAGTCTCCGGCGAAGGCCCGCACCATCGGCGGGTACCTCGGCCAGGGCTACGTCGTCGAGTCCTCCATCGGCCACATCCGCGACCTGCCCCAGAGCGCGGCCGAGACGCCCGCGAAGATCAAGGACAAGCCGTGGGGTCGCCTCGCAGTCGACGTCGACAACGGGTTCGAGCCCTACTACGTCGTGCCGCGCGACAAGAAGCAGCACATCTCCAAGCTCAAGACGCTGCTCAAGGACGCCGACGAGCTCTACCTCGCCACCGACGAGGACCGCGAGGGTGAGGCGATCGCCTGGCACCTCCTCGACGAGCTCAAGCCGAAGGGCATCCCGGTGCACCGGATGGTCTTCCACGAGATCACCAAGCCGGCCATCCTCGCCGCGGTCGAGAGCCCACGCGAGATCAACGACGACCTGGTCGAGGCGCAGGAGGCGCGGCGCATCCTCGACCGCCTCTACGGTTACGAGGTCAGCCCGGTCCTGTGGAAGAAGGTCATGTCCGGCCTCTCCGCAGGCCGCGTGCAGAGCGTGGCGACCCGCCTGGTCGTCGATCGCGAACGCGAGCGGATGGCGTTCCGCGTCGCGTCGTACTGGGACCTCGAAGCCACCTTCGACGGCGGCGCCGACAAGAGCCCACGGATGTTCCCGGGCAAGCTCCACTCGATCGACGACACCCGCGTCGCGACCGGCTCCGACTTCGGCGACGACGGCCAGCTCAAGGACAAGAAGGGCGGCCGGGTCCACCTCGACCGGGCGGGGGCCGAGGTTCTTGTGCAGGCGCTCGCCGACACGACCTTCGAGGTGCGGTCGGTCGAGTCGAAGCCCTACCGCCGCCAGCCCTACGCGCCGTTCCGCACGACCACGCTCCAGCAGGAAGCCAGCCGCAAGCTCGGCATGTCCGCATCGGTGGCCATGTCGGTCGCGCAGCGGCTCTACGAGAACGGCTTCATCACCTACATGCGCACCGACTCGACCACGCTTTCGAGCACGGCCGTCGGCGCGGCCCGCGCGCAAGCCCGCGAGCTGTACGGCGAGGAGTACGTCCCCGACCAGCCGCGCGAGTACGCCAGCAAGGTCAAGAACGCCCAGGAGGCGCACGAGGCCATCCGGCCCTCGGGCGAGACCTTCCGCACGCCGGCACAGACCGGGCTGACCGGCGAGCAGTTCCGGCTCTACGAGCTGATCTGGATGCGCACGGTCGCCTCGCAGATGAAGGACGCCGTCGGCCAGTCGGTGTCAGTGCGTCTGGGTGGCGGTGCCGCCGACGGCCGCGACGTGGTCTTCTCGGCGTCCGGCCGAGTGATCACCTTCCACGGCTTCCTCAAGGCCTATGTCGAGGGCACCGAGGGCGGAAAGCGCTCCGATGACGACCAGGTGCCGCTGCCCGAGCTGCATGAGGGCGACCCGGTCACGGCGGCGAGCCTCAACGCGCAGGGTCACGAGACCAAGCCGCCGGCCCGCTACACCGAGGCCACCCTCATCAAGGAGCTCGAGGACCGCGAGATCGGCCGCCCCTCGACGTACGCCTCCATCATCGGCACCATCCTCAACCGCGGCTACGTCTACAAGAAAGGCACCGCGCTGGTGCCGGCGTGGCTGGCCTTCTCGGTCATCCGGCTGCTGGAGGAGCACTTCCCGCGGCAGATCTCCTACGAGTTCACCGCCGGCATGGAGGATGTCCTCGACGAGATCGCCGCGGGCCGCAAGGACCGCAACACCGAGCTGGGCGAGTTCTACTTCGGCTCCGACCGGGTCGAGGGGCTGCACCACCTGATCACCAACCTCGGCGAGATCGACGCGCGCGAGCTGGCGACGTTCCCCATCGGCGGACCCGACTCCGGCATCAACCTGCGGGTCGGGCGCTACGGCCCCTACCTCGAGGGTCCCGACGACGAGGGCAACCCGACCGGCAAGCGCGCCAACGTCCCCGACGACCTGCCGCCCGACGAGCTGACCCTCGAGAAGGCCAAGGAGCTGTTCGCCAACCCCGCCGGCGAGGAGATCCAGCTCGGCGTGCACCCCGAGACCGGGCTCGAGATCGTGGCCAAGAACGGTCGCTACGGCCCCTACGTCACCGAGGCGCTGCCCGACAACGCCAAGAAGAACGACAAGCCGCGCACCGGCTCGCTGTTCAAGTCGATGTCGCTCGACACGATCACCCTCGACGACGCGGTCAAGCTGCTCTCGCTGCCGCGCGTGGTCGGCGTCGACCCTGAGTCGGGCGAGGAGATCACCGCCCAGAACGGTCGCTACGGTCCCTACCTCAAGAAGGGCACCGACTCCCGCTCGCTGACCGCCGAGGACCAACTGCTGACGATCGGCCTCGACGAGGCGCTGCGGATCTACGCCCAGCCCAAGCAGCGCGGTCGGGCGGCCGCCGCGCCGCCGCTCAAGGAGCTCGGCAACGACCCGGTCTCCGGTCAGCCGGTGGTCGTCAAATCGGGTCGGTTCGGTGAGTACGTCACCGACGGCGAGTACAACGCCACCCTCCGCAAGGACGACACCGTCGAGGCGATCACGCTCGAGCGGGCGGCCGAGCTGCTGGCCGAACGCCGCGAGCGCGGGCCGGCCAAGAAGGCAGCCAAGAAGGGTGCGAAGAAGGCGCCCGCGACGAAGGCTGCGGCCAAGAAGACCGCGAAGAAGACAGCCAAGAAGGCGACCAAGAAGTCGTGACCGCCTACTGGATCTCTCAATACCGGGAGATCTCCGACGAGACCAGGATGGCGGCGTACGCCGCGCTCGGCCGGCCGGCGCTCGAGGCGGCCGGCGGGCGGTTCCTGGCCCGCGGGCTCCCCGACAAGCTCTACGAGGCCGGCGTCTCCAGCCTCACGGTGCTCATCGAGTTCGACTCGGTCGCGGCCGCCGAGGCCGCGCATGACAGCCCGGCCTACCAGGAGGCGCTGGCCGCCCTCGGTGACGCAGCAGTGCGCGACATCAGGATCGTCCCCGGTCTCGCGTAGGTTCTCCACGTGACCCTCCCCGCGACGTACGCCGAGACCGGCGTGTTCGTCTGCTTCGAGGGCGGCGAGGGGTCCGGCAAGTCGACGCAGGCGCGGCTGCTCTGCGAGGCATTGCGGGCCGAGGGGTACGCCGTGCGCCTCACCCGCGAGCCGGGTGACACCCCGGTCGGTGTGGAGATGCGTCGGATCGTGCTGAGCCCGGAGACCGGTGACATCTCGCCGCGCACCGAGGCGCTCCTCTACATCGCCGACAAGGCCGAGCACGTCGACACCGTGGTCCAACCCGCGCTCGACCGGGGCGAGGTCGTGATCACCGACCGCTACGTCGACTCGACGCTGGCCTACCAGGGCGCCGGCCGCGACCTGGAGATGGCCGAGCTGGAGCAGGTCGCGCGCTGGGCGACGCACGGGCTGCGGCCCCATCTGACCGTGGTGCTCGACTTGGCGCAGGAGCACGGGCTGAGCCGGTTCGAGGGCCGCGACCGGATCGAGCAGGAGTCGCTGGAGTTCCTCGAGCGAGCTCGCGAGGAGTTCCTGGCGTTGGCGGCTGCCGACCCCGATCACTACCTCGTTCTCGATGCGCGAGGGACCATCGAGGAGATCGCGGCGGCGGTGTTGGCCGCCGTACGTCCGCTGCTGGGGCAGGCGAAGCGCGCATGACCGTGTGGGACGACCTGGTCGGCCAGCATCGGGTGGTCGAGGCGCTGCGTGCGGCGGCAGGCGGCCACGGCATGAGCCACGCCTGGCTGTTCACCGGTCCACCCGGCTCGGGTCGGTCCAACGCGGCGGTGGCCTTCGCGGCGGCGCTGGAGTGCGAACGTGGTCCCGGCCCCGAAGCCGGCTGCGGGGTCTGCCACGCGTGCCACACGGTGCTGGCCGGTTCCCATGCCGACGTGACGATGGTCCGCACCGAGAAGCTGTCGATCGGGGTCGACGAGGTCCGCGACCTGGTCCGGCGCTCAGCACTCGCCCCGTCGGGCCGTCGCTCCCAGGTGATGATCGTCGAGGATGCCGATCGCCTCACCGACCAGGCCTGCAACGCGCTGCTCAAGGCGATCGAGGAGCCCACCGAGCGCACGGTCTGGATCCTCTGCGCCCCCACTGTCGAAGACGTCCTGCCGACGATCCGGTCCCGCTGCCGGCTGGTCACCCTCACCACGCCCACGACCGACGACGTAGCGGCCTTCCTGGTCCGCACCGACGGCGTCGCCGAGTCGCTGGCCTCGTACGCCGCCCGCGCGAGCCAGGGCCACATCGGCCGGGCCCGCGCGCTGGCCCGTGACGAGAGCACCCGCAACCGTCGGCGCGAGGTGGTCTCCTATCCCGCCAAGCTCACCACGCTCGGTGCCTGCATGACCGCCGCGGCCAACCTCGCCGAGGTGACCAAGGAGGAGGCCGACGAGGTCACCAAAGCGCTCGACGCTCGCGAGAAGTCCGACCTCGATGTGGCCTTCGGCGTCGTCGAGCGCGGGCGTCGGCCACGGGAGTACGCCCCTGCCCTGTCGGCCCTCGAGCGCGGCCAGCGCACCCGGGCGAAGCGCCGCCACCTCGACATGGTCGACCGCGGGTTGATGGATCTCGTCTCCGTCTACCGCGACGCCATCGCGGTGGCCACGGGAGTGCCGGGACGGTTGGTCAACGAGGAGATCCGCAACGACGTCGAGGTGGTGGCGCGGACCTCGACCCCCGAGCAGAACCTCCAACGAATTGCGGCCATCTTCGCCGCGCGCGAGCAGATGCTGGAGTTCAATGTTCCGGTGGCCCTTGCCCTGGAGTCGATGATGGTCGCGCTCCGGGCACCGGAGCGGGCGCGCGGGTGAAGGCGACCCGACTGGTCGCCGGCCTCGTCGTCGTAGCGCTCCTCGCGACCGTGCTGTTCGCGGCGTTGCAGCTGGTCGGCAACGACTCCGACGGGCCGTTGGTCGGTGGTGCGGATTCTCAGGCGCCTGCGCCGACGCCGAGCGCGCAGCCGGGGTCCACCGACCCGCCCACTCCCGAGCTCGCGGAGTTCTACTCCCAGCAACTCGAGTGGTCACCGTGCCGCGACGGCTTCGAGTGCTCGACGTTGACCGTGCCGGTCGACTACCAGGACCCGTCCGGCGACACCATCGAGCTCGCGTTACTCAAGGACCCTGCCGACCACCCCGACGACCGGGTCGGCTCGCTGGTCGTCAACCCAGGCGGCCCCGGGGCGCCCGGCACGTCGTACGCCGAGAACTCCTCATTCGCGTTCCGCGACGTGATCCGCGAGCGGTTCGACATCATCGGCTTCGACCCGCGGGGCACCGGCGACTCCGACCCGGTCGACTGTCTCTCCGACTCCGACCTCGACGCCTACGTGGCCCGCGACCCAGATCCGGACAGCCCCGAGGAGGGGCAGGAGTTCGAGCAGGGCAACCGTGCCCTCCTCCAGGGGTGTGTCGCCAACTCCGATGCCCTGGTCGGGCATGTCAGCACCGTCGAGGCCGCCCGCGACATGGACGTGCTCCGGGCTGCGCTCGGCGAGAGCCAGCTCACCTACTTCGGTGCCTCGTACGGCACCAAGCTGGGCTCGACGTATGCCGATCTGTTCCCCGACAAGGTCGGTCGACTGGTCCTCGACGGCGCCGTGGATCCGTCGATCGGCTCACGCCAGCTCAACGTCGAGCAGGCGGCCGGCTTCGAGGTGGCGCTCCGCTCCTACGTCCAGGCGTGTGTCGACCAGGGCGACTGCTTCCTCGGGGACAGCCTCGACGAGGGCCTCGGCACCATCCAGGGTCTGATCGCCGATGTCGACGAGCAGTCGCTCCCGACCAGCCTCGGGGGTCGCGAGCTCGCGGTCGGCAACGCGTTCTACGGTCTGGTCGCGCCGCTCTACAACCGCGACTACTGGCCGCTCCTCGACCAGGCGCTCCAGCAGGCCCTCGACGGCGACGGCACCACACTGCTGCGGCTGTCGGACCTCTACTCCTCTCGGGCCGACGACGGCACCTACACCGACAACAGTGCCGAGGCGATCCTGGCCATCAACTGCCTTGACGATCCCTACTCCATTCCCGCCGACCAGGTTCCCGACCAGATCCCCGAGTTCGAGAAGGCCTCACCCACTTTCGGCCGGGTCTTCGCGTGGTCGTTGACCAACTGCGAGGGGGTCCACACGCGGGCCAGCGAACCGGTCCCGGTCGTGGATGCACCGGGGGCGGCGCCGATCGTGGTCGTCGGCACCACGCGCGACCCGGCGACGCCGTACCAGTGGGCCGTGCACCTGGCCGACCAGCTCCAGTCGGGGGTGCTGATCACCCGCGACGGCGACGGGCACACCGGCTACAACGCCGGCAACGACTGCGTCGACGAGGCGGTGGAGGACTACCTGATCGACGGCACCGTGCCTCCGGACGGGTTGGATTGCTAGCTCAGTGCAATGGCTGCGCGATGGTCCGCATCCGCGCGGTCGCCAGCTCGATCATCAGCTGCGCTGCGGGAGACAGCGTGGCGCCCCGACGGTGCACGATCGCGAAGTTGTCGTACAGCCGCGGGCGCAGTGAGACCCAGCCGGCCTTCGGCGCGAGTCGCGGCAGCAACTGCTCGGCCGCACCGCGCGGGATGACCGAGTCGGCCAGGCCGAGCCCGACCAACTCGACCGCGATCTCGACGTCCTCGACCTCGATCCGCGTAGCAGGGTTGCGGCCGGTCTCGTGCAGCATCTGGCGCAGCAGGATCCGGATCGAGTCGGTGGATCGCCAGGTGGTCTCGGGCATCACCAGGCTGGCCTCGGAGAGCCGCTTGGCGGTGACCGGGCTGGCCAGCGTCTCGGGGTCGTTGCTGATGTAGACGATCTCGTCGCGTGCCACCGGGGTGATCTGCATGCCCTCGCTCTCGATCGAGTGCACCGCGATCATCGCCGCCTCCAGCCGGCCGCGGCGGAGTTCCTCGGCCACCTCGCTGGAGTTCTGGCCGACGAGTTCTACGCGGACCCCCGGGTGCCGGGCCAGTACGTCGGCGACCAGGCCGGCACCGGCGTACAGGCGTGCGGTCCCGAACATGCCGAACCTGATCGTCCCGGTCTCGAACGACTTCACCGCCTGCGCCGCGCGCCGTGTCTCCTCGGCCGCGGCGAGGGTCTTCTCGGCGTGCGGGCGCAACGTGTCCGCCACGGTGGTGGGCACGACGCCGCGGCCGACCCGGCGGAACAGCTGTACGCCGAGGCTCTTCTCCAGCGCCCGGATCTGCTCGGAGACCGACGGCTGCGCGTAGCCGAGCTCCTCGGCGGCGCGGGTGAGCGAGCCGTGCTCGTAGACGCTGAGGAAGCAGGTCAGCTGATGGAGGGAGAGCACCGTCACACCTCTAGGTCTTTCCTTTGGGATCCTCTGGAAAGTCAGGCTACCCCTATGTCTACTCAGCGGTCACACTTGAGGTGTTCGGTAGTCCCAGCTCGACCCGCGAGAGACCTGAAGGAGGCTCCTCCATGTTCGACCACCACTGCACCGCGTGCGACAAGCGCCAACTGATCTTCCCGAGCCAGGTCACCTCGCTCGTCAACACCGACCACGGCATCGTCGTGTCCTTCGAGTGCTGGTGCGGCGCCGAGCAGACCATGCTCACCGGCCGCACCGCCGACCACCGCGAGCCCGTCGCTGCCTGAGTGCACGCAGCGACCTGAGACGCGCTCGGCCGGCGCGTCCCCACTCCGGGCCGTGTGACCCGTCGCCCACCCGGGCGCCGCGGACACACGGCCCGTTCTGGTTTGGACCCCCGCCCCGCGGATCCGTAGACTTCCGCGGGTTGCCCACGGGGCAGCACGCCGCCTTAGCTCAGTCGGTAGAGCGATTCACTCGTAATGAATAGGTCGTCGGTTCGATTCCGACAGGCGGCTCCAAAATAGGCCTCTGACCTGCGGAGATGCATGCGCGGGCTATGCCCCACATCGCTCGCTGGCTGAGATTGACACGTTTGTGACACTTTTGCCGGTCACGGCTGGGTCGAGTCGAGCGGCACGAGCAGTTGGTCGAGCACCAAGCGAAGGTGTGGAGCAACCGCGTGCTTGCCGACGCAGTGCTGGTAGTCACCGAAGGATCGCGGTGTCCGAGCTGCCGCGTGCCGCATCCGGTGACACCTCGTGGGCGATCGGAGTCCCGACCGTGCGGCACAGTGCAGCGTGCTTCCGCAGAACGCATCAGCGATCAAGGCATTTGTCAGCGGAGGCACGACAGCGGGGACGGCATTCCCACCGTCCGTGGAGGGCGCGGCCGTCCATGAGAATCTGGCCGTCGAGCAGGCCTGGACGAGCGAGATCCCGTGACGGTTCGGCGACGGTGGACTTCCTAGCCCTGCAACCTGGAGCGCAGTCGTCGTCCGGGCCGTGGGGGTCTGTCGTACGCGAACTCGTCAATTCGGCAACTCGATGTATCGCTGTCGACGACGCTCGAAAACGAGGCCATAGCGACGGTCGAAAACGAGGCCACCCA
>ERZ761607.749-NODE-749-length-49512-cov-7.218028_pt1 | contig 49512 bp, 43 predicted proteins | sample MGYA00511164_ERZ761607 | MGnify/ENA primary metagenome ERZ761607 (study PRJEB28899, sample SAMN02445080) | bioreactor sludge metagenome | biome: EBPR sludge | place: Australia: Brisbane, Thorneside Wastewater Treatment Plant | collected 2011-06-22 ...
TGTCGCGGCCGGTGTCGCGCATGGTCTTGATGACCTTGTCGAGCGAGACCTTGTGGCTGCCGTCGCCCTGGAGCGCGAGGCGCGCGGCGTTGATCGCCTTGACCGCGCCCATCGCGTTGCGCTCGATGCACGGCACCTGGACCAGGCCGCCGATCGGGTCGCAGGTGAGGCCGAGGTTGTGCTCCATCCCGATCTCGGCGGCGTTCTCGACCTGCGCGGGCGTGCCGCCGAGCGCCTCGGCCAGGGCGCCCGCCGCCATCGAGCAGGCGACGCCGACCTCGCCCTGGCAGCCGACCTCGGCGCCGGAGATCGACGCGTTCTCCTTGTACAGGATGCCGATCGCGGCGGCGGTGAGGAGGAAGCGGATCGTGCCCTCGTCGTCGGCGCCGGGGGTGAAGCGCCGGTAGTAGTTGAGCACCGCCGGGATGACGCCGGCGGCGCCGTTGGTCGGCGCCGTCACCACGCGGCCGCCGGCCGCGTTCTCCTCGTTCACGGCGAGCGCGAAGAGGTTCACCCAGTCCATGATCACCAGCGGGTCGGCGTTGCCCCGCGAATCGGTGCGCAGCTTGCGGTGCAGGGCGGCGGCGCGACGGCGCACCTTGAGGCCGCCGGGCAGGATGCCCTCGCGCTCGCAGCCGCGGCGGATCGAGCTCTCCATCGCGTGCCAGACGCGGAGCACGCCGGCGCGCACCTCGGCCTCCGGGCGCGCGACCCGCTCGTTCTCGAGCATCACCGTCGAGATCGAGAGGCCGGTGTTGCCGCACACCCCGAGCAGCCCCGCGCCCGTGGAGAACGGGTGCGGCGGCGCGGGCGGCGCCCCCTCGCCGCCGACCGGCGCGCCGTCGGGCCCGACCACGAAGCCGCCGCCCACCGAGTAGTAGATCTTCTCGGCGAGCGGCGCCCCGCCCGGCGCGAACGCGGTGAAGCGCATGCCGTTGGGGTGGAGCGGCATGCGCTCCTTCCGGTGGAACACGATCGCCTGCGCCGGCACGAAGTCGACGGCGCGGCCCGACACGGTGACCTTGCCGGCGGCGACGACGGCGGCCACGCGCGCGGGGACGGCGTCGACGTCGACGGTCTCGGGATCCTCGCCCTCGAGCCCGAGGATGACGGCGGTGTCGCTGCCGTGGCCGCGCCCCGTGTGGCCGAGGCTGCCGAAGAGCTCGACCTTGATCGAGGCCGCGCGCGCCAGCTCGCCGGTGGCGTCGAGGTGCTCGGCGAACCGACGCGCGGCGCGCATCGGACCGACGGTGTGCGAGCTCGACGGGCCGATGCCGATCTTGAAGATGTCGAAGACCGACAGCATCCGCTCCGTACGGTAGCATCCCCGGCGTGCCGGCGCTCCGGACCGACCGCCTCGACCTCTTTCCCGTCACCCTGCCCTTCGTCGAGGCGGTGATGGCGCAGGATCGTGCGCGCGCCGAGGCCATCTGCGGCGCTCGTCTGCCCGTGGCGTGGCCGGGGCCCGACCTCGTCGCCCGCGCCTTCGGCCTCTCGCTCGACGCGATCCGCGCCGATCCGGCCTGCCGGCTCTGGGGCGACACCCTGCTCGTGACCCGCGACGCGGAGCGCCGCGTCGTCGGCAGCGTCATTTTCCACGGCCGCCCCGCCGACGGCGTGGCCGAGGTGGGATACGGCGTCGACGAGGCCGAGCAGCGGCAGGGCTACGCCAGCGAGGCGACGCGCGCCTGCGTCGAGTGGGCGCTGGCCCAGGACGCCATCCGGGCCGTCACCGCCGTGACGTTCCCCTGGCACGTGGCGTCCCTGCGCGTGATCGAACGCTGCGGCATGACCCGCGTCGACACCCGCGAGCACCCGTACCTCGGCGAGATGCTCGTGTTCGAGCGGCGTCGCGGGTAGATCCGCGCCCCGGCTCCCGTAGAATGGATGCCGGTCTCTCCGGCGATACGAGGAGCCGTGTACCAGCCCGCCCAGCACGTCGTCGAACGCGACCCCGCGACCGAGGCCGCCGCCCCTGCGAGCGGTGCGCTCGACGCGGCCTTGACCCAGGAGCTCCTCAGCGCGGACCGCCGCGGCCCCGAGGCGCTCGAGGGCTTCCTCGGCTGCCTCAGCGACGTCGAGCGCGCCGCCGCGCTCCAGGTGCTGCACGAGACGCGCGGCAACCACCACGTCGCCCAGGTGCTCTCGTCGGGCGGCAGCAACGGCGCCGCCGACGCCGCGGCCACGAGCGACGGGGCGAGCGCCGGCGCGAAGAAGTCCGGGCTCCTCGCCGGCGCCCTCGCCCGCCACAAGGGGGCCACGCCGCCGGCCGCCGACATCAAGTCGACCGTCGAGACCGCGCAGGCCGCGCCCCCGACGACCACGTCGACCACGTCGACCACGTCCACGACCAGGGACGGCATCGACCACCTCAACACCGAGGGCTCGTACGACTACCGGATGGGCAAGGTCCAGCAGATCCGGAGCGACATGCTCACCGGCTCGCAGGACACGATCTCGCCCGACGTCTCGCCGCAGGTGATCGCCGAGACCCTGCCGGCGCTGGCGGACGGCGGCATCACCGACGAGCAGATGGTGGCGATCCAGGGCTACACGTCGCAGGACTACCTCGCCGTCAACCAGGTGCTGCGCCAGCCCGACGCCGACCCGGCACAGACCGCGAAGCTCGCCGGCTACGTCGCGGCGGTGCGCGCCGGCCTCGACAACCTGCCGAGCTACGAGGGCGAGGTCTACCGCGGCACGGCGATGAGCGAGCGCATCTGGGGCCTGTGGCAGGCCGCGCACGCCGCCGGTGGCACCGTGTCGGACGCGGCGTTCGCGTCGAGCTCCAAGGACGAGCAAGTCGCCGAGGACTTCCTCGCCAGGACCCGCGACCCGGACAAGGTGCCGGTCTTCTGCCGCATCCTGTCGCGCACCGGCAAGCAGGTCGAGTTCCTGTCGCGCACCGCCAACGAGGCCGAGGTGCTCTTCAACACCGGCGCGAAGTTCAAGATCGTCTACATCGAGGACGCCGTCGGTCCCGACGGAATGCCGCGCAAGGAGGTGTTCCTGCGCGAGGTGGTCGACGAGGATCGGCAGCGCGCATGACGGATGATCCGAAGAAGAACCTGAGCGAAGAGGACCGCGCGGCGCTCGAGCGCATGATGGCGACGCGCGAGGAGCAACGCCGCAAGCGCGAGGCCGCCGCCGCACCGCCGGCGAAGCCGCCCGGCGACCTGGCGAAGCGCTGGGCCGACGAGCCGTTCCTCGGCGGCGACGAGGAGGCGGGCTTCGCCGCGTCCCTGCCGACGACGACGCCGGTCGGCGTCGTGGCCTACGAGGGACCGGGCGGCGTGACCCTCTACCGCGACGGGCGCTGCCGCTTCTCGATCGCGATCCCCGGCCGGCCGCGCTTCGTCACCCCCGAGGAGGGCCTCGACGCGTCCTGCCGGCTGGGCCAGCTCGCGCTGACGGTCTCGCTGGTCATGGTGCCGCCGCAGGACGGGCCGCCGCTCGCCGCGCAGGTCGCCGCGCTCGCCGGTGACATCACGCAGGCGGCGCCGGCCGCGATCGCGCTCGAGGCGCCTGGCGTCGAGGCGGCCGCGCGGGCGACGCTGGTGCAGGGCAGCGACGTCCGCGACGTCGTCGTCCTCGGCGGCGGCGCCGGCGACACGCGCGGGATCGTGATCGTGCTGTTCGATCACGACCGCGGAACCCTCGACGCCGCGCGGGCGGACGCCGTGCGCGACGCCGTCGTCGGCTCGGCGGCGTTCACGGCCGAGCCGCGCCGCCGCATCCCGTCCCTCGTCATCCCCTGATCGGCGCCCGGACGGCGACCGGGAACGGCGCCAGGGCGGCGCCGACCGACGGCACGTCGCCGTGCAGGCGCGCGAGCGCGGTGACCAGCGCGCGCGGGTGGAGCGCGCCGTCGTCCTCGGCGAGCCCCGGCGCGCGCAGCACCCGATCGATCCACGCCCGCGGCAGCGCGTCGACGCCCGCGTACGCGCCCCAGAGCGCGCCGGTGATCGCGGCGTTGGTGTCGGCGTCGCCGCCCCGGTTGGCGACGTCGACGAGCGCGGCGGTGAAGGTCGGCGCGTGCAGGAGCTCCCAGTAGGCCAGGCGGAAGGCGACGCGCACGAAGCCGGCCTGGCGCTGGAGGTTCACCTCGGCGCCGTAGAGCCCGGGGTCGTCGGCGCGCGCGGCGACGAGGTCGGCGCCGAGCGCGGCCAGCGCGGCGTCGATCTCGGCGTGCAGGTCGGCGTGCCGTGCGCGCAGCGCCGCCGCCGCGAGCCCCAGCTCGGCCTCGGCGGCGGCGACCAGCTCCGTCGGCCGCGGCGCCGTGGCGGCGAGCACGCCGTGCGCGATCGACGCGTTGAACGCCGCGCTCGCGAGCTGGCACTTCGGATCGAAGTGGGTGATGACGGCGTCGGCGAAGCTCGCCTCCCGCCGCGCCTCCGCCGGCGCCGGCCAGAGCGCGCCGATCACGCCGGTGCGCATGAGCGCGCCGTTGCCGGCCGGAAAGCGCTGGCGCTCCTCCCAGACCCGACGGCCGCACTCGCTCGCCGGCACGCCGCGGGCGACCAGCTCGAGCGCCTGGCCGATCTGGATGCCGACGTCGAACGCGATCGCGCGCCACGCGACGTAGCGCGCCGCCAGCGCGGCGGCGTCGATCGCGCCTGGCGTCGCGCCCGCCGCCGCGGCCAGCTCGCCGGCGAGCGCCGCCGCCATCTGCGTGTCGTCGGTGACGTCGCCCGCCGCCAGCGAGAACGGCCCGCCGCCGACGACGTCGTCGACCGGGCCCTCGGCGAGCGCCGGGAACGGCGGCGCCGACATGGTCTTGAACTCGTTGGTCGTGCCCAGGGCGTCGCCGACGGCGAGGCCGAGGAGCGAGCCGAGCGCGCGCGCACCGTCCATGGTCGTCTCCGGTCAGTCGATGGTGGGCGCGCCGCGGAACGTGTCGGCGCGCCGGATCGCGAACGTGGCGAGCACGACCAGCCCGACGAGGCCGAGGATGCCGCACAGGGTCATCGCCGACGACGCGCCGTAGAAGCCCGCGATCGGCGCGAACAGCCCCATCGCGCCCCGGCGGAAGATGCTCTCGACCGAGAGGACCGTCGCGCGCCGGCTCGAGTCGGTGATCTCCTTGTTGAGGAGCGGCTTGACCAGCGGCGAGTAGAGGCCGTTGGCGACCGCCTGCACGGCGAGGAGCGCGAGCACGAACGGGCCGCCCATCTCCTCGAGCAGCACGAACGAGATCGCCAGGCCGGCGAGCAGCGCCCACAGGAGCGGCTCGTCACCGAAGCGCTTGCGCAGGACGTGCCCGCGGTGGGCGACGAACGACGCGGTCAGGTAGACCGCGGCGAAGATGAAGCCGATCTCCGAGTACGAGAAGCTCCGCGCGTTCAGGTACGGCTGGTACAGGTAGATGGTCGCACGCAGGAGCACGAAGACGACCGCCGAGTAGCCGATGATCCAGGCCAGGCGGCCGTTGCGCATCACGTCGCCCATCGCGCTCTTCATGTGGGAGGCCCACGAGCGCCATTCGAGGACCAGCGACATCCGCATCGGCGCGGGTGCGGCGAGCCGCGAGCGATCGTCGCCGAGCGTGGAGGCGACGCCGAAGGCGCACATCGCGACGCCGGCGGTCACGAGGTACGGCAGCGCGAGGTCGATCTCGGCGAGCAGGCCGCCACCGGCGAAGGCGACCGCGCTGCCCGCCTGGTGCCAGGCCGACGCCGTGCTCTCGCGATGACCGTACTCGTGGGCGACGCCGTTCTCGGCGAGCAGATCGAAGAGGTACGCGCTGTCGGCGCCAGAGCAGAGCGACATCGAGACCGCGGCCAGACACTCGGCGACGAGGAACTCGGAGAAGCTGCCGGCCTGGTACGCGATGAGGCACGAGCCCGCCATCATGAGCGAGCCGAGCATCATCGACGTGCGGCGGCCGATGCGATCGGCGAACGCGCCGGTCGGTACCTCGACGATGATCACGACCGCGCTGTAGACGCCGCCCAGGATCATGATGTCGCGGAACGTGAGCCCGCGCGAGAACATGAACGGGACGAAGATCGGGACCCAGAGGTACGACGTCGCCAGGAGGCGGAAGAGGTAGAAGAGGCGCAGGTCGCGGGCCATGGACTACGGCTTCTCCGCGTCGGCGGCCGGGCCGGTGAGCACGAGCAGGGCCTCCGCGGCCGAGACCTGCGAGTTGTCACGCTCGGTGACGAGCGCGTCGAGGAGCGGCGCCACCAGCGGCCCGGCGTCGAGGTCGGGGCTGAGCCGGCGCAGCCCGCGCGCGGCGTCGACGCGCAAGGACGGCACGCCGAGGCCGTCGACCAGCGCGTCGCGCGCCGCCGCGTCCCCGAGCCGCGCCAGCGCGGCGGCCGCCGCCGGGCGGAACCGTGGATCGGCCAGCGCCGCGCGCAGCTCGCCCGACACGGACGCGTCGCCCGCGAGGCCCAGCGCGATCGCCGCGCGCAGCCGATCCGCGGGCTCGGTGTCGGACGCGCCGTGGATCGCCTTCAGCGCGGCGATGGCCTTCGGATCCTGCCGCGACGCGAGCGCCTCGGCGGCGCCGAGCCGGTGCTGCGAGATGCCGAGCAGCGAGTGCAGGAACGAGAGGCCCGAGTCCTCGCCCAGCGCGGTCAGGTGCCGCGCGGCGTCCGCCTTGACGTCGCGACGTTCGTTCCTCAGCGCGGCCACCAGCGCCTGGCGGCCGCTGTCGTCACCACACCGCGCGAGCACGTACGCGTTCTCGAGCCGCGCGATCTCCGAGGACTCGGTCGCGGTCACCTCGACGAGATGCGCCTTCGCCCCCGGATCGCACATCCGCGCCAGCCCGATCGCCGCCGCCCGCGCGATCCGCGGTGACGGCGACGACAGGAGGCCGCGCAGCACCGCCACCGCGCGCTCGCGCGGCGCGGGCTCCGGCGCCGTCACGCGCGGCGCCACGAGCGCGGCCGGCACGCCTCCCTCCCCGGCCGGCGCCGCGTTCACCTGCGACGGCGACGACGGCGAGATCTGCTGCACCAGCGCGATCGCCATCCCGCCCACGACGATCACCACGAGCGCCGCCAGGGCCGCCTTCCACCGCCGCGGCCGCAACCGCGGCACCTCCTCGGCGGCTTCGTCGCTCGGCTCGCCGATCGGCGCCGATGTCGGCCGGTTCGTCGCCGGCGCGGCCGTCGAGGCGGGCGAGAGCCGGGACGCAGACGCAGACGCAGACGCAGACGCAGACGCAGACGCAGGCGCGGGCGCAGACGGGGACGCAGACGGGGACGCGGGCGCAGACGCCCTGGTCGGAGACTTCGTGGCCGCCGGCAACGCCACCACCTCCGCCACCTTGCACGCCTCGGAGCAGAAGGCCACGACCTTGCCCTCCAGCACGCGCACGAACCTCGACCGCATCGGATCGAAGACCTTCGCGCACGTGGGACACACCGCTTCGCGGGCGCTCACGGGAACACCAGCACCCGGTCCGCGCCGTGCTCGGCGACGAGCCCGTCGACGTACTCGAGCAGGACGTCGCGTCGCGACATCATCGCCTTGATCTGGGCATCGTCGAGCAAGCGATCGAACGGCTCGACGTCACGCGCCATCACCTCGCGCACCTCGGCTTCCGTCAGCGAGCGAAGCCGCTCCACCAGGCGCCGCGAGAACTTCTGCACCCGCGAGAGGTAGATGTGGCTCTTGTGATGGCCGCGCTTGCTCCTCGAGAACGCGAGCGTGTTGTCCATGAAGTAGAGGGTGCCGCCGTCCTCCGAGGCGCGGGCGTTGTTGCCGGACCAGCGGTCGGTGTTGTCGATGAGGAAGTCGAAGAGCGCCATCGCCGACAGCTGCTCGCAGAGCGCGCGTCGCTCCTCGGGGATGACCGCGCCGACCTTGAGCCACCTGCGCCACGTGACGATCGCGTCCGTGGAGTCGACGCGACTGCGGCCGATGTACATGTCGCCGAGCACCGGGATCCACCACGACAGCTCGCCCTTGGTGACCCCGGCGCGGGCGATCATCTCGTCGTGCAGCCGGCGCGTCGACGGCTTCTGCGACTTGTCGACGGCCGCCACCATCTCGGCCAGCTCGAACGTCCGGCCGATCGCCGGCGGCACGCGGCCGATGCCGAGCAACCGGTCGACGCGATACGCGGCGATCTCGCGTCGCGGGTTCGAGTGGAGGTGCGTCTGCTCGGGCTTGAACGCCGCGCGCGCGCCGTTGTCGAAGTCGAGGCGCAAGGACAGGGACGTCCCGCCGCGGTTGAACTTCACCCGCGTGAGCTTGCCGGTGCGCAGGGGCGCGAGGAGCGGCTCGTCCAGCTGGCCGGCGAACGCCCAGGTCGCCGGGTCGGTGTACGTCGCCACGGCCGGCGCCGGGTCGCGCACCGGGTCGCGCACCGGGTCGCGCACAGGCTCCGGCGCGGGGCGCGCGGTCGCGTCCTCGTGGCGCCCCGGCGCGGCGGCGATCGCGGTGCTCGGCGCGGCCGTACGCGGCGGTCCGGCCGGCGCCGGAGGCGTCACGACGGCCCGGCTGACCACCGGCCGTCCGGGTGGCTCGCGCAGCTCCTCCACGGCCCACGCCGTACCCACCGACGCCGCGCCGAGCGCGACCAGGCCGGTCACGATCTCGAGCGCGATACACGTGCCGAGGCGCACGCCGAAAACGGTATCACGCGGGATCTCTCGCCGGCAAAAAACCTAGGCGCCGCCGGGGCCTTCCTCCACGAACCCGGCCTTGCGATGGCGCGCCGTGGGGATGTGGGCTTCCCAGCATCGGTGGGAGCAGAAGCGCAGCTTGAGCCGGCCGGTGTTGCACGAGGCGACCGTGCACCGCCACCAGCGGGCATCCGCCGCGATCGCCTTGCGGCAGTTCGCGCAGGACATGGGGGCCGGCGGCATGGCCACGGAGATAGCACAGGTGCGGGCGATCAGGGCTCGGCCAGCAGACGGCCGACCGCTTCCTCGACCGCCCGGGTCGCGCCGCCGCCACGCGCGACGAGTCGCACGACCCCATCCCGATCGATCACGACCGCGTGGGGCAACGCCTCGACCTGGTATCGCGTGGCGGTCTCCTCGTCGCTCGCGGTCAGCGTGAGGCGCCACCCGTCGTCCTCGAAGATCTTGGCCGCCTTCTTCGAATCGTCCAGATTGACCGCCACGACCGCCACCCGATCGCCCCAGCCGCGGGCCGCGCGATCGAGCCTGGGCAAGGACGCGAGGCACGGCCCGCACCAGGTCGCCCAGAACTCGACGACGACCACCTTGCCGCGCAGCGCCGCCGACGAGACCCGCGCGCCCGTCGGCGCGCCGTCCTCGCCGAGCACCGGCAGGTCGAAGGGCGGCGCGGCCTGCCCGGCCTCGAGCGGCCGGAGCCAGTCGAGGTGACGCACGATCCAGCTCGTGTTGACGGCGAGCGTGAGCGCGGCGATCGCCACGAGGGCGAAGCCCGCGGTCCGGCCGCGCCGGACGACGTCGGCCGCCAGCTCGGTCACGTCACCCTCCGCCGCGCGAACGCCACCGCGAGCGCGGTCAGCGCCCCACCCCAGGCCAGCGCCGCGATGAGGACGGCGCCGCGCCCGCTCACGCCCAGCGGCGCCACCCCGCGCGCCCACAGCGCCGCCACCAGCGTCACGGTGACCGGCGCGAGGCTCGCGACGCAGGCGAGGTCGAAGTCGCGGCCCAGGTTTCGCCGGCGCCCCGCGCCGAGGCTCACCACGAGCGACGCGACCAGCACGAACACGAGCCCGAACATCGACGCCCCCGAGAGCGCGCGCAGGAACGCGGGCGCCGCCTCGCGCACCCCGACCTCGACCGCGACCCAGCCGGTCGCGACCAGCTCGCGCGTGTGCGCGGCGAGGAGGACGACGCCGATCGCGCGCACCAGATCGCCGGCGGCGCGCCCCGCCACCGTCGGATCGTCGGCGAGGGCGAGGGCGGAGCGAGGCGCCGCGACCGCCAGCCCCCACCGCGTGAGGAAGCCGGTCACTTCCCGCCGCCGCTCCGCTGCGCGATGAGCTTGCGCGCCTGCGCGACCACCGCCGACGGGACGCCCTTCGACTTCACGATCGTGCGGATGTCGTTGTCGCGAAGATGGATGAGCATCTTCGACGACTCCGAGATCGGCGTCTTGGGGTTCATGCACAGGGACTTCTTGATGCCGTAGAGCCGGGTCCAGTCGCGGCGCCCGGCGATGTAGCGGATGACGTCGTTGTCCAGGGCGTGGTTCCCTGCATACTTCGCGACCTCGAGCTCGGTTACACCGGGCGCCTTCACCGCCGCGATCGCGACGAGGCGGACCGGGTCGCGGATGAGGATCGACCGGGCGAACGCGTTGCCCAGGGCCGCGAGCCGCATCTTGGCGGGGACCGACATCTTGCCGATCGGGACCCGCTTCTCGTCGACCGCCGGCTGCTTGTCCTCGCTGTCGAGGATCACGAACTCCTCGTCGGCCGAGCCGGCGACGACCGACGCGTCGGCGACGTCGCGCACGCCGTCGAGCGCCTGGACGAAGACGTCGTCGGCGTCGGCGTCGTCACCGGCGACCCCGGCCATGACTCGCACCAGCTCCTCCCACGCCGAGATGCCGCTCACCCGCACGTTGTTGCGCACCGCGAGCTCGACGGCCCGGTCGACCGTCGACATGCGCGCGTGCGGGTTGGCGTACATCGCGGCGATGATGTCGGGGCAGCGCAGGAGGCGCTGCTCGTTGCTGGCGATGAGATCGACCTCGCGCGCGCCGCCGTGCGCGGCGAGCTCGACGATGGTCTCGTCGGCGACGCGCGGCGCCAGGACCAGCGCCTCGAACATGGCCGGCGACCTCACCGCGCGCGGCGCGAGCCAGTCGAGCACGACCGGCTCGATGTCCGCGTCGCCCAGCGCGCCGGCGAGCACCTTCTCGGGCATGCCGTCGGCGGTCGCAGCCGCGGCTGCCGCCATCGTCGGATCGCCGATCGCGAGCTCGTAGAGCACCGTCGCCAGCTCGGCGGGCCGCGGCAGCGGCAGGAGGCCGCGCGCCGCCATCATGCGACCGGGGCCAGGGGCGAGCGCCTTCTGGGCGGCGGGCGACAGCCGGGCGATGGCGTCGGGGACGAGCGGCGAGTGAAGGAGCGCCATGGTCAGCTTCCGTGGGCCTTCTCGGCAGCCTTGTCGAGGGGAGCGCCGGTGGCGTGCGCCCCGACGTTGCGATCGTAGAGGATCTTGAGCCCCTTGAGGGTCAAGAGCTCGTCGGTGGCCTCGATCGTCGTGGTCTCGCTCGCGATCAGCTCGGCGAGCCCGCCGGTGGCGATGCACCGCGCCGGGAAGTCGACCTCGTTGCGGATCCGCGTGACCAGCGCGTCGACCATGCCGGCGTAGCCGTAGAGCAGCCCGGCCTGCATCGAGGACACCGTGTTGCGTCCGATCACCTTGGGCGGGCGCGCGATCTCCACGCGCGGCAGCTTGGCCGCCTTGCCGTAGAGCGCCTCCGCGCTGATCTGCACGCCCGGCGCGATGATGCCGCCCAGGTACTCGCCCCTGGGCGTCACCACGTCCCACGTGGTGGCCGTGCCGAAATCGACGACGATGCAACCGCTCCCGCCGTGGCACTGCTCGTACGCGGCGACCGCGTTGACGATGCGGTCGGCGCCGACCTCGCGCGGGTTCTCGTAGAGGATCGGCATCCCGGTCTTGATCCCCGGGCCTACGACAAGCGCTGGTGCGCCGAGATACTGCTTGAAGAAGCGCTGGATGCCGAAAACCGCCGGCGGGACGACGGACGAGATGATGCCGGCGTCGAGGCTGCCCCAGGCGAAGCCCTCGAGCTCGAGCAGCGAGCGGACGAGCACGGCGTACTCGTCGGAGGTCCGCGACGCGCGGGTCTCGATGCGCCAGTGCGCGAACAAGTCGCCGCCGCGGAACACCCCGAGCACGGTGTTGGTGTTGCCCACGTCGACCGCGAGGAGGACCGTCATGCCGCGGCGACTCTACCCCGAAGTGGTGAACTTCGTAGTAGTCTCGGGCTCGATGAGGAGACTAGCCGGATCACTCGTTCTGTCGTTGCTGATCGGGGCCACGGGGCTCGGCGCCGCGTGTGGTGGGCCATCGGACGGCCCGCCACCGCCGCTCGGGCGTCACTTCCAGGAGAGCTTCATCGCCGGCCTCCCGGTGGACCAGCAGAGCGAGGTCATCAAGGCGCAGAGCGACTACAACGTCGCCCAGCGCGAGCAGGCCAAGGCCGAGGCCGATCAGCGCGAGCAGAAGCTGCAGCTCGACGTCGCGCGCAACGAGGCGCGCGCCGCCAAGCTCGATCTCGACTCGGCGACGCAGCGCGAGAAGATGGCGCAGCAGTCGGCGGACATGAACCGCATCAACGAGGCCACGCGCGAGAAGCGCGGCGCCGAGCTCGCGCGCAACGCCGCCGACGAGCGCGTGAAGTACTACCAGGCGTACGGCGCGTGGCTGCACCGGCTCCTCCGCTACACCCAGGAGAACACCTACTGGCGCGAGGCGCAGTACGAGCTCGCCAAGGCGCGGCTCGCCCAGAAGAACAACATCGCGCCCGCCGGCTTCAACTACGACAACTACGTCCAGCAGGAGCAGCAGCGCGCCAAGCGCGTCGAGGCCGCCAAGGCCAAGGCCGAGGGCGCCAAGCGCGCGGCCCTGGACGCGCGTCAGCGCTGGGTCGTCATCCAGGGCGAGGCCGACAAGACGCTCGGCAAGAAGAGCGAGTTCCCCGATCCGATGTCGCCCAGGCCGGTGCAAGGCACCGATCCGACGGCCGGCTCCGGCGGCGCGACGGTCGGCGGCTCCGGCACCGGCAGCGATCAGCAGGTCCCGCGGCCCGACGACGCCACCGGCGGGGCGGGCTCGGGCGACGGCTCGAACCAGTGACCGACCACTGACCCGGTCTCCCCAGAACTGACCCTTCAGGAATGACGACCACCGAGAGCGAGGCCGCGCGCATCCTCGTCGTCGACGACGAGAAGGTGATCCGCGAGATCCTCGCCGAGTTCCTGACCCTCGAGGGGTACCAGGTCTCGTCGGTGGAGGACGGCCAGAAGGCGATCGAGGAGCTGCGGCTGCGGCCCTACGACCTCGTCATCTCCGACCTGAAGATGCCGCGGATCTCGGGGCTCCAGCTCCTCGAGAAGCTGGCCGAGGAGAACATCAACGTCCTCACCGTGATCATGACCGGCTTCGGCACGGTCGAGACCGCGATCGAGGCGATGAAGCGCGGCGCGTACGACTACATCCTCAAGCCGTTCAAGGTCGAGGAGGTGATCCACGTCGTGCAGCGCGGCCTCTACCGGCAGCAGCTGCAGGCCGAGAACATCCGCCTGCGCGAGGCGCTCACGATCTACCAGGTGAGCGAGGCGCTCGCGACCAGCCTCGATCTCGATCACATCCTCGACACGATCCTCAAGGCCGCGCTCGCCGAGACCGACGCCGACGCGGCGACCCTGCACCTGCGCGACCTCCGCACCGGCAAGTACGAGGAGCGGGTCAAGCTGGTGAGCCCGACCAGCTCGCCGTCGATCCCGATCCCGATGTTCGAGCTGCTCGTCGAGCGCTTCGATCGCGGCCAGCCGGTCGTGTCGCACGGCGACAGCGCCAGCCGGTTCTTCGCCGGCGTCAACAGCCCCGGCAGCAGCGAGCTGGTGTCGTTCCTGTCGGTCCCGCTCCAGGTCGGCGCCGCCGTGATCGGCGTGCTCAACACCTACAGCTTCACGCGCGGCAAGAAGTTCGACGAGGGGCACCGCAAGATGCTGACGGTGCTCGGGTCGCGGGCCGCGGGCGCGATCGACAACGCCCGCCTCTACGACGACCTGCGCATGCGCAACGAGGAGCTGCGCGACGCCAACGAGGTCCTCGAGCAGACCTTCCAGTCGACGGTGGCCGGCTTCGCCCAGGCGCTCGAGGAGACCGACCTCTACACCCGCGGCCACAGCGAGCGCGTCGCGCGCTACGCCGAGCTCATCGCGCGCGGCCTGACCTTGCCCGACGCCGAGGTGCGCCGCACGGTCGAGGCCGGCGTCATGCACGACATCGGCAAGCTGGGCGTCCGCTACGACATGCTCAACAAGCCGGGCAAGCTCACGCCCGACGAGGTGCGCGTCTTCCGCCAGCACCCGGAGAAGGGCAAGCGCATCCTCGATCCGGTGCCGTGCCTGCACGGCCTGATCGACGGCTGCTGGTGCCACCACGAGTGGTGGGACGGCGGCGGCTACCCGCGCGGCCTCTCCGGCCACAACATCCCGCTGGTCGGCCGGATCGTCGCCATCGCCGACGCCTACGACGCGATGACCTCGGACCGCGCCTACCGGCGCGCGCTCCCTCACGAGGTCGCGGTCGGCGAGATCGAGCGCTGCGCCGGGACCCAGTTCGATCCCGAGCTCGCCGACCTCTTCGTCAAGATGATCGAGACCCACCGCGCCGACATGCGCAAGCGCGGCGAAGGCTCGTTGCTGCCGCGCTGACACGCGGCAGCGGCCTCGGGCCTCGGGCCTCGGCCGGACCAGAAGCGGAGTATCGTGCCGACATGCGGATCCGTCTTTCGTTCGTGGTCGCGTGCGCGCTCGCGGCCTGTGGAGGCAAGGGCAGAGGCGCCGGCGCTGGACCGGCCGACGACGCACCGGAGCCCACGCGCGGCGTGGCGGAGGCTGCGCCGCTGAAACCCGCGCCGGAAGGGTTCGCCGAGGCCGACGCGGTGAGCCTCGACCGCGGCGAGCTGATCACCTGGAGCTTCGCCGACAACAAGGTGACGAAGCTCGGGTCGTTGAAGCTCGCGACCGGCGACGCCGACGATCCGACGGCCGCGCTCGGCGGTGACTGGGCCGACCGCGAGCACTTCTTCGTGCACGTCCCGCCGCGGACGGTGCTGCAGGTCACCGCCGCTGGCGTCACGCCGATCCCCGTGCCGCCCGAGTCGGCGTTCACGACGCCGAGACCGGAGGTCGACGACGACGAGGGGCTCACCGAGGGCGGCCCGATGGAGGGCGATCGCTACGGCCTGGTCGTCGTCGAGGACGCCGTCTTCTGGTCGGAGTGTCCGTGGGGCTATCCGTACGACGGCTGGCAGTGCGAGGTCCACGTCACCGCCCGGCTGTGGCCCACGGCCGTGACGTTCAGCGACGGCGCCGGCGTCCGACCGCGCCGGTGGCGATGGCCCGGCGCCAAGGTGTCCGGCTTCCGGACGAAGGAGCTCGACGAGAGCCGCGAGCTCGGCTGCACGCCGCCCGCGGGCACCGCGTACAAGCAGACCCGGCTCCGCAGCGACGTGGACGACCTCGAGCGGGTGCACACGACCGAGTGGGTCTCGACGTCGCCGCCGCGCTTGCTGGTCATCTGGGGCTCGCCTGGCTACGACGACCTCGTCCCCACGCGCTGGGCGCTCCACGACGGTTGTCGCGAGCAGCCGCTCGTCCAGGGCGAGACGGCCGAGCCCGGCCCCGGCGGCCTCTGGCTCGGCGATGACACGATCTACCGAGGCGCCACGCCGCTCGGCCCGATCGAGGGCTACGTCCGCTTCCGGCCTATCTGAACGAGACCGCGAGGCCGAGGGCGCCGCCGAGGAACGAGTCCACCGCGCCACCGGCGACGTTCGCGTCACCCGGCTCGGGGTTCATCGCGAAGAAGTAGTGGCGCACCTCGGCGCGCGCGTAGGCGCCGAGCCAGCGGGTGAGGCCGATCGCGGCGCCCACCGACGCGTCGAGGCCGTTGCCGGTCTGGCGCGGGAACCAGTCCTCGAGCTCGCCGACGCCGAGGAGGTGCCGCCACCCGCCGCGGACGAGCAGCGTCCACTTGCCCATCGGCACCGCCGCGTCCAGACCGCCGCGCGCCCAGCGATAGGTGACGTCGGGGACCAGCTCCTGGGTCCGCGCCTCGTCGTCGATCGAGAAGCGCTGCTCGCCGTAGGCGGCGCTCAGCGCGACGTCGGCGCCGCCGATGCGGAGGCCGTAGCCCACGCCCAGCGAGAGCTCCGACGCGCTGGTCCCGTAGCTCATGCCGTCGTTGGTGCGCGAGCCGTTCACGCCGACGACCAGCTCGCCGTCGACGCCGACGAAGAAGCCGGGGACGCCGCGCAGCGGGCGCCCGGTCACGGTCACGCCGATCGCGTTGGCCGCGAGATCGTAGCGCCGCAGCACGTCGTCGAGGTCGTCGTTCCAGCGCAGGCGCCGGTAGAAGGGGCGCTCGCTGACGGCGACGAGGACGCGCGCGTGCGCGGGGTCCTTCGACTCGCTGCGCGCTTCCGCTCGCACCTCGCTCAGGACGATCGGAGAGGGTGATTCGCTCGCTGGAGGAGCCTCGGGGAGAGGCGCCGGCGGCGGCGCCTCCTCGACGACGGCCGCGACCGGCTCGTCGGCCGTCACCTTGCGCCTGGCACCCATCACCGCCTTGCCGACCTTCTTCCACACCTGCTTGCCGACCGTCTTCGGCAGCTTCGCCTTCCGCTCCTTCACGACCAGCTTGCCGACCTCGGCGCCGTCCGCGGTCTGGGTCACGACCACCGTGGCCGTCAGCTTCTTCGCCTTCTTCGCCGCCTTGCCGGTCGGCGTCACCGTCACCTCCACCACCGCCGACGCCCGCTCGCGCTCGCCCTCGCCCACCACCGTGACCTTGCCGCGCATCGCCTTCTCGACGGCGCCGACCACCGCCGCGTCGTCGCCGGTCACCACGACGACGGGCTTCTCCGCCCACGCCACGCTGGCGAGCAGCATCAGCCCGACGAGCGCGACCCAGACCCGCATCACGAGCCACCTCCGACCGCGACCACCTCGTCGACCCAGCGCCGGACACACTCGATCTCGGCGTCGTCGAGCGCGGTCTGCCCGAACGGCATGCGCGCCCCGCACGGCGGCGCGTCGCCGAGCTTGTCGACGAGGAGGCTGCCCTCGCCGCCGGGATCGACGATCATGAGGCCCTCGCACGTCTCCTGGACCGAGGCCGCACCCACCAGGCGCTGCGCCGCGCCGGGGCTCACCAGATCGAGGTTCGCCTCCGGCTCGGCGCCGGCGTGACACTCGCCGGCGCACTTCTCCTGGAAGAGCTGCTCGACGAAGCCCGGCGGACAGTCGGCGAAGCGCTCGGGGTGCTCGAGCTCGCCGGCGCACGCCGCCACGACCGCCGCGGTCACCGCGACGCCCACCGCGACCGCTCGCACCATCACACCAGCCCCGGCAGCGGCCCGCGCAGATCGATCGGCGGCGCCGACGCCTTCTTCGGCCGCACCGACGCGTCGCCGACCGTGTCGATGTCGACGCCCATCGCCTGCGCGACCGACACCAGCAGGTGGTTGTGGGGCAAGCCGATCGTGTTGTTCTCGTTGACCCAGCTCGCCGTCGTCGTCGTCAGCGTGTCGTGCTCGTAGTGCAGCCACCGCCCGGTGCGGAAGCGCTGACCGCCGCCGACGATCACCGCCGGCCAGCCGTCGTGGCCGTGGCCGCCGTGGGCGAGCTCGCTCACCCACAGGATGATCGTGTGATCGAGCATCGTGCCGTTGCCCTCGGGGATCGCGTCGAGCTGATCGGCGAGGTTGGCGATGTACGAGGCGTACCGTGCGGTGTAGTTCGTCATCATCTGCACCGCGGTGGGGTGCAGCGGATCGTTGGCCTGATCCGGCGACGACGGGTGGGCGTAGTCGTGGTGCAGGTCGCCGTTGCCGCCGATCTGCTCGACGAAGAGCGGCCCGAACTGCATCGACGCCACGCGCGAGATGCCGCACGACAGGCTGACCGTGATGAGGTCCCAGAAGCTCTGGCAGTGCGCGTCGTAGCGCTGCGTGTGCGGGACCTGGCCCCAGTAGTAGTCCTCGATCTGCGGCGCGCCGCACGACAGCCCGGCGAGCCGGCGCAGGCGCGCCTCCATGTCGCGGACCAGATCGCGGTGCTGCTCGAGCTTGCGGCGATCCTCGGTCGACAGCCGCGTCGCCATCTCGTCGTACATGCCCGCGACCGACGCCAGCACGTCGGGCTGCGCGACCTTCACCGGATCGGGCGGCGTCGTGCCGTCGCCGTTGGGGAAGAGCCGGTTCCACAGCCGCTGCGGCTGCTCCTCGTGCGGGACGCGCTGCACCGGCTGCCCGGGCAGGAGCTCGGCGAAGAGCGCGGCGTGGAAGTTGTACTCGTAGATGCCGGTCTCGAGGCTCACCAGGTCGGTGAGCGTCGGGTCCTGCGCGCGCAGCGCCTTGGCGATCACCTGGTCGACCGACGGCTTGGCCGCGTTGCTCTTCACGTCCTCGATCGTCTCGCGCGCGATGCCGCCGGTGAGCGAGCTGACCCAGCCCTTGGCGTGGCCGTCGCCGTAGGGATCCGCGATCGCGGTGGCGAGCGAGAGCCCGTCGACGACCGTGAGCTTGTTGCGGTGCCGCCAGAGCGGGCGCAGGCAGGCCGAGAACTGCTGCTCGGTGAGGCCGCCGAGCGCGTACTCCCAGCGGGTGTCGGGCGACATGCCCATGCGCATGTCCCAGTTCACGTGCGGGACGCCGTGGTGGTGGTAGCAGACCACGAGCCGCATCGGCGGCCCGGCGACGCCGGCCTTCGCGCCCTTCTTGAAGAGCGACGGGAGGAACAGCGCGCCGGTGCCGAGCCCGGCGGCCTGGAGGAAGCGGCGACGGGAAGCCTTCATGTCAGTTCGCCTCCTGCGTGATGCCGTTGAAGCGCGGGTGCAAGGCGATCGAGCGCATCAGCCCGCGCAGGCTGCCGCCGGTCGCGTCGAACTGCTCGGCGACGTCGCGGGTGAGGCAGCGATCGTCGACGGCCTCGCCGCCGTTGAGCGCATACAGCATGTACTTGCGCGTGACGCACTCGCTGACCTGCGCGCTGCCCGCCATGTACTCGACGAGCGCGTGGGCGTCGGCGACCGACACGCCGGTGATCGTGCCGCTGGTGTCGATGGGGAGCCCGTTGTCGTCGGCGCGCAGCCGGCCCATCGTGTCGAAGCGCTCGAACGTGAAGCCGACCGGATTGATGATCGAATGACACGTGCGGCACAGGTCGGCGCCGGTCACGCGCTCGTAGTTCTCGCGGTTCGTGGTCGGCCCCATGTTGGGATCACCCTCGGGGATCGACATGTCGATGCCGGCCGGCGGGCTGCCCAGCTGCACGCACATGAGCTCCTTCAAAACGAAGAGGCCGCGCAGCACCGGCGACGGGTTGTTGGGGTGGCCGTGGCTGGCGAGGAACTGGGCCTGCATCAGGAAGCCCCTGCGCTCGGCCGGCAGGTCGACCTCCTGCCACGTGCCGGCGGCCGGCGCGGGCAGGCCATAGAACGCCGCGGTCTCGGCGCTGATGAACGCCTTCGACGAGGTCAGCAGATCGGAGACGGTGCCGCCGCGGTCCCAGATGATCTCCTGGAGGAACCGCTGCGCCTCCTCGCGCAGCGCGCCGCGCACGCCGGAGGTGAAGCCGTCGGCGGGCAGCTTGCTCACGTAGTCGATGCGCGCGAGGTCGAGCCACTGCGACGCGAACACCATGAACCCCTCGAGCGCGCGGGGGTCGGCGAGCATCCGGTCGACCTGCGCCTCGAGCTGCGCCGGCGTCTGCAGCTCGGCCGCCGCCGCCGCCGCGAACAGCGCGTCGTCGGGCATGGTCGACCACAGGAGGTACGAGAGGCGCGACGCGATGTCGTACTGGCTCGGCTGCCGGTCCGGACCGATGGTCTCGACGCGGTAGAGGAAGGCGGGCGACTGCAGGATCACCTGGGTCGTGAGCTCGAGCGCCACGTCGAAGCCGTCCTGCGCGTGGTACGTGTCGAACACCTGCTGCAGGGCCGCCTGCTCCGACGGCGCTAGCGGGCGCCGGTACGCGCGCGGCGCGTACTCGGCGATGAACTCGGCGCCGCACGCGCTGCCGGCCGTCGGCGCGCACGAGAGGACGTCGGCCCGGCGCTGACGCACGACCTCCGCGATCTCGCTGGCGGCCACGTTGTACTGGTTGACGAGCAAGGGCGACGGCTGCATCGCCTCGCCGTCGTTGTCGAAGCCGCGCGGCGTCGGATCGGGCACGAGCTGGAGCTCGGGGAGGTCGATCGACGGGAACAGATCGCGCACCGTGTTGCGGTACTCGGTGTGCGAGAGGCGCCGCGGCGCGGGCAGCGGCACGAGGCCGCACTCACCACCCGTGTTACCGGGATCGGCGATCGTTCCCCAGCAGCCCGCGCTCGACGAGAGCGCGATGCCCGAGACGATCCAGACCGGTAGCCAGGTGAACGTACGTGTGCGTTCAGGCGGCACAGCGACCTCCGAGGTTCCGGTAGACGTCTCGCAAGTCATGGGCCTGACTCGGGGTTACGTGATCCCAGTCGCTTGCAGCGACCGCCCCCCAAGAACGCATGTGACACGCTGACGCGGCAGAGGGCAGGAAGCACCAACCTGGTGCCGGCGGCCCCCGGTCTTGCCAGGGATTTCCAGTGACTGCGCACACTCGCGTGTCGCCCTCCGGCTATGCATCATCGCGTGGTGCGACGGGTCTGGCTCGATCTCGTGGCGTGTCTCGCGATGGCGGCCTTCGCCGGCTGTCAGCTCTACTTCGAGCCGGATGGACCCGGCGCTGCGGCGGACGCCGCGAACGTCGTCGTCGACGCCGGCGCCGCCGTCGACGCACGCGCGCCGATCGACGCGAGCGGCCCCGACGCGCCCGAGCCGGGGAGCTGCGGGCGCTACGCCTACTGCGGCGGCGACGGCGCGCGCTTCGTCACGCCGCCGCTCGGCGCCGGCTCCGGCACATGCCCCCCCGACGACATCTTCGCCCGCGGCGAGGCCGCCGGCCGCTGCGAAGGATCGTGTTCGATCGATTCGGCCGCGTATCCGTGCACCACACCCGACTGCGCCGACGAGCTGCGCCGCACGTGCGGCCCCCCACCGTCGTGCCCCGCGACCGGGGACGAGTGCACGGGTGACGTTCGCTGCACCGTGGGCGCGCGTTGCGGTCGGTCGGCGATCCAGGCGCGCTGCGCGTGTGGCGACGACGGGCGCTACACCTGCACCGACAACGTCTCGGCGCTGCGCGCGGCGATGATCGGCTCGTGGCAGGGCACCGTGTACCCGCCGTCGTTCGCGTCACCGTACGCGGTGCGGCTCAGGTTCTTCGCCGACGGGACCTACTGGGCCGACGGCATGCCCACGACGGCCTTCTACTACGGCTCCGACGGCGGCGGCGCGGGGCGGCGCTGGGGCGTGCTCGGCGACGCCGAGGACGGTCCGATCGTGCGCCTCGACGTCTACTTCGGCGTCTACTCGATCCGCACGTCGATGCTCACCGGCGTGCAGCTGTCCGGCGATCGGCTGCGCTTCACGTTCTGGGACGCGTGGCTCGACTGCTCGCGCCCGTTCACGTTCGACCTGAGGCGGATGTGATGCCGGCCGCGGCCCTCGTCGTCGCCACGACTGGCTCGATCTCGAACGAGATGTGCCAGGGCCCCTGCCCGCAGTGAGGGCACCTTGGTTCGGCGCGCGGGCAACCTCGGTGCGTCGAGGTCGCTTCACGCGGGCGTAGCGTGTCGGTCAGCCACCAGGGGGTCCGCCATGCGCCGTCTCGTCGCCAGCTTCGTGTGTCTCGTTCTCGTCGCCTGCTCCAACGACGCCGGCACCGGCGACGGTGACGACGGCGGCGACGACGACGTGCCGCCGCCGCCGTCGTGGTCGATCACGGTCGACCTGTCGGGGCTGGATCGCTACGCGCCCGCCGACGCGACGACGTGGACGATCGCCGGCAAGGTGACGGCGACCGAGGGCGTCGAGCGCGTGACCGTCGCCGGCGCCGACGCGGCGACGACGTCCGACGGCGCGTTCACCGCCGACGCCGCGATCATGCCGGGGCTCAACCCGATCGCGATCCTCGCGACCGATCGGGCCGGCCACACGCGCGAGGCCGACCGCGCGATCCTCGCGGCGAGCTATCTCGCGGCCGGCGCGCACAACCCCGACGGCGCCGCGATGGTGCTCACCGACGCGATCGTCGCCGCCATGGGCGCCGGGCTGGCGAGCGAGGCCGGCGACGTCGACGTCGCCGGCGAGATCCTCGCGCGCGACGTGCTCTCCCAGGACTCGCGCTGCATCACGTGGCCGGTGCAGGCGACGCAAGGTCAGGTGCAGGTGCGCCTCGACCTCGACGGCGCCGACCTCTGGCTCAACATCCGCATCCCGAACCTGTACGTCTACTTCGAGGGCCGCTGCCAGGGCCTCCTGTCGACGATCCCGATCGGCGGCCAGATGGGCGGCACGCTCGACATCTGGACCCGGCTCACGCCGAATCCGCAGCAAGGCGCGGCATGCCTCACCGCGTTCCGCCACACGACGCCGCAGGTCGGCGTCGGCGGCTGGCACTTCGACGTGTGGGGCCTGTCGGGCCCGCTGCAGTCGTGGATCATCGAGCTGTTCAGCGGCGGCAAGTCGGCGGAGGCGCGCGAGCAGATCCGCGGCGAGGTCGGCGCACGCGCCAACACCATGCTCGCCGAGAAGCTCGCCGACATCTCGGTCTTCGACCGCAGCTCCGAGCTCGAGCTCCTCGGTCGCCCGCTCGACATGCACCTGTGCGTGGCCGCGCTCCAGCGCGTCGGCTCGGGCTCGAGCGCGCGCCTGGTCGCGCGCGTCGCGGCCGCGGCCACGGGCGATGGCACACGCGCGGCGCCGGGCGCGCCGCAGGCGAGCGGCGCGGTGCCGGTCCCGGCCGCGGGCGAGCTGCTCCTCGATGGCAACCTCGTCGCGCAGCTCCTGTTCGCGGCGTGGCAGGACGGGGGGCTAGCGAAGCCGGCGGTCGAGGAGGTCGAGACCGACGTGCTCGCGCTGGTCGCGCCCGAGCTCGGGCTGCGCTATCCGTCGGGCACGAAGGCGATCGTGAACCTCGACGGCGAGCTGCCGCCCTACGTGCGCGCCACGCCCGGCGGCGCCGGCGATCTGAAGGTCGAGATCGGCGACCTGATGCTCGATCTCGTCGTCGGCGAGGACCGCCTGTTCCGCGTCGGCGCCGTCCTGCGCCTCGATCTCGAGCTCGTGCCCATGGACGGCAAGCTCGTGCCGACGGTGGTCGGCACCGAGGCGACCGCCCACGTGCTCGACGAGCTCTACGACGGCGTCGACGATCTGCTCGAGTCCGTGATCGCGACCAAGGTCGGCGCGACGGCGACGTCCCTGCTCTCGGGCGCGGCCCTCTCGCTGCCCGAGCTGCCCGGCCTGGGCACGCCCATCGACGTCACGCCGGACGACGGCGGCCGCTTCGTCCGCATCCGCATGCAATGACCCGCTCGTGCCGAGCGAGGCCGAGCCCTACCGAGGCCGAGTCGAAGCAGGCTTCCACCGCAGCACGTCGACCGTGGCCGGCGACTGCGCGGCGAGCGGCTCGATGACGAGCCGCGGATGCCCCATGTGGATGACGAGATCGAAGCCGTCGAGCTGCCCGTCGGCCATGCCCCGGTGCGGCCCGCGCGGATCGCTCCGGTCCTCCCACACCGCGGCGACGTGATCCCAGCTCCGCGGCGTGTGCCCGCTGAGCGCGCCGCCGTAGTCGATGCGCACCAGATCGCCGCGGCGGATCCCCGTGATCGGCGCCGGCGGCATCCCGTCGTCGTCGAGCACGACCGGCGCCGCGACCACCGACGCGTGGCGCGGCAGGCCGGCGACGTTCGTGTACGCGATGTCCTTGCGCCCGGTACGTCGCATCGCGCCGACCATCACGTCGGCGCAGTCGGCGCCGGTGAAGCGCTCGGTCTGGTGGTTGGCGCCCCCGCCGGCCGAGCCGAACACCTCGGGCACGAGCAGGTATGCCGCGAGCCAGCCCATGAAGTCGTCACCCTGCCGGATCGACACGCGGTGGACGGCGCGCGTCACGCCGAACGCGTCGGTGCGTTCGGCGCCGGGCGTCGCGAGGTGCTGGCCGTCGAGCTCGACCTCCACCTTGTAACGAACCGTCCCGACGCCGGCGACCTGCACCGCGCCGGGCTCGCCCGACGTCACCTCGGCCGGGATCCGCCGGGCGCCGGGAGCGTCCGACCACGGCGCGATCACCCGCTCGAAGTAATCGATGCGGTCGTAGCCGAGCCAGCGACCGAAATCGCTCGGTTCGGTGGACACGTTGGCGTAGAAGGCGCTGGTCGCACCATTCTCGGCCTCGCCCTCGCGAAAGCCGTGCGGCTCGACCGTCGACCACTGGACGCGCATCGGGCCCAGGCTCGCCGCGTCGCGTCGGGCCGACGCCTCGATCGTGCGCCCGCCGAGCTTCACGATCGCAAGTGCGCGGTCGGCCACGACGACGCGTCGCCACCCCTCACGGCCGACGAGGACGACCGCGAGCTCGGCGCCCTCCCCGGCGCGGGCCTCGGTGGGCGCGTCGGTCCACGGCGCCCCGTCGGCGACGCGGCCGACGATGACCACCCGCTCGGCGCGAAAGGGCGCGGCGGCCGCGACGCTCGCCGAAACCGTCAGCCCGACCACGATCAGGGCACCGAGGTGAAGACCAGCGCTCACGCCAACGGTATGCGCGGTCGCACGGCCGCTCGCAAGCGGCGTCTTGTCGGCAATATCCACTCAGCCCGCTCGCGTCCGCGTGTTAAGTTGCGGAGGTGGCGCGCGAGCTGCTGGACGACCTCTCGATCCTGCAGCACCGTGTGAGGCGCGATCCCAAAGTCGATCCGCGCCGCGAGCCCGGCTTCGGCACCGATCACGCCGCGCTCCTCGGCGACATGGACGGCTCGGCGACCGTGCTCGAGCTCATCACCACGTGGGGCCGCCTCGGGTCCGAGCGCGCGCTCGCCGCGCTCCTCGATCTCCACCGCTGGGGCGCGTTCCAGCTCGAAGCTCCCGCGCCTCGTCCGCTCGACGCGGCGCTCCCGCCGACGCCCGCCGAGCTCGAGGAGCAGCGGCTCCTCGCCGAGGACGTCGATCTCGATCCGCCGACCAAGCGCCGCATCCTCGCCGCGACGGCGCTGCTCCGCGAGCGACGCGTGCTCGAGCTCCTCGGCGTCTCCCAGGGCGCCGATCGCATCGAGCTCAAGCGCGCGTACTATGCGCTCGCCAAGGAGTTCCATCCCGATCGCTTCTTCGGCAAGCGCCTCGGCTCGTACGCGAACCTGCTGACCAAGGTGTTCGACGCCTCGGCGCAGGCGATCAAGACGCTCGTCGATCAGCGCACCGTGGTTGGCGGCGAGGGCGCGAACGGCCAGCGCCAGCGGCGGCAGTCGCCGCGCTACGCGTACCGCACGCCGCTCCGCTTGCGGTGCGAGACGTGGAACCGGACGATCGAGCTGACCACGCGGCAGGTCGGCGACGGTGGCATGTTCGTCGCCACCGACCTCACCGCGCGCGTCGGCGAGCGCGCCGCCTTCGAGCTGGTGCTCCCTGACCGCAGCCATCTGCGCCTCGACGGCAACATCGTCGCGACGGTGAACGGCGCCGGTCGGGTGCCCGGCCTCTGCATCCAGTTCGACCCCATGGGCGAACCGCAGCGCGTCCGGTACGACCTCCTGCTCGAGGAAGCGCGCGCGGCCGTGCCCAACGCCGCCTCGGCCATGGCGACGCCGACGCGCCTGGCGCACGGCACGGGCCTGCACCGCTCCGTGGCGCCGGTGATCGGCATCGACCTCGGCACGACGTACCTCTCGGTGTCGGCGACGATCGACGGGCGCGTCCACGTGCTGCCGTTCCCCAGCGGCGCCCGCTCGATGCCCTCGGTGGTCGCGTTCCCGCGCCGCGGGGAGGTGATCGTCGGCGAGCCCGCGCGTGATCGGCTCGCCAAGGATCCGCGGCACGCGATCGCGTCGGCGAAGCGCCTGCTCGGCCGCCGCGGCGACGACAAGGAGATCCAGGGCCAGCTCGCCACGGCCGGCTTCCATCACTTCGTCGGTCCCAGCGGCGATCTCCTCGTCGAGATGTGGGACGAGCCGCTCGCCATCCCGCAGCTGTGCGGCCACCTGCTGGCCGCGGCCCGCGGCGCCGCCGAGCGCGCCCTCGAGCTGAAGGTCCACCGCGCCGTGCTCACCGCCCCGGTCAGCTTCGGGATCGACCGCATCGAGCTGCTCAAGCGCGCCGCGCAGCTCGCGCACCTCGAGGTCGTCGACGTCATCGACGAGCCGAGCGCCGCCGTGCTCGCCAACCGCTTTCGCCCGGGGTTCGGCGGCCTCGTCGGCGTCTACGACTTCGGCGGCGGCACGTTCGACTTCTCGGTCGTCGACGCCAGCGGCGGCGACTTCAAGGTGCTCTCCACCGCCGGCGACAGCTGGCTCGGCGGCGACGACTTCGATCTCGGCGTCGCCGAGGCGGTCGCCAACCTGTTCTGGCGCGCGAACAACGTCGATCTCCGCCAGCGCGCCGTCGAGTGGCAACAGCTGCTGTTCGCGATCGAGCGCGCCAAGTGCGAGCTGTCGAACGTCGACGAGACCATGGTCATCATCCCCGAGGTGATGCGCACCGCCGCCGGCCCGACCGACCTGCGCGCGCGCCTCAAGCGCCACCAGGTCGAGCGCATCTGGCAGCCGCTCGTCGAGCGCTCGCTGAACACGTGCCTGCAGGCGCTCACCATGGCCGGCGTCGGGCCCGAGCACCTCTCGGCCGTGTACCTCTCCGGCGGCACCACCCACATCCCGGTCATCCGCGACGAATTGACGCGGTTCTTCGGCGCGGCCCCGGTCATCGGCGTCCCCCCCGACTTCGCGGTCTGCCTCGGCGCCGGCGTCCACGCGGCGCAGCTCGAGCAGCTGCGTGCGCCGACGCTCGAGGCGCGCTGACCCGCCGCGGACGACTCCTCAGGCGTCGAGCAGCGCCCGGAGCTCGTCCACCACCGACTGCGGCGCGCGCACGGTCACGCGGGTGCCGTGCTCGTCGTGCTGCTCGTCGACGACGCGGCAGCGGGTGTGCAGCTCGTGGATGAGCTTGTGGCGCGCCCACGGCACGTTCAGGTCGGCGGTCACCGACTTGCCGGCGAACTGCTCGACCAGGCGCTCGCGCAGGACCGCCACGTCGGCGGTGTCCTTTGCCGACATGATGACCGCGTCGGGGAACGCGAGCGACAGCTCGGCGCGCGCGGCCGGATCGAGGCGGTCGGCCTTGTTGAGGACGAGGAGCATCGGCGCGTCGGCGCCGACCTCGCCCAGGACCGAGCGCGTCACCGCCATGTGATCGCGGAACGCGGCGTCGGAGGCGTCGACGACCTGGAGCAGGAGGTCGGCCTCGGCCGCCTCCTCGAGCGTCGACCGGAACGACGCGACGAGATCGTGGGGCAGCTTCTTGATGAAGCCGACCGTGTCGGAGAGCAGGATCGGCGGCTTCACGTGCGCGTCGAGGACCCGCACCGTGGTGTCGAGCGTCGCGAACAGCTTGTCGGCGACGTAGACGTCGCTGCCGGTGAGCGCGCGCATGAGCGAGCTCTTGCCGGCGTTGGTGTAGCCGACGACGGCGATCGTGCGCGCGTCGCCGCGGCGCTGGCGCCGGATCTTGCCGCCGCTCTCGATCGCCGCGAGCTCGCGACGCAGCTCGGCGATGCGGTCGCGGATGCGCCGGCGGTCGAGCTCGAGCGCGCTCTCGCCCGCGCCCTTGCCGCCGACGCCGCCGCGCACGCGGTCGCCTCCTCCACCGGTCTCCCGCAGCCGCGGCGCCTCGTACCCCAGCCGCGCGATCTCGACCTGCAACCTCGCCTCACGCGTCCGCGCGTGCCGATGGAAGATGCCGAGGATGACCTGGGTCCGGTCGTGCACCTCGGCGCCGGTCGCCTTCTCCAGGTTCCGAGCCTGGGTCGGACTCAGGTCATGGTCCACCAGCACGACACTCGCTCTCCTCTCCCCCGTGCCCGTGCCCGTGCCCGTGCCCGACTCTTCGTCTCCCTCCCCCTCTTCACCTTCGCCGTCCTCTTCGACTTCGACTTCGACTCCGTCGGCTTTCCTCCTCCCCGGCTTCACGTACCCCTCGACCACGCCGGTCCCGCCGGTCCACGACGCCAGCTCCACCAGCTTGCCGTCGCCCAGCACCTTGCCCGACGCGAGCTTGCCGCGCCGCTGCGTCACCTGCCCGATCACCTCGAGCCCGAGCGTCGTCGCGAGGCGGCGCAGCTCCGCGATCGACGACGCGAAGCTCGCGTCGTCGACGTCGGGCAGCTGGACCGCGGCGATGACGGCGCGCGGGCGCTCCTTGGGTTCGGTGGACGTCATGACGGCGGAAGGTGCCCGATCGACTCGGCGAACCGCAAGAGGCGCTCGTGGAAGCCGCGCGGCGCCTCGGCCTGCATCATGTGCCCGGCGCCGGGGATGACGTCCATGACCGCGTCCCCGAGCGCATGCACGAGCGCGTCGATCGTCGGGCGGAAGTATGGCGCCGAGCGATCGCCCGCGAGCAGCAAGGCCGGCGTGGTGATCGCGCCGAGCGATCCGTAGCGCACGCGGTACGCCGCCAGCGCGTGGCAGTCGCCGCGGATCTGCGGCCAGAACGACTTGGAGCGCTCCTGGAACGCGCGCGGCAGCTTGCCCCACGCCGTGTCGCCGAGCACGGTGCGCAGGAACCGCTCGGCGGCGGAGGGCGGCCCCTCCGCCGCGGCCAGGCGGTCGAGCTCGACGAGGAACGCGCCCTGCGCGTCGGGCGCGTCGTCCGCCGCCGGCAGCGGCGGCTCGAGCAGCACGACGCCGTCGAGCCACGGCGGTCGGGCGCGCGCCAGCTCGAGCACGACCACGCCGCCGAAGCTCGACCCGACCACCAGCACCTGCTCGCCGCCGGCGCGCTCGGCCTCGCACAGCGCCGCCAGCTCCGCCGCGTGCGCCTCGACGGAGAGGAACGGCACGCCCGGCGGCAGCTCCGACTTCCCCGCGCCGCGACGATCGTACGCGACCAGCCGCACGCGCTCGCCCAGCTTGCCGGCGAGCTGGATCGACCACGTGGCGTGGTCGGTCGCGCTGCCGTGGACGAGGACGACGAGCGGACCGGCGCCCTGGCGAACGACGTGGAGCGGAGACGACATCGGCGGTACCATTGGTAGCAGATGAGCGGGCCTCCGCGTCCCGACCGGCCATCGGACGACGACGCGCTCGCCGCGACCATCGCGCCGACGGCCACCGGCGCGCCCGCCGACGGCGCCATCGACGCGACGGTGGCGGCCGGGCCGGCGACCGCGAACCGGCCCGGCCCGGCGACCGGCATCGACTCGTACCAGGACACCATCGCCGCCGCCGGGGGCGGCTCGCCGACGACCGCCGCCGTCGACGACCTGCCGCTCGTCGATCCCGCACAGTACATCGCCGAGCGCGAGGTCGCGCGCGGCGGCATGGGCCGGATCGTCGCCGCCCACGACCGTCACCTCGGCCGGCCGGTCGCGCTCAAGGAGCTCCTGCACGCCGACGGCGAGCAGGCCGCCCGCTTCCGCCGCGAGGCGCTCATCACCGCGCGCCTCCAGCACCCGGCGATCGTGCCGGTCTACCAGGCCGGCCGCTGGCCATCCGGCGAGCCGTTCTACGCGATGAAGCTGGTCTCGGGGCGCCCGCTCGACCGCGTCATCGCCGACGCGACCACGCTGGCGGCGCGGCTCTCGCTCCTGCCGTCGATCACGGCCGCGGTCGAGGCCATCGCGTACGCGCACTCGCGCCGCGTCGTCCATCGCGATCTCAAGCCGGCCAACGTCCTGGTCGGAGACTTCGGCGAGATCGTCGTCATCGACTGGGGGCTGGCCAAGGATCTCGACGCGCCGACCGACGACTCCGTTCGTCCTGCCGTTCGTCCTGAGCGAAGCCCGAGCGCCAGCGAGGGCGAGTCGAAGGACGCGCTCGCCATCGGCTCCTCCAGCAAGCGCACCCGCCCCGGCGGCGAGTCCGCGTCCCTCACCGTCGCCGGCGCAGTCATGGGCACGCCCGCGTACATGCCGCCCGAGCAGGCGCGCGGCGACTCGGTCGACGAGCGGGCCGACGTCTTCAGCCTCGGCGCGATGCTCTATCACACGCTCGCCGGCGCGCCGCCGTACAGCGCGCGCACCGCGACCGACGTCATCGCCCACGCGATCGCCGGCAAGGTCGTTCCCCTCTCGGAGCGCAAGACCGGCGCGCCTCAGGATCTGGTCGCGATCGTCGAGCGGGCGATGGCCCACGATCCGGCCGATCGCTACCCCGACGCCCAGGCCCTCGCCGAGGAGCTCCGCCGCTTCCAGACCGGCCAGCTCGTCGCCGCCCACGACTACTCGCTCGGCGAGCGCGTCGCCCGCTTCGTCCGCCGCCACCGCGCCGCCGTCACCGTGACCGCGATCGCGGTCGTCGCCTTCGCCGTGCTGGGCACCGTCGCCGTGCGCCGCATCGTCGCCGAGCGCGATCGCGCCACCGCCCAGCGCGTCCTCGCCGAACGCCGCCGCGCCGCCGCCGAGGGGATGGTCGACTTCATGGTGTCCGATCTCCGGACCCGGCTCGGCGCCATCGGCCGCAAGGATCTCCTCGCCGGCATGGGCGCCCAGATCCGCGACTACTACGCGCAGGTCGCCGCCCTGCCCGGCGGGATCACCGCCGACGACACCCAGCGCATGGCGACCGCGCTCCACACCCTGGGCCAGGCCGAGTCGGAGCGCGGCGACCAGGCGGCCGCCCTCGCGTCGCTGGGCGACGGTCGCGCCCGCCTCGAGGCGCTGATCGCCGCGTCGCCCGACATCGTCACCCCCGCCGACCGCGCGCGCCGCCAGCTCCTCGCCGAGATCATCGTCGAGATCGGGCGCGCCCAGCACGCGCGCGGCGAGTACCAGGCCGAGGTCGAGACCTTCCGCGCCGCCCTCGTCCACTACGACGCGCTCCTCGTCCGGGATCCGGACGACCGGGCCGCGCTCCTCGGCGGCGCGGCCGCGCGCGACCAGATCGGCGACATCACGCGCAACCTCGGCCACCTCGACCTCGCCTCGCGCGAGTACAGCCAGGCGATGGCGGCGCGCAAGCGCCTGGTCGACGCGTCGGGCGGCAAGGACGAGGAGGCGATCGCCGCGCTCTCGACCAGCCACCTCAAGCTCGCCAGCTCGTTCTATGCCCGCGGCGACACCCGCCGCGCGCTCGAGGAGTTCCAGGAGACCGAGCGACTGCGCGCGGCCCTCGCCGCGGCCGACCCCGAGAACACCGGCCGCCAGCTCGACCTGGCCCGCGCCCGCACCCAGGTCGCCGACATCGAGCGCGAGCTCGGCCGCTTCGACACGGCCTTCGACACCTACGAGAAGGCGCTCGCCATCGTCGACAGCCTGCTGCGCAAGGACGCCGGCAACGCGTCCTGGCGGCGCGAGCGCGGCATCATCCTCTCCAACTGGGGCTACGCCAAGCTCGAGCCCGGCCTCGCCGACGAGGCCATCCGGCTGCTCGATCAGGGGCTGGCCAACCACTCGGCGCTGGTCCAGAAGGATCCGACCAACACGAGCTGGCTCATCGATCTGTCCCGCCTCCACTTCCGCCTCGGCGACGCGCACGTGTGGAAGGGCGACCTCACCGCCGCGCTCTCCCAGTACGCCGCGGCGCGCACGATCCGCGAGCAGCTGCTCGCGCGCGACCCCAGGAGCCCGCTGTGGCGCCGCCTCGTCGCCTGGGCCGACTCGAAGATCTCGTACGCGCACTGGCTCGCCGGGGATCTCGCGAAGTCGCGCAAGGCCGGCGACTCGGCCCTCGACCTGCGCGCGCAGCTCCACGACGAGAGTCCCGACCAGGCGCTGGTCCGCAACGAGCTCGCGCTCTCCGAGATCCAGCTCGGCCGCGTCCACCTGCGCGCCGGCGAGCACGACCTCGGCGAGGCGCGCGCCGATCGCGGCATCCACCTGGTCGACAAGCTCGTGAAGGATGACCCGATCAACGTCGAGTGGAAGGAGACCCTCGTGTCCGGCCTGCTCGTGCGCGCCGAGCTGCGGCTGGCCGCCGGCCGGCGCGACCTCGCCCTGGCCGACCTCACGCGCGCCGAGGCCGAGGCGACGCTCGCGCTCGCCGCCGCGTCGAGCTCGGCGGTCTGGCCGACCTTGCGCGCCGAGGCCCGCTGGCTACGGGCGCGCGCGACCACCGATCGCGCCGCCGCGGCCGCGGACCTCGAGGCTGCCTTCGCGGAGATCGACGCGCTCGCCCGCAGCGGCCGCCTGGGCGCCGACAAGAAGCCGATCCTCGAGCGCCTCCGCGCCGCCCGGCGTCGCTGACCGCGCGGCCCGGGGGTGTTCGCGCGCTCACCAGGAACTACGCGGCGTTGCTCCGCGGTTGACTTCCCGCCGGCACCCGTCGTGCTAGGCTCACCCCCGTAACCGGTACCGGCAGGAGAGACCCAATGGCCTTCGCAGCAATGGCAGATCGCCGCCCCATCCGCGGGGCGGTCGCAACCCTCGGCGTCAGCGAGCGCGTCTCGTTCTTGCGCCGCACGTACGCACATCTGGGCATCGCGCTGGTCGCCTGGGCCGCCGCCACGGCCGGGATGATGCGCTTCATGCCCGAGACGAGCCTCTCGTTCTCGAAGTGGGCGCTCACGGGCCGCTGGAACTGGTTCCTCGTGCTCGGCGCCTTCATGCTGGTCGGCTACGTCGCCGAGCGCATGGCGCGCTCGAACACCTCGCGCGGCGTCCAGTACGGCGGCCTCGCGCTGTTCGTCGCCGCCGAGGCGTTGCTCCTGCAACCCATCCTGTGGGTCGCGATCATCCGCTTCGGCGCCGCCGAGGCCGACAAGCTCATCCTCAACGCCGCGCTCATCACGGTGACGATCTTCGTCGGCCTCACCGCCACGGTCTTCCTCACCAAGAAGGACTTCTCGTTCCTCCGCGGTATCCTGACCGTCCTCACCTTCGCGGCCCTGGGCGTGATCATCGCGTCGATGATCTTCGGCTTCCAGCTGGGCGCGGTCTTCTGCGGCGCCATGATCGCGCTCATGGCGGGCTACATCCTCTACCAGACGTCGGCGGTCATGAAGGACTTCCCGCCCACGCACCACGTGGCCGCGGCGCTGATGCTCTTCTCGACGATCGCGACGCTGTTCTGGTACGTCCTGCAGCTCCTCATGTCGCTCAAGGGCGACGACTGAGGAAAGCCGGCTCGTTGGGCTATACTGGGGGCTAGATGCCCGCCCTCGTCCCGGCCACGGCCGCCTCCGCGGTGCCCGATCTGCTCGCGGCGGTCCACCGGCTCGAGGCGAGCGTGGGCACGGTCGTCCGCGGCAAGCCGCAGGCGATCCGGCTCGCCGTGACCACGCTGCTCGCCCGCGGCCACCTCCTCATCGAGGACATCCCGGGCGTCGGCAAGACCACGCTCGCGCGCTCGCTGGCGGCCTCGGTCGGCGGCACGTTCCGCCGCATCCAGTTCACGAGCGACCTCCTGCCCTCGGACATCACCGGCGTCTCGATCTACGACCCCGAGAACCGGCACTTCGAGCTGCGCAAGGGGCCCATCTTCGCCAACATCGTCCTCGCCGACGAGATCAACCGCACGACGCCGCGCACCCAGTCGGCCCTGCTCGAGGCGATGAGCGAGGGCCACGTCTCGATCGACGACACCACGCACGAGCTCGGCCAGCCGTTCATGGTGCTCGCGACCCAGAACCCGATCGAGCACTTCGGCACCTACCCGCTGCCCGAGTCGCAGATGGATCGCTTCCTCCTGCGCATCCACCTCGGCTACCCGCAGCGCCAGGTCGAGCGCGACATCCTCAAGGACCGCGCCGGCGGCGATCCGGTCGGCGCGCTCTCGGCCGTCATCGATCACGCCCAGCTCCGCGCCGCGCAGGACGCGGTCGAGCGCGTGCGCATCGACGACGCGCTCGTCGACTACGCCATGTCCGTGGTCGAGGAGACGCGGCGCAACGCCGCCATCGCGGTCGGCGTGTCGACGCGCGGCGCGCTGGCCTGGTACCGGGCGGCGCAGGCCCACGCGTTCGCCGACGGCCGCGACTACGCGGTCCCCGACGACTTCAAGCAGCTCGCCGTCCCCGCGCTCGCGCATCGGATCACGCTCCCGGCCGCGCACGAGTCCCTGGGCCGCGCGCGCACCGAGGCCGAGCGCGCGATCTCGGAGATCGTCGCGAGGGTGCCGGTACCCACCTGATGGCGGGGCGCGCGCGTCGCCTTCTCCGCAGGCTGCGCCCGCCGCGCCGCCTCTCGTTCACGCGCGAAGGCCGCTGGATCACGTTCCTCGCGCTCGCGATCGGCGTCGCCGCGATCAACACCGGCAACAACCTCCTCTACCTCATCCTGGCCTGGCTGCTCTCCTTCATCATCGCGTCGGGCGTGCTCTCCGAGGTGACGATGCGCGGCCTCGCGGTCACCCGGCGCCCGCCGCCCAAGGTCTTCGCCGGCCAGCCGTTCCTCATGGAGATCGCGGTCGAGAACCAGAAGGGCGGGCTGGCGTCGTTCTCGATCGAGATCGAGGACCTCCTCGACGGTCGGCCGCTCGACAAGAAGTGCTACTTCCTCAAGATCCCGCCCGGGCGCACGCAGCGCACGTCGTACCGGCACACGTTCGCGCGCCGCGGCCTCTACCGCTTCGACGGCTTCCGCGTCGCGACCCGCTTCCCGTTCACGCTGTTCCGCAAGTCGAAGGACACCGAGTCCGCGACCGAGGTCCTCGTGTTCCCTCGGGTCACGGCCGTGCCGCGCCCCGCGCCCCGCCCGCGCGCCCGCGGCGGCGGCGTCAGCCATCGCCTCGGCCGCCGCGGCGAGTTCCACGGCCTGCGCGAGTGGAAGGAAGGCGACGACCGGCGCGGCATCCACTGGCGCTCGACGGCGCGCACCGGCCGCCTCATGGTGCGCGAGCACGAGGACGAGCTCGAGCGCCAGGTCACGATCGCCGTCGACAACGCCCTGCCCGCGCGCGTGGTGCGCGCGCTCGCGGCCGGCGAGCGCCTGCGCGAGGACGCGCCGCTGGCCGACGCGGTCGAGCGCGCCATCTCGCACGCCGCCAGCCTGGCCACCGCGTACCTCGAGGCCGGCTGGGCCGTCGGCCTCGCCGCTCGCGGCGCGCACCTGCCGATCGCGAGCGGCCGCCCGCAGCTCACCCGCATCCTGCGCGAGCTCGCGCTCCTGCCGCTCGTCGGCGACGACACGCCGATCGCCGAGCTGGACCCGCGCCATGACCGCGTCCTCTGCGTGCCCGCCGACGTATCCGCCGGCGCCCGCCCTCCTGCCGATCACGTGATCACCTGCTGACGCCCTAGCCACCATGCGCTTCGCCCAGGCCCACAAGGTCTCCAGCTACCTCACGGTGACCAGCGCGTTCCTCGCGCTCGTGTCGGGCGGCGGGGTGTCGCCCGTGATGACGCTCGTGGGTTTCGTCGGGCTCGCCGGGTCCTGGTACTGGGAGCCGCCCCGCGTGCGCGTCGAGCGCTGGTCCTGGGTCTTCACCGCGATCTCGGTGGCCGCGCTGGCGTGGGGCATCGTGTCGGGCATCGCCACCGGCGACTACCTCGGCGAAGGCGCCGGCTTCCTCGTCGTCCTCACCGTCGCGCGCGCCTTCACCCGACGCGCCGCCAAGGACTGGCAGCAGCTCTACCTGCTCGCGTTCCTCATGCTGGTCGCCGGCAGCGTGCTCAATGGCGACCTCGTGTACGGCGTCTGCTTCCTGGCCTTCGTCGTCTCGACCACGTGGACCCTCATCCTCTTCCACCTGCGCCGCGAGATGGAGGACAACTTCCTCCTCAAGCACGCCGACCCGCGCGCGTCGGAGCGGGTCGAGGTGCGCCGCATCCTCGAGTCCCGCCGCATCGTCGACCGCCGCTTCTTCGTCGGCACCGGCCTGGTCTCGCTCGGCGTCTTCGTGCTCGCGACCCTCATGTTCCTGTCGATCCCGCGCGTCGGCGTCGGCTTCCTCTTCCGCGGCAAGGGCGGCCTCAACATGGTCGGCTTCTCCGACGGCGTGAAGCTCGGCGGCCACGGGCGGATCAAGCACGACGACACGATCGTCATGCGCGTCGAGGTCTCCGATCCGCGCTTCCGCGGCCGCAACGCGCCGTACATCTACTGGCGAGGCGCCTCGCTGGATCTCTACACACGCGGCGAGTGGACGCGGAGCCGCGGCGCCCCCGACACCAACCTGCAGATCGAGCACGTCACCGCCAACCGCCAGCGCCAGCACCTGCTCGGCACCGGCCGCAACCGGAACCGCGAGCAGCTCGACGCCCGCCGCGCGCAGGCGATGCGGCAGGAGATCTGGCTCGAGCCCCTCGGCTACGACCAGCTCCTCGCCGCATCGACCCCGGTCGCGTTCGAGGTCGACCGGCCGCTGCGGCGCGGGCGACCACCGCGCGAGCAGAACGACGAGGTCCGCCTGCGCCACGACGGGCCGCTCCACTACACGGCGTGGTCGGACGTGCCGCTGCCCGGCACGATCGATCCCGCGGCGCTGCGGCGGACACACGCGACCGAGCTCCCACGCGGCTACTCGGTCTACCTGCAGGTGCCGCCCGAGATCACCGCGCGGACGCGTCAGAAGGCGCTCGAGATCACCGCCGGCGCCGTCACCAACTACGACAAGGTGGTGCGCATCCGCGACTGGCTCGTCGCGAACTACGCCTACACGCTCGACCAGCGCGACCCCCACGGCCAGGAGCCGATCGACTTCTTCCTCTTCGACTGGAAGGCCGGCCACTGCGAGTACTTCGCGTCCGCCCTCGCGATCATGGCCCGCATCGTCGGCGTCCCGACCCGGAACACGGTCGGCTTCATGGGCGGCGAGTGGAACGAGTACGACGGCTACATCGCGGTCCGCGCGGGCGACGCGCACTCGTGGACCGAGGTCTGGTTCCCCGGCGAGGGCTGGGTGACGTTCGACGCGACGCCGCCCGGCGAGGTCGATCGCCTCGGCCGCGGCGCCTCGGGCTGGCGCGCGAGCTTCGACCGCTGGCTCGACACGCTCCGCTTCCAGTGGAACAAGTGGGTGATCGACTACGACATCTTCCAGCAGCTCGAGCTGTTCCGCGGCGTCGGCAAGCGCATGAAGGGCGGCGCCCGCTCCCTGCGCGACACCTGGGACACCGCCCTGCGCTGGGTCGCGCGCCACTGGACGTGGCTCGCCGCCGCCGGCGCGGCCATCGCCGGCGCGATCGCCTGGTGGATCCTGCGGCGGCGCCAGCGCGGACGCCCACGCGCGGAGGTGCGCGCGCCACGCTCGCGCGAACGCTCCGAGCTCGCGCAGCTCTACGAGCGCGCGGCGCGACGCCTGGCGAAGCGCGGGCATCGCCGGGATCCGTCGGTGACGCCCCGGGAGCTGGCACGCCAGCTCGCGGAGCACGAGGTCCCCGGCGCGGCCGAGCTCGCCGAGCTGACCGAGCTCTACTACGCGGCGGCCTGGGGTGGCCTCGCCACCGACGACATGCTCGCCCGCGCCCGGGTCCTGGCCACGAAGCTCGACGAGCTCCGTGACCCTCCCGGCGGGAAGTCACGGGCCAGACCGTGACCGGGTGACACCCGACACGCCCCGGCGGTGCCAACTTGGCAGCCGAATTGCCCGTGGATCGACGGCATGTTAGCTAGGGGCTGGCGCCGCTCGCGGCACCACCCTTGCAAAGGCGTCCCCCATGCGTTTCTGGCTCGGCCTCACATCGCTGGCGATCGTCGTCGCGGCGACTCCGTCGGTCGCTCGCGCCGAGCTCGGTGGCGGCAAGCTCAGGATCGAGATCAAGATCCCGTCGGACCCCGACGAGAACGCCGCCTCGATGGACGAGGCCGACTACATCACGCCGACCGAGGAAGACCGCCTTCGGTACTTCAACCTTGCGCGCTGCACCTGCGACAACCGCGGCTCCGACCAGCTCTACCACGCGCGGGTGAGCTGGGAGACCCGGCCGACCTCTTCGGTCTCGGGTCAGCTCTACCTGTGGACGGGCACGGGCTGCGCGGCGATCACCGATCCTCAGCTGCGGCCGCAGTCCTGCAGCGAGCTCACCTCGATCAACGACGTCAACGACGTCGACCTCGTGGTCAAGCGCTTCGAGCACATCGAGGACCTCCTGTCGCCGGGCACCAACTCCGACGGCTGCGACCCCAACGTGACCGCGGTGTCGTTCGGCGTCTTCTCGAGCACCGACGGCGGCAACATGCTGACCGAGGAAGGGCTCTACACGATCGACACGATCGACATGCGTGCCCCCGCCGTGCCCACGACGGTCACGGCCTCGCCCGAGGAGGGGCAGATCACGCTGTCGTTCGCGCGCCCGACCAGCAACGTCGAGGACTACCGCTATTTCCAGGCGCTCTGCGCGGTCGCCGACGGCAGCCCGGCGCACGAGACGCGGACGCACGCACCGCAGTACGACACGACCGAGCGCGTGTGCATGGTCCCCGTCGGGCAGCTGGAGGCCGCGACCCTCGAGAACGACGAGGAAATCATCGGCGACGTGGTCACCGCGGCGTCCCTGCCCGCGGGCCTCGCCCAGCTCGAGGAGGCGTTCATCTGCGGCCAGGCGGCCGACTCGGCGACCGAGATCACGCTCGGTGGGCTGTCGAACGGCGTCGCGTACGTGGTCGTGCTCGTCGCGATGGACCGGGCCGGCAACTACACCGCGCGCTTCGTGCCCAAGACGATCACGCCGCAGCCGGTCACCGACTTCTGGGAGGACCTGAACGAGGAGAACCCCGAGATCGAGGGCGGGCTCTGCCTCGTGGAGTCGACCTACGGCGCCGGCGGTGGCGGGGTGAACGGCGCCCTGCGCGCGTGGCGTGACGAGCTGCGCCAGACCGCGATCGGCAGCTGGCTCGTCGATCGTTACTACGCGTGGGGCGCGCCGCTCGCCGCGGCCGCGCAGGAGTCCGTCGTCGCGCGCGTCGTGCTCGGCGTCGTGATGCTGCCGCTCGTCGCGATCGCGCTCGTGTGGCACGCGATCGGGCTGCCGGCGATGCTCGCGCTCGCGCTCGCGCTCGCCGTGTGGCGCCGGCGCCGGCGGCTCCTCGTCGCCGCCGCGGTCACGCTGGCGCCCGGCCTCGCCGCCGCGCAGAGCATGACCCCGTACTGGGACGACGAGCTCGCCGCCGAGAGCGTCGAGACCGCCGGCCCGAAGTGGCACTTCGGCCTGCGCCTGGGGCCGTACCTGCCGGACGTCGACGACAGCCGCTTCGGCGATCCCGGTCCGTACGAGCGCATGTTCGGCGACGGCAGCTGGATGCCTGCGATCGACCTGCACCGCGTGTTCGGGACGCGTGCAGGCCAGGTGGGCGCCGGCGTGTCCTTCGGCTACTTCTCGAAGACCGCCGACGCCTTCATCCCGCAACCGCCGGGGAGCATGGATCCGCCGGTGCGCGCGCCCGGCAACGAGAACTCGCTCAAGATCGTCCCGATGGAGCTGACCGCGATCTGGCGTGGCACGATGTTCCACGACACCTGGGGCATCCCGCTCGTGCCCTACGCGCGCGGCGGCCTCGGCTACTACCTCTGGTGGGTGCGGCGGCCCGATGGAGACCTCGCCAAGGCGTGCCCACCCATCCCGAGGAACTGCGATCGCGCGATCGGAGGCTCGCTCGGCCTCGTGGGCGCGGCCGGGCTCTCGATCCGCGCCGAGGGGATCGATCCCGACGCCGCGCGCTCGATGCGTGACAGCGGCCTCGATCACGCCGGCTTCTACGCCGAGATCGAGGTGGCGTGGGTCGACGGCTTCGGCAACGCCAAGAAGCTCTCGCTCGGCGACACGACCTGGTTCGCGGGCATCGACTTCGAGTTCTGATGGCGACCCGCCAGATCCGGCTGACCGTCGAGTACGACGGGACCGGGCTCGCGGGGTGGCAGCGCCAGGCCAACGCGCCGACGGTGCAGGAGCACCTCGAGACCGCGCTCGCCGCGCTCCTGGGACGACCGGATCCGGCGGTGAGCGTGACCGGCGCGTCGCGCACCGACGCCGGCGTGCACGCGCTCGGACAGGTCGCCTGCTTCACGACCGACCGGCCGATCCCGGTGCACGGCGTGCGCCGCGGGCTCAACAGCCTCCTGCCGCCGACGATCGCCGTGGTCGAGGCGAGCGAGGTTCCCCCCGACTTCCACCCGCGCTTCTCGGCGACCGGCAAGCACTACCGCTACCTCGTGCTCGCGCGGCCCGATCGCTCGCCGCTGCTCGCGGCGCGCGCGTGGCATCGCCCGCTGCCGCTCGACGTCGACGCGATGCGGGCGGCGGCCGCCGCGTTCCCGGGCGAGCGCGACTTCGCCGCCCTGCGTGCCGCCGGCTGCACCGCGCGCACGACGACCCGCAACATCGAGGACGTGGCCCTGTCCTTCCTGGAGCCGGGCGTCCTGGCCGTCGACGTCCGCGGAAATGCCTTCCTCCGCAACATGGTGCGGATCCTGGTCGGGACTCTCGTCGACGTCGGCGAGGGTCGCCTGCCGGCCGCGCAGGTCCCCGAGATCCTTGCAAGTCTCGACCGAACCCGGGCGGGCCAGACCGCCCCTCCACAGGGTCTCTACCTGGTGTCCGTCCGTTACGCGCCCGACGCGGCGGGACACCTGTAAGATGCCCCTGCCACTTCGCGTTACAGGATCGGCACTTGGCCTCCGAAGCTGCCACAGCCGTCGAGCTCGATGAAGAGCAACGCCTGGTCGAGGAGGCCCAGCGCGGAAATCTCGACGCCATGCGGCCACTCCTCGAACGCTACGCCCCGCCTCTGTACAGCACGGTGATCCTGCCGCGCCTGGGCGACGCCGCGACCGCAGAGGACGTGCTGCGTGACACGCTCGCCACCGCGGTCGAGAAGATCAACCGCTTCACGTGGCAGGGCAAGACGATCTACCCGTGGCTGCGGCAGATCGCGATCAACAAGGTCTACGACGTCCACCGCGCGTCCAAGCGATCGCGGCGCCTCGCGGACGCGATGGCGCAGGAGCTGCCTTCGGAGACCGACCCCGACGCCAGCCCCGACGCGCAGATGATGGCGGAGGAGGAGCGGACGCTCCACCGCGCGCGCATCGACGAGGCGCTCGCCGGCCTGAACGAGCGCTATCGCACCGCGATCCAGCTGCGCCTCGTCGAGGAGCTCGCGCGCGAGGAGTGCGCGCGTCGGCTCGAGGTGACGGTCGGCACCTTCGACGTGCTCCTCCACCGCGCCGTGCGCGCATTCCGCAAGCGGTTCGGCGACACCCCCGGCGACGAGTCATGACCCGCGACGACGACACCCCCAGCCCGATCCCCGCCCCCGACGCGACCGCCGACGGCGCCGAGAAGGCGCGCGCGCGCGCGTTCGGCGACCTCGTCGACAAGGTGCTCGCCGGCAAGGCGCCCGCCGCGGTCCCCGCCGAGGAGCGCGCGCTGCTCGAGGTCGCCACGGTGATCCGGGCGGCGACGCGGCCGGTCGATCTCGGCGCGGCGAAGACGCGGAGCATCGTCGAGTCCGCGCTGGCGACGGCGATCGAGCGCAAGGGCGGCGGGGGCGCGTCGATCACCGATCCGTCGGTGCCGCGTTTCGACGCCGGCGGCGTCGTGCCCATCGGGCGGGCGCGCGCCCGCAAGCTCGCTCCGTGGATCGTCGCCGGCGTGACGTCGGTGGTCGCGGCCGCCGCGCTCGCGCTCCTGCTCGTGAAACCGGACACGCCCGATCACAGCGCCCGCGGCGTCGCGCCGGTGGCGAGCGCGCCGCTCGCGCCGCACCTGCGCTCGCGCCCCGCCGATCCGCTGATCGGCGTCATCGCGCAGACCCCGTCGCTCGACGACGCGGGCGCCGCGACGGTGCAGCGCATCGACACGATCTACGCCGACCGTCTCGCCGGGTACCGCGAGCGGACGCTGACCGGCGCCACGCGTCGCAAGGGAGGTGCCCCGTGAACCTCGCACGACTGGCTCTCGCGGTGCTCCTGGGCGGCGCGCTCGTCGCGCTCGGCTTCGCGTGCTCGAACGAGCCGGGAGGTGACGGCCGCAGGGGCGGCCCCGTGACCACCATCACGGCGCCCGAGGACGCGATCGGCGAGGAGCTCATGCTCGCGCTGTCGCAGGCGAAGAATTTTCATCACAAGGCCCGGGTCTACATGAGCGACGGGCAGCTCGCGCCCGCCACCGAGTCCGTGCGCAAGATCCTCGCCATCGAGTTCCCCGCCGGCGCGCCCGAGGCCGAGGACGTGCGCCTCGACGCGCGCGCGATGCTGGCCAAGTTGCTGGTCGCGCAGGGCACGGTCGACGCCGCGATGAGCGTCGTCGACGAGGGGCTGGCGTCGGCGACGCGCGAGTCGTTCTTCGTCGCCAACCTGTACACCGTGAAGGGCGAGGTCCTGCAGGCGCAGGCCGAGCTCCTGGTCGCGACCGGGCAGCCCGGCGACGCCGAGCGCGCGCGCGAGGTCCGCAAGCAGGCGATCGTCGCGTTCGACAAGTCGATCGCGATCAACGAGGCCCTGCAGAAGCGCATCCTGGGGGAGCCGTAGTGCGCGCGACGGCGACGGCGCTCGCGGCGGCGACGGGTGCCGCGTTCGCGCTCGGCCTCTTCCTCGTGGCCTGCGGCGGCAGCCGCGCGCCGCGGACGTGGCAGGAGCAGCAGTCGAAGCGCAACGACATCACCGTCCTGTGGGCGCAGATCCGCGACTGGCGGCGCGAGGCCGGCATGGGGGTCGAGCCCGACGAGACGGCCGTGATGGCGATGAGCCGCATGACCGTCTCGAGCGCCGCGCGGGCGTGCGTGCTCGACCGCGCGCCGCGGCCGGCGTGCAGCGACGTGTGTGATCTCGGCGACGCGATCTGCGACAACGCCGAGAGCATCTGCGGCATCGCCGACGAGCTGAACGATCCGTGGGCGCGCGAGAAGTGCGACAGCGCCAAGGCCTCGTGCCGTGAGGCCCGGCAGCGGTGCTGCCGCTGCGACGAGGACGCGCCCGAGGACGCCACCGGAGCCGGCGCCCTGCCATGAAGCTCCGCCTCCTCGCCTGCTCGCTCTTCGCCGGCGTCGTCGCCGCGGCGCTCGTCGCCTGCGCCGCTGGCGGCCGCGCCCAGAAGGCGTCGGTGGCCCCGGCGGGCGCCGACGCGGCGACGCCCCTGTCCGGACGACCGGACGATCTGCGCGCGCGGATCGCCGAGCTCGACGCGGCGATCACGCGCGACCTCGGCGCCGCGCAGGTCGAGGCGCCCGACGCCGCGACCGCCGCGCAGATGGCGGCGACCCCCTTCGCGGATCTCCGCATCAACTGCGATCACACGCCGAGCGAACGCTGCCAGGACGTCTGCACGCTGTCGGCCTCGATCTGCGACAACGCCGAGTCGATCTGCGACCTCGCGGCCCAGCTCCCCGGTGACGCGTGGGCCGCCGAGCGCTGCGGCGCCGCCAAGGCCGCGTGCCAGCGCGCGACCGAACGGTGCTGCTCGGGCCAGTGCGCGCCCGGGTCGCGCTGACCCGCAGGCCGACGCGTCAGAGCTCGACGACGGTGCCGGTGAACGAGCCGCTGACGGGCGCGCCGGCCGTGGTGGCCGCCTGGTTCAAGGTGAGCGTGCCCGGCAGGACGAGCCCGCCGCCGCTCGCGGTGTCGGTCGCCGGATCGTAGAAGGTCATGAACGCGAACACGTTCCGTAGATCGACGGGATAGCTGCCGGGGCGGAAGCTCGCCGGGTCGGTGACGCCGAGGAAGAGGACCGCGTAACGCCCGTCCGGGAGGCGGCCGAGCACCTGGAGCGCCGCCTGGCCCTCCGCGTCGAGGCCGGCACCGGCGAGGACCGTCGTGGTCGTCGCGTCGACGCCGCCGACGACCCCGCTCATCGAGCCGCTGCCGGTGTTGAACGTGTCGAGCGTGCCCCAGGTCGTCGCGAACGAGGCGTTGATCGTGCCGACGCTCACCAGGCAGGACTCGCTGGCCGCGTACGGCCACACCGGATCGCCGGCGTCGAGCTCGGCGCGCAGCACCGCCTCGCGCGCTCGCACGTCCTGGCGCACGCCGTCGAGCAGGGCGGCGTAGTCGCCGCTGTTGGTCGGATCGGCGAGCGGACGCAGGAGCCCCTGCATGCGATCGATCTCGGCGACCATGGCCTCGCCGTCCCAGACCGTGTCGAGCACGTCCCGGAGGGCGGCCAGGTACCGCGCGCGCGTCGACGGCGTGTCGTAGAGCTTCCACGCGAGCGCGCCGCAGGCGTACACCGACTGCGGGCGGGTGCTGCGCACACGCGCCTCGAAGAGCGCGTCGGCGCCCCAGGGGATGAAGCTCAGCTTGCCGGTCACCGGCGACTCGTACACGAAGTAGTTGTTGCGGTTGTTCGCGTAGCCGTCCCAGTGACCGGTCACGACCTCCATGGCCCAGAAGCGCAGGTACGCGTCGAGCTCGAGCACGGCGCCGACGCGCGCCTCGAGCTCCGCGGCCGGCGCCTGGAGCGCGGTGGCGACGGCGTCGAGCGCGCTGCAGTCGGGCATGGTCTCGTCCTGCTTGGGCTGGAACCCGCCGGTGCCGCCGGGGACGAAGTCGCCGCCGGACTCGAAGAGGTTGCCGCCGTCATCGCCGAAGTGGCGGGTGAGGAACTGATCGCGGATCGACTCGACGTGGGTGTAGACCCCGAGGTCGACGCCGTTGACCGTGACGTGGGCGAAGGCGCAGCGCGGCGCCGGCAGGCCCGCCCGGATGAACAGCCCGTAGCCGAGGCACTGGCTGATGAGCGTCTCGTCCTGCTTGTTGTTGTTGAGGGTGAGCTGCTTGAGCCCGGCGATCCGCTGCCCCGACACGTACGCGTTGGCCTTCACCTTGAGGCCCGGGCGCGTGGTCGAGAGCGAGCCGAGGTTGCCCTTCTTGCGCACACCCACGTTGGCGATGGTCGTGCCGTCGATGGTCACGGTCGCGGGGAAGTACGTGTAGGCGTCGACGCCGGGCGGGCCCGCGCACGTGGCCTCGGGCGGTCCTGGGTCCTGGGCGCGCAGCGTGTCCCAGTCGGCCGCGGCGAGGTTGATCTGGACCTCGATGACGCGGTCACGGGGGAACAGCGAGTCGCTGGGATCGACGCCCGCGTCGAGCCCACCGCCGCCATCGACGCCACCGTCGCCGTCGACGGGATCGTCGCCACCGCAGGCCGCGAGCAGCACCGAGCACAGCAGGAGGCGGGACCAGGGCATCGACATCGAGGGTACCTGCGCGGAGGCGCGTCGTGCTGGATTGCACCTCACATGCCACGCGTAACCTCGCGTGGGATGGTGTCGCTCATGTCGGATCTGGCGACGGCTGTAGCGCCCGACGGCACGACGCGACCTCGATGTAGCCGTAACCGGCGGCGGCGGCCTCGAGCACGGCGCCCAGGATCGAGAACGTCCGCTGCATGCGGAGGAAGTCGTTGTTGGGGAACGCGCCGCCGTCGGGCTCGCCGAGGCGCTGGTGCGCCACCACGGCGCCGAGCACGGCGAGGCCGAAGAGCCCGGTGTCCACGACCGGCGCGATCGGCACCGACGTGCAGTGCGGCACCCTCCCCGGCGGCGTGTCGCGGGGCGGGCCGCGAACGACGATGAACGAGCAGCCGCTCGCGCTCAGGGCGAGCGCGGCCGCGGCGAGACAAGCGACCGGACGCATCAGTGCCAGGTCAGCGTGCCGACGACCGCCGGCTCGATCGTGGTGAACGAGTTGCCGTTGAGGCTGACCGGCGCATACGTGATGCGCCCCATCACTCCGTAGCTCCACTGGTCGTTGAGCCACAGGTCGTAGCCGACGCCGACGCTGGTCACGAGCCCGGTGGGATCGCTGCCGCCGACGTTGCCCATGAACGAGGTCTCGAGGCCGCCCCACCCGAGGAAGCCCTGGATGTGGAGCCCGTTGGCCTTGGGGTCGAGGTAGTAGTCGCCGTAGAGCCCGAGCCCGAGCACGGTCTGCGAGCTCACCCCCGGCACGTCCGTCGACGGCGACGGCGCGTAGTCGAACATGATGCCGCCGCCGAACGCGAGCTTCTCCATGAGCGTGCCGCCCAGGAAGAGCTGCATCGGGATCGTCATCCCCGAGAACGGCTGCGCGTCGTTCGACACGTTGTAGTAGCCGAGGCCGCCGCCCACCTGGAAGTGGAAGCCGTCGTGCGTGCGCGGCTGGCTGTCGGCGTGGGCGCTCGTGGCGACCGCCGCGAGCGAGACAGTGGTCAAGATGGTCGTAAGCGAGACGAGACGCATGGATCCTCCCGAGGGCGCAGCGCCGCCGCCACGGCGGATGCCGCGACCAGGCGTGCCGGTCTCCCCGCCGGATGCATCAGCACGGCTCGTGCCACCGAGGCCATTCGCGCGCTTGGACCCGGCCGGTCGAACCTGTGTCAACGACCGTTCTCGCCGCCACACGCCCGCTGTGGTGCGGGCGGTGCGGCGCACCATGTGCGCCCGCTCCGACTATGCAGCCGACGGAAGTCGCGCCAAGAGGGCCTCACGCAGCACGTCGTCCGACGCGAGCGCCGACGCGAGACCACGCGAGACGAGCGTGCGCACCAGGCGGCCCGCGTCGGGTTCGTCGAGGCGTTCGCGGAGCTGTCCCTTCGTCCGCGGCGCCTCCATGTGCACGCGGAGCGTCCACACGAGGCCCGGGAACATCACCTCGCGGAAGGCGGCCGGATACACCGTACGTAGACGCGGCTGCGCGAGACCGAACCCGTCCTGGATGCCGCGCACGAGCCCGGTGACGTGCGAGCCCATCGGGCATCGACGATCGCCGACCAGCGCGACCGCGCGACTCGTCGGTCGGTCGGTCCAGAGGAGCGCGGCGTCGACGCGGATCCCGCCCACGTCCGCGCAGAGGCGGACGGGCTCGTCGTGGAGCCAGCGCGAGCCGCGACCGAGATACCGCGCGAGATCGGCGACGCCCTCGGGCGAGCGATAGGCACGCTCGCCGTGGAGCAGCGTGAAGCCGGGATGGCACGCGGCACGCAGCCGCATCACACGCTGGAGCTCCACGCGCTGCAGGCGCGACGCGCCGAAGATCGCCTCGTCCGGCACGAGGCGCACGCGCATCCCGCGACGCGTCGTCGCGCCGAGGTCCTCGGGCGGTCCGAGCGGCTCGCCCCGCGCGAAGCGCTGTCGATGGACGCGACCATCGTGATGACTCGTGGCCTCCAGCGCCGAGCTCAGCGCGCTCGCCACGGGCAGGCCGTAGCCGAACATGCCGTGGATGCCCGTGAACGCGCGCTCGAGCGTGAGCGCGGGCTGGCCCCGCTCCACCGCCGGCGCCGCCTCCACCGGGAGGCCCCGTCCGTCGTGGTCGACGACGACGGCGTCACCCACGTGGGTGACGCGCGCGTACGTCGCGAAGCCCTCCTCGTGCTCGTGCACCGCCCAGTCGACGAGTCCTTCGACCATGTGCTGCAACCCCGTACCGTCGCTCGTGTCGCCGACGTACATCCCCGGTCGACGGCGCACGGCTTCCAGCCCGCGCAGGACCTGGATGTCCTGGCAAGAATACGACTCCGCCATGGGAGCTCCTTTCGCACGCCGGCGAGAGGCTCACCGTGGCGTGCAGTTGATGCCATTATCTTAGTCAATCAATTGACGTTGATCAATGGCCATTCTTGCCTTTTATCGTCGTAAAATCATGAACATACAATCGATTCACAGACTGCCCTCAGGTGCCTTTTCGACGGCCGGCGCCGCCTCTGTTATCGTCGCGCCGTGCCCTGCCGCGCCGGCGCTGCGTTCGCGACGATCGTCGCCGTCGCCGGCGTGGCGCGCGCCGAGGGTGACCTCGGGCTGGTCTCGCCGCGCGCCGTCGGCAAGGCGGGCGCGGCGCTGGTGTCGGACGACGGGCCGGCCGCCCTGTTCGCGTGCCCGGCGGCGATGGCGCGCCGCGAGGCGCGGCGCGCGCAGCTGGGCGGGCTGGTCATCGACGACGACGCGTGGCTCTCGTCGGACGGGCACCCGCGCATCGGCGACCGCGGCCCGGCGGAGCTGGCGCCTGTCGTCGGCGTCGTCGGCGCGCTCGGGCCGCTCGTCGTCGGCGCGGGCGTGGCGACGACGGCCTCGCTCGACCGCCGCCTGCCGCAGCCCGAGCCGGGGCTGCCCGGCGACACGGTCGTCGCGGACTTCCCCCACCGCTACGGCGCGCTCGACGCGCGCTGGTCGCGCCGCACCGCCGCGCTCGGCGTCGCCGCGCGGCCGACCGAGTGGCTCCCGCGAGGCCCGCCGCATGTGGGCCGGGTTCGGCGGCCGCGACACGCCGATCGGCTATCCGGCGCGCGACGTGATCGTGACGGTCGACGCCGCCGACGCGCTCGTCCCCGGCGGCGCCGTCGGTGCGCTGGTGGCGCCCGCCGCGGTCCCGCTCGAGCTGGCGCTCGGCGCGAGCTGGATGGCCGACGTCGACGCCGCCGGCGACGCGACGATCACCGTCGCGCGTACGCCGGCGAACCCGAACGTCGACATCGATCCGCCCACCGTCGACGCGAGCGGCGCGCGCGCGCACGGCCGCTTCACGTCGCCGCTCGTCTTGCACGCCGGGGTCCGGTGGATCGGCGCGCGCTACGCCATCGAGGGAGGCGCGACGGCGTGGAGCTACCGCGGCGGCGGCGACGACGCGTGGAGGATCACGGGCGCCCGCGTGATCGACGAGACCGGGGCCAGCGCGCCGATCGAGCGCCTGGCGACGCGCATCGGCCGCCGCTCGCACGGCGCCCTGCGCGCCGGCCTCGACGTCGAGGTCATGCCCGGCTTCGCCTGGCTCTCCCTCGGCTACGGCTGGCGCGGCGCCGCGCAGGCGACCCACGCCACCACGCTCGGCGGCGTCGACCGCGGCGGCCACACGCTCGCGCTCGGCGCCGAGCTCACCGCCGGCGCCGCGATCATCACGATCGGCTGGTCGCGCCGGCTCGCGCGGGACACCACCGTCGGCGCGCCGGGCTTGCCGTGGGACAATCCGCTCGCGCCCGACGCGCGGCCGGCGAACCTCGGCACGTACGGGCACAGCCGCGACGTCGTCGGGATCGGCGTCGAGATCGCCGCGCCATAGGCGTGATACGTTGGCCGCGCCTTGACCGGGGGTACCGAATGGATCGTCGACGCGTTCGGCTGTGACGCCGACCGGCTGCGCGACGCCGCCGCGCTCCGCCGCCTCTGCGACGGCGTGATCGTCGGGCTTTCGCTCACCGTGATCGGCGAGCCACACGTGCACCGCTTCGGCGGCCCCGGCGGCGTCACCGCTCTCTACCTGCTCGCCGAGTCACACCTCGCCTGTCACACGTACCCCGAGAGCGGGGTCGCGACGTTCAACCTCTACTGCTGCCGCGAACGGGCGGGCGTCGACTGGCCGGAGCTCCTGCGCGAGGCGCTCGGCGCGGCGCGCGTCACCGTCACCACCGTCGCGCGCGGAGCCCCCACGTGAACGTCCAGTGCCCGACCTGCGGGGCCCCGGTCGAGTTCCGCTACGACGACAGCTTCGTGCGCGTCTGCGACAGCTGTCGCGCCGCCGTCGTACGCGGCGATCGCGGCGTCGAGACGCTCGGGCAGATCGCCGACCTCACGCCGACCGCGTCGCCGCTCGCGCTCTTCGCCGACGGCCGCTACCGCGGCGAGGGCTTCATGCTCGTCGGGCGCGCCCAGTACAAGCACCCGGCCGGCGGCATCTGGGACGAGTGGTACGCCAAGATGGACGACGGCCGCTGGGGCTGGCTCGCCGAGGCGCAGGGCCGCTTCTACCTGACGTTCGAGACGCTCGGCGCCGGCGACCCGCCGCGGTGGGACGAGGTCTTCCCCGGCGCGACGATCCAGCTCGAGGACGACGGCCCGCAGCTGTTCACGGTCGGCGAGCGCGGCGTGGCCGAGCTGGTCGCCGCCGCGGGCGAGATCCCGTTCCGCTTCACGCC